>Ga0209705_10001210_pt1 | contig 13583 bp, 14 predicted proteins | sample PPLLaktember2015_5_FD_187262 | JGI IMG/M metagenome (GOLD analysis project Ga0209705, IMG submission 187262) | Freshwater sediment microbial communities from Prairie Pothole Lake near Jamestown, North Dakota, USA - PPLs Lake P8 Core (1) Depth... | ecosystem: Environmental > Aquatic > Freshwater... | reverse complement strand
CAGAACGGCGAGCCCCGTGCCGGCGGCCGCCGCGACGACGGCCGCGGCGTTGCGGGTGGTGTTGTGGTCGGTGACGGCGATGATGTCGAGCCCGGCCGCCAGGGCCCGCTCGACGACGGCGCGCGGTGACATCGTCAGCTCGCCGCACGGGGACAGGCAGGTGTGGATGTGGAGGTCGGCCCGGAGACGCCGGAGGGCCATCAACTCCCCTTGACGCCGAGGGCGTAGAGCCGTCCGGCGAGCTCGAACGTCGGAAGGCCGGACCCGAGGACGGGAATTTTTTCCCGCTCCGCCTGGGCCAGTGTCTCCGCCGCGGGCACGCGGCCGCCGACGAGAACGATCCCGGCCAGGTCCTTGAGCACGGCCACAGCGACGATGTTCGGATGGACCTGCATGGTCAGCCAGAGGTCGTTCTTGCGCCCGTGGCCGATGACGTCCGACAGCAGGTCGCCTGCGTACCCGCCGAGAACGGGCCGGTCGAGTGAAAGGGCGGACGTGAAGACCCTGAGCTCCAGTCGGACGGCCAGGTCGCTGAGTGTCATCGCTTCTCCTTCTTCTTCTTTTTCCCGCTCCCGGCCTTGGGCCCCTTCTTTGTCGGGACGAACGGGCAGGCCTCGAGGCGGGCGTAGCCGCGGACGATGTCGTCGGCCAGCGTCCGGCAGTCGGGCGCCCCGCAGATGCCGCAGTCCTTGAGCGGCAGGCCGGCGAAGATCTTCTCCCGGCGCGTGGCCTTGCGGATGGCCTTGGCCGGATCGCGGTCCAGGGGATGCGATTCCACAGGCTCCAGCGGGTGGTCGAACGACAGGAAATTCCTATGGTACAGGCGGCTGACGTCCTTCTGGTCGACGACGGCGTGCTCGCCGGCCGCGGCGACGAGCTCCAGCACCCGGCTCTTGGCCAGGAAGCGGTTCTCGACCCCGAGCGGCCCGCCGACGCATCCGTCGGGGCAGACCGTGCACTCGAGGAGATCGATGTCCTGGAGCAGCCCGCCCTCGACCTCGTCGAGGACCCGCATGGTGTCCCGGAGGCCCGAGACGGCCACGGCCCGGTGGGACTTGAGCCCCCGCGTCTCGCCGCCCGAGAGCGACCAACCCATGCCGGTGCCGCTGAAGAGCGTTTCGGGGAAGAGGTGCCGCATGAGGGCGTCCTCCTCGTTCTTGCTCAGGGCCTGGAGGATCTGGGGGAAGATGTCCCGGATCGAGATGGCCCCGTCGAGGTAGGACTTGGCCAGGGTGGCCGGGCTGTTGATCGAGACCATCTTGGCCGGGCAGGGGGTGATGTGGATGATGCCGATCTTCGCGGCCGGCAGGCCCAGGGACTTGGGCAGGATGGTCCGCAGGATCTTGGCCGCGATCTCCCGCGGCGGCTCGATCGGCAGGATCTGGCCGCAGAGGGAGGGATAGCGCCTCTGGATGATGCGGACGACGACCGGGCAGGTCGCGGTGATGTACGGCCGGGGCCGGGGATGGTCGTTGAGGTACTCCTCGGTCGCCGCGCAGTTGAGCTCGCAGATCGAGCTGAGGTCGTAGACCTCGTCGAAGCCGACCCGGCGCAGCGCCGAGAGGATCTCGTTGGGCAGGACGGTGGGGCCGAACTGGCCGTAGAGGACCGTCGAGGGAATGGCGACCTTGTAGTCGAAGGCCTCCAGCGAGGCGAACGAGGTCGTGTGCGAGTGGACGGCGTCGTGGGGGCAGACCCGGAGGCACTCGGCGCAGTCGATGCAGAGCTGGTCGATGATGCGGGCCTTGCCGTTCTCGACCCGGATGGCCCGGGTCGGGCAGGCGGCCATGCAGTGGACGCAGCCGATGCACTTGTCCCTGGTGATGTGGATGGCGTGGAAGTTCGCGGCGGTCCCGTTCTTCATGGCGTCACGTGTCCGTTCGTCCTGATAATGATGTCGAGGCGCGTCCCCCGGCCCACTTCCGAGTCGATGGCGAAGACGTCGGCGTTCCGCTTGATGTTCGGCAGGCCCATGCCGGCGCCGAACCCGAGTTCCCGCATTTCGGCCGTCGCCGTCGAATAGCCTTCCGTCAGGGCCAGCTCGACGTCGGGGATGCCCGGGCCTCGGTCGTCGAAGGTCAGTCGCACTTCGTCGGGGGAGACGGCGAGGTCCACCCGGGCCTCGCGGGCGTACATGATGACGTTCATCTCCGCCTCGTAGGCGACGATGGCCGCCCGGCGCACCGTCGCGACGGCGAGCCCCAGGTCCTTGAGGAGCTCCTTGATCTCGCAGGCGACGGCGCCGGCCTTGGCGAAATCGCCGCCCTTGACCGGGAACTCCTTCCGGTAGGTGGCCTCAGCGCCGGCCATGGCCCCCGTCCTCGACGAAGCCGGCGATCTTCGCGCAGGCTTCGAACATGGTCATCTTGGTGGCCATGAGGGGGATCCCCTTCGTCCGGGCCTCGTCCACGACGGCCGGGACCGGGCGCTTGCCCTGGACGAAGACGACTCCGGAGAGGTCGGCCACCGAGCAGGTGCAGACGACGTGGGCGTTGGCCAGGCCCGTCAGCAGGAGGGCGCCGGGCTCGGCGGAGGTCAGGACGTCGCTCATGAGGTCGGAGGCGAAGATCTTCCGGAAGGCCGCGTCGGGGGAGGCGGCCGGGGTCAGGAGTTCGCCGTCGAGAAGGGCCAGGACGTCCTTGAGAACGATCATCGGGGCCTCCCGCCGCGCCGGAATCCAATCCGCGACACCATTATATATGCAAGGCCGCCCAAAAAAAAGCGGGAGCCGGGCGAGCCCGGCCCCCGCGTGACGCCGTGCCGTGACGGACCGCTTACTTGGCCTTGAGGATCTTCTGGACCTCGGCCTTGTCCACGTCCGTGATGAAGGGGATGCCGCTGATGTCGGCCACGTCGTGGGTGATGGACGCGATGTCGTTCCTGTTGATGTAGTTGAGCTTGAACTTCCGGGCGCCGGCCATCAGCTGGCGCAGCCCCTGGCTCAGCCGCTCGAAGTAGGTGTAGACGCCGATGGCCCCGGGCGGCAGGTCCTTGAAGCGGTCCCCGAAGTGGCGCTTCAGCTCGGGGGCGGTGACGAAGATCTCCTCCTTGCTGCTGCCGAACCGCTCGACGTAGACCGGGATCTGGTTGTCGGCGATGCGGCCGCCGATCGTCTTGCCGACCATGGCCGCGGCCATGGGCGAGCGGGCCATGCCGACGAGCTTGACGTAGGGCGCGCCGAGGGCCAGGGCCTTGAAGATCTGGTCCTCGAAGGTGATGCCGCCGGCGAAGGCCAGATCGGGCACGTACTCGCCCTGCTTGGCCAGCTGGTCGGCGTACTTATAGGTCAGGGACCAGATCTCGACCGTCGGGATGCCCCACTCGTTCATCATCCGCCAGGGGCTCATGCCCGTGCCGCCGCCGGCGCCGTCGACCGTCAGCAGGTCGAGCTTGGCCTTGGAGGCGAACTTGACCGCCCGGGCCAGGTCGGCCGGCCGGTAGGCGCCCGTCTTGAGGAAAATGCGCTTGGCCCCGGCCTTGCGCAGCTCCTCGACCCGCTTCATGAACTCGCCCTCGTCGACCATGCCCATGCGGGAGTGGCGCTCGAACTCCTTGAAGCTGCCCTTCTCGAAGGCCGCGATGACGTTGGGGTCGTCGGGGTCGGGCAGGACGATGTAGCCCTTCTTCTTCAAAGACTGGGCCTTCTTGACGGACTTGAGCTTGACCTCGCCGCCGATGTCCTTGGCCCCCTGGCCCCACTTGAGCTCGACGGTCTCGATGCCGAGCTTCTGGATGGCGTATTCCTGGACGCCCAGCCGCCCGTCCTCGACGTTGGCCTGGACGACGACGTCGCCGTAGCCGTCCTGCTGCCAGTCCCGGAAGGACCGGACCCGGAACTCCATGTCCGGCGAGCGGACGACCTTGCCGTTCTTGAGCTCGGTCTCGTCGTCCATGCCGCAGACGTTCTCGCCGATGGTCAGGATGGTCCCGGAGACGGCCACGCCGCCGCCGAGGCCGGCCCAGTTCTGCTTGGCGATGTTGGTCGAGCCCATGCCCGAAACGACGAAGGGCAGCTTGAGCTTGATGTCCTTGTTGCGGCCGATCTTGACCTCGGTCGTGACCTTTTCGAAGGTCGCCTTGTCGCTGTCGGCGGGGACGCCGTAGGCGCCCTTGGCCGTCCCCATGATGCTGAAATGGGACAGGTCGACGGGATAGTCCTTCTCGCAGGCCGCGGTGATGATGCCGAACGGCTGCGGATAGAGGACCTCGTGGCCGCGGTAGGCGGATTTCCCGATCTCGCACATCCCGATGCAGCCGTCGACGCAGGTCACGCACATCCCGCTGAAGGGACTGATCGAGCCCTCCGTCCGGTTCTTGGTCAGGGTGGCGGCGCTTCTGTTGAGCTTGGTCATGGTTGGCATGATGTTACCTCCTCGATATCCTTCGTTCTTTAAGATTTCTTGTCCCGGACGCAGGTGCCGCAGCGGCCCGCGTCGTACATCCAGCACTGGAGGTCGTCGTAGTGCTCCAGGCAGGTCGGTTCCATGGTCAGACAGCCGTTGCAGAGGGCGGTCTCGGCGTGCGGCCCCTGGCAGCGGAGCTGGCAGGCGGGGCAGATGTACATGCAGGCCCCGCAGAGCCGGCACACGTCCGACTTCATGTCAAAGGGCGTGGTGATGTTCCTCTTGAAGCCCCGCTGTTCGAAGCCGATGGCCCGGGCGTCCATCTGTTCGGCGCAGATCCGGGTGCACAGGCCGCAGAGGATGCACTCCTCGTTGCGCGGCGTGAACCGGACCGCCGTGACGCCGAACTGCGAGGCCAGGTCCTGGAGGACCTTGGACCCCGGCGCGACCGAGACCATGAGCTCGATCATCATCCGCCGCGCCGACCAGACGCGATTGGAATCGGTCCGGACGACGAGGCCCGCCTCGGCGGGGTAGGTGCAGGAGGTCACCAGCTTCGACTTGGGAGGCTCGCCGATCTCGACGAGGCAGAGCCGGCAGCCGCCGAACTCCGAGAGCCCCTCGTGGTGACAGAGGGTCGGGATCTCCAGGCCGTAGAACTGGGCGGTCTCGAGGAGCGTCCAGCCCTCTTCGGCCTTGACGGGCAATCCGTTCATGACGAGTTCGATCATGTTTCACGTCCCATGGCTTTTTTGGCATCCCGCGTCTCGAGCTCGCAGCGCAGGCAGCGCCGGGCCTCCTTCAGGGCCAGCTCCTTGGAGAAGCCGAGCTCGATCTCCTCGTGCCCGGACCGTCTCTTGGCCAAAGCGAGGTGCGGCATCTTGGACCGGGTCTGGTTCTGGGCCTCCGCCTCCGTGAGCGTCACGGGTTCGACGTAGCAGGCGGGCCGGGTGACCTTCTGGACTTGGGCCAGGCTGCGGCCCTCGAGGTAGTTTTCGATGGCCAGCGCGGCGGTCTTGCCCGCCGCCATGGCCTCGACGACGCTGCTCGGCCCGGAGACGACGTCGCCGCCCGCGAAGACGCCGGGGCGCGTCGTGGCCATGCTGGCCGGGTCGACGATGATCGTGCCCCACTCCGGCGAGAGGGTCAGGCCGTCGCTGTCCTTGAGATAGGGGGTGTAGGCCCGTTCGCTGATGGCCAGGATGAGCGTGTCGGCGGGGACCTGGAACTCGGAGCCCGGCACGGGCACGGGCCGGGCCCGGCCGCTCGCGTCCTTCTCGCCGAGCTTCATGCGGATGCACTCGACCCCGACGACCCGGCCGTCCTGCGTCCGGACCCGGACCGGGGCGGTCAGATATTCGATCGCGACGCCCTCCTCCAGCCCGGCCTCGATCTCCTCCGGGTAGGCGGGCATCTCCTTGCGCGTCCGGCGGTAGAGGATGGTCGCCTGCTTGACCCGCTTGTCGCGGAAGGCGACGCGGGCCGCGTCCACGGCCGAGTTGCCGCCGCCGATGACCACGACCTTCTTGCCGAGATCGACCGGGATGCCGAGGTGGTGGTCCTTGAGATATTCGAGGGCCTGGAGGACCCCTTCGGCCTCTTCGCCGGGGACGCCCATCTCCAGGGGCTTGTGGGCCCCGGTGGCCAGGAAGACGGCCTTGTAGCCCTGCTTGAAGAGATCGTCCAGGCTGAAGTCCTTGCCCATGGTCATGTTGGTCTTGATGTTCAGGCCGCAGCTCACCAGGTAGTCGAGGTCGTCCTGGAGCCTGTCTTTGGGCAGGCGGTGGTCCGGGATGGTCACCCGGAGCATGCCGCCGGCGACGGGCAGCGACTCGAAGATCCGGACGGGGTAGCCCTTCTTGATGAGCTCGTAACCGGCCGCGAGGCCGGCCGGCCCGGCGCCGACGATGGCGATCTTCTCCGGTCTGGTGACGGGCAGTCGGGCCGGCGCCGGGAGCTTCTTCTCCCGGGCCCAATCCATCACGTAGCGCTTCAGGGCGCGGATGGCGATGGGCTCGCCGATCTCGCCGGCCCGGCAGACCGATTCGCAGGCCCGGCTGCAGACCCGGCCGCAGACCGACGGCAGGGGATTGTCCTTGCGGATGACCTGGAAGGCCTCCGCGTATTTTTTCTGGGCGATGAGGCCGATGTAGCTCGACGCCTCCTGGTCGACGGGGCAGATGTACTGGCAGGGAGCGGAGACGATCTCCTTGCAGACCATGGCCGGGCACCTCTTCTCGAGGACGTGCTTCTCGTACTCGGCCCGGAAATACCTCAGGGTGGACAGGACGGGGTTGGCGGCCGTCTGGCCGAGCCCGCAGAGCGAGGCGTCCTTGACGGCGACGGCCAGCTCCTCGAGCAGGGCGATGTCGGCCAAGGTCGCCTGCCCGTCGGTGATCTTGCTCACGATCTCGTACATCCGCTGCGTCCCCTCGCGGCAGGAGACGCACTTGCCGCAGGATTCGTCGCGGAGGAAGTTGAGGAAGTACTTGGCCAGATCGACCATGCAGGTCTTGTCGTCCATGACGATCATGCCGCCGGAGCCCATCATCGCCCCCGCGGCCGTCAGGCTTTCGTAGTCGACCGGCAGGTCGAGGAGCTGGGCCGGAATGCAGCCGCCCGACGGCCCGCCGATCTGGACGGCCTTGAAGGCCCGCCCGCCGGGGATGCCGCCGCCGATGCCGAAGACGATGTCCCGCAGGCTGATGCCCATGGGGACCTCGACGAGGCCGGTGTTGGCGATCTTGCCGACGAGCGAGAAGATCTTGGTCCCCTTGCTCGTGTCCGTCCCCAGCGCCGAGAACCAGGCCGCGCCGCGGCGGACGATGTTGGGGATGGTCGCCCAGGTCTCGACGTTGTTGATGACCGTCGGCGATCCCCAGAGGCCTTTACGGGCGGGGTAGGGCGGCCGCTGGCGGGGCATGGCGATCTTGCCCTCGACGGAGGCCATGAGGGCCGTTTCCTCGCCCGAGACGAAGGCGCCGGCGCCCTGGACGATCTCGAGGTCGAAGTCGAAGCCCGTGCCCAGGATGTTCTGGCCGAGAAGTCCGTACTCCCGGGCCTGGCCGATGGCGATCTCGATCCGCTTGATCGCCAGCGGATATTCGTGGCGGATGTAGATGAAGCCCTTGGCGGCCCCGATGGCCCGGGCCCCGATGATCATGCCTTCGATGACGGCGTGGGGATCGGCCTCCATCACGGACCGGTCCATGAAGGCCCCCGGATCGCCCTCGTCGCCGTTGCAGATGATGTACTTCGGCGTCCGCTTGTCCTGGGCGCAGACCGTCCACTTCTTGCCGGTCGGGAAGCCGCCGCCGCCGCGGCCGCGGAGCCCCGAGGCGGAGACCTCGGCCAGGATGGCCTCGGGCGTCATTTTCGTCAGCGCCTTGCCGAGGGCCTCGTAGCCGTCGAAGGCGATGTATTCGTCGATCTTCTCCGGGTCGATCCGGCCGCGGTTGCGCAGGACGATGAGCCGCTGGTTCTTGAAGAACGGGATGTCCATCATCTTCGGCACGGGCTTGTCGTCGGCCGGCGGGACGTACATCAGCTTCTTGACCGGGCGGCCCTTGAGCAGGTGCTCCTCGATGAGCCAGGGCACGTCCTCGGTCTTGAGGAGCTGGTAGAAGATGCCGTCAGGCTGGACCATGACGATGGGGCCCCGCTCGCAGAAGCCGTTGCAGCCCGTGGCCACCACCTGGACCTCGTCCCCGAGGCCGCGCCGGGCGATCTCCTTTTCGAGGGCCTCCTTGATCTTGAACGACCCGCAGGAGACGCAGCCCGTGCCGGCACAGACCAATAAGTGAGCTCGGTATTGTTTCACGGGGCCCCCTTCAATACATGGTTTCGCTGCCGACGCCCAGGACGTAGTCGGTCACCATTTTGCCCTTGAGCACGTGCTGGGCGAAGATCTTCCGCATCTTCTCGGGCGTCAGGTCGCCGTACTTCACCGGGGGCTGGTCCTTGATCTCGATCGTGGCCATGGGCTCCTTGTTGCACAGCCCCGCGCAACCGGAGGTCGTGACGATGACGTCCTGGACCTTGGACTTGGCGATCTCGTCGAGGAGGGCGTCCATGATGTCCCGGGCGCCGGCCGCGATCCCGCACGTGCCCATGTGGACGGTCACCCGGGCCCGGCCCTGGCCCTCCCGGATGGTCATCAGCGACTTCGTCTTCTCCCGGATCTTGGCCAGGTCCTGGATGCGCAGCTTCTTTTGTTCGGCCATCGGATTGCCTCTCTTTCCGTCATTTTTTCCGGGCCGGCCGGGCCCGTTTCTTCGGGGCCGCGGGCCGTGCCTTCGGTTTGGCCTTGGGCCGGGCCTTCGGTTTGGCCTTGGGCCGTGCGGCGGCCTTTCGGGCCGGGGCCCGCTTCTTCGGCGCGGCGTACTTGTCGAGGATCGGGCCGACCGTGCGGACCGTGGCGTGGCCGTGGTACTCGCCGTCGACGACGACGACGGGGCCGATGGCGCAGCAGCCCAGGCAGGCGACCGTCTCCAGGGTGAACTGTCCGTCCGGCGTATTCTCGCCCGCCGGGACCCCGAGCCTGCGCTCGACCTCGTCGAGGATCTTCGGGCCGCCCCGGACGTGGCAGGCCGTGCCGAGGCAGACGAAGCAGGTGTGCTTGCCCCGGGGCTTGAGGCTGAAGGCCCGGTAGAAGGTGGCCACGCCGAGGACGTCGATGAGGGGCATGCCCAGCCCCTTGGCGACCTGGCGGAGGGCATCGGCGGGGAGGTAGTTGAAGCTCTCCTGGATGTCGAGGAGGAGGGCGATGAGGTTCTTCTGGAGGCCCTGGTGCTTCTCGATCAGGTCCTTGACTTTCGTTTCGTCGATGTCCAAATCATCCCTCCAATGCGGGCGTTGGCGTTACGGGCGAACGATCAGGAATAGGGCTCGGCCGGCGCGGGGAAGCGGCGGCGGGGGAAGACGGACAGGGCGAGGGCGCAAAGTGACCCTCGGCCTTCTGCCGGCCTCGGGGTCGGTCGACTATGGTCTATAAAAATAAAAATCTCCTTCACGGCATGGCCAGGAGACCTACAGACCGAACAACAAGAGGGCAGTTATAACAAAACGATTTTGCGCTTGTCAAGTTTCGAGCTCGATCGTTTCGACGACGAGTTCGCGGCCCGCGACGATCTCGACCCGGCGCGAGCCGCAGGCGGCGCAGGAGAAGTCCGTGTCCTCGCGGGCCATCTCGCCGCCGCAGTCGGGGCAGCGGAGCCTCACCGGGACGCGGACGATCTCCAGCCGGGCTTCCTCGGCCAGCGTTCCTTTCTTATAGGAGTCGAAGGCGGACTCGAGGAGGTCGGGGACGACGCCGGCCATGACGCCGACCTTGAGGACGACCTTCGTCACCCGGGCTGCGCCGTGCTCGCGGGCCTTCTCTTCGAGGACGTCGAAGACCGATGCGATGAGCGAGAGCTCATGCACGGACGGACCTCAGGCGCTCGAGGGCCTCATCGAGGTATGCGGCCAGCGCGTCGATGCCTTCGCCGCGGAGCGCCGAGACGTTAAAGACCCGGAGGCCGGGTTTGATGGCCAGGGCTTCCGCGGCCGCCCGGGCCGGGTCGAACGGCAGATGGGGCAGGAGGTCCGACTTGGTCAGGACGAGGGCGTCCGCCGAGAGGAAAGCCTGCGGGTACTTGGCCGGCTTGTCGTCCCCTTCCGGCGACGACAGCAGGACGAGGCGGAGGTCTTCGCCCAGGTCGTAGGAGGCCGGACAGACGAGATTGCCCACGTTCTCGATGAACAGGAAGTCGATCTCCGCGGGGACTTGGCCGAGGACCTTGCCGACCATGCGGGCCTCGAGGTGGCAGGCGCCGCCGGTCGTGATCTGCCAGGCGGGAACGCCCTTGGCCCTGATGCGGTCGGCGTCTCGCTCCGTCTCGATGTCGCCCTCGATGACGGCCATGCGGCGGCGGTCCCGGAACCGGTCGGCCAAGGCCTCGAGCAGCGTGGTCTTGCCGGACCCGGGGGAGCTCAGGAGGTTGACGCCGAGGATGCCGCGCCTGCGGAGCTCTTCGCGGATGGCCGCGGCGGCCCGCTTGTTGGTGGCGAGCAGGTCCTGGACGACGGAGATCGTTTTCACGGACATCGCCGGATCCCTTTCAGGAAATCCACCAGGAACGCCAGGGCCAGGGCCAGGTTGCCCTCGGCCCGCCCGGTGAGCCCTTCCCCGACGGCAAAGCTGTGGCCGCGGACGGCCAGGAGCCGGGCGTCGGGCGTCTTGCCGTAGAGACCGGCCGCGACGGCCAGGACCGCCCCGGGCTGCAGGGCGTGGCTCAGGGCGGGAAGCCCGGCGGCCGGGAGGACCTTGGAGAAGGAGAACGGCTTCCTCAGGCCGCGGGCGGCGTCGACGAAGACGACGACCTCGTGTTCCGCACAGGCCAGGGCGTCCTCGATGTTGAGCTGATAGTTGGCGTCGCAGGAGACGTTCGTCAGGCGGCGTCTTTTGAGGCGTTCGACGAGGGCGGCGCCCAGGCCGTCGTCGCGGCGGCCCGGGTTGCCGATCCCCAGAACAAGCACCGGGGGGCGCTTCGTTCGCGGGCTCAGCGGACCTTCCTCTGCAGGACTTGGCCGTTCGCGTCGACGAGGCTGACGTCGAGCGGCATCCGGCCGACGGCGTGGGTGGCGCAGCTCAGGCAGGGGTCGTAGGCCCGGATGGCCACCTCGACGCGGTTGAGCATGCCCTCCGTGATCTCGGGCTTTTCCGACAGGACGTTCATGGCGACCCAGTGGACGGCCCGGTTCATCGGCTCGTTGTTGTTGGTCGTCGACACGATGAGGTTGGCCATCGTGATCTGGTCGTCGGCGCTGACGCGGTAGTGGTGGAAGAGCGTGCCGCGCGGCGCCTCGATCAGGCCGACCCCCTCCGGGGCCCTCTTCCCCTTCTTGACGAGCTTCGTACCCTGGAGGTCCTTGTCCAGGAGGAGCTCTTTGATGACCTCGGCCGCGTGGAGGAGCTCGATGAGCCGGGCCCAGTGAGAGTGGAGGGACATGTTGTTGGGCTTGCCGTCGGTATAGGCCTTGTAGATCTCGAACTCCTTCTGGGCCAGGGGCGACGGGATGTAATCGCAGGTGTTGAGCCGGGCCAGCGGCCCGACGCGGTACCAGCCGTCCGCCCGGCCGAGCGAGCGGAGGTAGGGGAACTTCATGTAGCTCCAGGTCCGGGTCTCCTCGCCGATGTGCTCGAGGTAGTCCCGGTAATCGACGTCGTCGAGGACCTTGCGGCCCTCGGCGTCGACGGCCCGGAGAACGCCGTGGTAGAAATCGAGGGCGCCGTCCTTGCGGACCAAACTGAGGTGGTTCGACGGGAACGCGGCGAAGCCGTCGACGACATCTTTGTTCTTCTTCTGATAGTCCTTGAAGAGCGCGACGGCGGCCTGGGCCCACGCGATCATCTGGTCGATGTTGAGCGGCGCGGCGCCCTTGAGGAAGCGGTCCCGCTCCTCGGGCGAGAGGTTCTTGTTGATGCCGCCGGGCACGGCGCCCGTGCCGTGGATCTTCTTGCCGGCCGTGGCCTCGATGATCTCCTGGCCGAACTTGCGCAACAGGACGGCCTGGACGGCCAGGTCCTTGTCGAGGGCGGCGATGCCGATGATGTTGCGGATGGCCGGGTCGGCGTCCATGCCCAGGAGGAAGTCGGGCGAGGAGAGGTGGAAGAAGTGCAGGGCGTGGGACTGGAGCATCTGGCCGTAGTGCATCAGGCGGCGCATCTTCTCGGCCGTGGCCGTGAGCTTGCCGGGCCCCGCCCCGACGACGACGTCCATGGCCTTGGCCGCGGCCAGGTGGTGGCTGACCGGGCAGATGCCGCAGAGCCTCTGGACGAGGACGGGGGCCTCCCAGTAGGGGCGGCCCTGGACGAAGCGTTCGAAGCCGCGGAACTCGACGATGTGGAAGCGGGACTGGACGACCTTGCCGTCGTCGTCCAGCCGGATGGTGACCTTGCCGTGGCCCTCGACGCGGGTGACGGGTTCGATCGTTATTTTTTGACCCATGGGTGTCGATCCTTCAGTCGAATTTGATCAGGTCGTAGGTGAGGTCGATCGGCCGGCCCTCGACGAGGGCGGTCACGGCCTCCCAGATGAGGTCGGCCGAGGGCGGGCATCCCGGCAGGAAGTGGTCGATCTTGACGATCTCGTGGAGGGGATAGACCTTGTCCAGGATGATCGGCAGGTCCTCGTCGTTGGGAATGATCCGGTCCTCGGGATCGCATGTCAGCGCGTTGAGGTAGGCCTCGTCCAGGCACTCCTTGAGGGGGATGGTGTTGCGCAGGGCCGGCAGCCCGCCCATGATGGCGCACTCGCCGACCGAGACGAGGACCTTGCAGTTCTTGCGGAAGGACCGCAGGACCTCGACGTTCTCGCTGTTGCAGCACCCGCCCTCGATGAGGCCGATGTCGACGGGCTTGGTGAACTTCTTGATGTCGTTGATCGGCGACTTGTTGAACTCGACGAGCTCGATGAGCTTGAGGATGCGCTCGTCGATGTCGAGGAGGGACATGTGACAGCCGAAACATCCGGCCAGGGACGCGGTGGCGATGACGGGCTTGCTCACGGGCTTACCTCCCCGCGCCCTTCTCGACGTCGTCGCCGATGGGGACGTGGTCGTATTTCCGCCGCCCGATCGGCACGGCGAAGCCGGTCTCCTTCTTCAGGATGGCCCCTACGGGGCAGATGTCCATGGCCTTGCGGGCCTCCTCCTCGGACAGCTTCGCGGTCAGCTTCCGGTCCGCTTCGATCGTCGTGCGGGGGCCCCGGCCGACCGCGGCGAAGACCTTCCGGCCGTCCTTGGCCTTGACGGCCCGGACACAACGCAGGCATTGGATGCAGCGGTTCCGCTCGAGCATGATCAGGGGCGCCGCGGCGTCGAGCTCGCGGCCCGGCCAGAGGTAGGGGAAACGGGGCACGGTCAGCCGGTAGCGGTAGCCGAGGGCCTGGAGCTCGCAGTTGCCGCTCTTCTCGCAGGCGGGGCAAAAGTGGTTCCCCTCGACGAAGATCATCTCGACCAGGGCCTTGCGCAAGTCCTCGAGGTCGGGGGCGGCGTTCTCGACGGCCAGGCCCTCCTGGACCGGTTGGGTGCAGGCGGCCATGTACCGGCCGGCGACGCGTACGGTGCAGATGCGGCAGCTGCCGACCGGCTTGAGCCCCTCGTAGTGACAGAGCACGGGGATGTAGATCCCATTGTCCTTGGCCGCCTCGACGATGGTCTGGCCCGGCTTGGCCACGCACGGCTTGCCGTCTATCG
>Ga0209705_10001206_pt1 | contig 13632 bp, 11 predicted proteins | sample PPLLaktember2015_5_FD_187262 | JGI IMG/M metagenome (GOLD analysis project Ga0209705, IMG submission 187262) | Freshwater sediment microbial communities from Prairie Pothole Lake near Jamestown, North Dakota, USA - PPLs Lake P8 Core (1) Depth... | ecosystem: Environmental > Aquatic > Freshwater... | reverse complement strand
CTGGCTCGCCATGACGCAGCTCGAATTCGACATCGCCTGGCGCGAGATCATTACGCCCTATAACTGCCGGCAGGTATTGACGACAATACTCGGTGTGGATGAACGCTACCGGCGGGCCCCGGATTACACTCTTTTTCGCCGCCTCACCGACAAGCTCTGGCCGGAGGTAATGCAGGAGCCGATCAATCCCCGGCCGCATCAGAGCCTGCGTCAGCGGCTGAAAGGCGTTGTCCGGTCGCTTCCCAGGTATTGGTCGTAGGAATCCATGACAAATGCCGGCATGCAGTCTTTGCCAACAGTGCCGAAGCACAAAGGGATGCTGTACCGGTTATTTCGTGCCATCACACCGCTGCGCACCGCGGTGCGTTTCGTGCGCAAACGCCTCTCGCGCTATCGCCCCCAGGTGTGGCGCCTCGAAGGCCAGGAACGCGTGAGCGGCGTGCCGCTCGTGATCGTTTTCGCCGGGCAGCTACAGAACAAAAACTACGTCGCATACCTTGCCTTCGCGGACTCCCCAGCTGAACGGGTGCTTGGCAAGCGTTGGTTATGGTTGCTTTTGCCACCCAAAGGGAAGCGGGATGCCGATGGGGTCGACGTACGGATCGTTGAGCTGTACGAAAGCCAGCGCCATTGGCTGGGGGCGCGCTTTCAGTTCTTTGTCCCCGTCTGGATTGGCGGCGAGCTGGATCTCCAAAGGGCCGTCGCACGGATGCATCGTAGCAAGAATGCCAGGTATTTCCTGCGGCAGATGCAGAAGAACGAAACCACCTACGAGGTGACGCGCGACCCAAAGGCGTTCGAGGACTTCTACTCGAATATGTATTTGCCATACATCAAGAACCGTTATGGCGATCGGGCATTTTCAATGAGCCATGAGGACATGGTGGAGAAGCTCGGCTGCTCCGAACTTTTTTTCGCCACCGTTCGCGGGGAACGTGTCGCCGGCGATATTCTTCTGTACGAGGGCAATGGCGTTCGTGCCTGGTCGACAGGCGTCAAAGACGGCGACCCCTCCTACGTCAAGGCGGGCGCGATGAAGGCGCTGGACTACCTCAGATGTCAGTACCTGGCTGAGCGTGGATACAAGACCCTGCACATGGGCGGTTCCCGGCCCTTTTTGTTGGATGGGGTGCTCAGGCACAAGAAACAACGCAGGGTTCGCCTGAGCAACCATACGAAGCGGTATTTTTCGCTGGGCTTAACAGAGGGCTCGGTGGGTGCCGGAGCATTCCTCGCCAACAATCCCTTTATCTACGAGAGCCAAGGCGCGTACCGCGGCGCGCTCTTCATCGATCCGGATTTGCCGCTTTCGCCTGAGCGTCTCCGGCAATTCTACGAGGAATACCACATGGAGGGGCTGGCCGGCCTTTCGCTGTTCGATGCCCGCGCCGGCGGCAAGAAACAGCTTGCACAGATTTCAGAGGGATTTCTGGATGAGCAGTAGTGCGAAAACCGGACCCGGGCATCCTGATTCCGTGACTGGTTTCCCGCCGCTGGAGTTCAAATTCATCGCGATGAACCTTGTGGTAAGGTTGCTCCCGACGGGCTGGAAGTTCTGGGGTAACAGCATTCTGCTGAAGACGCCGGTTGGCGAAAGCGCGCCGGTCAGCCTGCCGGAGCCATACACCTGGACCTGGGCCGGTCCGGAAGAAATCGACTTTCTGGCGCGGCACCCCGAGGCGACCTCCCGCTCAGCCTATGCCAGGAGAGCGGCCAGAGGCGATCGTTGTCTGTGCATCAAGCAGGGAACTGACATTGTGGGATATCGGTGGTTCAAGCTTAAAACCGGTTGCGTCTTGTGCGGGTTTGGGCCAAAGAGGGAGATTATTCCTTTTCCGCTCAGGCCGGGCCAGGCATTTTCTTTTGACCTCTTCACGTACCAGAAGTACCGGGGCCGGGGCGTCGCCACCATGTTGATGAAGATCCTTTTTCAAGTCTTGCGGGAAGAGGGAGCAAAAGAGGTTCTCTCTCTTGTTGCGCCGACCAACCACGCCTCATTGAGGCTGCAAATGCGGTTCGGGGCTCAGCCCCAGCGCATGGTGTACAACTACAGGATCCGGAGTTGGAGCAAGACCTTCCTGGGGCCGGAGGGAGACACGCGACTCACCGAGTGGATGCAGCAGTTCAAATCCAGCACCAGCGGCAGATGACGCCTGTCGAGAAGTGCAGGCAAAATTACTTACAGAACCGGTAGCCTAGGCAAACTTCTACCGGCGAGCCGGTGAGAACTTGCAAGAAAAATTGCATTGTATGCAAAATCCTGCGAGAGGGATGATGAGGATGATTAACGAAACTGTCCGCAAATGGGTCAAATCGGTTCTCTTGTATCTTTACAAAAAGATGGAGGCAGCCGCCGAGGACAACCTTCCCAGGTTTGCCAATAATCCAAAAAACCTGAGCATCAAGCGTCCTCGCCGCCTTTCCTATACGCAGCGGATATACATGGGTGATGACGTATCGATCGGACCGGGATCGTTGCTGGGACCTCAGGTTCATTATCCTTTGGGGGCAATGCGTCATCCGGACGGAAAGCATGCGGTGCAGACTTTCGATCCTAAAATCGTCATTGGTAATCGAGTGACGTCAACCGGGATGCTGACGATCGCCGCCATGCAAGAGGTCACGATTGAAGACGATGTCATGTTTGCCTTGAATGTACTGATCTCGGATGGCATGCATGGCTTCGAGAATGCCAATGAACCATACAAGTACCAGAAGATGTGGAAAGTCGCGCCAGTGCTCGTCAAGCGCGGCTGCTGGATAGGCCAGAACGTGGTGATCATGCCGGGGGTAACGGTGGGCGAGTTGTCGATTATCGGGGCGAACAGCGTGGTGACGAAAAGCATCCCCGATCGATGCATCGCGATCGGTGCGCCGGCGCGGGTCGTCAAGACCTGGGATGAGCGCACCCAGGCGTGGATTCCTGTTGAGAAGGCAACGTGAAGCAGCGCCCAGCCTTCAATGAGTCGAAAAGTGAACGAGGGGTTTTTCAGCTGGCTGTCGGCGCAGGCAAGTTGCCTGGTCCGATGACCACTCGCGGATCGCAGCGATGAACGGCCAAGCCTTGCCCCTGGTCACCATAGGCATCCCGACTTATAACCGGGCCAACGGCTATTTGCCGGAAGCGCTTGAATGCGCGCTGGCGCAAACCTATCCGAACCTGGAAATCGTGGTTTCGGACAACGGCTCCACAGACAACACGGAGTCAGTCGTCCGTGGCTATGCCGACCCGCGCATACGCTATTTTCGGCAGCAGCCGCCCGTTATCCCCAACGATAACTTCAATTTCTGCCTGCAGCAGGCGAACGGCGACTATTTTCTGTTGCTGCCCGACGACGACAAAATCGATCCTGAATTTGTCGAAACGTGCATGCATGCCGCCGGGTATGACCGGGAAATAGGAGTTATCCGTACAGGGACGCGGATTATCAATGCCTCCGGCACTGTACTTAAAGAGGGCAGGAACCGTGTGGCTGGTTTATCCCTGGCCGATTTCATTCTTGGATGGTTTGCCGGCATGACCCCGCTTTACGTTTGCAGCACTCTGTACAATGTAAAAGGGCTGCGCTCGATCGGAGGTTTGCACTCCCGGCACAATCTGTTTCAGGACGTTGCCGCCACGGCCAGGGTGGCGGCGGCGCAGGGAAGAGTCGACGTCGAAAAGCCGATGGCGAGCGCACGACAGCACGGTGGCAAGTGGACGCACGTGGCCCGTGTCCGCGAGTGGTGCGAGGACTCGCTCGAACTGCTGGACATCTTGTGCGAACTGGCTCCCGACAAGCGTGACGAGGTGCGCGAGCGTGGAATGCGGTTTTTTGCCAACGTCAATTTTAACCGCGCGAGTGACGTTCGTGCCCTGAACAAAAGGCTCAAGGCTTATTGGATCGTGTACCGGATGTTCGGGAGGCGTTACCTGCCACGGGTGGGGACGATATTTCGCAGCACAGCGCTCTATCGTATTCTGCGTCACATTAAAAGAAAGATGCTCGGATTACCGGCATGGGTCGATTGAGACAGTCTGCCGATTGTCGGGAGGGCATAGGGTATTATCGGGACGGCGCAGAGTATTAATAGATTTAAGATGTTGATTGCCTGCATCATGAAGGCTGCTGGAATTTTGCTGACCCTCTTATCAAGGAAGGGAATATGCTGGAATCAGGAACATGTGATGTCAAGCCGGATTTTTTGATCATCGGCGCGCAGAAGGCAGGAACAACCTGGCTGTGGAGAATGCTGGATCAACATCCGGATACCGATCTGCCGAAGGAGAAAGAGATTCATTTCTTTGGGTCGTCAGAACTCTATCGAAAGGGCAAGGACCGGTATTACGGTCACTTTGCCAAACTGGATCGCTCGAAGGTAATCGGAGAAGCCTCGACCTCATACTTCTACGACAACGTTCCGTATTGGTACAACGAATCATCGAAGCTGGAAGTGGACCACACCCTGCCGACAATCCCGGAATTGATAACCGCCGAGCTGCCCGAGGTCAAGATACTGGTCGTATTACGCGATCCGGTGCACAGGGCCATTTCGGCCTATTTCCACTTTATGCGCGGCAATTATTGGATGCATAAAGGGGCTGTATCGCCGTTGCTGGGGCTAAAAGAGACAGCGATCGAACATCACAAAATCCGGATACTGGAGTTTGGTTATTACGCGAGGTACCTGAAACTATGGAGCAAACATGTTCCAGAGGACAGGATGCGTGTCTTGATCTTCGAGGAAGATGTGCGGCAGCATCCGGAAAAGGCCATGCGCGAGGTCTACGAATTTCTTGGTCTCGACCCGCAATTCCAGCCCGAAGATCTGAGGAAACGCGCGCACAAAAGTTGGAGCTGGACCCGGATACTGTTGAGTTACTATGCGGACCCGCTTACCAGGAAACTCGTAAGGAGTCGCCTTGGAAAGACCATAGACAGATTTGACGTTTTAGGTCGATTTGCCGTCAAAAGGGAAGATGTCGATTTCCTCCGCTCGAAATATCTTCCGGAAAAAGCCGAACTGGAATCCCTTATTGGCAGGGATTTATCGTGTTGGAAATATGATATTTAGAACATCTGCGACGGTCGAGAACGCAACGACGCTACGGCGATCAATGAACGGTACGGCACAAAAAGTCTCATCCCTTCTCCCTCCGGGAGAAGGCCAGGATGAGGGGATGATTCACCAGCGCCCAAGCCCCTCTGGCCCCCTCACCCCGTCCCTCTCCCGGAGGGAGAGGGAGTGCCGCACCGAAGGCATCGCCGCCTTCAGGCGGCTCATGGGTTTATATGTGCCTTTGAGGCGCTCACCCGATAAGCCCCCGGCTTTGCCGGTGGTGAGTTAACTATGTCCTGGCGGATGCATGGGCGCCGCGCCTTTTGCCGTTCTGCATCGCTCCGCGTGGCTGTCGGTTTCAACGGGATTGAACCGCGGTGAAGATCGCCTACGTGGCAGGATTGTTTCCGGCACCGTCGCAGACATTCGTGGCGAACCAGATCCTCGGCGTCGTAAATTGCGGGCACGATGTGACTGTCTTCACCACTGACCGTCCTGCCAAAGGCAAGCCCGCGGCGGTCGGGACAGATGGATTACCAGGACGCACCCATTCGATTTTCCCGCCGAGGAACCATGTTGTCCGACTGTTCAGAGTGCTTGGGCTCCTGGTTGTGTTCGGCTGGCGTGCACCGCGTGTGGTCGCGCGCTCGCTTAATGTTTTCCGGCACGGCCACCTGGCGGCGACATTGTGGCTGCTGCACGCCGCGTTGACGCTCATTCGCATCGGGGAACGAAAATTCGACATTGTTCACGCCCAGTTTGGGACGTACGGTCTGTACGCATTGAAGCTGATTCAGGTCGGCGCCATCGATGGCGCGTTGGTGACCTCTTTCAGAGGATATGACGCCACCAAGGGCCTGCGCGCCGAACCCCGAAGATATGCGGAACTGTTCCGCATGGGTCGGCTGTTTCTTCCCGTGAGCGAGTCTCTGGCCCGAAAGCTGGTCGAAGCGGGCTGTGATACATCGAAAATTCACGTGCTGCATTCCGGAATTGACTGCGCGAAATTCGAATACACGGAGCCTCGGCGCAGCGAAAAACAGCCGACCCGGATTTTGACCATCGGCCGCCTTGTCGAAAAAAAGGGCGTCACGTACGCACTGAAGGCGGTGGCGCAGGTTATTGCATCGGGGCGTGCGGTTGTTTACGACATTGTCGGTGACGGGCCACAACGTGTTGAGATCGAGCGCCTGATCGAGCAACATGAAATCGCCCGGCACGTCCGTTTGCTTGGCTGGAAAAGCCATCGAGAGATTCTGTCAATCATGCAATCCTCCCATATTCTGCTGACACCAAGCATTACCGCGGGCGATGGCGATGAGGAGGGAATACCGAACGTCATCAAGGAAGCCATGGCCGTGGGCCTTCCGGTCGTCAGCACGGTGCACGCCGGTATCCCTGAACTTGTGGTTGATGGCGAGTCGGGGTTTCTGGTTCCCGAGCGCAGCGTTGACGATCTTGCCGGACGAATCATGTATCTCTGCGACCATCCGGAAATCTGGCCGCAGCTGAGTCATGCGGCGCGGCGCAAAGTCGAGACCGAGTTTGATATCGATGGACTGAGTTTGAAACTTGTTGACCTGTACGCGGCCTTGCTCGGGCAGCATGGCGAACAAACACCGATGGCAGGTCGCGGATCACCGATGGAGATGTATCCAGGAAACGGCGCATCGCCTCAATCCGTTCAACGGGGTCACGGCAACTGACCATGTGTGGAATCAGCGGGATCATCGGCATCAAATCAAAAGACGATACCAAAGCGGTTGAGCGCATGGTCGCGGCGCTTGCGCACCGCGGGCCCGATGGGCACGGGGTGCTGAACCTGGGTGAGTGCCAGCTTGGCCACACGCGCCTGAGCATCATCGATCTCGAGGGTGGCGTGCAGCCGATGAAAGACGTGAGCGGGCGCTATGCCATCACGTTCAATGGAGAGATATACAACTACCAGGAACTGCGCGAGGAACTGCTGAAGAAAGGGTACCGCTTCAATACTCATTCTGACACCGAAGTGATCATGTCCGCCTATGCGGAATGGGGTGCCCGGTGTCTTGACCGGTTCCGTGGCATGTTCGCCTTTGCGATCTGGGACACGGAAAAAAGAACACTTTTTGCCGGCCGCGATTTATTTGGCGAGAAACCGCTTTATTATGCGATGGCGCCCACGGGGCCGCTTTTGATTGCCTCGGAAATCAAGGCGCTGCTCGCCTCGGGCCTTGTCATTCCCCATCTCGATGCCATGTCCGTCGATGCGTTTCTCGCGTTCGGTTATGTCCCGCCTGACCGGACCATTTACGAAAACGTTCATACACTGCCGCCGGGACACTATCTCGAGTGGGACGATCACGGTGTGCGCACCGCCCGCTACTGGCATGCGCGGTTCGATACACAGCAGATAACAGTGGACGATGCGGCGGTCCGTTTGCGTGAGCTTTTGCAACAGGCGGTGCAACGCCAAATGGTCGCTGACGTTCCAGTCGGGGCTTTTCTGAGTGGCGGGCACGATTCGAGCACCATTGTGGCTCTCATGCAGAAACTTGCCAGCCAACCCGTGAAGACTTTCTCGGTGGGGTTCGGTGAATATATCAACGAACTGCCATACGCTCGCGCGGTGGCGGAGCTTTACCAAACCGAACATCACGACATCGATCTGGGGACGCCGCCCGTGGCCCAGTTGCTGCAAACCATGGCGGATGTTTACGACGAACCTTTCCGGGACCCCTCGCACATACCCACGTACCTCATTTCCCAATACGCGCGGCAGAACGTGAAGGTGGTTCTCACCGGCGATGGCGCCGACGAGCTGTTTGGGGGATATGCCTGGTACCCCGTGTTGGCCAAATCGACGGAGGTATCGCCCTCCTGGTTAGTGTGGCTTGTGCTGCGAAGCATAAGCCGGCTTGTTGGAAACAGGATTCGGTCGCTCGACCGCTATTCGCAAGCCATAGGAATGGTGCAACGGACCCCCGATACATGGTCGCGATATATCAAAAAAGTCAGCGTTGGGAACGGAACGCGTCGAAGCTGGTGGGCGGAGCAGAGCAAGGCACCGAGTTCCTACTTTCCCGGCGAGTACTACCGGCCCCCCGCCGGCACGACGGGCATGGATGAAGTGTTGCACTTCGATCTCATGTCTTTTCTGCCCGGCGATATTCTGGTCAAAGTGGATCGCGCCGCCATGGCCCATGGGCTCGAAACAAGGGCCCCATTTCTGGACCGCGATCTTGTAGAATTCTCGCTGTCATTGCCTTCGGTGTTGAAGGTCAAGGACGGTGAAACCAAGGTCCTTTTCAAGCACGCGTTGAAGCAGTATTGGCCTGCCATGCTTCACAAGCGCGGCAAACAGGGATTCGCCGCCCCGTTCCAGATATGGATGGAGTTCCCGGAGATCAAGGCCTTGCTGCAGCGAATCTTCGCCGACGGGTCGAGACTGCGTGAGCTGTTGCCCGGCGTGCGTTCCGAGCAGCAGCATGTCCGCAACTATGAAACCTGGAACCTGTTGACGCTGGGGCTGTGGCTGGAGCGGCATGGTAACGCTGCATGATTTGCAGTCTATATCCTGTCGCGACAGACTACGCTAACACCGTGCATACGGTATACAGACTGCCAAAGAATACCTGCCATAAACAGTTGTGCAGGTGTTGGAATCGTTAAGCAATGGGGGATGGGTCAATGGCACCGACTAACGTCGGATTAAGAGAAAAGGCACGCAATTATCTTATTGGAACAAAGGTTTTAAACGGGTCAAAGGCCCAGTTCATATATATAATACTGCTGCGGCATCTGAAAAAGCGGTTCCCTTCCAAGCGGTTGCTATTCGACAAACTCCTTAAAGGCAGCTCTGACCGAGAACTACTCGTTAGAAATGCTATAGGGACATTTTGCGTATCGCCCATGAATGACTCGCTGGCCAAAGCTATGCCGCACTTCGAAAAAACATGCCATCACTGGTTAAAGAATGATAGAACACGTCTATTCGTTGATATAGGTGCGAACACCGGTTTCTATACAATACTTGCGACAGGACGCTACGGTTATGACAAGGCGCTTTCCTTCGAACCGAATCCTGAAGTCTATAGAATGTTGGAGCAAAATCTTAAACTGAATGGCCTTCAGACCAGGGTTAAATGTTTTAATTCAGCTTTAGGTGAGAAACGCCAGGTATTAACTTATTGTCGATATGTGTCGCACACAGGACTCAGCAGGTTCATTGAGAGCGAAAGCGAGATCAAGCACAAAGACCGTGAAGACTATGACATTGTGGAGATAGAAACCGTGTCCTTCGATGATTTTGTCACAACACACGATATCAATGTCATGGAAATTGATTTTGTAAAAATCGACGTAGAAGGGTTTGAGTACAATGTTTTGAAGGGGATGAAGCGAACATTAAGTCTGATTAGTAATGTCAAATTATTCATTGAGATTGATGCTAAGAACAAAAATCGAGAACAGACGATGGACTTGTTGAGCGAATTGGGATTTATCCTGCAAGACAGGACAGGCATGAACCATTTGTTTGTAAAAGGACTCTGAGATCGATCCCTCTTTTGACACCTGAAGCTTGAAGTGGTCCTGAAAAAAGTCGGAGAGTGCTATAAGCTGAAATCCAGACTAATAAGGAGGATGGCGGATTCAGCTCCCAAGTGCTGAAATAGTCATGACCTAATGGACACCCATTTACGCATTTTTCCTCATTGTCTCGAACTCTATCGGACACAGGTTGCCGAGGGTCGAGTGCCGGTTTTTTCAGATAACAAGATTAACGTCCGAACATGAATTTCGAGGCAGATGGAATATGAAACAGGTGAGTCAAAACTACAAGACCGGGGCGATCCGTCTCGAAGATGCGAACGTCCCCGCGCTCCGCTCCGGTGGCGTTCTGGTGCGGACACACTACAGCGTGGTTTCCGCCGGCACCGAAGGCATGAAGGTCAAGGAAGGCAAGATGTCGTATCTGGGCAAGGCGCGCGCGCGGCCGGATCAGGTCAAAAAAGTGCTCAACACGCTTCGTCAGCAGGGATTGGTGGCGACCTACCAGAAGGTGATGAACAAGCTGGACAAGCTGACGCCCCTCGGTTACTCGCTGTCGGGGGAAGTCATTGCCGTGGGCACCGGAGCGGAGGAGTTCCATGTCGGCCAGCGCGTCGCATGCGGCGGCGCCGGATACGCGAACCACGCCGACGTGAACTTCGTCCCGAAAAACCTGGTCGTGCCGGTGCCGGATCCGGTTTCGATGAAGCACGCGGCGTTTGCCACCGTCGGCGCGATCGCGATGCAGGGGTTCCGGCAGGCGCAGATGCAGCTGGGAGAAACCGCCTGCGTGGTCGGGCTTGGATTGCTGGGGCAGATCCTGGTGCAGCTACTCCGCGCCGCCGGAATGCGCGTCATTGGCATCGACATCGTCGATACGCGCTGTGAATTGACGTTGAAGTGCGGGGCCGCCGCGGCCATGAAGCCGGACGATCCGGGGCTCAGCAACGTCATCGGTCGCATGACCGACGGACACGGGGTGGATACCGTGTTTCTCACGGCGGGGGGGTCGAGCAATGGCCCGCTTGAGCTGGCGGTGGGTATCGCACGCGACCGCGCCCGCATCGTGGATATCGGCAAGACCAAGCTCGATTTGCCCTGGAACGACTGCTACATGAAGGAGCTGGATATGCGGTTTTCCCGCTCCTATGGGCCGGGACGCTACGATCCCCGATACGAAGAGCAGGGCTTTGACTACCCGATCGGTTATGTGCGCTGGACCGAGAGAAGAAACATGTCGTCCTTTCTGGACCTCGTCGCGGAAGGGCGGGTACAGCTTGAACCGATCATATCCTCCGTTCGGCAATTCCAGGAGGCGGAGCAAGTCTATCAAGAACTCGCGGAGGGCAAGGGAGACAGCCTCGGTACTGTATTTGAATATGCGCTGGGAGAGGAGCATCAGAAATTTCTCCCCATCGTTGCGGCGGCGAGCGCGAAAGCAGGAAGGTCGCCGGCCGACGGGGTGGTGAGACTGGGTGTCATCGGTGCCGGCAACTACGCGTCCACGATGTTGTTGCCGAACCTCAAGGCCAACCGCGATTTGATATTGCACAGTGTGGCAACGGCCACCGGCCTGTCTGGCCAGGATGCGATGCGGAAGTTCGGATTCAAACAAACAACGACGAATTACAAGGAGCTTATCGAGAGCCCCGACGTCGACGCGGTGATCATCGCGACGCGCCATTCTTCCCATGCCCGAATCGTCGTCGAAGCCCTGCGGGCAGGCAAGGCGGTGTACGTGGAAAAACCGCTGGCGCTCAACCTCGATCAAATGAAGCTCATTCGGGAAGCGATTGCTGAATCGGGCAACGACCGCCTGATGGTCGGCTTCAACCGGCGTTTCGCGCCGATCGTGGCGGAGGTCGCGGCGCGTTCCAGAGGCGCGCATGCGCCGTTGACGATTCACTATCGGGTTCACGCCGGCCAACTGGATACCGGGTCGTGGTACCTTGATCAAAACGAAGGGTCGCGCTTTACCGGCGAGGGCGGCCACTTTCTCGATACGATTTCCTTCATCACCGGATCTCGTCCCGTTTCCGTTTTTGCGCAGTCCTTGCGGCCGGGGAAAGTAACCGTTGACGATCTGGAGAACGTCGCCATTGTCGTGCAGTTCGAGAACGGATCGGTCGGAAACATACTGTACCTCACCCAGGGCGGAACCAAGACCCCCAAGGAGTATCTCGAGGTATTCGGTGGCGGAATGACGGCGCAACTGAACAATTTTGAGTCTGTTATTTATTATGAAGGCGATCGCGAGGTCAAGAAACGGTGGCGCGTAAGCAAGGGCCAGAAGGAGGAAATGGAAGCATTTGTGCGGTGGACGAAGTCCGCTTCACCCGCGCCCATTTCCTTGACAGAACTTTTTGATACGACTCTCGCGACGCTGGCGGTGGCGGAGTCGCTGAAAACGGCAGCGCCGGTCTATCTGGCGGATCTCTACAAGACCACGAGCTGACCGGCGCTGAAAAATATCTGGCGATCGACGAGCACCTGGTGTCGTGTCCCGGAAATATGTTTATGAAATCGCGGCACCGGGTAGGTTGGGGTGAGCGCAGCGAACCCCAACATGTCGGCGCCATTGTTGGGTTTCGGCGCAAGCGCCTCAACCCAACCTACATGTAATTTATGCAATATATTTGTGGGACACCACACTAGATGCGCCCGCCTGCTGTCGGAACATTGCTATCCGTGTTCATGTTAGGCTGGTTTTTCCGGTGTTGGCACGTCTCTTGCTCGTTTTTTGTGTTTGAAACGGGATAGCGCGCTGATTCTCCTCAGGCGCGTCAAATCCCAAAACCCTGGATTCGGAGACCTCACGGAGCAACGTGGAAAAGACTGTTTCGATACCTCACGGACTAAAGTGGAAAAGACTGTTTCGAAGGCTAGTCAATAAAGCCATCGATGCGGTTTTTATTGTCAAATCACGCGCAGGTCTGCAGCGCACCGCAGTCATTCTGCACGGCGATTCCTGCTCGGGTAAAAGCACTATTTTGCGGCAACTCAGGAGAAGGTACACGGGCTGTACGTACCTGGAAATGGATAGTCTCCAATATTGGAAAATCGACGCAGACCCTGACATTCTGAACGTTGCGCTTAACTTGCTTGCGGAAGCCGGCGTGGAAAAGGACAAGGCAAAAGCACTGGTTCGAAGTATCGATGAGTTCAGCCGGCTGCCGGGCATGGCCCATTCTCCGCACCGTGCCATGGTCGAGATGCTTAAGACATGCCTTGCGAACGATGTCGTGATAGCGACGTGCGGAAACTTGCCGCCTCCTCATGGGGAATTCGGTTATTATCAACTGCTGGCCCAGTGCTCGGGAAAGGCCATATCACACGTGCTGATAGCTCCTGACAAGGCGGAGTATGTGAAAAGAATCCGGTCAAGGAGTGCGCTAGCACGAGCGGATAGCCTCCTCAAGAATTATGGCTGGCGGATGCAGAACCGTGCGTCTTATGACCTGGTTGTGACCGGAAATGAGTCAATGGCCAGGATGCTGGAATCAATTCGCGCAACCATAAAATGATCTAGCGTACGCCCCAAAATGGCGTTCTTAATGTAGCCCGGATGGAGCGAAGCGACAAAATCGTTGGGAGCAAGAAGTGACGCAGGGATGCACTGGTCGGAGCCAAGGGACGCATTTGTGATATATTGATAAATAATTCAAGTTTTATCTGAAAAATCGGTTTCTGTGAGTATTATCGTAAAAATCGCAAGAGCGATGTGACTTAAGAAGATGCAAGAACGAACCCCTAAAGTAACTGCTGTTATCTCCACTTTTAATCGAGCCAATCTGGTCGGTCGTGCCATTGAAAGCGTTATCAACCAAACATATAAAAACATGGAAATCATCGTGGTTGATGATCATTCCACGGATAACACCGAAGAGGTTGTCAAGGGATTCGGAGAATCAAGGATTCACTATTTTCGTCATGAAAGAAATAAAGGCGGGTCAGCGGCAAGGAACACAGGAATCAAGGCAGCCACAGGTGAGTATATTGCCTTCCTGGATGACGACGATGAATGGGTAGAGAATAAAATCGAGAGGCAACTCCAATACGTGC
>Ga0209705_10001205_pt1 | contig 13638 bp, 10 predicted proteins | sample PPLLaktember2015_5_FD_187262 | JGI IMG/M metagenome (GOLD analysis project Ga0209705, IMG submission 187262) | Freshwater sediment microbial communities from Prairie Pothole Lake near Jamestown, North Dakota, USA - PPLs Lake P8 Core (1) Depth... | ecosystem: Environmental > Aquatic > Freshwater... | reverse complement strand
CGGCCCAAAGAAAGTAAAATAGCTCCGCTCGCTCTGACCGGCCCAAAAAAAGTAAAATGGCTCCGCTCGCTCTGACCGGCCCAAAAAAAGTAAAATGGCTCCGCTCGCTCTGACCGGCCCAAAAAAAGTAAAATGGCTCCACTCGCTCTGACAAGCGCATCGACATATTAATCAAAGACAATGGGTCAAATTGCAGGAAAAGAAAAATGTATATGAAAGATATGTATGTTTATATCTTAGTATGTGCTGATGACTCATTTTATATCGGAGTAACAAATGATGTTGGCAGAAGGTTTATCGAGCATCAATCAGGTTTTCATGAGGATTCATATACTTTTAGTCGCAGACCTTTAAAGCTTGTTTATTGTAAGCATTTCAGAAGTCCGATTAAAGCAATAGATTATGAAAAACAGTTAAAAGGCTGGTCAAGAGCAAAAAAGATAGCACTTATTAATAATGACTTTAAATCATTGCATGAATTGGCAGAATGTAAAAATGAAACAAGTCATAAAAACCATACAGGGACAAAGTGAGCGGAGTCGAACGAAGACCCTGTAATTACTGGAATCTGTTTAAATGAAACCTGAGTTCGTCTTGGTTCGTCTTGGTCCGTCTTGGTCCGTCTTGGTCCGTCTTGGTCCGTCTTGGTCCGTCTTGGTCCGTCTTGGTCCGTCTTGGTCCGTCTTGGTCCGTCTTGGTGAGCGAAGCCGAACCAAGACTCGCAGGAAGCAGCCACTTCGGAAACTCTATTCCAGGAGCAGTGCAGCCGCCCCAATCAATCCGGCATCCGCTTCAGCTTCAGATCTTACTATTGCTATCGGATCATAGATCATATCCCTTGCCAGCTCGTAAAACTTGCTTTTAACGCGGTTGAAATATAATTCACCAAGATTCATTAATCCTCCGCCAAGAATAATGATCGGCGGATTGAATACCTGGAAAATGTTGTAGACTCCTATCCCGATATGATCGGCACAATCTTCGACAATGGCCTTTGATACGGGATCATCCGAATCAATACCCTGTTTTATAAGCTTCCCGTCAACTTTTGAAAAATCAAAACTGCCGGGAAGAGGTAAGGTGGTTTTAATCCCTTCTTCCAATTTTTTCCTGAACCTTTCCGGAAGTGTAAGCCCGCAGGCGATTCCCATCAGACATCCCCTGTTCCCGCATGTGCAAATGAAATCACTGTGAGGATCAACGATTGTATGACCAAATTCTCCGGCAGTTCCGGTCATGCCTCTGTATATCTTCCTGTTTAGCACAATCCCTGCCCCGATGCCGGAACTGATTGTTAGAAAGATAAGGTCATCATATCCTCTCCCGGCACCGAATTTAAATTCGCAGAAAGCCTGGGCATTTGCATCATTGTCGAGCATGACAGGAACTGAGAAGTTTTTTCTTATTGAATCACGCAGGGGAAAGTTCTTAAAACCCTTAAGATTCGAGGTTGTGATAGTGTATCCGTCCCTGTAGCGGACGTGTCCCGGAAATCCCACACCGATTCCTTCAAGATCTGATTCCTTCAGATTATTGGCAGAGATAACTCTTCGGACAAGTTGTGTTATATAATTAACAATAAACTCTTCATCCTTCCCAACATGATCATATACAATGATTTTGTCAAGAATAATTCCGTCGGGCCTTACTAACCCAACCGATAACTTTGTTCCTCCAAGGTCGACTCCGACTAGAAGTTTTTCCATAAAAATATGTTATAGTGTCTGTTCAGTTCTAGCAATAATATCGTCCTGTGTATCAGGCGAGAGAGTTGTGAAGAATGCAGAGTAACCGGCAACGCGGACTACAAGGTCCCTGTAATTCTCCGGATTCTTTTTAGCGGCAAGCAGGGTATCCCTTGAAACAATATTATACTGGACATGCCATCCTTTAAGTGTTGCAAAGAAGGTTCGGATTATCGAAACAAGTTTTTGCTTCTGAGTCTCATTTCCCAGGGCAGAAGGGGATAGTTTCTGGTTCAGCAGAACCCCTCCGAGGATTTTATCAGTTGGCAGTTTTGAGACAGATTTGAATACGGCAGTCGGACCAAGGGTGTCGGTCCCCGAAGTGGGAGAGCATCCTTCAGCAACGGGTGTGAATGCTTTTCTCCCGTCGGGGGTTGCCGGGACAACCGATCCTGACGGAACATTGGCTGAAATACTTGAAGTGCCGGCATAATAGGCACAGCCTATCGGCCCGCGTCCGAACCGGGTTGTACGATACTGTTTAAGTTCATCTATATAACACCTGTAGGCCTCAACAAGCAGGTTGTCGACATAATCATCGTCATTTCCGTATTTGGGTGCATAATTCAGAAGGATCTGACGGATCTTTTCTCCATCCTGACCTTCAAAATTACTTTTCAGGTTTTGCATCAGAACCGCTTTGCTGATAACGCCCTCCTCAAATACAAGCTTCTTTATTGCAGCGAGCGAATTGCCCAGATTGGCTATTCCAACCTGGAGTCCCGAAATAAAATCATAAACCGATCCCCCCTCCTTGATTGTTTTGCCCCGGGCTATACAATCATCAACGAAAGCGGAACAGAGAATATCGGGAACAAGCTCCTCAAGTGCCAGATCAACTGCTGTGTCAATTTCAACTGTGGCTTTTGCAAACAGCTGCACCTGCTGTTTCCAGGCTGCCATCAGTTGGTTGAAATCTTCATAATCGACAAAATTCCCTTTCCCCGGGAAAAAGGTCTTCCCGGTCATAGTATCCAATCCGTCATTCATGGCAGCAAGGAACACCCGCATAAAGTTTAAAAAGCTCATTCCGGTACACCTGTATCCCCATTTACCGGGAACGGCAATTTCGATACAGCCTATTGCAGAATAGTTATAGGCGTCCTCCCTGTTAACACCAATGTCGATAAGAGAAGGAATGACAATCTCATCATTGTTGAAGGCAGGCATTCCGAATCCCTTTCCGATCACGTTCACACATTCATCAAGAAAATGAGGATCAATGTTTTTATGGAACCTCACGGACAGGTTTGGCTGGGTAAGTTTCATCCTGCCCACCGAATCGAGAATCAGAAAGCTCAGATCATTTACTGCATCCTTCCCTTCAACCGTCTGACCTCCGATAGTAACATTCTGATAGAGGGGACCTCCTGCGGAAAACCTTGTATGCGACCATGATCTGATTTTGTTTACTGACAATAACTTGATCCAGGTGTTTTCAAGAAGTTCCAGCGCAAAATCTTTACTGATCCTGCCCTTTGCAAGATCATCCCTGTAGAACTTCCAGAGGTACTGATCCATTCTCCCAAGTGAGACAGAATGACCGTTGCTCTCGATCTGCAGTACCAGCTGAACAAACCAGGTAAGCTGAAGAGCCTCATAAAAACCTGAAGGTTTGTTTTGTGATATGTTCCTGCAGTTTTCGCTTATCCGTACCAGTTCTGATTTCCTTATGTCGTCATGTTCCTGGAGTGAAAGTTTTTTTGCCAGCTTCTCATATCTGCCAATAAATGCCTGAAATGATTCAACTCCGATTTTAAGCGATTTATAGAAATCCTGTTTTTTAGCGAGATCTTTATCGCTGTTTGTGAGTGATTGCTGAGCCACCTCAATTTCATTAAGGTAGCCTGAAAGACCAATCCTCAGGATCTTCTCAAAATTCACTGCAATATGTGCATCTCCGGATGTGAGATTGCCTTCAGCCCTGATAATACCTGAATCGTGGATATCCCTGTTCAGGGGAGACATTATTGAGTAACCTTTTTCAATAAGAGTCTTTCCGTCCCACCATTTGCAGAGATCCTTCAGTTCCCTCTTCTGATCTTCGGTTACAAGGAAGGCATCACCCGGACGTTTATCGAATTCATCCAGTTCATTTATTATCCACGATGTTACATATTCGGGAAAGATCGGAGCAGCCCTCAGGGCCGATGACTGATTCCCGACAATAAGCTCTCCGTCATCGATATATACCGACATCTCTTTCAATGTCCGTTCAAGGGCATAGGCTCTTTTCAGGATAACCGGTGTGTTTGCATGCTCCCGGTAGACTTTTGTATAAATCCTGGCCCGTTCAGTGCAGATTGTTGATTTTACCGAAATGACCTTCTCTTTAAGCCTGGCAATTCTCCCTGTTGTCTCTGTGGATTTTGCTACTGTTATCATATCAATTAAGTATTTTGGCAGTCATACCCTTTTTTCCTGTATATTCCACATATTGTCCTAATTCGGCCTTTTCAATATTCCTGTGATTTTCAAAGATATAATCTTTACCAAGCATTGCATATTTTTCGCTTGCCAGCGAATGGAACGGGATAAAATTGATCTCGTGTGCATTTTGTAATCCGGCTGCAAAATCGATTATTGAAAAGAGTTCCTGTTCAGAGAAATTAAAATCAGGAATAACCGGAACTCTGACAATAAAGGATTTCCCTGTCCTGTCGAGGTTAAGGAAGTTATTCAGTACAAGCGCCGCATTTCCCCCGGTAAACCTTGCAAACTTCTCAATGCCGGTATGTTTAAGGTCAGCTAAAAATACATCTATAAGGTCGATGTATTTCTCAATTGTTTCCCATGGCACATGAAGCGATGTCTCAACAGAAACATGTATTTTTCTTTTCTTAAGTTCAATAACCAGTTCCATCAGGTCAGGATCCTGTGAAAAAGCCTCACCCCCGGAAAGGGTGACACCTCCTCCGCTCATATCGTAAAACGGGATATCCTTCTCAATTTCAGAAATGATCTGACTTACACTCTTTCTCTCTCCGGCAACTATCATGGCTTTCGAGGGGCATATATTCCTCAGGGATTCGAAATCAGTGATTTTCTCCCTGTCTATCTTAAGCAAATTGCCGATTGCGACAATATGTCCGCTGCCTGCCCTTATGCAATCCCCGAACATATGGCACTGCTTTTCATCGAACATTATGGAGGGCATCGGATCGATACTCTCCGGATTGTTGCACCACATGCAGCTGAGCGGGCATCCCTTGAAGAAGATATTTGTTCTTACCCCGGCTCCGTCATGTAATGAAAACCTTTGTATGTTGAAAACAGTAAGCAATTTGGCGTATTTGGCATTTACTTGTTATACCCTGACCTTATCAAGGACATCAATTATGCTCTTGCGCTGTGAAAAAAGTTCTTTTACCAGAGCCGGATCAAAGATCTTTTTCAGGCTGAAGCGGAGCGTCCGGAGCCGTTCCCGGAAGATTCCTGGTAGTAAAGTACAAAATATCCCGACAAGGGTACCAAAAAGGCCAGGAGGATCCCTATCCAACCGCCAAGAGCTCCGCCAAGGATAAGAAGTATAATAAAGTAAATGAGATACAGGATAGTAAAGCTTCCGATGAAGACAGAGCTGTAGAACCTGAGATCCTTTATAAGCCTGTCACAGACAATCTTCGGGATGATGAAAGGTATCAGGTTTGCAATGAACCCTGCAATAAAAATCGGAAGTCCTGAAATTATTGCCGCATATCTCAAAAATCCCCAGTTTAGTTTCCTTGCAATATTTTCATCACTGAGCCTGTTGGTTGCAAGAAGATTGACATAGTTTTCAACCTTTTTTGAAAGTAATTGAAGATCAGGTTTCGATGTTTTCGACAGCTGGTTCACTTTTTCACTCACCCTTTTCTCGGCAAGCCTCCTGTTGTCAGAGTCAAAACGCCACCTGAAAAAGGGGAGGACCATATTATTCCGCTCCATCTTCAGAAGCTGCTCTGCAAGCCAGTCGTTTTCAGGGTCCTCAATTATAATAACTTCTTTCAGAAGGCTGTCCCTGCATTTCTGGTTAAAAACATTCAACGCCCTGGCGGGGTGTTCATTATATATATCCTTAAGCTCCTTTATACTGAAAGCTTCATGAAAGTTTATCATCACTTCCTTCCTGAACCTGGAGGGATAGGTGTAGTTGATTCCTACAGGCACAATATGAACATCGAGCCCGTATTTTTCCTCGGCGCCGAAGGCGAGCCGGGCTGTTCCTTTCCTGAGCGGATGAAGCCTCTTTTCCTGAATGCAGATTCCTTCGGAAAACATTATAAAATTTCCGTTCTTCCTGAGGATCTCATAAATGGCATCAAACGATTCAAGGTTCCTGTGTACATTTTCCATTCCCTCTTCTGCCCGGTAAACCGGTGTCACATTCAGCTCGCGGAGGCAAAAGCGTGCGAACGGCTTCCTGAACATGTCGGCCCTCATTGTAAAATGCAATGGCTGGGGAAGGTATGAGCCAACAAGAATTCCATCCATGAAGGAGTTCTGATGGTTGCCAACAAAAAGAAGCGGCTTGTTAAGGGGGACCTTTTTCAGGTTGGAATAAAAGATTCTTCTGAAAAAGGCTCTGAAGGTAAAGGGAGGTACGATAAATTTTAAGAATCTGCTGAACATCGATCAATTTTTTCTCTTAAAGAAAGCATTTACTTGCATCCTTATCTGGTGCGAAAGGTACATTAAAAAATCATCCAGCCAATTGGTTAGTAATGAAATTTAGTTCATACGACATAAATCAACTGGAATGTAATTATTACTGCTTATGTCAGATAAGTATTTAAGCTTATAAGTTACCGAAAAGGTATTTAATTTGTGATTCTGGCTGATATTGTTATTTTTGTCAGGACTAATTTCAACTTATCTTTTTTGCATGGACCTTACCCGTAAGATTCACGATAAAATGAGGCAGGAACGCCTTCTGTTTGTATACAGGGGCGAGGTAACTGAAGAAAAATCCCTGCCCTTGCTGACCCTTCTCGAAAACGAGATGAAGGAAGACGCTTTTGGAATGACAGGAAGAAAAAGGCTCTTCATGTACGTCCTTGAGAACCTTCAGAATATTGTCAAGCATGGTGACCATTCAGGGTACGGAGGAATGTCGCTGGTTGCATACTCTAAGACAGACGACGGATATACCATTACGACTGGTAATGCAATCTCAGCCGACCATGTCAAAGACCTGAAATTCAAGCTCGACAGGGTTAACAGACTGGATACGACAGAAATTAAAGCTCTGTACAGACAGATTCTGGATGCCACGGAGTTCAGTAAAAAAGGAGGAGCCGGGCTCGGGCTGATCGAGATGGCAATTAAGACAGGGAACAGGCTCGATTATGATTTTGTTCCCCTGGATGAGAATTATTCATATTTCATTCTGAGCAAAACAGTAGGCCCCGACGGTGTGGGACTTAATGCAGGCAACAGTGATCTGCGATTTGAAAGCCATTCCGTTGTTCAGCTTGAACATCTTATGGCTGAGAACAGCATTTACCTGATATGGTCAGGGCATATCAGCCCGGGAATAGGCGACGAAGTGCTTTCCCTTACCGAGGCCAAGCTGACTGAAGAGGATGTTGATTCAGCCCTGAGGAGAAGGGTTTTCAACATTATGATCGAGATCCTTGAAAATGTTTCAAAATACAATCCGGGCAGGGAAACCGAGGAAAAGCATGGAATGCCGGTTGCAATGGTCAGGCTTGAAGATGGCAGATTTGTTCTTACAACAGGCAATCTTCTGCTGAGGTCAAATGTCGGAGAGCTGAAGTTCAAGCTCGACAGGATCAACAATACGAGTAAGGAAGATCTGAAGACACTCTTTTTTGAATCGCTTTCAGTTCAATCGATCGATACCGACAGCACCGGAAACATGGGGCTGATTTCAATGGCAAGGAAATCCGGAAGCAAGCTTAATTACCAGTTTGAAGAGGTGAGTGATATGTATTCCTATTTTATGCTTACCGTAAAGGTCGAGGAACAACAGGGCTGATCAGAACACTTTCAGGTTTAATTCTTTACCATCCCACTCCGCAAAGCTGCCTTCCTTTATCCAGTCACCCAGGAAAACAATCCGGCTTCCCTGGTCAAGCTTGTATGAAAGAGGCAGATGGCGGTGACCGAATATGAAAAAATCGATGTTTTCGTGTTTCAGCACCGATCGCGAATATCTTATAAGGTCTTCCTTTTCTTCTCCGAGGAAATCCATTGTTTTTCCCTTACCCAGCCTCGAACTCAATGACCATTTATGCCCGATGCCAATGCCTATCCGGGGGTGAAGCATTGAATAAATGAAACGGAGAGGCTTGTTCCGGAATATTCCGAGAAGGATTTTGTATCCTCTGTTTTGCGTACCGAGGCCCTCCCCGTGCGCAATATGGAATATTTTTCCGTCGATGGTACGGGTATAGGGAGATGTGTGGATAATCAGGCCGCACTCATTTGACAGGTAATCTGTTACCCACATATCGTGGTTCCCGGTAAAGAAATGAACCGGGATCCCCGAATCGGTGATGGAAGAAACCGTTCCCAGGAATCTTGTAAAACCCCGCGGGACAACCAGTTTGTATTCCCACCAAAAGTCAAAAATGTCACCTGCAAGAAAGATCTCCCTGGCTTCCGGAGCAATGGAATTAAGCCATTTTACAACCTTCTTTTCCCTTTCTGCAGGATCTCCTCCGGCCTTAAGCCCAAGATGAAAATCAGATGTAAAGAATATTTTGCCCGTATCTTTCAACCCAGGAAACTAATTGGTGAAAAGTTGATTCAGTTTAATAAGGAGCGCTCTTCCATGAAGGTTTGTTCCGATTATTGTGCCATCGCGGTCAAACAGATAGTTTGCAGGAAGGGTTTTTACATTGAAAAGCGTTGCATTTTCAAGAATCTCAGGATCATCTTCCCGGGTGCTTATCCAGGGCAGCTCATCAAAACGAACCTCATTTTTCCATTTTTCCTCGTTCGCGTCGATATTTATCTGGTATATTTCAAAGCCCTTCCTGTTGTAGGTTTTATAAACATCTTTAAGCTGAAGGTTCTCAGCGATGCACTCTTTTGAATCAACCGACCAGAATGTAAGCAGAACCACCTTTCCCTTCAATGATGACAATGATATCCTCTTACCATTTATGTCCTTAAGATTGGGATCAAGCCTGACTTCGGGAGCTGTACTGGCAAGACTCTGGATCTGGCTGGAATACAACTGATTCAGTTCTTTCTTCAGGTCCTCGGCAAGAGCCCTTACATTTTTTGAATCTGGATAATACTTCCCAAGCGAATCGGAAACTATTTTAAGATATTGAAGATCATGTGGTTCATAAAGAACATACATATTATCATCAATCCTCTGGTAGACAGCCTTCAATGAAGCCATCGACCTGGTATTGGTTATTATGAATTCAATATTCTTTTTCCGGAGATCCGCCAGTACTTTCCTGAATTCATTATCAATCATTGTTTTCTGTTCATCAAGGCCCGGTTTCCCGGAGATATCATCATATGCTGTCCTCAGTGAATCCAGTTTTCTTTTTCCAGATGCAAGCCACATATCAAGAAGCCTTACACTCTCTGTCCCTTCCGAGCCTGTTACCGTATAATTGCCTGAAAGGTTTTTTCCGATGAAAGTGAGCCTGATTTTTTCTCCGGGTTCAGCCAGCAATGTCATAAAATCCGAGCCTGAGTATCCAAGCTGATAAAATTCGGGTCCTTCAGACTTTACCCTGAATTTAAAGGTCCCGTTGCCCCTGATAGTTGAGGAATCAACCAGCAAGAGCCTGTCCACATCGACCCGGTTAAGTGTCACTGCTTTTTTCTGAGGGTCTGTGATCACCCCCTTTACTGTGAATGTATTTTTATCCCGGCATCCTGCCAGAAGCAGGAGTTGAAGCGGAAGCAGAAGAAGTAATGATCTTTTCATCAATGATTAATGTTACCGGTTTACGGAATTTGGTTTAGGCTTATTTGAACAATTCAGAAAGTTTCCTTTGCAGGGCATCTCCCCTGAGGTTTGAAGCTATTATCCTGCCTTCCTTGTCGAGAAGGTAATTTGCCGGTATTGATTCTATTTTATACAGGGGGACGACGACAGAATTCCAGTAGCTGACATCGCTTACATGGATCCATTTTTCGAGCTTGTCATCCCTGATACCTTTTACCCAGGCTTCCTTTGTCTTGTCAAGCGAAACCTGGTAGATCTGGAAACCCTTGTTGTGATACAGGCTGTAAGCCATTACGAGATTTGGGTTTTCCTTGCGGCATGGAGAACACCAGGCAGCCCAGAAATCGAGAAGCACGTATGATCCCCTGGTTGATGAGAGCCTTATTGTATCACCTTCAGGTGAGGGCAATACTATCTCCGGGGCAACCATCCTTTCATCTCCGGGATCTGCCGGAGTAGATTCAGCTCCCTTGAAGTATGCAACCATTTCCTTTATCTGATTGTGCAAATCGATCACAGGGCCATAATCAGGGTACTTGCCGAACAGGGAAGAGTCGACTTTCAGGAAATATGACAGGTCTTTTTCAGGGTTGAGAACATAAATATCGGGAGTAAGCTGCGAATACAGGACAGGTATTGTTGCAAGCGATGATATATTATCATCAATGTATTTCTTTGCATATCTGTTCATTTCATTCAGATAGCCGTCGCCAAGATTGTCGAGCGAATCAACAATCCTTTCAAGATCGGGCCTCCCGGAGTTCAAGTCGTATATATCCCTGAGGCTGCCTATTCTTTTGCGGGATTCCAGCAGGGTTTTGTTGTAATCGGCAATAAGTTTGGTCCCTTTGGATCCGATTACAGCCACCGGATAATTGAGCGAATCGAAGTGGGAGGTCAATTTTATTTTCTCTCCCGGCTCAATAAGCATTGTCAGAAAGTTATTTTGATTAATTTTGAGCAGATAAAAAGACGGGAATTTTACCTTCCTTCTGAATTCAAAACTGCCATCTGCCGAAATTATGACGGAATCGACATTAAGAAGCTCATTAGGTTTAAGCTCCTGCAGAAATATATATTGCCGGGACAAGGAATTCTCGAGGATGCCTGATATTTCCGCACTTTTATCGCCACAGCCTGCCACTATAAAGGCAGAAGCTAAAAAAATTGCCAGTTTTCTGTTCATTCAGAGTCGGGTAATTATACGATTAGAATATTTTATTGAGATGCAAAGTTATTATTTTTTTTATCAGGCAATGAAAGGGGCTTATTTTATAATGTCCTGCGAAAGTCTCCTTAAAGCACTACAGGTGCCTGAAAATTTTTTGCCTGCTTCGAACATGTTCCTTTGCAATGTTCAATAAAAATCAGTATCTTAAAAAACTTTTTAGTACCATATTAAAAAGATTTGTTTATGAGTTATATTAAATTTGAAAAGAACCAGATAGTAAACCTCGAATACTCCTTGTCCAGGGAGGTTATCAGAACCAACAGGGCAGGGTCCTATTCTTCCACTACCATTGTGGGATGCAATACGAGGAAATATCATGGCCTGCTTGTTTGTCCAATCGATGCCTTTGGCGGGGAAAGGCATGTTTTGCTTTCATCGCTGGACGCGATCGTCGTGAACAACGACAGAAGCTTCAATACCGGAATACGGAAATACAAAGGCGACTATTACAGTCCCAAGGGGCATAAATACATCGAAGAACTTGAGATGGATGGCATCCCGTCGCGGATTTACAGGGTCGGAGGGGTCAAGCTCAAGCACGAAAGGCTGCTTGTGCACTATGAGGAGCAGTATCTGGCCCGTTTCACAATCCTTGAAGCATCGGAACCGATGAAACTTCAGATACGTCCTTTCCTTGCATTCAGGAATATCCATGAACTGACACATGCCAATCTTGCTGCAAATACAAAAGTTGAGTTTATTGACAGCGGGATTAAGATTAAGCTTTATGAGGGTTTCCCCTACCTGCACATGCAGTTTTCAGCAAAGGCTGAGTTTATTCCGGTTCCCGACTGGTACCTTGGTGTTGAATACACTGAAGAACAGAAAAGGGGTTATGACTATTCTGAAGATCTGTTTACACCTGGCTTTTTTGAAGTCGATGCAAAGGAAGGAGATGTCCTTGTATTTTCAGCTTCCACAAGGGAGGAAAAGCCATCAGGCTTCAAGGCAAAATTCACCAAGACTGTTTCAGGAAAGATCCCAAGGAGCAATTTTACAAATTGCCTTAAAAATGCGGCCCAGCAGTTCATTGAAAAAAGGCATGGCAAAACCCTGATAATTGCCGGTTATCCATGGTTCGGAGCATGGGGCAGGGATACCTTTATCGCACTTCCGGGGCTTGCCCTGGCACGCCCGGCTAAAAAGCTTCAGCTTTACAATGAGGTGCTCGATACGCAGGTGGAAAGGATGAAGGATGGCCTTTTCCCGAATATGGGAACTGCAAGCAATCCAGCTTTCAATTCCGTTGACGCACCCCTTTGGTTCTTCTGGTCGGTCCAGCAATATATTGAAAACGGAGGCACCGATGCCTGGGAAAGATACGGGGAATCAATGAAATCAGTGCTGAATGCTTTCAGAAGTGGCACTGCATTCAACATTAGCATGAGGGAGAACGGGCTCATATATGCAGGCGCTACGGGAAAATCCCTTACATGGATGGATGCTGTTGTAAACGGAATTCCGGTGACCCAGAGAAAAGGATATGCCGTTGAAATAAATGCCTTGTGGTACAATGCCGTCTGTTTCACGCTTGAACTGGCAAAACAGAACAAGGACCGAAAATTCGTAAAGGAATATGAGAATCTCCCCCTGCTTATTGACAATTCCTTCCACGACATGTTCTGCGATAATCAGAAAGGATATCTTGCCGACTATGTCAACGATGACGAGGGTAAGAATTATTACGTCAGGCCCAATATGGTTATTGCTGTTTCGCTTCCCTATTCAATGCTGACAAAGGATCAGATGAAAAGGGTGCTTGACATAGCCGACAAGGAACTTGTGACACCGAGGGGGCTGAGAACCCTTTCTCCCGGAAATCCGTTTTACAAGGGTACTTATCAGGGGAACCAGGAGGAGCGTGACAAGGCCTATCACAACGGCACAGTATGGCCATGGCTGCTGGGTCCCTTCTGCGAGGGTTGGCTAAGGGTCTACGGCCAGCAGGGGGTACAGAGAGTCAGGAAGCTGATCTACGGGCTCGAGGAAGTGATGAGTGAACACGGTGTAAGTACAATTTCTGAGATTTATGACGGAGATCCGCCCCACTCGCCAAACGGAACAATATCCCAGGCATGGAGCGTGGGTGAAGTTCTCAGGATAATGGATCTTCTTGAAAACAAATTTTTAAATATTTAAATCAGGTTATATATGCGTGTACTAATGTTCGGATGGGAATTTCCGCCTCATATCTCCGGCGGCCTTGGAACAGCCAGCTATGGCCTGACAAAGGGAATGTCGACGCTGGAGGACCTTGAGGTTATTTTTGTAGTGCCCAAGGCATGGGGCGATGAGGATCAGACCAGGGTAAGGCTCATTGGGGCAAACAAGGTACCCGTGGCATTCAAACAGGTTCATTATAAAGGATTCAGGCGTCCCCTTGAAATGATAGAAATCTCATCAAGGATCGTTCCTTACACCGATCCCGAAGAATTCTGGACCAGGCTCAATACGGAAGAATCCGGATATAAGCTTATCGTCGAGACAAACAATGAGGGCACTGTCGACTTTACAGGAAGATATGACGGGTCACTTATGGACGAGATTTACAAGTATTCTGTGGTTGCTTCAGTGATTGCCGGGGAAAACGAATTTGATATAATCCATGCTCACGACTGGCTCGCATACCCTGCAGGCATTGCAGCAATGGAGGTCTCGGGAAAACCACTTGTGATCCATGTCCATGCAACTGATTTTGACAGGAGCGGAGGAAATGTCAACCCTGATGTCTACCGGATCGA
>Ga0209705_10001203_pt1 | contig 13659 bp, 9 predicted proteins | sample PPLLaktember2015_5_FD_187262 | JGI IMG/M metagenome (GOLD analysis project Ga0209705, IMG submission 187262) | Freshwater sediment microbial communities from Prairie Pothole Lake near Jamestown, North Dakota, USA - PPLs Lake P8 Core (1) Depth... | ecosystem: Environmental > Aquatic > Freshwater... | reverse complement strand
CAAACGATCCACGCCCGCCGGCGCAAACGAGGCTCGAAACGGCGCCCGGGCAAACTTCCACAGGGCTCCCCGGTCTGGCACGGCCATTGCTCTCCGAGTCGGCGCGCGCGCCGAGAGTCTCCTGGCCTGCCCGCCGGGTGCGACGGCGCCGGACCGCAACGCCGCCGACCCAGACTCAGGAGCCTCGCCCCATGAGCACGGCCGCCCCGGAGCCCCGGTCCCCCGTTCGCCGCAAGCGCTCCGCCCCCGGCGCCGACGACCGACTCGACCCGCGCGAGCTCCTGCGCGCGCTCACCGCCCTGAAGCGGGGCGACTTCTCGACCCGCCTGCGCCCGGATCTCACCGGCATCGACGGCAAGATCGCGGACGCCTTCAACGACGTGATCGAGATCAACGCGCAGCTCTGCCGCGAGCTCGAGCGCCTCGCGCAGGGGGTCGGCGAGCAGGGTCGCATCTCCGAACGCGCTTCCTTCGGAAGGGTGAGCGGAGGCTGGGCGGCCGCCGAGCTGGCGGTCAACGGGCTGATCGCCGATCTCGCCCACCCGACCAGCGAGACCTCGCGCGTGATCGGCGCGGTGGCGCGCGGCGACCTGTCCCAGCGGATGGCCCTGGACCTCGAAGGGCGGCCGTTGAAGGGCGAGTTCCTGCGCGCGGCCCGGACCGTGAACACGATGGTCGAGCAGCTCGGCTCGATCGCCTCCGAGGTCACGCGCGTGGCGCGCGAGGTCGGAACCGACGGGAAGCTCGGCGGCCAGGCGGCGTTCAAGGGCGCGGGGGGCACCTGGAAGGACCTCATCGACAACGTGAACCTGATGGCGCGCAACCTGACCGCCCAGGTCCGCAACATCGCCGAGGTCACCACGGCCGTGGCCAAGGGCGACCTCTCCAAGAAGATCACCGTCGACGTGAAGGGCGAGATCCTCGAGCTGAAGAACACCATGAACGTGATGGTGGACCAGCTGTCGTCCTTCGCCGACGAGGTGACGCGCGTGGCGCGCGAGGTGGGCACCGAGGGCAAGCTCGGCGGCCAGGCGGTGGTGACCGGGATCTCCGGCACCTGGAAGGACCTGACCGACAACGTGAACCTGATGGCGAGCAATCTGACCGGCCAGGTGCGGAACATCGCGGAGGTGGCGACGGCGGTCGCCAACGGCGACCTCTCCAAGAAGATCACCGTCGACGTGAAGGGCGAGATCCTCGAGCTGAAGAACACGCTCAACGTGATGGTCGACCAGCTCAACTCCTTCGCGGCCGAGGTGACGCGCGTGGCGCGCGAGGTGGGCACCGAGGGCAAGCTCGGCGGCCAGGCCGACGTGAAAGGCGTGGCCGGCGTCTGGAGGGGCCTCACCGAGAACGTGAACCTGATGGCCAACAACCTGACCGGCCAGGTGCGGAACATCGCGGAGGTGGCGACGGCGGTCGCCAACGGCGACCTCTCCAAGAAGATCACCGTCGACGTCGAGGGCGAGATCCTCGAGCTGAAGAACACGCTCAACGTGATGGTCGACCAGCTCAACTCTTTCGCGGCCGAGGTGACGCGCGTAGCGCGCGAGGTGGGCACCGAGGGCAAGCTCGGCGGCCAGGCCGACGTGAAGGGCGTGGCCGGCGTCTGGAAGGACCTGACCGACAACGTGAACCTGATGGCCGGCAACCTGACCGGTCAGGTACGCAACATCGCCGAGGTGACCACCGCCGTCGCCAACGGCGACCTCTCCAAGAAGATCACCGTCGACGTGAAGGGCGAGATCCTGGAGCTGAAGAACACCATGAACGTGATGGTGGATCAGCTCAACTCCTTCGCCTCCGAGGTGACGCGCGTAGCGCGCGAGGTGGGCACCGAGGGCAAGCTCGGCGGCCAGGCCGACGTGAAGGGCGTGGCCGGCGTCTGGAGGGGCCTCACCGAGAACGTGAACCTGATGGCCGGCAATCTGACCGGCCAGGTGCGGAACATCGCGGAGGTGGCGACGGCGGTCGCCAACGGCGACCTCTCCAAGAAGATCACCGTCGACGTGAAGGGCGAGATCCTCGAGCTGAAGAACACGCTCAACGTGATGGTGGACCAACTCAACTCCTTCGCGGCCGAGGTGACGCGCGTGGCGCGCGAGGTGGGCACCGAGGGCAAGCTCGGCGGCCAGGCGGTGGTGAAGGGCGTGGCCGGCGTCTGGAAGGACCTCACCGACAACGTGAACGGCATGGCCCGGAACCTGACGGGGCAGGTGCGCAACATCGCCGAGGTGACGACGGCGGTCGCCAACGGGGACCTCTCCAAGAAGATCACCGTCGACGTGAAGGGCGAGATCCTCGAGCTGAAGAACACGCTGAACGTGATGGTGGACCAGCTCAACTCCTTCGCCTCCGAGGTGACGCGCGTCGCGCGCGAGGTGGGCACCGAGGGCAAGCTCGGCGGCCAGGCGGTGGTGAAGGGAATCTCGGGCACCTGGAAGGACCTCACCGACAACGTGAACGGGATGGCGAGCAACCTGACGGGCCAGGTGCGCAACATCGCGGCGGTGACCACGGCCGTCGCGACCGGCGATCTCTCCAAGAAGGTGACGGTCGACGTCAAGGGCGAGATCCTCGACCTGAAGAACACCGTCAACACCATGGTCGACCAGCTCTCTTCCTTCGCCGACGAGGTCACCCGCGTGGCGGGCGAGGTGGGCACGGAGGGCAAGCTCGGCGGCCAGGCAGTGGTGAAGGGGGTCTCGGGCACCTGGAAGGACCTGACCGACAACGTGAACTTCATGGCGAGCAATCTCACCAGCCAGGTGCGCGGAATCGCCGAGGTGGTGACCGCGGTCGCGAACGGCGACCTGAAGCGCAAGCTCGCGTTCGAGGCCAAGGGCGAGATCGCGGAGCTCGCCGACACCATCAACGAGATGATCGAGACGCTCGCGACCTTCGCCGACCAGGTGACGACCGTGGCCCGCGAGGTGGGCGTCGAAGGCAAGCTGGGCGGGCAGGCGAGCGTGCCGGGCGCCGCCGGCACCTGGAAGGACCTGACCGACAACGTCAACCAGCTCGCGGCGAACCTGACGACCCAGATGCGCGCGATCGCCGAGGTCGCGACCGCCGTGACCACCGGCGACCTGACCCGATCGATCACCGTGGCGACGCGCGGCGAGGTGGCGGCCCTCAAGGACAACATCAACGAGATGATCCGCCACCTGCGAGACACGACGCAGAAGAACAGCGAGCAGGACTGGCTGAAGACCAACCTCGCCAAGTTCAGCCGCATGCTGCAGGGACAGAAGGACCTGCTGACGGTGGGCCGGCTGATCCTCTCCGAGCTGGCGCCGGTGGTGTCCGCCCAGCACGGCGTCTTCTACATGCTCGACGCGGGCGGAGACGAGCCGGAGCTGCGCCTGCTGGCGAGCTACGCCCACATCGACCGCGAGGGCTCGCGCAGCCGCTTCAAGCTGGGCGAGAGCCTGGTCGGACAGTGCGCCCTCGAGAAGAACAAGATCCTGCTCACCGGCGTGCCGAGCGACTACATCGCCATCTCGTCGGGCCTCGGCGAGGCCGCGCCCCTGAACGTCATCGTGCTGCCCGTGATCTTCGAGGGCCAGGTGAAGGCGGTGATGGAGCTGGCGTCCTTCGACCGCTTCAACACCACGCACCAGGCCTTCCTGGACCAGCTCGCCGAGACGATCGGCATCGTGCTCAACACGATCGAGGCCAACACCCGCACCGAAGACCTGCTGGAGCAGTCGCAGTCGCTGGCCAAGGAGCTGCAGAATCAGCAGGAGGAGCTGCGGCAGACCAACCAGCAGCTCGAGGAGAAGGCCGAGCAGCTGGCGCTGACCTCGAAGTACAAGTCCGAGTTCCTCGCCAACATGTCCCACGAGCTGCGCACGCCGCTGAACAGCCTGCTGATCCTCTCGGATCAGCTCTCGCGAAATCCGGACGGCAATCTCAGCGAGCGGCAGATGCAGTTCTCGAAGACGATCCACGCCTCCGGCACCGATCTGCTGATGCTCATCAACGACATCCTCGACCTCTCCAAGATCGAGTCCGGCACGGTCGCCGTCGACGTCGGCGACGTGCGCTTCGCGGACCTCGCGGTCTACGTCGAGCGCACCTTCCAGCACGTGGCGGACGCGAAGGGGCTGCGCTTCTCGCGCGAGTTCGCCGCCGGCCTGCCCGCGTTCCTGCGCACCGACCTGAAGCGGCTGCAGCAGGTTCTGAAGAACCTGCTCTCGAACGCCTTCAAGTTCACCGAGCGCGGGGAGGTCTCGATCTCGGTCCAGCCGGCGGCGGGCGGCTGGAACCCCGAGTGCGACGCGCTCAACCGGGCCGGCTCGGTGATCGCCTTCGCGGTCTCCGACACCGGCATCGGCATCCCCCTGAACAAGCATTCGATCATCTTCGAGGCCTTCCAGCAGGCGGACGGCAGCACCAGCCGGCGCTACGGCGGCACCGGCCTCGGCCTGGCGATCAGCCGCGAGATCGCCCAGCTCCTGGGCGGCGACATCCGGGTCACCAGCACGCCGGGGCGGGGCAGCACCTTCACCCTGTTCCTGCCGGAGGTGTTCGTGCCGGCGCCGCGCGCCGCGCGACCGCTGGTGCGCGCGGAGACCGAGAGCGTCCGGCCGGCGCGGCCCGCCGAGACGGTGGAGCTCCTCGACGACCGGGTCGGCCTCGGCTCCGGAGACCGCGTGCTCCTGATCGTCGACAACGACGCGCGCTTCGGCGACCTGCTGCTCGAGGCCGCGCGCGACCAGGGCTGGAAGGGCGTGGTGGCTCCGTCGGGCGCCCTGGCGGTGGCGCTCGCCAGCGAGCTCCATCCGGCGGCGATCACCCTCGACATCCGGCTGCCGGACATCGACGGCTTCCGCGTGCTGCGCCGCCTGAAGGCGGACCCGGACACCCGCCACGTTCCGGTGCAGGTCATCTCGACGGACGACGACGCCGAACGCGCGCTGGCGCTCGGCGCCTGGCGGGTGCTCCACAAGCCGGTGGGTACGCGCGAGGAGCTCGACGAGGCGCTGCGCGCGCTGCGCAGCCAGGCCGACCAGCCGCGCCGCGAGCTCTGGCTCGTGGGCGACGGGCACCTCGAGAGCGTGCTCGAGGGCCCCGACGTGGAGCTGAAGCGCGTGGAGGATCCGGAGCAGCTGGTCGACGGCCATGAGCCGGGCTGCGCCGTGATCGACGCCCGCCGGGCGGGCCCCGACCTGCGCGAGCTGATTCGCGGCCTGCGCGCGCGCGCCGCGAACGCGCGGCTCCCCGTGGTCGTCTACGCGCCGCCCGGCTCGGGCCGGGACCTGGGCGCAGCGGAGCGCGCGCACGCCCGCCACGACCGCGTGTTCTACGTGAGTACCGCCGAGGAGGTCCTCGACGCGAGCTGTCTGGCGCTCCACCGCAAGGTGGCCCACCTCTCGCCGCCCGCGCAGGAGCTGCTGGGTCGCAGCTCGTGGAGGGTCGACCCGCTCGCCGGACGCAGGGTGCTCGTGGTGGACGACGACGTGCGCAACATCTTCGCCATGACGAGCGTCCTGGAGAAGGAGCAGATGGAGGTGCTGACCGCCGAGAACGGCCAGGGCGCCATCGAGGTGCTCCAGGCCCGTCCCGACGTCGACATCGTCCTGATGGACATCATGATGCCGGGCATGGACGGCTTCGACACCATGCGCGAGATCCGCAAGATGGCCCGCTTCCGTTCGCTCCCGATCGTCGCCGTGACGGCCAAGGCCATGAAGGGCGACCGGGAGAAGACCATCGACGCCGGGGCGTGGGACTACCTCTCGAAGCCGGTGGAGCCGGACCGCATGCTGTCCGTGATGCGCGCATGGCTGCTGCCCTGACGGGCGCCGAGCCCGCGATCCTGCTGGTCGACGACCGGCCGGAGCAGCGCCTCGCGCTCGCGGCCGTGATGGCCGAGCTCGGCGAGCGCGTGGTCGAGGCCGCCTCGGGCCGGGAGGCGCTGCGCCAGCTGCTGCGCCGGGACTTCGCGCTGATCCTGCTCGACGTCAACATGCCCGACATGGACGGCTTCGAGACCGCGAGTCTGATCCGCCAGCGCCAGAGCTGCGAGCACACGCCGATCATCTTCGTGACGGCCCACGCCGACGACGCCTTCGCTGCGCGCGGCTACCAGCTCGGCGCGGTCGACTACATCCAGGCGCCGGTGGACCCGCAGGTGCTGAAGACCAAGGTCTCGGTCTTCCTCGAGCTGTTCCGCAAGACCGACGAAGCGAGCCGCCACGCCGAGGCGCTGCGTCGCCATGCCGTGCAGCTCCGCACGCTGGCCGACGCCGCCGTCGCGATCCACGGGGCGGACAGCCTGGACGACCTGCTGAAGGTCGTCGCGGACACGGCCACCCGGACGGTGGCCGCGCACCAGGTGGCGATCGAGGTGAGCGCGCCCGCCCTCGCCTCCAAGCCGGGAAGCGCGGCCCGGCACCTGGTGCTGCGCCCCGAGCGCACGCGGCTCGACGGACTGGGCCGGAGGGCGCTCGCCGGCTCGCCGCCGCGCACCATCCGCATGAGCGACGTCGAGCTCGCCGGAGGCGAGCAGTGGCTCGCCAACGAGGACTTCGGCGGCGCGCCGCCGCTGCGAGGCTGGCTGGCGGCGCCGCTGACCAGCCGGGAGGGGCGCCTGATCGGCTGGATCCAGCTCTCCGAGAAGGAGGGAGGCGATTTCACGGCCGAGGACGAGAGCCTGGTCCTCCAGCTCGCCCAGATGGCGTCGATCGCCGCCGAGAACACGCTGTTCAACGAGGCGCGCGAGGCCAACCGCCTGAAGGACGAGTTCCTCGCCACCCTCTCCCACGAGCTGCGGACGCCGCTCCAGGCGATCCTCTCCTGGTCGCATCTGCTGCGCGAGAAGCCGGACGACCCGGCGCTGATCGCGCGCGGCCTCGACGTGATCGAGCGCAACGCCCGCTCCCAGGCGCGCCTCATGGAAGACCTGCTCGACGTGTCGAGGATCATCAGCGACAAGCTGGCGCTCGAGCGACGCGAGGTGCGCCTCGCGGAGATCCTGAACGCCGCCGCGGAGGACGCGCGGCCGTCGGCGGCCCAGAAGGGCATCGAGCTTCGGCTCGAGCGGGCGAGCGATTCGAGCATCCTGGGCGACGCCAACCGGCTGCGGCAGGTGATGAGCAACTTGCTGGCGAATGCGATCAAGTTCACGCCCGCCGGCGGGCGCATCGCGCTCCGCCTGTCCGAGGACGCGAGCCACGCGGAGATCGCGGTTGCGGACACCGGGAAGGGGATCCCCGCGGATTTCCTGCCGCACCTCTTCGAGCGCTTTCGACAGGCGGAGAGCAGCACCACGCGCTCGCACGGCGGGCTCGGCATCGGCCTCGCGATCGTGCGCCACCTGGTCGAGCTCCACGGCGGCACGGTGCGCGCCGAGAGCGAGGGCGAGGGGCGCGGCGCAACCTTCACGCTGCGCCTGCCGCTCTCCGAGCGGACCGAGGCGACGGAGCTCGCCGTCGAGGATCTGCCGGGAGAGGCGGTGCGCCTCGATGGCTTGCGCGTGCTGCTGGTGGACGACGAGAAGGACACCCGCGAGTGCCTCGCGCTCGCGCTGCGCCAGCACGGAGCGGAGGTCGCCGTGGCGGGCTCGTGCGCGGAGGCGATCGGTCAGTTTGAAGGGCACGGGGCCGACGTCGTGCTCTCGGACCTGGCGATGCCGGGCGAGGACGGCTTCGCCCTGATCCGCCGCGTGCGCGCGCTGCCCGGCCCCGGCGGCCGCGTGCCGGCCGCGGCGCTCTCCGCGCACGTGCGCGCCGAGGAGCGTGCCCGGGCGCTGCTGGCGGGCTTCGACGTCCACCTCGCCAAGCCGATCGAGCCGGCGGCGCTGGCCCGGGCGGTGCGCAACCTCGCGGACCGCAGACGTGCCTGACCCGGCGGACGATCTCCCCGACGAGGTCCGTCGCCTGCTCGACGACCGCATCGAGTCGATCGCCCAGCTCGAGGTGCTGCTGCTGCTGCACCGCACGGCGCCCCAGGACTGGGACGCCGAAGGGCTGAGCCGCGAGCTACGCATCGAGCCCGGCTGGGCGGCGGAGCTACTGGCCCTGCTGCGACGCGCCGAGCTGCTGGAGGGGACCCCGGGCAGGCCCGGCTTCCATCGCTTCGGTCCGAGCAGCCCCGACCTGGCCAAGGCGGTCGAGAGCCTGGCCGCCAGCTATGCGGACCGCCGCGTCACGGTCGTCGCCTCGCTCTACTCGAAGCCCGTGGGTCGGATCCGCATCTTCGCCGACGCGTTCCGGATCCGGAAGGAGGAGTCCGATGGCTGAAGCGATCTACGTGCTGTGCGCCCTCACCAGCATGCTGTGCGCGGTGCTGTCGATGCGCGGCTTCGCGCGCAGCCGGGTGCGCATCCTGCTCTGGAGTAGCTGCTGCTTCGTGGGCCTCGCCCTCAACAACCTGCTGCTGCTCGTGGATGTGCTGGTGCTGCCCGATACGCCCCTGGCGCTGGCTCGCGGCGTCGCCGCGCTGGCCGGCCTGGCGCCGCTCGTCTTCGGCCTGGTCTGGGAGTCTTGAGGAGGCGCGCCCAGGACGGGCGCGCTCCGGGAGTTTCGACGTGATCGAGTTCGTCACAGGCGCCAACGCCACCTGCGCGGCCGTCGCAGGCCTGTTCTTCTTCCGCTTCTGGCGGCAGACCGGCGATCCGCTGTTCGCGCGCTTCGCGCTCGCCTTCTGGATGCTGGGCGGGCACTGGGCGCTGCTCGCGGGAACCTCGCCCGACTACGAGTTCCGGCCCGTGCTCTTCCTGGTCCGCCTGTTCGCCTTCTCGGTGATCATCGAGGGCATCGTGGCCAAGAACCGCGAGAAGCTGGCGCCACGCGCCCGCTGACGCGCGTCACTGGCCCTGGGCGTCGAGGAACGTGTCGGCCGCGGCCGGAAAGGCCTGGCGCGTGAGCACCCGCGCGACGAGGTCGCCCTCGCACAGCAGGGGCTGGCGGCGCAGCCCGGCCAGCAGCCCCGACACCGGGCAGCGCAGCTCCGCCCGCAGCCGGCCCTCGAAGCCGTCGTAGACGTAGCCGACCAGATCCCCGGCCTGGAGCCACTGGCCTACCTCGAGGCGCGACACGAACCAGCCGGCGTGCTCGGCGATCAGCGGGAACACCTGGCGCGGGCCGAAGAAGTGCACGTCGTTCTCGGGCTCGGCGAGGCGCAGTCCGAGCACCAGCCCGAGCGCCTCGAGCAGGTCGATCAGCCCCCGGAACAGCCGCTCGCAATGCTCCTGCTGGAGCGAGCCCGCCTGGCCGGCCTGGAGCACGAGGCTGCGACCGCCGCGGACCTTCCAGGCGAGCGCCAGGGTGGCGCTCGCGGCGGGGGTGACCGGGCGCTCGATCACCGCCGGAAGGCCGAGCCAGCGCGCCACGCGGCGCTCTTCCTCCGACGGGTCGTAGAGGCGCACCTGGGGCAGCTCCTCGAACTCGGCGTTGGAGCTGTGGATGTCGATGCGCCATTCGGCGGGGGCGGTCGCCTCGAGCAGCGCGTGGGCGATGCGCTGGGTGGTCTCGCCGCCGGCGTAGCCCGGGAACATGCGGTTGAGGTCGTTGCCGTCGAAGGGCCAGAGCCGGCTGCGCGTGTTGAGCCCCAGCACGTTCGCCGCGGGCACGATGCGCACGCGGCCGAGCAGCTCGACTCCCTCCCGCTCGCCGGCCGCGATCTGCTGCAGGAAGTTCGCGAGGCGCGCCAGCACGAAGACGCCGTTCAGCTCGTTGCCGTGCAGGCCCGCCACCAGCGCCAGGCGCAGCGGCGCGTCGGCAGGCCCGAGCTCGTGGTACGGGATCGCGAAGTCCTCGCGCGTGGGGGCGGTCATCTCCAGCAGCGCGCGCGCGTTCATGCCGGTTCCTCCGCCCGCATGATGCGGGCCAGCAGCGAGCCCTCGTAGACCAGCGGGTACTCGCGCAGCGTGAAGAGCACGCCGTCCACCGGCGAGCGCACCTCCGACAGCACCTCGCCGCGCAGCGGGCTCACCACCTGGCCGAGCAGGTCTCCCTTGCGCACGGCATTCCAGTGGGCCACGGCCGGGACGAACAGCCCCGAGGTCTCGGCGTTCAGGTAGTGGACGTTGTCGTCGTCGGCCACCCGCGGCTCGTGGGCGGCGGGCTCGAGCTCGAGCTCCGCGTCGAGGACGCCGAGCTCGCGGGCCACGTGCAGGATGCCGGTCACCATCTGCTCGGCGAAGTCCGGCGTCACGCGCATGCCGACTCCCATTTCCGCGACGAGGCAGGGCACGCCGCGCTCGTTGAGGCTGTGGGCGATGGTGTTCTCCAGCACCGTCACCGCCTCGTGGAGCCAGATCAGGTCGACGTTCATGCGCCGCGCGAGGGGCACGAGCTTCGACTCGAAGGCGCGCGCGATGCGCACCTGCGGGATCTCGCGCAGGTAGACGTTGCTGGCGTGGATGTCGATCACCAGGGAGCAGCCGGCGAGGGCCTCCATGGCCGCCGCGGCGAGCCGCTGCGGAAGCAGGCCGGAGGCGTGGCCCGGAAAGCTCCGGTTGAGGTCGACGTCGTAGATCGGGACCCGACGCTGGAGGGTGTCGAGGCCGAGGGGGTTCAGGGCGGGGTACAGCTCCAACGCGCCGCGCAGCGCGCCGGGGCGCCGCTGCGCCAGCTCTTCCAGGCGCGCCGCCAGCCGGTGGCAGACGTAGAGGCCCTCGAGCTCGTCGCCGTGGATGCCCGAGACCACCGCCATGCGCGGGCCGTCGCCCCCCTCGAAGACGGCGCGCGTCAGGGAGAGCCCCTCGCGGTAGGGCAGCTCGAGCCGGAAGAACGTCTCGCGGCGGATCTCCACGCTCACTGCTCCTGCCGCCAGACGCGGAGCTGCACCTCGGGCGCTTCCTCCTGCGCGTCGCCCTTGAAGGTGCCCCGCACGGGGGCCGCGTCGCGCGAATCGCGCCCCACCGCGACCGGCACGTAGAGCTCGTTGACCACCAATCCGTGGGTGGCGTCGAGGCCGCGCCAGCCCGCTCCCGGCAGCAGCACCTCGGCCCAGGCGTGGGTGGTCTGCTGCGCCTCGTCCGGCTCCTCGCCCGGGTCGACGTAGCCGGACACGTAGCGCGCCGGGTAGCCCCAGCCGCGCGCCAGCGCCACCAACAGGTGAGCGAAGTCCTGGCATACGCCGGCGCCGCGCCGCAGGAACTCGGCGAGCGGAGCGTGGACCGCCGTCGCTCCGGGCTCGTAGCGGAAGCGCTCGTGCGCCCACTCCATCGCGCGCAGCAGGTTGTCGAGCAGGCTGCGCTCCGGCTCGAAGGGCGGCGGCGCGAGCCCCGGAAGGGCGGCGAGGTCCGGCACCGCATCGCTCCGATGCAGCAGCAGGTCGTGGAGCGACGGCTCCTCGCGCAGCCGGGCGGCCAGCCAGCCGCGCTCGTCGCGCGCCGGGAGCGGCGCGTAGTCGAAGGGATTGGCGAGCAGCGTCTCGACCTCGGCCACGAGCCGCGCGCTCAGCCGGTCGTGGGGCGCCATCAGGCTGCCACGGTGCACGCGGTTGCCGACCCAGTCGACGTGCTCACCCAGCTCGGCGTGGGGCTCGACGCTCACCTCGCAGCGCAGCACGCGAAGCGTGTCGCGCGCGCGAGGCGCGAGGCGCAGCTCCCAGTGGTGCTCGCGGATCGCCGTCGGGAACTGCAGGCGGCTCTCGTGCTCGATCACGAAGCGCACGCGGCGTCTCCCAGGTGCGCTTCGAAATACTCGCGCTGGAGCGCGCCGTGCAGCACGGAAACGCCCGCCAGGAAGCGCTCCAGGAACTCGTGGAGCCCGGCCTCGAAGAGCGCGCTGCCGTCGCTCTTGGCGAGCAGCTCTCCGAGCTCGGCAGCCGCCCGCGCGGAAGGCGAATCCGCCCGGGCGGAGCCCACCCGGGCGAGCGCCTGGGCCATGCGGTCGACGGCGAAGCGGAGCGAGCGGGGGAAGTCGCCGTCCAGGATCACGAACTCGGCGACGTCGAGGGGACGCAGCGCGGGATGCTGGCGCCGGAACGCCTCGTAGCCCGACAGCGAGCGCAGCAGCGCCGCCCACTGGTAGTAGTCGAGGGGCGAGCCCACCAGGCCGAGGTCCGGCAGCAGCAGGTGGTACTTCACGTCCATGATGCGGGCCGTCATGTCGGCGCGCTCGAGGAACAGCCCGAGCAGGTAGAAGCCGAAGGCCTCGCCGCGCATCATGGTGCTCGAGGTGTTGCCGTGGAAGCGCGCCACCTCGCTGCGCAGGAAGCGGCAGTGCTCGGCGGCGCGCTCCGGGGCGAGCGGGCGCGCCAGGCGGTCCTGGTAGCGCAGCCAGAGCTCGTTCACGCACTCCCACATCTCGCGCGAGATGCGGTCCCGCACCGCGCGCGCGTTCTCTCGCGCGAGACGCAGGCTGTTGCGCACGGAGCCGGGGTTGGCGCGCTCGGCCAGCAGGAACTGGATCACGCGCGGCCCGGTCACCTCCGCGCTGCCGAAGGCCTCGGCGTAGAGCGCCTCCTTGCCGCAGATCGCCAGCAGCGGCCGCCACTCCGCGGCCTCGCCGATCGCGTTCTCCGCCTCCAGCAGGTAGAGCAGGTTGATCTCCACCAGCCGCGCGGTGCTGTCGACCCGCTCCAGGTAGCGGGACATCCAGTAGAGCGAGTCAGCGATCCGCGAGAGCAGCATCGGAGAGCACCCAGGTGTCCTTGCTCCCGCCGCCCTGCGACGAGTTCACGACCAGCGAACCCTTGGTGAGCGCCACGCGCGTCAGGCCGCCGGGCACCACGTGGATCTCGCGGCCCTGGATCACGAAGGGCCGCAGGTCGATGTGGCGCGACTCGAGCTCGCCGTCCAGGTAGCAGAGGTGGCGCGACAGCGGGATCACCGGCTGTGCGATGTAGTTGCGCGGGTTCGCACGCACCTGCGCCGCGAACTCCGCGCGCTGCGCCGCCGTCGACTGCGGGCCGATCAGGATGCCGTAACCGCCCGATTCGCTGACCGCCTTGACCACGACGTTGTCGAGGTCCGCCAGCACCCGCTCGCGCTCCTCGGGCACCGTCATGCGCCAGGTGGGCACGTTCTGGAGCTTTGGCGCCTCGCCCAGGTAATAGCGGATGATGTCCGGCACGTAGGGGTAGACCGCCTTGTCGTCGGCGATGCCCGTGCCCGGGGCGTTGACGATCGCCACGTTCCCGGCCCGCCAGGCGTTGATGATCCCCGCCACGCCGAGGCTCGAGTCCGGCCGGAAGCAGAGCGGGTCGAGGTAGTCGTCGTCGATGCGTCGGTAGAGCACGTCGACGCGCTGCAGCCCGTGGGTGGTCTTCAGGTACACCACGTCGTTCTGCACCACGAGGTCGCGGCCCTCGGCGAGCTCGATGCCCATCTCGTGCGCCAGGAAGGTGTGCTCGAAGTAGGCGGAGTTGTAGATGCCGGGCGTCAGCAGCACGACGACGGCGTCCTCCCGGCCGCGTGGCGAGAGCTCCCGCAGCGCCTGGAGCAGCAGCGCGGGGTAGTGCTCGACGCGCCGCACGCGGTAGCGGGAGAAGAACTCGGGCAGCGTGCGCCGCTCGACGATGCGGTTCTCGATCATGTAGGACACGCCCGAGGGCGTGCGCAGGTTGTCCTCCAGCACGAGGTAGCGGCCGTCGGCGTCGCGGACCAGGTCGATGCCGGAGATGTGGGTGTAGATGCCGAGCGGCGGCGCGATGCCGACGATCTCGGGCCGGTAGTCCTTGCCGCGGTGGACGAGATCC
>Ga0209705_10001202_pt1 | contig 13662 bp, 8 predicted proteins | sample PPLLaktember2015_5_FD_187262 | JGI IMG/M metagenome (GOLD analysis project Ga0209705, IMG submission 187262) | Freshwater sediment microbial communities from Prairie Pothole Lake near Jamestown, North Dakota, USA - PPLs Lake P8 Core (1) Depth... | ecosystem: Environmental > Aquatic > Freshwater... | reverse complement strand
CACTCCTGGACCAGCCGGTACACGGTGATGTTCATGACCTCGCCCAGCCCGGACAGGTCGCCGCTCGCCACGAAGCTGCACTCGACGGCGGGGTTGCGACGCCGCCACTGCCCGAAGAGGTGCGCCACCGCGTCCTGCAATCCGAGCGCATCCAGTGCCGCCGGGCGCAGCCGCTGCATGATGTCGCGCACGACGTCGTAGACGTGGCCCGACAGGTCGACGATGGCGGAGGCGCTGGTCTCGATCTCCGGCTGCTTGCCGTGGGTCATGCTGCGAATCGCGACCGCGTCCAGCTTGATCGCGTTCAGACACTGTCCCAGCTCGTCGTGCAGCTCGCGCGCGAGGCTGCGCCGCTCGTCCTCCTGGACCATCAGGCACTTCTGCGAGAGCAAGCGGTTGTCTTCCTCGCGCTCCGCCAGCGCGCGCTGCGCGGCCACGCGCAGGCGCAGCTCGTCCTCCGCGTGCCGCCAGCGCCGCCACGAGAACCAGGCGAGCGACAGAGCGAGCGCGGCGAACGTGAGCGGCAGCTCGTCGATCTGGTAGTGCTCGAGCGGATGGGTGATCTCGGTGAGCCACTCGCGCAGCTCGAGCCCTGCCGACAGCGCGAAGGTCCCGAGTGTGACCGCGACGACCACGATCAGATCGAGGCGGACCCGCTGGCTGAGCGCGGGCGTCGCGGCTGCGCCCGGCATCGGGAGGAAGGTTTGCAGCATGGGTTCGGATTGGGCTGCCGGCGCAGCAGGTTGGGGGCCGTCGAGCGCATCATGGCCCGCCCCGAGCGGACCGGGCAAGGGAGATTTTCCCGAGCCGGCCTCACGGCCCGGGCCGGGTTGGCTTCCCGGCGCAAGCGGGACCGCCTCCGTGGCATACGCCATCCGCGCGGCGCTAGTGTGGGTACCGTCGATAGGAACGTTCATGCTCGCATTTCTCGCTCAAGGGCTCATCGCTCCACTGCTTGCCGCCTACCTTATCACGCTGGTAGCCGGGCTGGCGCTGGTTCTGGCGCACCCCGGCCGACGTCGGGACGAGTACGGGCAGGCCGGGCTCGAGAAAAACTCCTGAGCGTCGTCGGGAAAAACACTCTGAGTGACTGCCCAACCGGCAGTCAAGATTCTTCCCGGGCTCCCCTCCCCTGGTGCCGCGGCACGCGGCCTGCGCGGCGGCGGCCCTTTCGACACTCGAAAAGACTTCAGGGAGGAGACCACATGACCCATCCGCATCTCACCGCCATGACCCGCGCATTGCTGGCAGCAGGCGTTCTCGCCGGCGCGCCCGCGCTCCATGCGCAGCAGGCCCCGCGTCTGGACCTCGAGGCGCCCAGCGTGGAGGTGATCGGCACCACCCCGCTGCCCGGGCTGGGATTGCCGGTCAACGAGGTGCCGAGCAACGTGCAGGCGGTCACCAGCAAGGAAATCCAGGAGACGCAGTCCGTCAACCTGCCGCAGATCCTGCAGCAGGCGCTGCCGTCGGTGAGCGTCAACGAGATCCAAGGCAACCCGTATCAACCGAACGTGAACTACCGCGGCTTCACGGCCTCGCCTCTGCTGGGCGAGCCGCAGGGCCTGTCGGTGTTTCAGGACGGCGTGCGCATCAACGAGCCGTTCGGCGACGTGGTGAGCTGGGACCTGGTTCCCAACGCCGCCATCTCCACGATCAACCTGGTGCCCGGCTCCAATCCGCTGTTCGGCCTGAACACCCTGGGCGGCGCGCTGTCGGTGCGCACCAAGAGCGGCCGCTATTACCCCAACACCGAGCTGCAGGCCTACGGCGGTTCCTGGGGCCGCTGGTCGGTGCAGGCCGAGCACGGCGGCTATACCGAGAACAACAAGGACTACTACTTCGCCGGCACCTGGTTCGAGGAGGACGGCTGGCGTGATTTCTCCCCCTCCAAAGTCGGTCAGCTGTTCGGCAAGATCGGGCACCAGACCGACACCACCGATCTCGACCTGAGCCTCACGCTGGGCGACACCGATCTCACCGGCAACGGGGTTGCGCCCGAGAGCATGCTCGACCAGCGCCGCGAGCAGGTGTTCACGGTGCCGGACAACACCCGCAACGAGATGGCGATGCTGAACCTGTCCGGCAGCCATCGGCTGAGCGAGCAGAATCTGCTGTCCGGACTGGTGTACTACCGCGCGAACCGGACGAACACCCTGAACGGGGACGCCAACGACGACTTCGAAGACGGGCCCAACGACGGCGCTGCCGGAGCCAACGGAGGCCTGGGCTTCAACGCCGATACCGGGGTGAACAACCGCACGCGCACCAAGCAGACCAGTTACGGGCTGGGGCTGCAGTTCAGCAACCTCACCGAGCGCAACCGCCTCACCCTGGGCGCCAGCCTCGACAAGTCCCGCTCGGATTTCACGCAATCGTCGGCCGAAGGCGTGCTGGATGCCGACCGGCGCGTGGTGACGACCGAGGACGACGAGCTGGAGAACTCTCTGTACGGCACGACGCAAACCTGGAGCGTGTTCGCCACCGACACGTTCACCCTCACGCCCAAGCTGTTCCTGACGGTCTCGGCGCGCTTCAACAGCACCCGGGTGAAGACAGACGACCGGATCACCCCCACGCCGCCCAACCTGGACGGCGATTTCACCTATGACAAGCTGAACCCCGCGGTGGGCGTCAACTACAACATCAGCCCGGCGGTGGAGACCTACGCCGGCTGGAGCCAAGGCAACCGCGCACCTTCGCCCATCGAACTGGGCTGCGCCGACCCCGCCAACCCCTGCACGCTGCCCAACGCGCTCGCCTCCGACCCGTTCCTCGAACAGGTCGTCGCGCAGACCTTCGAGCTGGGCGCCCGCGGGCGGCTGGCCAGCGGGCTGCAGTGGAGCGCCGCAGGGTTCCACACCCAGAACAAGGACGACATCCTGTTCGTCAGCTCGTCCACCAGCGCCGGCTACTTCACCAACTTCGGCAAGACCCTGCGCCAGGGCGTGGAGCTGGGCTTGAGCGGCCAGTGGCGCCAGCTGACCTGGGGCGCCAACTACGCGTGGATCGATGCCACGTTCCGCAGCGGCGCCTGCCTGCTGTCGGAGAACAACAGCTCGCGCGGCACCTCCACCGCCTGCCCGTCCGACGACGAGATCCGCGTCGAGTCCGGCGACCGCATCCCCGGCATCCCGCAGCATCAGCTCAACCTCAACCTGAGCTTCGCCGTCACCCCGAAGCTGTCGATCGGCGCAGGCATCCTCGCTTACTCGGACCAGTACGCCCGGGGCAACGAGAACAACCAGCACCGGGCCGGCACCTTCACCGATCGTTTCGGCGACACGCGCACGTTCCTGGGCTCGGGCAAAGCGGACGGCTATGCGCTGCTCAACCTCACCGCGCGCTATCGCTTCACACCGCGCTGGGAGGTGTTCGCACGCGTGGACAACGTGTTCGACGAGAAGTACGCCACTGGTGCGATCCTGGCCGAGAATCCGTTCAATGCGGCGGGAGCGTTCCAGACCAACTCCGAGGACTGGGCGCGCGAAACCTTCTTCGCACCCGGTGCGCCGAGGGCCGGCTGGATCGGAGTGCGCTACATCATCGACCGCCGGCCGCTCTGAGCTTCATCAGCGCGAGTCGCCAACGAAGAAAGGCGCCGGGGGCACCGGCGCCGAGTTGGGAGATTCCACGACTCGCCGACCGAGCGGGCTTCGACGAGTTCACGAGCGTGCTTCGAACCCGCACCGTTACCGTAGCGTTGCCCACCTCGGGGCAGCTACCGAGGATCGCCCCGATGCTTCCGTGCATGGGGCCCGGTGCGCTCGGGAATTCCACCCTAACCACCAGGGATAACCACACCCGGACTCGGGAAAAATTCCCAGGGTCGTCGGGAAAAACACTCTGAGTGGCACCCGCACGGACAGTCAAGATTCTGTCCAGGCGTGCCTGCCCTGACGCCGCCGTGCGCGGCGGCGTTGTTTTCCATACCTCAAAGAACCCTCATCGAAAGGGAGGAGACCCCATGACTCGCCCCACCCTTATTGCCATGAGCCGCGCCCTGCTGGCCGCCGGCATCCTGGCGGGGACGTCGGCCGCGTTTGCGCAGGAGAACCCTGCCGCCGTGCTCGAAGCCCCCAGTGTAGAGGTGGTCGGCACGACACCGCTGCCCGGTGTCGGCGTCCCCATCAATCAGGTACCGAGCAACGTCCAGGCCATCACCGGCCAGACCCTCGAAGACCAGCAGGCGAGCAGCCTGCCCCAGTTCCTCGACGACAACCTCGGCAGCGTGAGCATCAACAACGGGCAAGCCAATCCGTTCCAGCCGGACCTCAATTTCCGAGGCTTCACCGGCTCCCACCTCCTAGGCCTGCCGCAAGGCATCTCGGTGTACGTGGACGGGGTGCGCGTCAACGAGGCGTTCGGCGACACGGTCAACTGGGACCTGATCCCCGACGTGTCGATCTCGAGCCTCAACGTCATGCCCGGATCGAATCCGGTATTCGGATTGAATACCCTGGGGGGCGCGCTTTCGATCAACACCAAGAGCGGGAAGGAGTACCCGGGCGGTGCCGTGACGCTTCAGGGCGGGTCGTTCGAGCGCTTCCAGGGGAGCGTCGAATACGGTGCGCAGTCCGGCGCGTGGGACTACTTCATCGCCGGCAATTACCTGGACGAGGCCGGCTGGCGCGACCACTCTTCCAGCCTGCTGCAGCAGGTGTTCGGCAAGATCGGCTACGAGACCTCGGACTTTGATGCCGACCTGTCCTACACCTTCGGGGACAATGAGCTGCAAGGCACGCAGACCTCTCCGGAGTCCCTGCTGGCCATCGATCGGGCCGCACCCTACACCTTCCCCGACATCACCGACAACCGGCTCGACTTCCTCAACCTCCGGCTGTCCAAAGTGTTCGGGACGGACAAGATCCTGGGGGGCAATGTCTACTACCGGAAGTACAAGTCGAACAACTTCAGCAGCAACGTGAACGACGAGTGCACGGACCTTCCCACCTTCTGCGCGGCGGGAAGCGGCGACCCGCAAGGCTCCAACGACACCAGCGAGATCGACACCGATGGTTATGGTGGCACCGTACAGCTCAGCCTGCTCTCGCGTCTGGCCGGTCGCGACAACAAGCTCACGTTCGGTGCAACCTATGACGGCGGCGACACGCGCTACACTCAGTCCGAGCAGGAGGCGGATTTCTCGGCCGACCGCGGCACCATCGCCACCGAGCCGTTCGAGCTGGAAACCGACATCGATGCCACCAACGACTACTACGGCTTCTACGTGACGGACACCTTCTCCATCAACGAGATCACGCACCTCACGCTCTCCGGGCGCTACAACCAGGCGGATATCAAGATTCGCGACAACACCGGGACCGAGCCGCAGTTGAACGGGGATCACAGCTTCCATCGCTTCAACCCGGCGATCGGCCTGAACTGGAACCCGAACCGCACTTTCAACACCTACATCGGGTACAACGAAGGGCTGCGCACCCCGACCCCGTCGGAGCTGACCTGCGCCGACCCGAATGCCCCCTGCAAGCTCCCGAATGCGTTCCTGGCCGACCCGCCCTTGCTGCCGGTGGTGGCCAAGACCTTCGAGCTCGGCACACGCGGAGCGATCAGCGAAGCGGTCTCGTACAGCGCGGGCCTGTTCCGCACCGATCTGCACGACGATATCCAGTTCGTCTCGGCCAGCGGGAGCGGCACGCTGGGCTTCTTTCAGAACGTCGGCAAGACGCGCAGGCAGGGGCTCGAGTTGGGCATGCAGGCGCGCTGGGGCAAGCTGCAGGTCCAGGGCGCGTACAGTTACATCGATGCAACGTTCCAGGATCCATTCTCCGTCTCGAGCCCAGCCAATTCCTCCGCCGACCCCGTGACGGACGACATCCAGGTCGAGTCGGGCGACACGATCCCCGGCATCCCGAAGCACAACTTCAAGCTGCGCGCCGATTATGCGTTCACACCGCGCATCTTCGGTGGCCTGAGCCTGGTCTACGCCAGCGAGCAGTACGCGCGGGGCGACGAGAACAACGAAGACAGCCACGGGACGGTTCCCGACTATTTCGTCGTGAACGCGGATGCGCGCTGGCAGATCACCGACCGGCTGCAGGTGTTCGGACGCGTGAACAACGTGTTCGACACCGACTACGAAGTGTTCGGCGTTCTGGGCGAGAACTTCTTCAACGGCCCTGGCTACACTTTCGACGCCACCGCGGTGACGAACGACCAGTTCCGCACACCTGGCGCACCGCGCTCCTTCTACGTGGGGGTGCGCTATGCGTTCGGGCGGGCGGGCAAGTCCGCGGCTGGAGGAGAGATCGACAACTGACGGGGCTGGGCGCGTCTGCCCGTCGAACTGCTCGCCGAGCGGAGTGACGATCGGGGCTGGCCGGGGATACCGGTCAGGTCCCCGCAACCCGCCGCTGCAGAGCCAGCGTCAAAGCGAACGCGGCGACTGCCGCCAGCGCAGCGCCCAGCGCTCCCACCACGCTCAGCAGCATCGCGTCGAGCAGCGAGATCCCGGCGATCAAGCTGACCACCGCACGCGGCACGTCGCCAGCAGCCCGTCGCACCAGCAACCGTAACGCGTGGACCACCCAGGCGACGAACAGCGCGAGGAACACCCAAACTCCCGGCGAGTCGAGTGCTGCCCACGCAGCATAAAGAGCGGGGACAGCGAGGCACAGCAGCGGCCACTGGCTGCCCAGCTCGTTGAGATGCTCGCGCTTGGCCGTGTAGGTCAGCCCGATGAGGTATGCCAGCATCAGCAGCGCAGCGACATAGAGCAGCGCCGGTGGATCGGCGCTCACCGCGAATCCCGCGGTGACGTACACGAGCATGCGGCACACGCCCATCACCACCGGGCTGAAGACGTTGCCCTTGTGATGCCAGTCGTAGAAGACGATGGCGCCGGCCAGCGCAATCCCGGCCACGACCGGTCGCCAGCCAGTGCCGCCCGCGAAGCCGTAGCCGGCCCAGGCGAGCAGCACGAGAGCGATGACAAGCAGGCCCAGCCCGGTCGCGAGCACCACGCTCGCGTCGACCTCACCCGCAGGAATGGGCCGGTCCGGCCGCTGGCGCGCGTCGATGTGGCGGTCGAACCAGTCGTTGAGGAACATCCCGGCGACGTACGCGGCGGAAAGCGCGGCCAGCAGCAGCGGCAGCCGCAGGTCGGCCGGGCTGGCGCCGGCGATCACCATGCCGACCAGGACGTTGCTCCACACCGTGGGCAGGTTCGAGACGCGTCCCAGCCGCAGCGCGGCCGACCAGCTCAGGGCTGCAGCTGTTCCCGCAGCCATGACAGTTCCCGCACGATGGCGCGGTCCACCGGGTCGCTGCGCAAGTGCGCGGGCAGAACGCCGAACGTATAGGTCTCCGCCTCGAGATGTGCGCTGATCGGCTGCTCGCGGTGCAGCGCGAGCGTCTCGCGGATGAACCCGGATGTGGAGCGGAACGCGCCGAGGTCGTCGAGGAACACCGGGACGTGAAAGTGGACGCGCCATTCGCGCTCATCGCCGCGGCCGGCGAGCGCCGTGAAGGCCTCGGGCAGATCGACGTAGCGCTGCAAGCCCAGCGCAGAGCGCTCCACGACCTGATGCAGATAGACGTGGTCGTCGAACGGACGCAGCAGATCCACCGTGCGTGCATCGACGCCGGGCACACTCAGGCCGGCGGACAGCTGCAGCTTGAGAACACGGATGCCGGCTTCCCGCAGGTGCGTGAGACATGCGACCGGATCCTCGAACTCGACTGCGGCATGACACAGGTCGAGGCAGACGCCCAGATGGCGGCGCAACGCCGCCTGTGCGGCTTCGCGTCCGAGCCCGGTGAGCCTCATCAAACGCTCCACAGCCTGCTCGCTGAACAGTCGGCCCTTGAAGAAAGTCACTGTTTCTTCCACCGTCTCGAGGAAGCAGCACGGCTCGGGCTCCAGCGCGAGCCCGATCACGCGCCCGGTCTGCTGATGCAGCCGCACCAGGTGGGCCGCGTGCCGGAGCATGAGGTCCGTCATGCGCGCATGCGCACCGGGAACCTTTGCGACCGGCTTGAACGCGCCCGGCACGGTGCTGACGCTGCCTTCCATGTCCGCGGGCAGGATCTCCGCCAGCAGATCTGCCAGGAGGTCGGTGTACCCCAGCCGGTCCTCGCTTTGCCAGTCCGGCAGGTACACGTCGGCCTTCACCGGCGTGTCGTGGAAGCGGCCGTACGGAAAACCGTTGAGCGTGAAGACGTAAAAGTCGTTGGCGTCCAGAAAGCTTTTGAACTCGGCCATGGCCTCGGCGTCGCGCAGCGCCCGCGCCGCGGCGTACGACAGGCGCAGGCCGATACCGAAGCGCGCCCCTGGCGCGAAACCGTCACGCACGCGCGGAACGTAGTACTCCAGATTGCGCCGGACCTCCGCCCAGGTCTCGCCCGGATGGATGTTGGTGCAGTAGGTGAGATGAACGCCCTCGCCGAGGTTCATTGCCCGGTCTCCAGGCGGTGCAGCCAGGCCACGGCCCGCAGGATCTCGTCCGGGTCCATGTGGTGGACCTCCTCGCCGCGGCCGATGTCGCGCAGCAGCGTGATAGTCAGCTCTCCGCCGAGGTGCTCACGGAACTCCTCCAGGCCACGCAGCAACAGCCAGCGGCCCTCGCTGTCATGTGTCTCCATCGCCGGATGCCAGAGATAGAAGCCGAGCCGCTTCAACAGCCGATAGACGCGCTCGTCGCCGCCCGCGGGCAGCATGCCCACCTGCACCGAATAGCGCGTGTCGAGTGCGAGCCCGATGGCGACCGCCTCGCCGTGGCGCAGCTCATGGGCGGTAAGCGCCTCGAGCTTGTGCGCCGCCCAATGACCGTAATCCAGCGGCCGCGCGCTGCCGCTCTCGAAGGGGTCGCCGCCGTGGGCGATCTGGCGCATGTGCAGCTCGGCGCAGCGCCGGATCATGCGTGACATGGCGGCGGGTGCACCGTCGCGCAGCCCCTGGACGTTCGCCTCGAGCCACTCGAAGAACACCGCGTCCCGGATCAGTGCGACTTTGACCGCCTCGGCGATGCCGGCGATCTTGTCCCGCGGGTGCAGCGTGCGCAGATAGCGGGCGTCGTTGAGCACGGCGAACGGCGGAGCGAAGCACCCGAGCAGGTTCTTGATGCCGAATGCGTTGACCCCGTTCTTGACGCCCACGCCCGAATCGTTCTGCGCCAGCACCGTGGTCGGGATGCGGATGTGCCGCACCCCGCGGTGCGTCGTGGCGGCGACGAAGCCGATGAGGTCCAGGAACGCCCCGCCGCCCACCCCTACCACGAACGCGTGGCGGTCGATGCCCAACTCCATCAGGCGATGCTGGAGGCGGGTGACTTGGGCGGGCTCGTTCTTGATGTGCTCCCCCCCGGGCACCAGCTCGGGCGGCGCGACGAGCTCCATGCAGTCGCCGTGCCCCTGTGCATAGGCCGGGATCTCGTGCACCAGCGTGGGCCACCCGGCCGCGACGTTGGCGTCCACGAACACCACGACGCGGTGGCGCTTGGAGGGTTCGCGCCGTGCCAAGGCCTGCGCGAACACCGGGTTGTCGGGCGCAAACAGGTTCTCGGTGAAGTACACCGGGTAGTCGTAGCGCACCGAGAACTCCTGATGGTAGACCGCGCGCGTCTCCGGCAGGGCGCTGATCTTGCTCGGCTCGACAGTCACTTCGCTCTCCTGCCTACTTGAAGACGATCTCGTCGGCCCGTTCGGGGATCCGGGGCAGCTCGCCCACCTTCGGCTGCTGGCCGCGCAGCACCGAGTTGCCTTCGAACAGCACGCGCTGATCGATGGGTGCCGGGTTGAGCCAGTGCTCCTCGCGCATCTGCCCGCTCTGACCGAAGGCGGCCAGCGCGTTGCCGTAGCAGATCGCCTCCACGTCCTTGGTCGGGATGCCGCGCTCGAGCATCAGGCGTGCGGTCTTTGGCACGGCCAGCGGATCGGAGACACCCCAATCGGCGCTGGAGTCGATGAAGATGCGCTCCGAGCCGTACTGGCGGGCGATCTCGACCATGCGCTCGTTGCCCATCTTGGTGTGCGGGTAGATGGTGAAGGCGGCCCAGAAGCCACGATCGAGCACCTCCTGCACGGTCTCCTCGTTGTTGTGGTCGATGATGACGCGCGAGGGCGCGACTCCCATCTCCTCCGCGACATCCATGCTGCGGCTCGTGCCGCGCTTCTTGTCGCGATGCGGCGTGTGGATCTGAACCAGCATGTCCAGCTCCTTGGCCAGGCCGAGCTGGGCGCGATAGGCCCGGTCTTCGGCGTCGGTCTGATCGTCGTAGCCGATCTCGCCTACCGCGACCACGCCTTCCTTCATGAGATAGCGCGGCAGGATCTCGAGCACCTGCTCGGCCAGCGCCTCGTTGTTGGCTTCCTTGCTGTTCAGCCCGATCGTGCAGTAGTGCCGTATGCCGAACTGGGCAGCGCGGAACCGCTCCCAGCCGACCAGGCTCGAAAGGTAATCCATGTAAGTGCCGACCTGCGTGCGCGGCTGTCCCAGCCAGAACGCCGGCTCGATCAACGCCACGATCCCCGCAGCGGCCATGCGCTCGTAGTCGTCGGTGGTGCGGGCACTCATGTGGATGTGGGGATCGATGAATCGCATGATGCTCTCCTTCTCCGCTGTCAATTCGTGGGCGCAAGCGCGCGCCAGCTCAACCGCCCGTCGGCGAGCGCGCGCTGCAGGTCTGCATGGGGACTCAGGAGCGCTGCGGCGGCCGGGTCCTGCGAGCGCGAGAGGGCCAGGGCTGCGGCAGCACGCTCAGGCTGGGTGCCTTTGTCCAGGACCCGCTTCAGATCGTCCAGCATCGCGCCCGTAGCGAAGGGGCCGACGCAGCGCCACAGCTCCGGGCTGATGGGCCGGCCCGCGGACCAGCGCTCGTGGGCGTAGTCGCACAACATGCGTGCCAGGGTCGGATTGGCTCGTTGGTCGAGACCGACGACCGGCTCGAGACGGCTGCCGACAAACAGCGCCTTCAGCACCATCTGGTTCCAGGCCGGCTCGGGCAGCTGCTCCGACGGATACGGGTTGCGGTGGGCCACCGCCTCGAACACCGCCTTCATGTTGGTCCGCACGCCCTCCGCCGCGCGCAGCGCGTAGCGCGGTTGGTCGGGGTACAAAGGCAGCCCGCGGTAGAAGGCCACGAGTTCCCCGACGTCCGCCGTCACGCAGAGCTGATCGAGGCGACGAGCGAACTCCGCGCCGTCGGCATGCGTGCTCAGCATGAGATAGATGCGTGCGGCCTGATCGATGCTCCAGTCGGTGGGGTCCCAGCCCTGGCGTCCCGCGTTGGCCTCTTGCAGCTCCTGCGGTGTCGGCGCGAGATCGTCCTTGCCCACCTTGCGTTGCACCAGGCTCACGGCTATGTACAGGTCCTTGTCGCTGGCGCCGCCCCGCAGCTTGCGTGCGCTCTCCTGCAGCCAGGTACCCGTCGGCGCCGGCAGGCGGGCGCTCAACCATCGTTCGATCAACTGTTCCGGATTCATGCGGCTTTTCTCTTCGCGACGCCGGCCTGCGCGAACACGTGCTCGAGCAAGAGGCGCTTGACATCCGTGGCGGCGACCGGGCCTTCACCCAGCAGCTCGGGCATCGAGGTGATGAACAGCGGGCCGTCGTCGGCGTTGTCCGTAGGCCGGCCGTGCGAGCCCTTCACGAGGGTCGCGTCCAGCGAAATCACGTCCATGAGATAGCGCATGCCGAGCACCTTCTGCGCGAGGCGCCACGCGATGCGCAGCTTGGGCAGCGTGATCTGCGGATCGATGAACAGCTCGACGGGGTCGTAGCCTGGCTTGCGATGGATGTCCACCGTGCGCGCGAAATCCGGGGCGCGGGCGTCATCGAGGAAGTAGTAGTAGGTGAACCAGCTGTCCGCGCGGGCAATCGCCACCAGCTCCCCGGAGCGCGGATGGTCGAGCCCGGCTGCACGCTTGCCGTGCTCGTCCAGCACGCGCTCCACCCCGGGCAAGGCGCTCAGCATTCGGGTGACTTCCCCGACCAGCTCGGGCCGGGCGACATAGACATGCGCGATCTGGTGATCGGCGACGGCAAACGCATCCGACGCTCCCGCGTCGAGCAGCTCGCGCCCTAGCTCCTCGCGCACACGCAGCCAACCGGCCTGCCGCAGTGCGCGGTTGATGTGCACGGGATTGGAGACCGGCGTGATGCCGTACTCGGACAGCACCACGACCTGCGCGCCAGCGCGTTGCGCGGCCTCGATCAACTCGCCGCACACCGCGTCCACCTGTGCAACGTCGCGCGCAATTTCGGGATGATCGGGGCCGAGCCGCTGAAGGTTGTAGTCGAGATGCGGCAGGTACACCAGCGTGAGCGAGGGGCGCTGCTGCTCGAACACTCGCAGGGCGCAGCGTCCGATCCAGCGCGTGGAGGTGATGTCGGCGGCCGGTCCCCAGAAGCGGAACAGGGGAAATTGCCCGAGGGCGCCTTGCAGCTCGTCGCGCAACCCGGCAGGGTGAGTGTAGATGTCCGGCAGCTTGCGTCCGTCCGCCGGGTACATGGGACGGGGGGTCACGGCAATGTCCGCAGACGAGTACATGTTGTACCACCAGAACAGCTTGGCGCAGGTGAAGGCGGGGTCGCGCCGGCGCGCGGCATCCCATAGCTTCTCGCCCTGCACCAGTCGGTTCGACTGGCGCCACAACCACACCTCGGACAGGTCGCGGAAGTACCAGCCGTTGGCGACGATGCCGTGCCCGCGCGGCAGCTCGCCGGTGACGAAGGTGGACTGCACCGTCGTCGTCACCGCCGGCGTGACCGTGGTGAGCGGGCGCACGCCGCCGCGCTGCGCCAGCGCCTGCAGGTTCGGCGCATGCTCGAGCAGGGCCGGGGTGAGGCCGACGACGTTGAGGATTATTGTCCGGTTCATCTGGATTGGCTCGGTACCAAACCTAAACGCATTGACCACGAAGGACACGAAGGATCACGAAGGAACCCCTCTGCGGCTGACGCAGCCGCCAATGTGCAACGGGGATGCGGCGGGCGCAGGCCTGAAGGTCCGATGCCGAACTCCTCGGTATCCCACTCGTCATTCGTGATAGCTGCTGTTCTTCCCCGCGCCGCGCACATCGTCCGATCTCGCTTTCGAATTCCTTCGTGTCCTTGGTGGTGAATGTGGTTTGCTCCAGTGGGTGGGTTGTTCTATTAGGCGTTGCGCTCCAGCGCGCCGCGCAGCGCCCGGACGTTCGGCGCGCCGGCGCCGAACATGCACACGCGCAGGTCCATCGGCACGTCCTCGATGAATTCGTGCAGCCCCGCTTCGCCCTCCTGCGCGCGCAGCAGAAACGGCCGCGCCATCGCGCCGAGATCGGCGCCGAGCGCGAGCGCTTTCGCGAGATCGATGCCGCTGCGCAGCCCGCCGGAGGCGATGAGCGGAATCTCGGCCGAGACGCTGCGCACGTTCAGGATCGAGCGGCTGGTCGGGATGCCCCATTCGCCGAAGCGCAGCCCGAGCGCCCGCCGCCGCGGCGTCGGGGCGCAGAAAGCTTCGACCTTGGCCCAGGAGGTGCCCCCGGCACCAGAACAGTCCAGCCCGGCCACGCCGCACTCGATCAGACGGCGGGCGGCCTGGGCGCTGAAGCCGAAGCAGATGGACAGGTCCAGCTCGGCGAGCGAGACCTCGGGAAGCGCCTGGTTGGCGAGATCGAACCCTTCCAGCCCCGTGGTTTTTTCGTACTCCACCGGTTGCGTCAGGC
>Ga0209705_10001199_pt1 | contig 13680 bp, 8 predicted proteins | sample PPLLaktember2015_5_FD_187262 | JGI IMG/M metagenome (GOLD analysis project Ga0209705, IMG submission 187262) | Freshwater sediment microbial communities from Prairie Pothole Lake near Jamestown, North Dakota, USA - PPLs Lake P8 Core (1) Depth... | ecosystem: Environmental > Aquatic > Freshwater... | reverse complement strand
CTGGAGAGAGGTTGGTCCATACGGTGAAGAAGGGAAGGCTTCTCGATCCTCAACTGATCTATAAGATTAATCGAAAACTTTATTCCAAAGAGGGTCAGATGATCGGTACCCTCCAAATCGGCCTTTCTCTCCTGAAAATGGATAGCCAGATGAATGGACTGAAAAGGGATATCCTCCTGGTCACCGTAGGGGTGATTGGGGTAGGGATTTTGTTCACCCTCATCCTCACTCGGATTCTCCTCCGGCCAATCGAAAAGTTGGCGGAGGCCACCGAGAGAGTGGCTAAAGGAGAATTGACGCAGACCGTTGATATTCGGTCCAAAGATGAAATTGGAGACTTGGCCAGAGACTTTAATCAAATGACCCTCCAGTTGAGGGAATCCAGAATCAACCTCGAGAAAAAAGTGGAGGAACGGACCCATCAACTGGAAGAGAACATTTCCGAACTGAACCGGGCGAGAACCTCCACCCTGAAGATGCTTGAGGAGCTCCAAACTGCCAAAAAGGAATTGGAAATGGTCAATTTTGAGCTAAAGGAAATGGACGAGACTAAAATGAAATTCATTGGGATTGCCTCCCATGAATTGAAAACACCCCTCACAGCGGTAAAGGCCAATATTGATTTCATCCTTTCCGAAAAAGAGGGGAAAGTCCCAGAGTACCTGAAAACCTATCTTCTCACCATCCAGAGGAACACGAATCGCATCCAGATGAGAATGGACCAAATGTTAGATCTGAGCCGGATTAAATCCAACCGTCTCCTCTTCAACCGAGAGCAAATCCGACTATCCGAGCTCATCGCAGGGTATATCAATGAGGTCACCCCTGTGGATAAAACCCTTTCGGTTCAAATCGATATTCCGCAAGACCTTCAATTGCATGCCGATAAAAATGCGCTTCACGATATTTTTATTAACCTCCTTTCCAATGCTTTCAAATTTACAAATGAGGGTGGCCAGATTTCGATCATGGCCAAGCCGGACGGTCAATCGATTCTTCTCGAGATTAGAGACACCGGGACGGGCATCCCAAAAGATAAACTTCATATGATTTTTGATGAATTTTACCAAGTCGAGGGAGGCAAATATGGGGGGGCAGGGTTGGGGCTTGCCATTGCCAAGAGATTGATTGAAGAACATGGTGGGAATATCTGGGCAACTTCTGAGTTGGGAAAGGGTTCTACTTTCTATTTTACCCTCCCCCTTTCTTTGGAGAATGAAAATGGGAGAATCAACCGTTCTTAGAGAAGTCAAGGGAAAGGTCCTCATCGTTGATGATGCGCCGGATACCTTGGAGATCATCCAGAAACTTCTCCATTATGAGGGATACGATGTCACGATTGCCTCAAGCGGCGAAGAGGGGGTGAAGAAAGTGGAGCAGGAAAAGCCCGATGTGGTCTTAATGGATATCAACCTTCCAGGAATCAGCGGCACGGAAGCCCTGAGGAGAATCCGAACGGTGAACCCTATCCAATGCGTCATCATGCTCACCGCCTTTGCGACAGTGGAGAATGCCATCCAAGCCCTCAAAGAAGGCGCTTCTGATTTCGTCAAGAAACCTTTCGAAAATGAGCATTTGATTCACATCGTCAACCAAGGTCTGGAAAAGTACAAAACCCTGATGGAGAAAAAAAATTTAGAGGAGGAGGTGAGAAGGCTTTCCATCACCGATGATTTAACCGGCCTTTTCAACCACCGCCATTTCTTCAAGAACTTAGAAGCCGAGTTGACTCGTCTGAAACGTCAAAAGACCTCCCTTTCTCTTTTGATGTTCGACCTCGACAATTTCAAAAGATATAATGACCTCAATGGCCATTTGGAAGGGGATAAGGTTTTAAAAAGAATCGGTGAAATTGTCAGAAATTCTATTCGGTTGTATGTGGATTCTGGCTACCGTTACGGAGGAGATGAATTTTCTGTCCTTCTCATCGGCGCCTCTTTGGATCAAGCCCTGGTCATTGCGGAACGCATCCGATCTTCCATCGAACAGACTGAATTTCAAAACATCACGGTCAGCGTAGGATTATCAGAATACAGAGACACTTATGATCTGGAGAGGTTCGTCAAATCCGCTGATGATGCGATGTATGTTGCGAAGCATTCGGGCGGGAATCAAATTCATACGAATATCCCCTGAATCATTGGTCAGGCCAGCCTCAAATAAATGGTTCAATGGAATATGAATCCAGTTAGGTTATTCAAAAATCCAAAATCCGAATGTCGAATTTTGAAACAAATCCGGAATTCTAATCTCAAAATGAGAAACTTTTCAGTTTTGAAAATTCGTATTTTGAGAATTCGTGCTTGTTTGGGATTTCGAATTTAGCGCTTCGGATTTAATTTCTCATTCACGAGAAATGATGATGTCAGATCGCCCTAAACTTTTTTTAATCGATGGCTCTTCGTATATTTTTCGAGCCTTTTATGCCATCGGTCATCTCTCCAATTCCAGAGGCCTTCCCACCAATGCCATCTTTGGCTTTACACGAATGCTTCTCAAAGTCCTCAAGGAGCACCACCCCGACTACCTCGCTGTCACGTTTGACTCCAAGGCGCCTACCTTCCGAAGCGAGGTCTATAAAGAATACAAGGCCAACCGGCCGCCCATGCCAGAGGGACTTGTCCCCCAGATTCCTTACATCAAGAAGATCACCAAGGGATACAGCATTGCCATCTTAGAGATGGATGGATATGAGGCGGATGATCTCATCGGAACAGTGGCCAAAAAAGCGGAGCCGGAGGTGGATGTCGTCATCATCACGGGGGACAAAGACATCCTTCAACTGGTCAATGATCGGATCCAGGTCTATGACACCATGAAGGAGAAAAAGTTTGGAGTGGAAGAGGTCGTTCAGCGTTTCGGTGTTCATCCCGAAAAGGTGGTGGAGGTGATGGGGCTGGCCGGAGATGCGATTGATAACATCCCGGGGGTCCCCGGAATTGGAGAGAAGACGGCCATTCAATTGATCAAGGCTTACGGTTCGGTCGAAAATCTTCTCACCCATGTGGAGGAAATTCCTCGGAAGAGATTAAAAGAAAATTTAAAGACCCATGGAGATTTAGCCCGTCTCAGCCGACAGTTGGCAACGATCCATACAGATGTGCCCATCCTTTACCAGTTGAAAGATTTTTCTCTCCCCCCCCCTGATTTTACAAACCTTAAGGAAATCTTTAAAGAATTGGAGTTCAACAAACTTCTGGGAGAGCTCCTCGAAGAAAAGGAGGCCCCTCCGGCAGCCAGAGATTATCGCTTGATAACAGACCAAAATGAATTCATTGTTTTAATCGAAAACCTGAAAAAGGCAACCACCTTCTCGATCGATCTGGAGACCACCTCTCCCTACCCGATGTGGGCTGATCTCGTGGGGATTAGCCTGTCTTACGCCCCACATCAAGCCTTTTATATTGCCCTGGGACACCGGCAAATGGAAACGAATGATCAACTTCCTCTCCCCTGGGTCATCGATCAGTTAAAACCTGTTTTGGAAGATAGAGAAGGCAAGAAGGTGGGTCAGAACATCAAATACGATTGGACTGTTCTGAAAAGGTATGGGATTTCCATGCAGGGGATACTTGGGGATACGATGATCGCCTCCTACCTCCTCAACCCCACTAAGCATCATCACAACTTGGGTGAAATTGCCCAGGAACATTTGAACCGCTCTGTCACGAACTACAAAGAGGTCGTAGGGAGTGGTACGAAAGCAGTCACTTTCGACCAGATTGGGCTTGAAAAGGCAAGGGATTATAGCTGTGAAGATGCCGATGTCACGCTCCAGCTCTCTCACCTTCTTTTCCCGAAACTGAAGGAGGGGGGATTTATGGACCTTTTTGACCAGGTGGAGATGCCTCTCGTCATGGTTTTGGCTAAAATGGAAATGAATGGAGTAAAAATCGATTTGGACCTCCTCCAAGATTATTCGAAAGAGATCGAAACTCAACTCCAACAAAAGATGGATCGAATCTATGGACTAGCTGGAGAGGTCTTCAATATTAACTCTTCCCAGCAATTAGGAAAAATTCTCTTTGAGAAACTAAAGTTGCCTGTGGTCAAGAAGACCAAAACAGGCACCTCCACGGATGTCGAGGTGCTGACCAAACTCTCTCTTCAACATGAACTCCCCTTCGAGATTCTCGGTTATCGTAATTTGACGAAGCTCAAATCCACTTACATCGATGCCCTCCCCAAGTTGGTCCATCCGAAAACCGGGCGTGTCCATACTTCCTATAATCAAACGGTGACCGCCACGGGACGGCTCTCTTCGAGCGACCCCAATCTCCAGAACATTCCAGTCCGCGCCGAGGAGGGAAACCGGATTCGTCAGGCCTTTATCCCAGAAAAAGGATGGTCTATCGTCTCCGCTGACTATTCCCAGATTGAATTGAGAATTCTGGCCCACCTCTCTCAAGATGAAACCCTGATCAAAGCTTTTCAAAATGATGAAGACATTCATGCAAGAACCGCCTCAGAGATTTTTGGCGTCCCCTTGGAAAAGGTAACGCCTCCCATGAGAAGAGAGGCTAAGGTCATTAACTTCGGCATCGTCTATGGAATGAGCCCCTATGGCCTTGCGCAACAACTTGGAATAGAGCCGAAAATGGCACAGGCTTATATTGAAGAATATTTTAAGAAATATTCCGGTGTCCAAATCTACATTGAGAAGAGTTTAGAAGAGGCCAGACAGAAGGGATATGTCATGACCCTTTTGCATCGGCGTCGCTATCTGCCGGACATTCACTCCCCGACGGCAGCTATCCGGCAGGCTTCAGAGAGGATGGCGATCAATACGCCTCTCCAGGGAACAGCGGCGGATATCATCAAGGTCGCAATGATCCGTATCCAGAATCGAATTGAAGAACTCGGTCTTTCCACAAAAATGACCATGCAGGTTCACGATGAATTGGTCTTTGAGATTCCAGAAGAGGAACTTCAAAGAACACTCCCCATGATCCAGAATGAAATGGAAACGGTGATGGAGCTCTCTGTTCCTCTCAAGGTCTCCATCCATTCAGGGAAAAATTGGGCAGAAATGCACTAACCAGCTATGCTGGGGGGAGAGGGGAGATAACTTTTGACAATACATTACTATGAATGAGGAGGGACGAATGAAAAAAAGAGGCTTGTTTATTCTAATAGGATTAATCCTCTGCTCAGTCATCAGTACAGGCCAGGAGGTTTACCGATGGGCGGATGAGAAAGGAACAGTGCACTTCACGGATGATCTGAGTCAGGTTCCAGAAAAATATCGAGATAAAATCCGAAAGGAAATATCTCCAAAAGAACCTGCCCCGGCTCAACCCGCTCCTCCTCCACCCACTCCCTTGCCTAAGGAAAGGGAGACTGTGAAGGCGCCCGCGCAAATGCCACCCCCTCAGCAGAAAGATATTTTCGGTCGCGGAGAAGAATGGTGGAGGGCAAAGGCTATTGAGTGGAATGAAAAATTGAAGACCGCTCGGAAAAATTATGAGAATGCCCATAGCGAATGGAAAGCAAAGAAGCAAGAGTCAGATGCCTCAAAATTCAGGTCCGACAGTTTTAAAAGGAAGTTGAAGGCGGAGGCCATAGCTCTCGAACAGAAGGTAAAGGACTGGGAGAAAAAGATGGAGGAGGCAAGTCACATGCTCGAGAATGTTCTCCCGAAACAAGCCCAGGATGATCAGGCTAATCCTGATTGGCTCAAAATCGAAGGGAAAAAATAAGTGATGAGTTCGGAGTTGAGAGTTCTGGCAAATAAACTTTAGTTTCTCTGTACGTGGTTCAAGATTTAAAATTACTTTCTCCGAACTCCGAACTAATTACTCCGAACTACTATTTAGAGGTCGTCCACTTCCCTTTTAATGAATGGAGAGGAAATTGATTGATGTGCGGGAAGAAAGCTAAACTGACTTCCCCATGGTTCAAAATCCCAGACAATATTTCCTCCACCTCTTTTTGTGGAAGGACCTCGTAATTCTTCCAATCAAGAATCTGAACTTTCATCAGTACCCTCGAAGGGTCCCCAACGGATCGGACCGTTTTTTGTGTCACCTCCGCCATCAGATCCATCGCCTCCTTCAGAGCTATCTTTCGGTCTTTCATCGCCTGCCGATGGTAAGCCATGACGGCATAGTAGTCAAAATCCTTTCTCAGCGCCTCCGAAAGGGTTTGTGAAAACCAGGCCATACCGTTAAAATCATTGATGACAGCCTCAAAATAGAGATTGACAGCAAATTGCAAATTGGGGTTCGATCCTCTGGCGGCTTTCATCAGTTGTTCGGCGATATTCATCAACCAGCGGTTCTTCCAGTTTGCCCAGGACTTAAAGCGATCTGTATACCCTTTGGCGTAATATTTTCCAGTGTCCGATTGATAAGGACCGATATAAAAAAGGTCCGGATGGGGCAAATATCCGAACTCTCTCAGGAAGGATTTATTCGCTTCGGCGCTGAAGTCTTCATTATGATAAAGGATCAGATCATCCTGAAATAAGATTCCCTCAATGGGATAGCGGCCCAGGTCTTGGAAAAGGCCCTCAAGGCGTTTGAGCACATCGGGATGGAAGAGATTGAAACCCCTGGCGCCCTCCATTTTTTTTGTTTCGAAATTATACCTCTTGCACCGATATTCAGGAACCCCCTCTAAGCCGTAATTGGCATAACGTGTGGTGATCCAAGCAAAGATTTCAAGTCCATTCTGGTGAACCATTTCTGCAACTTTTCCCAAGATATCATCAACGACCGGAGCATACTCTGTTTTAAAATAAACTCCCTCTTCACGATGAGCCGTCACAAATTTATAAACACCCTCTCCCTTATTCTGAAAGACTCTGAAGAGTATCGTATCCACACCGGCATTTTTTAACTCTTTCACCCTTTTCTCCATTTCTTGAAGGTTTTCTTCTTCGAGATAGGAGATCTGAGCGCAAATCCGTCGCTTTGCCCTTTTCTCCTCAGGGTGAGACTTTGTCACAACTGGTTTAGACACGGCGGGCGGGGGAAAGGACCTTTCTTTCAACTGTTCCTTTCCAATCTGGATTCCTTTTTCTGCCTCTCTAACGCGGTCACCCTCTGGATAGGCCTTTAAATAGAGTTCGAGTTGTTGAATGCCCTCTTCATATTTTTTCATTTTGAGGAAGCAGAGCCCGGTCATATATCGGGAATAAGAGACCAATGTACTGGTTGGAGCCGATTGGATGATTTTTAAAAAACCTTTAATAGCCTCTTCACATCTGTTCTTATAATAGAGTTCCATGGATGCATCATAAAGTTCCGATACATTCTGAAGCTTCTCTTGACTATAACCAAGAGGTAAAAATAAAAAGACGAAAAAGGCCAAAATCAATCTGGCTAACCATCTTTTCATAAGGTATTCCTTCCGCAAGAGGGATTAAAAAATCTGAAATCTGAATATCGAATTTTTTAAAACAGCATTTTCATCGCTTCCTGAACTGTTTTGACTCCGATCAAATCAATGCCCTTCACTCCCCTCATCTTTTCCTGATTCTGCTTCGGCAGAAGGCATCGTTTAAATCCCAACCTCACTGCCTCTTTCGCCCTGACCTCCGATTGGTTCACCCCTCTCACCTCGCCTCCCAGCCCCACTTCTCCAAAGACCGCCGTCTCTGGATCAATCAATTGATCCCTGAAATTTGAGGCAATGGCAGCAATCACTCCTAAATCAGCCGCAGGCTCTTCCACCTTCATCCCGCCGGCAATATTGAGGAAGATGTCCTGATTGCTGAGATGGGTTCCCAGTCTTTTCTCCATGACGGCAACCAGAAGGGACACACGATTGGCGTCCACTCCCTGGGAAGTCCTTCGTGGGACGCCAAAGTTGGTAGAAACAACCAGGGCTTGAAGTTCAATCAGGATAGGCCTTGACCCTTCTATGCTGGGCATGACAACGGAACCAGAGGTGTGTTGGGTTCTTTCAGAGAGGAAGAATTCAGAGGGGTTGACTACTTCCACCAATCCGGAGTCCTTCATCTCAAAGACACCAATTTCATTCGTGGAGCCAAAACGATTTTTGACCGCCCTCAAGATACGAAAGGCATGACTGGCTTCGCCCTCTATGTAGAGAACCGTATCCACCATGTGCTCCAACACTTTGGGCCCCGCGATAAAACCCTCCTTGGTCACATGACCAACAAGAAAGATAGGAATGGAGAGGTGTTTTGCTAAATAGAGCAGCCGACTTGATGCCTCTCTGACCTGACTGATCGAACCAGGGGTTGAAGGAAGTTCAGAGGAATAAATTGTCTGAATCGAATCAACCACCACGGTTGAAGGTCTGAGGTTCTGGATGTCTTGAAGAATTTTTTCTAAGGATGTCTCTGAAACCACAAAGAGATGGTCTGAGGAAACTCCTAACCGGTCCGCTCTCATTTTGGTTTGCTGGAGCGACTCCTCTCCGGAGATATAAAGGACTTTCTTTCCCTTTGAGGCCAAACAGCTCATCACCTGAAGGAGAAGAGTGGATTTGCCAATGCCAGGATCTCCTCCAACTAAAATCACCGATCCGAAAACGATCCCCCCGCCGAGGACTCGATCAAATTCTCCGATCCCGATCTGAAACCTTCCTTTCTCTTCACCAACAATTTCAGTGATAGGGGTTGGAACGGCCTCGGTCTCAAAACCAAGGAGGTCTCGTTCAGGGATTTTTTCTTCAACCATCCGCTCTTCAATAAAGGTATTCCATCCCTGACATCCCGGACATCTTCCCAACCATTTAGGAGTCTGGTATCCGCAGGACTGACACACAAAATGGGTCTTGGCTTTGGTCATAAGATATCCCCCTTTGCCCTCTCCCTGGCATGGGAGAGGGTAAAGTGAAGGTAGAGGCATTGTAACAGAAAACTGCTTTTGAGGTCAAAAAGAAATGGGTGGAGGACCTTGCGTGTTCAGAGTCTGGCCAGGATACCCCGAAGCGCTAAGGTTAACATAGAAAATAAATTTGAATGATTGACAGAAGAAATGACTCCCTTATATACTGGTTTTAAATACTACACCTTATCATTTTAGGAGGGAAAAATGGGAACGGGTCTTTTACCTCTTCAGATTGCAAAAGGGAAAAATGATATTTATTTATTGCCCAAAATGGCAAACCGTCATGGTCTTATCGCGGGCGCTACAGGCACGGGTAAGACAGTCACCCTGCGAGTACTGGCTGAACAGTTTAGCAAGATAGGTGTCCCAATTTTCTTGGGAGATGTAAAGGGAGATCTCTCCGGTTTCCCTTTCCTCGGAGGTGAAAACCCAAAAGTGATCGAAAGGGTGAGTAAACTCGGCCTTAAAGATTTTAAGTATGAAAATTACCCAGTCACCTTCTGGGATGTTTTTGGAGAACAGGGCCATCCCGTCCGGACCACTATCTCGGAGATGGGCCCCCTGCTGCTGAGTCGTATCCTCAATCTTAACGAGATCCAAAGTGGCGTCCTCACCCTCGTCTTCAAAATTGCAGATGATAACGGCCTCTTACTTCTTGATTTGAAAGACTTAAGGGCTATGGTCCAGTTTGTGGGTGATAATGCAGAGCAGTTTAAAACACAGTATGGGAATGTCTCTACCGCAAGCATCGGCGCAATTCAGCGTAGCCTTTTGACTCTTGAAGAACAAGGAGGGGATAAATTTTTTGGAGAACCTGCCCTGAACATCCAGGACTTCTTGCAGACCGACTCAAACGGCAAGGGAATGATTAACATCCTGACTGCCGATAAGCTGATGCAATCACCAAGGGTTTATGCCACCCTCCTCCTCTGGCTCCTTTCAGAACTTTTCGAGCAACTCCCTGAGGTAGGTGACCCTCTGAAACCTAAACTCGTTTTCTTTTTTGATGAAGCCCACTTACTTTTTGATGACATTCCGAAGGCCCTTGAAGAAAAGATTGAGCAGGTCGTTCGTCTCATTCGCTCAAAAGGGGTGGGAATATACTTTGTGACACAGAACCCGCTTGATCTTCCCGAGACAGTTTTAGGACAGTTAGGCAATCGGGTACAGCATGCCCTCAGGGCTTTTACTCCTAAGGACCAAAAGAATGTCAAGGCAGCTGCCGACACCTTCCGTGCCAACCCCAAACTCAATGTGGTAAAGGCGATTACCGAACTCGCTGTCGGTGAGGCGCTGGTTTCTATGCTCGACGAAAAAGGGTCTCCGGGCATGGTGGAACGGGCTCTTGTCTGCCCTCCTCACAGCCGTCTCAGTCCCCTTACTCCGGAAGAACGCAGCCAATTTATTCGGGGTTCGATGCTATACGGATATTATGAGAAGACAGTAGACCGTGAGTCGGCTTATGAAAAACTGAAAGCGAAAGCTGAGCAGATGAAGATGGACTCCGAGGAGGAACTGGCTCAGAAACGCCGAACCGCTGAGCCCAAGTCTCAGACAGAACAATTGCTGGGGGCTGCCGTAAAGAGCGCAGCCCATGCCATTGGCAGCCAACTTGGACGTCAGATCATCCGGGGAGTATTGGGCTCCATATTCGGTGGTGGACGGAAGTGATCGGTGCAATTTTTCCCCTTGATATTTTTTTATCGTAACACTATGATACACTAAAATCCCAATGAAGGAGGTTCTTTATGAAACGTGCTTTGATCGTAATCGGTGTGATTTTAATTGTAGCGGCCTTTGCTTTTGCCCGCCCTCCAAAGAGCGACTATCAGTGGACAGGTTCTGTGGTGGAAGTGGATAATGACCACATCATTGTCCAAAAAGGAGAGGAAAAGTGGGAGTTTGCCCATGACAAGGATACCAAGATGACGGGAAGCCCGAAGGTCGGCTCAAAGGTGACCGTCAAGTATCTGATGAAAGCCACAACCATCGAGGTCAAAGAAGAAGCCAAAAAGGCAGAGCCTAAGAAAGAAGCACCCAAGAAGAAATAATTTATTTCCTTTTGAAAAATTGGCGGCTCCATGAAATGAAGGGAGCCGCCATCAATCTAACATCCTTCTGCAAACCTACCAGGTTTCTTTATTTACCACCAAATACCTCCTTGAGGAGGTCGGTGGTTCGAGCGGCGGGATTTTTTCGGATTTTCTTTTCCTCCTCGCCCACCATATGGAATAGCCCATCGAGACCCTTGGTCACGACATACTGGTCAAGGTCAAAACTCTCTTTTTTAACAAACGGGATGCTCTCATAACGCCCGACGAGCTCTTTGTATTGTCGGGTCACTCCAACCTCATTCATCGACTTGTTGACGACCGGCTTGAATGCGGATGTAAGTTTGTTTGTGGTTTTACCTTTAAAATACTCTGTCACCGCTGTGTCATTGCCGGACAAGATCTTACGGGCATCATCAAAAGTCATCTCTTTGAGGGCACCCCAGAAAATATCTTTTGCGAAAGGAGCTGCCCTTTCAGCCGCCCAGTTCATACTTAGAACGAACTCATCCACCTGCGGACCATAACCTACAGCCCTCAACCCCTTTTCAAAGGTTTTTAGTTTTTCGGGCATGAGGATTTTAATCACCTGGTTCATAAAATATCCATCCATTTTCCCCGTCAGATTGACTGCGTTTTCAGTACCGACCTGCAGAGCTTCCTTTAAACCTGATATAATTTTTGAATCGCTCAGGACAGACTCCTGTTGTCCAATTCCAAGACCTTTGAAGATTTTGTCTAACTGGGCTGATGCAGGGTATGCGGTGAACAAGACGACGATCCCTACTGCGAATATTCTAAAGATCATCATCCAACTCCTTTCGTTATCGGAAATGAACACCCTTTTTAATGACATGAGGTCCCCCTCTTTTAAATGCCTTTCTAATTAAAGTCCACTCAATTTGACCAAATGAATCAATAATAAATTCATATAAAAAATTCAAAAGATTCAACTATTTTTTTATTTAAAATAATGAATCACCCCGCAGCAGAGCTGCGAGGTATCCAACTCAAAAAAAACTCTCCTCCCCCTTGAGGGGGGAGGATTAAGGTGGGGGTGATGAGAAGATCGTTTCCCCCTCACCCTGACCCTCTCCCCCCAGGGGAGAGGGAAGGACCTTCATCCCCCCAGCATAGCTGGGGGGTATTCTGGCACATTTTTATAAAATAAAAACTCATGACTCTCGTCTAATAAAGTGAGACGTTAATAATACAATAAAAAATTGGGTTTCATCATTTACCCAGGACTTAGAAAGGAGGATCAACTAATGAAAATACTTAAATATATAGCATTTGTAACCATATTTTTACTTCTCCCTGTTTTTGGTTACACGGAACCCCTGGGATCTTTGCGCATCAGCTGGATTGAAGGGGATGTCCAGGTAATGACAGCAGACACCGGCGAATGGGTGCCTGCTTCGATTAATATGCCCCTATTAGACGGCGATCGGATGTGGGTCCCCGAAGGGGGTAGAACGGAACTCCACCTGAGAGATGGAACGTTTTTGAGGCTTGATGAAAACTCCGCCCTTGACATCCTTGCTGTCGAGAATGACTCTTTTCAGTTCTATTTAACTGAAGGCCGTTCTTACACCAATTTTAGAGGATTAAAGGGAAGTCTATTCCAGATAGATACCCCGATTTCATCGATACGGGCTTATGACAGGTCCAATTTCAGAATAGATGTCACCCCGGATGGCTATACGGATATTTCTGTATACAGGGGTTATGTCTATGCAGAAAATAGGGATGGAAGAACACGGGTGGACGCGGGGAAAACCCTTTCCATCAGGGAAGGAACTTACCCAGAACTCTCTCCATTACCCCCCCCCAATGAATGGGAAAGATGGAACAAAGAAAGGGATCGGAGATATGTCGAAGGGAGACCTCCCTCACGATATCTGCCCAATGAATTACAGGCCTATTCCAGTGACTTTGAAGAGAATGGAAGGTGGGTTTCAACAAGTGACTATGGCTATGTCTGGACCCCAACGGTGATTGTTTCCGTTGGATGGGCCCCTTACAGAATTGGCAGGTGGGTTTGGATCCGTGGTGATTATGTATGGATTTCCTATGAGCCTTGGGGTTGGGTACCCTATCACTACGGGAGATGGGCTTTTATTCCCTCTGTTGGATGGTGTTGGGTTCCACCTCCAAGAGGGGCTGTTTATTGGGGTCCTGGTTATGTAGGCTGGGTTTATACTCCCACCCATGTATCATGGGTACCCCTCGCCCCAAGAGAAATATATTATGGCCATGGCTATTATGGCCCTCACAGTGTCAACATTACCCAAATCAATATCACGCATATCGATATCCATAAGGTTGTTTATAAGAATGTCCATGTCCATAACGCCGTAACCGTTGTCCACCACGATACCTTTGTCAAGGGGAAACATGTGGACGTTAAGATTCGAGAAAACCCGTTTCTTAAAGAGAAAATCAGTCTTGGCAGGCCAGATATTAAACCAGAGAAGGCTACATTTATGCCTGTCGTCAAAGATATTCCCCAGACAAAACGACCGCCAGAACCGATCAGAGAAATCAGGACGAAAGAGTTAAAAGAGAAACGTCCCTTGGTGAGAGAAAAAGAGTCCTCCGTTTTCAGACCGGGGTCGCCATCGAAGGAAATGCAATTGAAAGTTAGGGAAGTCAAACCACCGGAAAAAGGAGCTCCTTCAAAACCAACAGGGATCAAACAGCCGGAAAGAGAAAAAATAGAAAAACCAAAAGTCATTCAACCCTCCGGGGGAGATTCTGAAATCATTAAAGAATCCCGACCTCCGGAAAGAGGAGTACAAAAAACAGTTCCCGCTGGAAAAGCG
>Ga0209705_10001197_pt1 | contig 13709 bp, 15 predicted proteins | sample PPLLaktember2015_5_FD_187262 | JGI IMG/M metagenome (GOLD analysis project Ga0209705, IMG submission 187262) | Freshwater sediment microbial communities from Prairie Pothole Lake near Jamestown, North Dakota, USA - PPLs Lake P8 Core (1) Depth... | ecosystem: Environmental > Aquatic > Freshwater... | reverse complement strand
TACGGCAGCAATCTCGAGGCCGCGGCGTGCGACGCCATCGACGGCCTCGACCTGTTCGACAAGGTGGTGGACATCGACCAGTCGCCGATTGGACGCACGCCGCGCTCCAATCCGGCCACCTACACCGGCCTGTTCACACCGATCCGCGAACTGTTCGCGCAAGTGCCGCTGGCGCGCGAACGCGGCTACGGACCGGGGCGGTTCTCGTTCAACGTGCGCGGCGGGCGCTGCGAGGCCTGCCAGGGCGACGGCCTGATCAAGGTGGAGATGCACTTCCTGCCGGACATCTACGTGCCGTGCGACGTGTGCAAGGGCCAGCGCTACAACCGCGAGTCGCTCGACATCCGCTACAAGGGCAAGAACATCCACGAGGTGCTGAACATGACCGTGGAAGAGGCGGCGCAGTTCTTCGACGCCATCCCGGTGGTCAAGCACAAGCTCGACACCCTGCTCGACGTCGGGCTGTCGTACATCACCCTCGGCCAGAACGCCACGACGCTCTCGGGCGGCGAGGCACAGCGCGTGAAACTGTCGCGCGAGCTGTCGAAGCGCGATACCGGCCGGACCTTATACATCCTGGACGAGCCGACCACCGGCCTGCACTTCGCCGACATCCGCCAGCTGCTCGCGGTGCTGCACCGGCTGCGCGACCACGGCAACACCGTGGTGGTGATCGAGCACAACCTCGACGTGATCAAGACCGCCGACTGGGTGATCGATCTCGGGCCGGAGGGCGGCGACGGCGGCGGGCGTATTCTCGCGGCCGGCACGCCGGAAACAATCGCGCAACACCCCGAGTCACAAACCGGCCGCTTTCTGCGCCCGGTACTCGAACGCCCGGAGAAGGCGCGGCGCAAGGCTGGCTGACGACGGTCGTCCGCGCCTGTCAGGCCACGCGCAATTGCCAGGTTGGCGCGCCGGATTCCAGCAACAGCCCGTGCCGCACCAGCCAGGTGCGCGCGTCTTCCGCATCCTGCCTGAACCAGGCGAGCGCCGAGCCGAGCCGGAAGGTATAACCCCAGGCGTCCATGTCGGCACAGAGCTGCTCGCTCGACAGGCCGAGCTCGCCGGCCAGCACGATCTGCAGGTAACACACCGCGTCCTCCTCGGCGTAATCGCCGCCGGCATCGGTGTGCAACACCACGCGGCGCGCGGCATCCATGCAGATGACATGGCAGGCCTCGTGCAGCACGGAATGCACCGGCGTGTCGCGGCGCGCATGCACGGTTTGTCCGACCAGACCGGCTTCGGTCTCGCCCCAATAGCTGCCGGGAATCGCGCTGCCGTCCGCGACACGCGCCAGCATCAGGCCGTAGCGCGCGAGCAGCGCCGCCAGGCGCACCGCGTAGGTCTCGCTGCAGCGATGCATGCGCGTGCGGGTCAGGACGGAAGCAGCTGCGCGAGCGGCACCGGTTCGCTGATGCCGTAACCCTGGGCATAGTCGACACCGAGCGTGCGCAACATCTGCAGGATGGCATCGTTCTCCACCGATTCCGCGATGGTCGTGAGCCCCATGACATGGCCGATCTGGTTGATGGCGTCGACCATGGCGTGGTCGACCGGATCGACCACGATGTCCTGGATGAAGTTGCCGGCGATCTTGAGGTAATCCACCGGCAGGCTCTTCAGGTAGCCGAACGAACTGAGCCCGCTGCCGAAGTCATCCAGCGCAAAGCGGCAACCCATGTCCTTGAGCCGGGCGATAAAGGCGATGGCGCGCGTCAGGTTGGCGATGGCGGCGGTTTCGGTGATCTCAAAGCAGATACGGCCGGGCGGAACCCTGGACTCCTGCAGGTGTGTCACCACGAAGTCCAGGAACTGATCGTCACACAGCGACTGGCCGGAAAGATTGATGGCAAACATGACCGGCTGATCCGAGGTGTCCTCGGGCCAGTGGCTGCGACCGAGCGCGGCCAGGGCGCGCGCGACCACCCAGCGGTCGATGTTCGGCATCAGATAATAACGCTCCGCCGCCGGAATGAACGCGTTCGGCGGGATCAGCCCCGCTTCCGCTTCATGCAGGCGCAACAGGATCTCACAGAAGGTCGGGGCGCCGGCGGTGAGCGGCACCATGTGCTGGCCGTAGAGCTGGAAGCGGTTGTCATCCAGGCCGTCGTTGATGCGCTGCACCCATTGCATCTCGCCGTGCCGGCGCGCGAGCGCGTCGTCATCCGGCTGGTAGATGTGCACGCGATTGCGGCCCAGGTCCTTGGCCACATAACAGGCCGAATCCGCGGCACTCAGTACCTCGGTCATGTTGCCGCTGGCGGCCGAGATGGGCACCAGCCCGATGCTCGCGCCGACCTCGAAGAACCGGTCCTGCCAGGCGAAACGGAAATCCTTGATCGACTGGCGCAGCCCGTCGGCGATGCGGTAGGCCATGTCCAGATTGCAGTCTTCCAGGATCACGCCGAATTCATCGCCGCCGAGGCGCGCGAGCAGGTCGCTGGCGCGGACCTTGCCATGCAATTGGTGGGTCAGCTGCTTCAACAATTCGTCGCCCGCCACATGCCCGCAGGTGTCGTTCACAATCTTGAACTGGTCGAGGTCCAGGTAACAGACGGCATGCTGGGTGCCCTCGGTGCGCGCGCTTTCCAGCACCTGCTGGAGGCGTATCTCGAACTCGTGCCGGTTCAACAGCCCGGTGAGCGAATCGTGCGAGGCGAGGAACGCCATCTTGTTGGTCAGGTGCTGCATCTCGGTGGTGTCGTGAAACACCACCACCGTGCCGACGATCCGGCCCTCCTGGTTGCGCATCGGCGCAGCCGAATCCTGGATGGAGAAACGGCGCCCGTCCTTGCGCAGCAGCGAATGGCGATTCTCATGGCGCATGACGCGACCGTCACGCAGGCATACGTCCAACGGGTAGTCGCGCTCGCGCGCGATGCGCTCGTCGATCACCCGGAACACCTCGGCCAGGGGCAGCCCCTCCGCTTCCCCCGCGCGCCAGCCGGTCAGGTCCTCGGCCACCGGGTTCAGGTACACGACATAGCCGCCGGCATCGGTGGTGATCACGCCGTCGCCGATGGATTCGAGCGTAACCTGTGCGCGCACCCGCTCCTGGAATAGCGCGTCGGCCGCGCGCTTTTGCTCGCGCCGGTGCGCCTCGCTCAGTCCTTCGGCCATGGCGTTGATGCCGCGCTCCAGGGCGCCGAGCTCGGCGCCGCTTTCGACGGTCACGCGCTGCTCCAGATCGCCACCGCGGATTTTCTCCAGGGTGGTCGTCAGACGGATCACCGGTTCGGTGATGGCCCGTCCCAGCCGCCAGGCAATCGCCGCGGTGATGAGCAGGCCGGTGAGGGTGATGATCAGGCTCTCCAGCAGAATCTGCCGCGCACGCTCGCTGGTGGCGGCATCCGACAACTCGATGCTGACCCAACCAAGCCGCCGGGACGGCAGGCGCGAGGCGGTCGCGCCCTTGCCGACGGACTCCTCCGCAAAGTCATCGATATTGACCTCACTGCGGTCGATCGGCGCCAGAAAGGTCAGCGCGCTGTTCGGGCTGTGGCCTTCGGCGAGCGCGGCATTTTCCGCGCTCGCCAGCAACTCGCCGCTGACCTCGGTTACGGTCACGCGCATCACATCCTTTTCGCGCGCAGCGGCTTGCACGAGACGGGTGAGCAGCTCCAGGTTGCCCGCGAACACACCATATTCACAGGCCGGCGCAAGCTGCCGCGCAATCGCCTGGCCGTGGTCGCGCAGCGCGTTGTTCAGGTCCCAGATGCGGTTCACGGTCGAATGCAGCGAAATGAGCAGGGCGATGACCGTGAGCGGCACCAACGCGAGCAGCAGCACGCGCGCGCGAATCGGCAGGTTGTTCATGGGTTGTCCTCCGTATCGCTTGCGGCCAGACGCCGTGCCAGGTCATCGGCCCGGCCCGGCTCGATGCCGAGGGAATGCGCTACGCGCTCATTCACCTCGACCGAGAAATAGCGCGGATATCCGGCCGCGGGTAGCGGCCGGTCGGCTTTGTTTTGCATGGCCAACAGCTCCTCACCGATCTGGCGCCCGATCTGTGTTGGCGTCGAGTAGACCGCCAGCAATGCGCCGGCGGTCACGTAGGCGCGTGAATAGCCGGCCACCGGCTTGCCGAGGCGGTAAGTCGTGAGCAGCACGCTCTGGGCCGTGTGCCGGTTGAACACCAGCGCATCCGGCACCGCCAGCAAGACATCGGCGTCATCCAGGACCCGGTGCAGCGCTCCGACAAGCTGTTTCTCGTCGCTGATCCGTTCCAGGCGCAACACGACACCCGCGACGGCCGCGGCGCGGCGCAGTCCGCGCTCGTGCCTCTGCGAATCCGGGCCGAGCACCATGCCGACACGCGTTCGTCCCGGCAATGCCAGGCGGATAAGACGCAGTTGCCTGATAAAGGGCTGGTCGAGAAAAAGTGCCGACAGGCGTGCACGCTCCCCGCCTGCCCCGTTCGCCAGCGCGGCATACGTCGCCTGTGGCAGGAACGTGCAGTATGTCGGAGTTGGAAGCTTTTGCCGCAGGACCGTGGCCGCCGCGTCTGTTCCCAGCGTGACGACCAGTCCGGGTAACTTTCGGTCTGTGACGCGCGGACCGCTATCGGAAAATTCCTCGGCCGTCATCACGCGCAGCGCGAGTTCATTGTCGGGAACATCCGCCAGCCTGGCGCGCAGCGCCGTCAGCGCCTCCTCGTAGGCGGGGCTCTGTTGCGTCGCGATCACCACGAGCACCTCGGTGGCCGCAGCCGCCGGCCAGGAGACGAACGCCACCGCCAGGGCGGCCAGGGCGATCCATTGGCGCCGTGCACAAACTAGGCCGCCGCCGGCACGCACTCGCCACGTGCCGCCATGGCTTTTACTGCCGGTTGACCTCCCTGCTGTCACGGCGTCCCCGGTCAACGGAATCTGAAATTCACGGTGAAAAATCCGATGCGGTCGGCGATGCTGTCTTCCTCGTTAAACGACACCTGCTTGCCCAGCATGTTCTGCAGAACGATGGCGGCCTCACCCTGCACATCGGCCAGGCGGAAGCGCTGCGCCAGGCGCAGGTCGAGACGCCGCAACGCGCCGATCGGATGTTCGCCGACGAATCGCATCTCGTCCTGATAATAAAACGCGGCGCTCGCCAGCAGGCCGTCGCCCAGCTCATGCAGGCCGAGCAGGCTCATGCTGTTGCGCGGCGCGCTCTCCGAGTACCTGGCATCGAGGTCGTTACTCTCGATTCGCACATTGGCATACCCGAGGATTACGCGTGAGTTCCGCTCCGGCTGCCAATGGAGTTGCAGCTCACTGCCGGTGATCATGGCTTTGTCGAGGTTGCGGAAGTCGGTCGCTTCACTATCCAAGGAATCGGGGTAGACGCCGTCAAACCCGGAGATCAGCTTGGTGACATGGTCGCGGAAAAGCCGCAGGTCGAGCGTCAGCGTCGGCGCCAGCCGTCCGAGATAGCCAAGTTCACTCGCCAGGATGCGTTCCGGAACGAGATTGCCGCTGCTATAGAAGGACTGATCGAAGAGCGTGCAGGTTGGATCCAGGCAGAAGCGGGCATTGCCCTTCTCTTCGATGAGCACCGGCTGACGCGTGGCACTGGACACGCCGGCACGCACTGTGTGCCCGGGCATAAACTGGTAATTCGCGGCCAGACGCGGCGACAGGTCGCTGCCGGTGATCTCGCTGTTCTCGGACATGGCGCCGGCATTCAGCACCAGACGCGGCGTGACACGCCACTCGAGGTTGGCGAACAGGCGATAGTAACGGTTGTCCAACGGTTCCGTGCTGCCGAGGAATCCAGGCCACGCGACACGGTCGAGTCGCGCGCCTGCCCCCCATACCAGGCGCAGGCTGTCGCTGAGGCCAACGGTATGCTGTACCTCGGCGTCGTAGCGCTCGGAACGAATATCGTAGTTTATCGGGATCTGAAATCCGCCGAGCACCGGGATGGGCAGGGACAGGACCTGCTCGTCCGATTCATGGTGGTTGTAATAGAACTGCGCAGCGACCTCGTCGCCCGAATCCAGCCGGTGCCGCCAGCGAATCTGCTGGAAGCGGCTGGTGATCTCCTGGTCGTGCGGGAAGTTCTCGAGACTGCCAGCAAATCCGCGCCCGCGCGGGCCTTCGTTGTAGCCGAACTGGAATTCAACGTCATCCTGCTCCCCAGGGCGCGCATCCATGCGTCCGTTCAGGAAGGTAATGCGCCGGCCGTCGTTGCGCTGGCCATAGCCACCGTCCTGCTGGTAGCCCGTGGTCAGACGGTAACTGACGTCGCCGTTGCCACTGGCCATGCGCAGCACGCCGTCACGGATGTCGTTCGAACCGGCGGTTGCGCGCATGAAGCCGCCGCGGTCGGCGGCGCTGTGGCGAGTGGTGATATTGATGATGGCGAGAAACGAGTTTGCACCGTAGGTGACGGCGTTCGGACCGCGGATCACCTCGATGCGCTCGATGTCATCGAGCGCGAGCGGCAGATCTGACCAGGACACACCGCCGAACGACGGCAGGTAGACCGAGCGCCCATCGATCAACACCTGCAGGCGGCGCGAGAATTCGTCGGCCAGCCCGTGATAGCCGACGACGTGCCGATGGCCATTTTCGAATCCGACCTGGAAACCGGGCACCAGTCGCAACACCTCGGACAGGTTGCGCGCACCCGAGGCTTCGATCATCTGCCGGTCGATGACGGTCACCGCCGCCGGCGCTTCGGCCTGCGGCTGGGCGAGACGGCTGGCCGTGAGCACCACTGGCAACTCGGCCAGGAACTCCTGTTCGGACAGGAGTGGCGGCTCCGCCGCCCACGTCGTGGACGACAGGACGGAGACCAACAGAAGCCCTATGGTTCCGGTCAGGGACATGCGGCGGCGCAGGGCACGGAAGATTTCCCAAGCCGCAGTGTTGGATTCAGGCATATTTATGCACCTCAGCGCAAAACTGACTGGATGTAGTTACGATTGCACGATGCGCATCCAACCTGCGCGCGGAAAACATCAGACCTGCCTGTGACATTGCCCGGTGATTTCGGGGCTCCCCTGCCTGCTTTCGATTTTTTCCCGGGCCCGCCCTCTAAATACTAAATAATATTATGCATCATACATGCCAATGCTATCGCCAACGGAAATCCCGAGCTGGTCGCTGGCCCGAGCCTGGTTTACCGCGATTTCCACCAACCCGTTGGCGTTCTCATACCAGAAGCCCTGACCTGCCCGGACCTCGGAATAGGTGCGCGCATAGGCCAGGCCTGCTCCGCCAACGCGTAACCGGATACCACGCCCGAGGCGTTCGGCACGCAAACCGGTGATGGCATTGCCGAAATGGTCGATATAAAGCACCTGCGGCAAATCCTCTGGCCAGTCAGGGAGCGGTGGGGTGAGCGTCGCCGGCGCACAGTCCGGCATCAATCCGTGCACCAGTTGCGCCGCCACCGGCGCAAACAGGTCGCGCCCGTGAAAACTCGCGGACAACAGCGCCGGTCGCCAACGGATCTCATGACAGCGCAGCTCCCGTGCGCGCCGCGCCAGGACATGAAACAGGCCATTGTCCGGGCCGACATACCAGCGGTGGTCCGCCTGCACGAGCACCGCCCGGCGTTCGCCGCCCACCCCCGGATCCACGACGCAGACAAAGACCGTTCCGGGCGGGAACCCCCGTGTGTAGGCCGGCAACAGATAGGCAGCGGCCCGGATATCGTAGCGGGGAACTTCGTGGAACAGGTCAACGACCGGCACCGCCGGTGCCTGTTGCGCCAACACCGCGTGCACTTGCCCGACATAGGGCCCGCCTACCCCAAAATCGGTAAACAGGACGATCATGCTGAAATACTAGCAGAGCGATCGACCGCCTCACTCAGGCCCTTCCTGCAAGCAGCGCCCGCGCAAGATGCAGGGCAGGCCAGCATTCTGTTTTTATCTCTGCCAATAAAAAGGCCGGGCATAATAATAAAGCCCGGCCATTTTATTGGGTGCTGCAGAAGTGCTTACTCTGCCTTTTTCGCCTTAGCGGCCTTCTTCGCTGCCGGTTTCTTGGCTTTGGCGGCCTTCTTCACAGCTTTCTTGGCCGGTGCCGCTTCGACCGCCGCTTCAGGACTGGCTCCGGCAGACGTCTCCGGCCGGTCGACCAGTTGCACCAGCGCCATGGGCGCGGTGTCGCCGGCACGGAAGCCGAACTTCAGGATGCGCAGATAGCCACCCGGACGGTTCTTGTAGCGCACACCCAGCACGTCGAACAGCTTGCCGACCGCGTCGCGGTCGCGCAGGCGCGCGTACGCCAGACGGCGGTTGGCGACGCTCGACACCTTGGCGAGCGTGATCAACGGCTCGGCCACGCGCCGCAGCTCCTTGGCCTTGGGCAGGGTGGTGCGGATTTCTTCATGCTGGATCAGCGACGCCGCCATGTTCTTGAACATGGCCTCGCGGTGGCTGCTCGTGCGGTTCAGTTTTCGACCGCTTTTCTGGTGACGCATGGTGTGCCCCTAAATACCTAAACCTGGAACCTGAAACTTCAGGCGGATTCTTTTTCCTGGACCTTCGCCTTGAGCGACGCCGGCGGCCAGTTTTCGAGCTTCATGCCGAGCGACAGCTGGTGCGAGGCCAGCACGTCTTTGATCTCGGTCAGCGATTTCTTGCCGAGGTTCGGCGTCTTGAGCAACTCGTTCTCGGTGCGCTGCACCAGATCGCCGATGAAGAAAATGTTTTCCGCCTTCAAACAGTTGGCCGAACGCACCGTGAGCTCGAGGTCATCCACCGGCCGCAGCAGCAGCGGGTTGATGTTCGGCTCGGGCATGGAAATGGCCGCCGTCTCCGGACTCTTGAGCTCGACGAAAATCGAGATCTGGTCCTGCAGGATATTGGCCGCGCGCCGCACCGCTTCTTCCGGATCGATCGCGCCGTTGGTCTCGATGTCGAGCACCAGCTTGTCGAGGTCAGTGCGCTGTTCGACGCGCGCATTCTCCACGGTGTAGGAAACGCGCCGGATCGGGCTGAACGAGGCATCCAGCTGCATCACGCCGATGGCGCGGCCTTCTTCCTGCTGACGCACCGTGACCGGCTGATAGCCGCGGCCACGTGCAATTTTCATCTCCAGCGAGATGGCGCCGCTCTTGGTCAGCGTTGCGATGTGATGATCCGCATTGACGACCTCGACGCCATGATCGAGCTGGATGTCACCGGCCGTCACCTTGCCGGGGCCCTTCTTCGAAAGCCGCAGAACCGCCTCGGTGCGGCTGCCGTGCATGCGCAGCGCCAGCGACTTGAGGTTGAGCAGGATGTCGATGACGTCTTCCTGCACACCTTCGATGGCGGAGTATTCGTGCAACACGCCTTCGATTTTTACCTCGGTGATGGCGGCGCCCGGCATGGAAGACAGCAGGATGCGGCGCAGCGCATTGCCGAGCGTATAACCGAACCCACGCTCGAGCGGCTCGAGCGAAATACGGGCATGCGTCGGACCCAGGGTCTGTACGTCCACCAGGCGCGGTTTCAGGAATTCGGTTGGCGAACTCTGCATAGTCATTCCTCGTTACATTCCGTCCATTACTTCGAGTAGAGCGCGATCACCAGCTGCTCGCGGATATCCGCCGGCAACTCGCTGCGCTCCGGCACGGTCTTGAACACACCCTTCATGGCCTTGGTGTCCACCTCGACCCAGCCGGGGAAGCCGCGTTGCTCGGCCGCTTCCAGGGCCGCCTTCACGCGCAACTGCTCGCGCGCGCCGGAGGCGATCTCGACCACATCGCTCGGGCGAACCTGGCAGGAAGGGATGTTCACGCGCTTGCTGTTCACCAGGATCGCGTTGTGCCGGACCAGCTGGCGCGCCTGGGAACGCGAGGCACCGAAGCCCATGCGATAGACGACGTTGTCGAGACGCCCTTCGAGAAGCTTGAGCAGGTTTTCGCCGGTGGAGCCGCGCAGGCGGTCCGCTTCCTCGTAATAATTCGAGAACTGCGCCTCGAGCACGCCGTAGATGCGGCGCAGCTTCTGCTTCTCACGCAGCTGTGTGCCGTAGTCCGAAGGGCGGCTTTTGCGCTGGCCGTGCTGGCCGGGCGGATAGGCGCGTTTTTCCACCGGACACTTGTCGGTGAAGCACTTGTCGCCTTTCAGAAACAATTTGCCGCCCTCGCGGCGGCACTGACGGCATTTTGAGTCGGTATAACGTGCCACAATGATTCTCCGTTGCCTGTTCCGGTTAGACGCGGCGCCGCTTGGCCGGGCGGCAGCCGTTGTGCGGAATGGGCGTCACATCGATGATGTTGCTGATTTCGTAGCCGAGCGCAAACAGGCCGCGCACCGCGGAATCGCGGCCCGGGCCGGGTCCGAAGACCCGCACCTCAAGCGCCTTCACGCCGTACTCCTGCGCGGCGCGGCCGGCCTTGTCGGCAGCCACCTGTGCGGCGAACGGCGTGCTCTTGCGCGAGCCCTTGAAGCCTGCGCCACCGGCGGTCGCCCAGGTCAGCACATTGCCCTGGCGGTCGCTGATGGTGATGATGGTGTTGTTGAACGAGGCATGGATGTGGGCGATGCCTTCCGCCACGTTCTTCTTGACGCGTTTCTTGGCCTTGGTGGGGGCCGCGGTGGTCTGCTGGGTCGGATTAGCCATGCTCAACGACTCTGAATAGGGATGGGGACGGACATCTTATTTGCTGCGTATCGCCTTGCGCGGTCCCTTGCGGGTGCGGGCGTTGGTGCGCGTACGCTGACCGCGCAACGGCAGGCCGCGACGGTGGCGCATGCCGCGGTAGGTACCGAGATCCATCAGACGTTTGATGTTCATGGACACCTGACGGCGCAGATCGCCTTCGACGGTCACCTTGCCGACCTCGATGCGCAGCTTATCGACTTGCGCGTCGGTGAGATCCTTGACCTTGGTGGTCCCGGGAATGCCACTGTTGCCACAGATGTCGCGCGCGCGCGTACGACCAATGCCATAGATCGAGGTCAGTGCGATCTCGACATGCTTCTGGTTCGGAATATTTATGCCTGCAATACGGGCCATGCCACCTGTCTCCCGCCGGGATTACGCGAAACGCGCAAGTTTACCGGCATTACCAATAATATTCAACCGATTAACCCTGACGCTGCTTGTGACGCGGGTCGGAACAGATGATCCGGACCACGCCCTTGCGCCGCACGACCTTGCAATTGCGGCACAGCTTTTTAACCGACGCCCTGACTTTCATGATGACCTCCAACTAAAAACCCTTGAAACCACTATTTATTCGGACATAAGGCCGAAATCACTACCTCGACAGGCCCATGCCACCGCCGGTGAGGTTGGCCTTCTTGAGCAGGCTTTCGTACTGGTGCGACATCAGATGCGATTGCACCTGGGCCATGAAATCCATGCACACCACGACGATGATGAGCAGCGACGTGCCGCCAAAATAGAACGGCACATTCCACTTTACGATCAGAAACTCCGGCAGCAGGCAAACCAGGGTCACGTACAAGGCGCCCGCCAGGGTGAGCCGCGACATGACGCTGTCGATATATTTGGCAGTCTGCTCGCCCGGACGGATTCCCGGCACAAAGGCGCCGGACTTCTTCAGGTTTTCCGCCGTTTCCTTCGGGTTGAACATCAACGCCGTATAGAAAAAGCAGAAGAATATGATCGCGCCGGCATACACCATCACGTATACCGGCTGCCCGGGCGATAGCGTGGTAGCGATATCCTTGAGCCAGCCCATCGACTCGCTCTGTCCGAACCAGCTGCCCAGGGTGGCTGGAAACAGGATCAGGCTGGAGGCAAAAATCGGCGGGATCACGCCCGCCATGTTGATCTTGAACGGCAGATGGCTGGTCTGTGCGGCATACATCTGCCGGCCCATCTGGCGTTTGGCATAGTTCACGGTGATGCGCCGCTGACCGCGTTCCATGAACACCACGAATCCGGTTACTACCACCGCAATCACGAACAATGCAATCACGAACGGTGCCTGGAAGGCGCCGGTGCGCGCGAGTTCCAGCGTGCCGCCGATTGCGCGCGGCAGGCCGGCCACGATGCCGGCGAAAATGATGAGCGAGATGCCGTTACCGATGCCGCGCTCGGTAACCTGCTCGCCCAACCAGACGATGAACATGGTGCCGGTGACCAGCGTGACCACGGTCACGAGCTTGAATCCTATGCCCGGCTCGATCACCACCGGCACACCGCCGGCGCGCTGGCCTTCGAGGGCTATCGCAATGCCGAGTCCCTGAAAGATCGCAAGCAGCACCGTGCCATAGCGCGTGTACTGGGTAATCTTGCGCCGGCCGCTCTCGCCTTCCTTCTTGAGCTGCTCGAGACTTGGCACCACCGTCGTCATGAGCTGCATGATGATGGAGGCCGAGATGTACGGCATAACGCCAAGCGCCAGCACCGAGAAACGCTCGAGCGCGCCGCCCGAGAACATGTTGAACAGGTCGACGATCGAGCCTTGGGTCTGCTTGAACATCTCGGCAAGCGCCACCGGGTCGATGCCCGGGACCGGGATGTGCGTGCCAACGCGGAAAACGATGAGCGCGCCGATGACGAACAGCAGACGCTGCTTGAGGTCGGTCAGCTTACCGCCCAACAGGCCCTTGCCGGCCGGGACGCGCGCATCGCCCAGTGCCATTAGTCCTCAACCTTGCCGCCCGCCTGGGCGATGGCCGAGGCCGCGCCCTTCGTGGCCGCAATACCCTTGAGGGTCACGGCCCGGTTGAGCTTGCCGGACAGGAACACCTTGGCATGCGTCACGGTCGCGGCCACGATCTGCGCCGCCTTGAGGGCGTTGAGATCGATCAGGTCGCCCTTGATCTTGTTGAGCTCGCCGAGACGAACCTCGGCGGCGAGCGGCGCAAGTGCCGAGCGGAAACCACGCTTCGGCAAACGGCGCTGCAACGGCATCTGACCGCCTTCGAAACCGACCTTGTGATAGCCGCCGGCGCGCGCGTGCTGACCCTTATGACCCTTGCCGCTGGTCTTGCCGAGGCCGGAACCGATGCCGCGGCCGACCCGCGTGGCCTTGGTCTTGCTGCCGCAGGCAGGTTTGAGTGAATTGAGCCGCATGGTCATACCTCTTCGCACTTCACCATGTAATAAACCTTGTTGATCATGCCGCGCACCGCCGCCGTGTCTTCCAGCTCGACAGAGTGGCGCATGCGACGCAGTCCGAGTCCACGCACCGTCGCCATGTGCTTGCGACCGGTGCCGTACGGGCTCTTGATGAGCGTGACGCGTAGCTTTTTATTTGCCATGTTCGCTTTCCTTAACCCGTCAGGTCCTCGACCTTCTTGCCACGCTTCGCAGCAATCTCGGCCGGGTTGGTGATGGACTGCAGCGCCTTGATGGTCGCGCGCACCACGTTGACCGGGGTGCGCGAACCGATGCACTTGGCGAGCACATTATTGAGCCCCACCACTTCACACACCGCGCGCATTGCGCCGCCGGCGATAATACCAGTACCGTCGGACGCCGGGCGCATGATGACCTTGGCCGCGCCATGATCGCCGGTAACCGGATAATGGATGGTGCCGCTCTTCAGGTGGACCTTGACCAGGTTGCGACGCGCGTCGTCCATGGCCTTCTGCACGGCCACCGGTACTTCGCGTGCCTTGCCCTGGCCAATGCCGATGCGTCCGTCACCGTCGCCAACCACGGTCAGCGCGGCAAAGCTGAACTGCCGGCCGCCCTTGACCACCTTGGCGACGCGGTTGACGCTAATCAGCTTCTCTTGGAGGTTGTCGCCTCGCCCTTCTTTATCGTAATCAGCCACGCGTTACTCCTTCAGAATTC
>Ga0209705_10001191_pt1 | contig 13735 bp, 5 predicted proteins | sample PPLLaktember2015_5_FD_187262 | JGI IMG/M metagenome (GOLD analysis project Ga0209705, IMG submission 187262) | Freshwater sediment microbial communities from Prairie Pothole Lake near Jamestown, North Dakota, USA - PPLs Lake P8 Core (1) Depth... | ecosystem: Environmental > Aquatic > Freshwater... | reverse complement strand
CCCATAAATCCGGAGCGCGGATAACCTCCAGATTAGGCTGGGGATCAGCATCTTCAATATCCAGGGTGGGTTCGGTAAGCTCGCGTTCTACAACAACGCTCTCCACCTCTGGGTGTTGCGCCAGCTTCAGGATGACGTCTGGCGTTGCGGTCACTGCCAGACCATTGAAAATCCAAAATGGATAAACAGCAGCCACCTTGCCCTGTTGCTGGCGTTCCGCCAATAACTCCCGCAGCTCAGCCTGGGATCTTTCGGCTTGCGCCTGCAAGCGCTCAATCACCTGGCGCTGCCGGTCAGTTCCCAGGTATCGATCAGGGAGCTGCAGCGGCGTCTGCTCTTTCAGCCTTACCAGGACGGTCAACATCTCCTCAGCAGGATATGGCTGTCTGGGCTGCTCAAAGAAGGGCGAATGATCATCAAGCGCAGCCCGAGCGGCAATTTGCGGCGTAGACAAGCTCAAGAAAAATCCGACCAGCAATATAACAATCGGGGTGCGCCGTCTAGCCCTCAGCTTGCTGACCCCTGCAATGAGCGGCACAACCACCAGCAATATGACACTAATTATAGAAAGCGGGGTTTCCCAGGGTCTGTCAGAGACGATGGCCTCTCGGGGCGGCCCGCCGGGCGAAACATTCCAATCGAAACGCGCAACACTATCTTCAATTCCCTTGCGGCGCACCACGACATCGACCTGCCAGGGACCCGCCAGGCTCAAATAATTCCCACCCAGCCGGTAAACGCCTTCCTCCTGAAGCTCAGCATCACCCGATTGCGTGCCCATATCCTGCCCGAGGTAAGTAAATCGCAGGATGACGCGTAACACTTCCGCTGGAGGCGGACGGCGCCGACTTGTAACCCGGATCGTGAATACGTTGGGACCGGGCAAGTTGGGTTTGGCAGAGAAAGAAACCAGTAGATCATCCACGCTCTGACTAAGAGAGTCGAGCTGCGCATCTGCTGCAGGGGCAAACTCTGGACCTCTGGCGGGTGGTGTGGAAGTCAGCAAACCTGTACTGAGGATAACCACCATTCCAATGCCTGCTTCGGTCAAAAAAAGGCGTGGCAAGTTGCGCACCTGGATAGGTCTCCAATCAGGCGGGCGTCCCAACCAACGCCCAAATCGAGCCGCAAGACCAGGATGCAAAGAAAGCGAATTCAGCAGACCCACCAATCCTGCCAGCAGCATGAGCCCCACTTTGATCAACAAAGTGCGCCCGTATAGGGTGGTGATCATTGCATCGGGAGATGCGATCTGCTTCGCCGTATTAAAGATCCCTGTGGCTACTACCAACCCAACACTCACAGCCGCCCAGGCGCCAAACGCCCCCCAGGCGGTCTGGATCAAGTGGGTCAAGCTGGATGGTGAGCTGCGCGCCAGCGGCAGGACTGCCATCACCAATCCCAACAAGCCTCCCATCCACATGGCGGCTGCCAAAAGGTGCAGCGTGTCCACAGCCACTACCAGGCCTGTATCGGGAGTGATGGCAGCCGCATGCCCGGTGAGCGCCTGTACTACCAATAGCGCCCCAGCCAAGCCCAGGGACAATGCCCTTCGGATGCCAGATGGCTTGCCCGCCGGGTTGACCACCAGCAGGATCATCGCCAGCCCCTGGCGGATAAGCCAGAGCCACCCCCAGCGGGTGCGCACCATCAGCTGCCAGACCACCCGCAGCGGCGAAGCTCCTTCAGGTAGGGTGCTGTACAACACCACAAATTGGAAACCCAGCCATACAAAACCAACCAACAAAACCACCAGAGCCATGCTGCGCGCCAGACCAAGCAATCGTCTGCGCGCCAGAGCCAGCTCATCTTCCGCCTGGTTTTGGGGCATGCGAGGCAAAACCAAAAACGCTACACCCAATAATCCAAAGAGCATTGCCAGGACAGAAAAATTCACCCACCGCAGCAGCACCTCGAACCAGGGAATCTCCGGTCCCGACGAACCCTGGGCAGCGGCGCCAGTATCTGCACCTTCCCCTACGCCAAATACCATCAAGCCCTGGGTAAAGTGACCGTCGGCCTCGGAGAGTACATGCCAGTTAACGCTGAACACCCCCGCCGGCAGTTCTGGAGCGACCAGAATCAGCGCATAAGGATCTTCGGGGTCCGTACGCAAGCTTTCCAGGCGCACTTCCTCGCCAGTGATGTCCAATAACCTGGCTGTGCTGAACTCGGCTGAGATCGGCTCATTGAACCAAAGGCGAATCTCTTTAGGAGCCACGCTCAGAACCGAATTATCAGCTGGATCCGAACGAATCAGAGCTGCATGGGCAGACCCTGGCGAAGCCGAGAGAACCGCCATCAAAAGCAAGAGCAGCCCGGCAAGTATTGCTTTTGCCTGGCGTTTGGAATGACGGTAAGTTGTCATATTAAAACTGGATTATACCTGCTTACGACCCATAAAGCGCAAGACCACCAGGCCCAGGATTGCGACCAACAGAACGATGCCCCCACCCACCACGAGGTTACTGCCTCCAGCCTGGCTTTGCGCCTCTGGCTGTGGGGCGAGCGCCGCAGAAGCAGCTAAGGTTGCCGCTGCCGCGCCTCTGGAACCCACGTAGAAATTGAAACTCCCCTCGCTTGGATCGCCATCCAACAGGACAACCTGCCAGCGAACTTCGTAGGCCCCATCAGGTAGCGCGCCTGGCAAGCTCACCAGCATTGAGGCATGCTCCGCATCGGTCAAATCCACCCCGCCATCACCGGCGTCGACTTGCTTGCCGCTTTCATCGTACACCCGCAGCCAGCTCACGCCGGTCTGCATTTCTTCGTTGAACCAGGCGGTAACTCTCGCAGGTGAGGCACTCAGCACGGATCCGCCAGGCGGATCGGACTTGAGCAGCTCTACGCTATGGGCAGCAGCTGGTGAGGTGGGTGCCAACACCAGCATAGCTGCCCAGATTAACACCAGTAAACGATTACGGAGCAACTTTAAAGTGTTCCAGGTGTACATTATCGACGACCACGGTGACTTCATCCGCGGGTTCAATTGCCCCCTCGATGTTACGGTAAAGGATAAAGTACGACAGACCAGGTTCAACGCTGTGACGGTGAGGCAGATCGACCAAGGCAATCTCTGTACCGTCCTTGGCAATCAGCCGGGGCACCACGGTCAGGTCATCGAACAAGAAAATTGCCTTATCTGAATCGATCACTTCGTAGCGCAGATCGACCAATCCACCATCGGCTGTTACCATCACCTGGGTCACGCGCACGCCCACTCGATCCGCAATTGCAGCTGCAGCTTGCTCTTGCATTTGAAGAATACGCGCAGCTTCACGCGCTTTTTGAGCTGCATCCCATACGCGGTAGCCAAAGTATCCCCCCACTGCCAATAAGATCACCAATGCTGGCAGTACGATCGATTTCAACAGTTTTCCCGTCATTTTTTGAGTTTCTGTTGGATAGAGTGCTGCTGTTTTCATATCAATCCTTCCCCATTATTGTACATCACAAGTCTGGACCTCGATAGATGATGGGTTGGGTGCAGCCTGGCGGCTGCACCCAACCCGGTCATGACGATACCCCTATTTGTTAATCGTCGGGAGGAACAACTTGAATGGTCCCCCAGGCATTAGCGCGTCGCGGTACGATGCGAAAGCGTCAAAGTACATACTGCCACTCAAGGTTGGTGAGAGATAGCTCGAAGCACCGAGCAGGACGTTTTCCAGCCGAGAAGCGCTGGTGTCCAGGTTCTGCATGAAGGCTGCGGTTTTACCGTTGATGCTCAGCTCCAGCAGGCCCTTGGAGGCCGATAACCACCGCAGTTGGACGGTTTGAGCGCCTGCACCAGTGTGATGCCATTGGGAGTACTGGCGCTCGCCAGCCTGCAAAGCCCAGGCTCGCACTTCCGCTCCGGCCGCGCTGGTCTCGATCTCGACGCCGAAGATATCGATGCCATTGGCGTCCTTACCAACCAGGATGTCGAAGCGGGCTCCGCTCGAGACCTGGCTGGCATCCATCAGGAAGCTGGCTCGATAGCTGGCTTCGCCGGAAGGAGTGCGGTCAATCAGATAGGAGGACTTGCCTCCATCCAGTTTTGCCTGCAGTCCAACCAGGCCGCCATCCAGCCGAGCGCCTACAGCCACGTTACCAACCGCCAGGCCCCAGTTATCCAGGTTGCCTTGCTCGAAGCCATCCACCAGGATGGTCGCCAGAGGATTGCCTGTAACACTGACGATGTAGGTCGAAGCCGGACCCCAGTTTCCAGCAGCATCCTTGCCCCGCACGGAGACTGTGTGGTCGCCGTTCGTCCAACCGCCGATGTTGGTGAGGTACCCTTCCACTGCCTCGCTGTTGCTATCGAAAGAGGTGTCTTGAGCAGCCAGCGCGGTACCCTGGCCCAGACCCGGATCGGGACCTTCGAACCATTCGGCAGCCATGATAGTGGAGCCAGGCTCCGTACCAAACCCGTTGCTCATCGATGGATCGGTGACCGTTGCCGTCAGCAGCACCGTATTACTGCCAGCGGTCGGGTTGGGGCTGGCGCTCACACCAGAGGCATCCGGTCCGGTCTTATCCACCACCAGGGTCAGGTCTGAGAAAGCGCCCCAGTTGCCAGCAACATCCTTGGCATGGAAGAAGATGGGATGCGGTCCTTCGGATAGCAAGTTCACACTGGGCAGCGGGATGTCCACGTAAGCCATCTCGACTCTGCTGTCATACAAGGCATCATAGGAAACGAATGGGAAACCCGTGCCATCGATATCTGTAGTATCGATGAAACCTTCCACCCGCTCGATATTGGAGACTTCCAGGAGCGACCCGGCCTGAACCATCAGGCGCACTGCATTGGAGGCTGAGTGTATCGGCAACGTACCATTGTTCGGGTTCGGCGCCAGGCTCTGCCCCACTGTAGGCGGTCCGGTTTTATCGATGTACAGGCTGATCGTTCCAAAGGCGCCCCAGTTTTCAAGGTCATCCTTGGCGTGGATGTAGATGACATGCTCGCCTTCAGCCAGGGCATCTACGGTGACCTGCGGAATGACCGCATTCACGCTGGTGAGCGGCGCATTCAGGTTCAAGCTCATCACCGTGCCGGTGCCGTTCGCCCCAGGAGCATCGATGAAGTACTCCGCTTGTGCGACAATACGGTTGCCGGTGGTGGTATCATCGGCGGTTGCCTGGATCGCGACTGGCAAGCTGCCATTCGTCGGGTTGGGAGATAGCCCCATTCCACGGATGACTGGGCCGATCGTGACCAGGTCGAGCACCGTCGAGCTGACTGGACCCCAGTTGCCGTTGGCATCCTGGCCGCGCACGTAGAACGTGATATCGCCAGGTTCCCAACCAGCCAGGGTAGAAGCCGGGATCAGCGCCGATACATTCACGGTGACGCCTGGTGTGACTGAGAAGGCGAAACCCGAGCCCGGAACGCCAACCGAATCCGTGAACCACTCTGCAGCCGTCACATTGGACACACCCGTGGTGCTATCATCCAGCGTGGCAAACAGGGTCACGTCCGTCGTTGGGGCTACTTCATATGCAGAAAGCGTCACGGAGGTCGCCAGTGGACCGCTGTCAGCAACTGCTACACCGTCGGTCACTTCCAGGTAGGTGAGCATGCCACCGAACGTAACTGTACCGTTGCCAGCCAGGGCGCCGTTATTGTGATTCTGCTGCAGACCAGAGTTGAACAGCATATAACGCGTTCCCACGGTGGCAGATACCGGTATGCTCAGCATGGCATCCAGGCTTTGCCCGGGTCCCATCGACTCAGAAACTACATCGTAAGCAAAATCGAACTTACCGCCATCTGCGCCAAGGATTGACTGATGCAGTCCCAGGCTGCTGATAGAGTGCTCCTGCAAGCCGCTGTTCAAATAGCGCAGCAGCACTTGGTTGCCCCGCAGGGTGCTGATCGGTGGGATCTGCGAGTAAGCCTGACCGTTCAGCAGCCAGAACTTGGGCTTGAATTGCAACAAATCGAAGTTGATCGGGTCGGCGTTGAAAGCTGGGTCGATCTCGCTGAAGATCAGCAAGGATTCATCGTTGAATGCCGTGCTCGCATCGTTGAAAGCCCAGGTTGGGTTACCCGCTGGACGAACGATCAATGCGCCGAACAAGCCCATCGCCACCTGGCGAGGTCCGTTAGCGGTCAGACCTGCCTCATACAGGTAGGTGCCCGGTTTGGAGGCCGTAAAAACATAGCTGGCAGTTGAGCCGAAAGGCACACCATCTGTATCCGGGGCAAGATCAAACCCAGGGAACATCAGGGAGACATTTTCCCCCGGGATTTGATTGCTCAAAACGATGAGCACACTTTCACCCTCTTCCACAATAATGGCTGGGCCAGGTACTGTAGGAAGGGTGGTGGTGGACGGAGCAAAGCCCCAGGCCTGCACGGTCGAGCTGTCTGGCATGGTCAGTGTGGTAGGCAGCGCGTAGAGCGCACAAGCCCGGAAACCCATCCACAGCGAGCATGTAGTCGCAGGTAAGGTTGCCTCGGTTGCGCTCGACGCTGCCCAGTCAAAGGTAGAGATAGCAGGCAGGTCTGGCACCGGGGTATCGTTGAGCGGCGCAGCCAATACCGAAGTAGTCATCAAAACACTGGCAAAAACCAGCGCGGCTACCAGGGCGATCAGCAGGCGTCCTCGCAAGTGAGTGGACAATTGAATATTCATCATCGGATCTCCTATCATTCCCTGCTGCCCTAGGGGCAATTGTTCGGTAAAGGCGGGTCGATGCGGGTAAAGGTCACCTGGCCAATCAACACCACACCCCAACCGGTAATCTGTTGTAGAGCATGGTTATGAGCGATATGGTAGAACTCGCCACACTGATTGAAGGAGGCATGCCCAGTAGGCAGGTCTTCCGTAGTCCCCAGGTAAGCGCTGCCCCAGAACGGCCCAAAGGTCAGGTTCTGTTGGTTGGGCAATGTCACGGGGATCGGTGTGGTTGATTCCTGCCAGCCGTAGTTATCTTCCCAGGCGAACAGGCTATCGGTAGTCTGCCCGGGCCCAATGTTGATCGAGAACTTCTCATAGCTCAAATCTTCACCAGCAGGACCTTCCAGGGGCCGCCCATCTCGGGCAATCACACGCCCATTGAAAGCGTGCGGGTGGAAGGGGTAGTTCTCCACACCCACGCCGATGTAGCGGGAGAGGGCTGGCAGTGGATTAGAAGCATCCTGGGGATAGATGTGCGCCAGAGAGCCGTAAGGCTGGGTGGGCAGCCAGGAAGCCCCGTTTGGAGCAATGGTATCCGGGAAGGAACGTCCGTTGATCAGGAAGTAGCGCGCATGGTAATTGTTCAGATCGAAGGTTTCACCGCGCTCGATAGCCTGGTGCAGCAAGGGGTCAATCTCCGAGAGCATCAGGATGTATTCCGCGTCTGGATTGAATTGAGAATCTGCCCGGTTGTAGGCGTAATTCAGTCCCATTGCAGGTCGAACGACCAGTGCACCGAACAAGCCCATCTGCACCTGAATACCCGGGTTGGTGCCGGATTGGTACAGGAAGGTGCCGGGTTCTTCAGCAATAAAGCTATAGGTGATGGAACCGCCATTCGCGGTGGCTGCATTGGTCAGTGAGACCAGCTCCGATCCGCTGAACTGCGGTTGGGCTGGGACGCCGTTCGCCAATACATTCGCCTGGCCCGGGAAGACGATCGACACATCTTGCGGCAGATGGTTGTGCAACACGACAGTTACCGTGTCTCCCTGGTTCACGCACAAGACGGGTCCAGGGAACTGGAAATCATCCTCACCTTCGGCGAAGCTCCAGGCGAAAATCTTGTTGCCATCGGTCATGTTGATATAGCCGGAATTGGCGCTCAAGGTAAAAGTGCTCGATGCGTTGGTGGTACACACAATTCCGGTGCTGGGTATTCCGGTGTGGTCTTCTGTGGCAGTGCGACCGACTTGCAGGGGCGCGCCTACCAGTGACAGAACCAACACCAGGACCAGGAACGATAAGATTCGTTTGTATTTCGATGAAGACATCATCTTACTCTCCTTTAGATCACTTCCAGTCGAAGGCAGCGAACTGCTTGGACTTCAGTAGAAAATTGACAGTTCCGCTCCATATGGATTAGGTGTTGGGTGCGGTTTGTGCCGGAATACTACCGGAGGGATGAACCCATATCTCAGTCGCCTGACCACCCAAACCGGGGACCCCTGGGTTGTACAGGCGGTTGAGGTTGCGGTTGTACAACATGTACTTGGTCGGAACGGTTACATCCGGCGCGGTGAAGATCGCGTCGATAGTTTGCCCGGCTCCGTAGAAAACCGAATTGGTGTCATAGAACAAGGAAGTGCCGTCGCGCCCGCGCAGCAGGGTTGCGTCCTTGCCTACCACCTTCATCTTCAGCCCAGGAGTGGACATAGCCTGGTTTGCGAAGGTCAGGTTGATGAAACGCAGCAGAACGCGCTCTCCTGCATTGCACTGGATGAGAGACGAAATCGGTTGGTACTGCAGTTCAGGATGGCCGGCAGGTGGGATCAAATCGCCGTTAGCATCCAGAAGACCACCGTTAGGCGCTACCGTATCCGGGTAAACCCGCCCGTTCATCAGGAAATAATCGGCACGGAAGCTGGTCCAGTCCGGCAGTTGGATGTGCGCATCGTCCCAGTGCGCCTCAGCCCACACATCGGTCAGGTTGATCACGAATTCGCGGTCGTAACCGGTACTGCCGTCCCCGTCGTTATAAACAAACTTGCCGCTGGGATACAGGCCCGTATTGCCATTTTGCGCCGGACGCACGAAGACTGCACCGGTCATACCCATGTGCACGTGCTCGGTCTCTTCGAAGTGGCAGTGATACATGTACGTGCCTGGATCATAAGGCTTGTAGTACAGCGCCATGCTCTCCCCCATGGGAACAGCCAGGGAAGAATGGGGTTCGCCGTCGAACACCGGCCAGGCATTGCGGAAACCATGCCAGTGTAGGGTGTGCGAGTCGAACAGGTCGGGGCGCATCTGTAGGCCGATATTTCCCAGACGGACGAAGTACTCCTGGTTTTCGTCCACCCAAAACAGGGGAGCGCTGGCCTGCGCCTTCATCTTGCGCGCCTTGATCTGGCTGTCGGTCAGGCCGGTTACATTGGCAAAACCAAACATATAGGTAGTCAAGCCTTCTGGCGCCCAAGGATCCGGGTTGTAGTACTGGTCGATCGTACCCGGGATAGGCACCTGGCCCGGCAGGTAAATCCACCCATCGGTACCGATGAGATGGATATCGGGATCCTCGGCTGACGACATCATGCTGCTCGCTAACGCCACCTCGCCAGAATGGCCGAGGGTTTTAGGCAGAAGACGAGAGGTGAAAGCCGATGCCAGCAAGCCGCTGCCGACCTTTAGAAAATTACGTCTGGATAATCTCAATTGCTTGCTCATAGCGTTTCTCCTTGGTGTGCAGGCCGGGAGAGGGCTTGCGGGCGGGCCCTGGGGCCCTCTCCCGACCGACTAATTCATCATAGAACCTTCTGTTTCACGTTAGCGACCGATATACGGTAAGTAAAACTCATGCAGGAAGAACTCTCTGGCCGAACCAGGGATCGTGATTGTGAAGCCGGAGAGCGGTCCACGCTCATCCGCGCCAATCTCGAAACCACCTCCCAAACCCACCGGACCCGGGCGATTATCGCCATCTATATCGCGAGCTGGGGTTGACACGCCACCGTAACTGGCAGTACCAGCGTTAATGGCGGGCGATGATGTTACCGTCTGGGCGTGGATGTGATAATCGCCCATCAGGTTCGGAGGCAGGTCCACCGCTACCAGGTTCACACCCACGAACCTGGGGTTGGTGCGCCAGGGCAGCACGACGATGGAGGTGTCGTACATCAGGCGGATGTTCGGATCCACGCCCACCAGGTTGCCAGGTCCTGCCGCAGTGCCTAGAGTGGTCTGGAAGATCGAATACGCCGGGTGCAGCGGGAAGGTCTGGTCGCTGAGGCCCATATCCCAGTTGAAGATCGGGGTGGGGTCGCCATCCAGGCCCAGGCCGGTTACACCCAGGCCGCTGTAGCTGCCTGCCCGGTTATCCCAGAAGATGTTGTTGAACAGCAGCGGCTCGCTGAAGGGCAGCGAACCATCCGGCAGAGTCGCCTGCAGCAAGGCGCTGTTGCGGCTGGTGGAGAGACCTGCCGGTGCAGGCTGACCGGTGCTGGTAAGCGCCGTCGCGGTGGTCAGGTTCTTCATGATCGTGTTGTTGTAGATGCGCACGTCTGGGGCGTCGTTGATCGAGATACCGCCGCCTTCATGCGTGGAAATGTTGTTGACGATCATGTTATTGTACACATTGAAGGTGAAGTTGCCCGCCATCAAGAAGCGCAGACCGCCGCCATCGTCGTTAGCCAGGTTGGCTTGGATGATATTGTTATACACATTGACTGGCCCTGAGCCTGGAGAAAGCGTGGTAGCAGGATTGATAGGCAGCTCGCCAGCAATGAATACACCGCCGCCTTCATCGTACGAGCGGTTGAAGTAGATGCGGTTGTTGTAGATCTGTCCGTTCGGGCTGTAACCGTAGTGGCTGACTGCGCCGCCGTACTCTGCCGAGAAGTTGCCGCAGATGTCGTTGAATGCCACCTGGTAGGCCTGGGCGCCTTCAAAGATAGCGATGCCGCCCGCCAGGTTGGTGCCGCCGTTAGCGATGATCATGTTATTGCCAATGTAGACGTTGTCGTTCTGTGAGTCTTTCGCCGGATCACCAGGAGGCAGGTTGGGCGTCCCCAGGCGGATGGCTCCACCGTAAGCGCCGCCATTGTTCTGCAGCAGGTTGTTGGTGATGCGCAGGTAGCTGGCATAGCCATTCACGTAAATGCCGCCGCCCTGGATGGTCACGTTCGGAGGCAGGCCGGTCTGTCCACCGCCAATCTGGTTGATATTGGCAGGGAAGCCTTGCTGGTCGCCGCCTTCAATGGTGAAGCCATCGATCATGGCAGGATAAGCAGCTGTGAATTGGGTTGCCGTTTCCGCAAACACGGTAACTACTGCGCCTTCAAAGACTTGCTGGTTACCTACCCAGGTCAATCCTTCGACCAGAGCGCGCCACTCTTCAGCCGCGACATTGGCATCCCCAGCGTATTTCAGACCATTGATAACCGAGCCAGGTACGAAGGTGCCGTCTGCATACACGCCGCCCGGTCCAACGCCTTGCAAGTGCACGGGCGAGTGGATAACGATGTTTTCATAGTACACGCCCTTCGGATTCCACAATGCTGGCTCGCCAGGATACACAACCACCAGCGCCCGCGCCACATCGGCAGCCGCTTCCAAGGCAGACTGGATGGTGGCATAGGTTCTACCGGGACCTACCTCGAAGATCGTCGGATTGTAGCTCCCCACAATCACGTGGATGGATACCCCGCTGATAGAGAACTTAAGCGAGTTGTTCAAGACCCGCACCGACTGCGGTCCATTAGCCATATTCGAAGGCACCCGGATACGGATCTGGCGGTCGCTCCAGGAGAGGATATCCGGTGCGACGACCAGGGCGCGGTTACCCAATTGGACACGACCAAAACCCTGTGTATCTCCAAAGCCCTGTCCGGTAATCACCACTTCGCGGTCGAGATTGGGCGCGGTGCGATAGACAAAGGGCTTATCCACCGTAAAGATTTGGGGCATGGTCGCATCCAGCTGGCAGGAAGCCGGGTGAGTGGTCTGCGAGCCAGGAGATTGGATCGAGACCCCCACGGTGGTGGGCGCCAGGTCAGCCACGATGCTGACGCCGGGGTACACCTCGAACGGGGTTGCGATGGTGCGGTACTGCGGTTGGTAAAGCGGATTCACGGCCCCGGGTTGCCCAGGATCGTTACCCACGTAGTAGAACATGTTAGCCGAGACACCCGACGGGCTGGCAGCGTTGATCCACTCGGTACTGGGCAGCAGCGTCTGGAAATAACCGTGCGGGTCCGAATGAATAGTCTTGACCAGGCGGTTGGTGTAATCGTAAATGCCGATGGGAGCCAGCGGGATGCCAGCTTTCTCTCCGTAGGTCATTTCCATTGGGTTGGTGGAGACGTTCAAGTCATCCAGGATGATGCCCCAATGGCGTCCCGGGATCGGCACCGGTGTAAAGAAGTTGAAGCCAGGAGCGGTTGACATGCCATCGTTCAACGTTACCAGCTTCGTATTACAAAGCGGCATATCCACACCCTCATACGGGCTGCCGCCTTCGGCCGCGAAAGCCGGGTTGATAACGGCATCCGGTCCATCTGGGCCGATGTCAGCCACATCCACAGTGTGAAGGGGGCCGGCGCACAGGGGAGGCAGATACTGAGGAATGATCGTCGGTCCGTTGAAGACGTTGATGTCTTCTTCGCGGATGATCTGGTAGACCGGGTTGCCGGTGAACGGATCGTTGGGAACTTCCACTTCCACCAGATAATCGCCAGCAGGAATAGGCAGCGTTTCTGTGATCGCAGCGTCCACACTGGGCGAGATGATCTCGGTGAAGCCATAGTTGCCGTCCAGGGAGGCAAAATCGTTCTGGATCTGCGTGCCCATCAGCATGGCTTCCAGACATTCGTAGCCACCTGTTGCTGGGGGCAGCAGCAGTTGATCTACCGGGTTGCCATCCACATCGCGCGCCTGGCAGTCTACTGCCCGCGCATACTCTTCAGTGGTCGTCTGGTTCAGGAGCGCGCCTTTAGCGAAAGAGCCATCGGCTGCCAGCTCATAATGTCCAGTCGAGTCACACAGCGCCCCGGTTGTGGTGCCGCACGCGACCGGCGCGTACAGGTTCACTGTCAGGCCGGCGATACCCACAGCCCAGGGTTCAGCACCCTGGTAGCGGGCATCCAGCTCATTTCGGGTGGTATCATAGAAAACGGTGCCCACGATGCCGCCATTGGTGCCCGGAGTGTAGGGTTTTACACCCCAATCCACGCGCACCGATTGGCCGATCACCGGCATAATGCCAATATCTACGCCGTTACCCAGGACTGTGGTTTCTGCGAGCTGGTTGAAGACCTTGTAGGTCACACCTGTCGTGTAGTAGTTATCGGTGTAGGCCTCCAGGATGATCCACTGGTTCAGCGGGTAAAGGTTTTCCATTAAATAGTAACCGCCGGGCTGGGTGGTAGCCAGGATAGCGCCACGGTCCATCTCAGAGTTTTCACGGCGGCGGCTCAGCACCGGGTAATCGGTGATGCCATGCTCGCCATCATCCATCTTGCCGTTCTCGTTCTCATCGATGAAGACATAGCCCTCAACCTTTGTCCACCATCCGGTGAGGAAAAGTACACCCATATCGGTGACTTCGCCATTCCGCACGGTTACTTGCATCCAATCCATGATATACAGGTTGGGGTCATCCCACCAGGTCATGAAGTAATCGCCATCGGGCACGTGTGGGATGCTGAAGCTGCCATCTACTGCGCCGCGACCAATGTACGCCGCCCGGTCGCCGCCCTGCAGGTCTGCCAGGGCAATCCAGGGGCTATCGATCACATTCGAAATCTTCGCGCCGGCAAATCCACCCCACAGATGGCCCTGGTAAGGCAAGCCGCCCGCGAAGGGGATGTAGACTTCAGCGCCAGCGATTACACCTTTGACCTCGCCCGTGATATTGGTGTCGGTAAAGATGTTCGTCGGTTGTACGAAACCAAAAATGGTGACAGGGAAATTCTCACCGCCGGTAACGAACTCGGTGTCCCAGCCGGTGTTGCCTTCCATCACCCATGTATCCCAGGGTTTGTTGCCCTCCAGGGTGGTGGTTTGCGTCCAGTTGGTGCCATCGGGGGGAACGACGAACACCTCGAAGCGATTGGTGCCCATGCGGGGGA
>Ga0209705_10001190_pt1 | contig 13744 bp, 16 predicted proteins | sample PPLLaktember2015_5_FD_187262 | JGI IMG/M metagenome (GOLD analysis project Ga0209705, IMG submission 187262) | Freshwater sediment microbial communities from Prairie Pothole Lake near Jamestown, North Dakota, USA - PPLs Lake P8 Core (1) Depth... | ecosystem: Environmental > Aquatic > Freshwater... | reverse complement strand
TTCCGTCCTCCTGGCTGCTCTGCTGGCTGTTTCCATGACCGCTTGTGGTCAAAAAGAAGAAGCTGCTGCTCCTGCTGCTGAAGTTGCTGGCGAAGCTGCAGTCACTGCTGGCGAAGCTGCAGTCGATGCCAGCAAAGCTGCTGAAGAAGCTGCTTCCGAAGCTGCTGCTCCCGCTGCTGACGCTGCTGCTGCTGCTGGCGAAGCTGCAACCGCTGCTGGCGAAGCTGCAACCGCTGCTGGCGCCGCTGCTGATGCTGCTGCTCCGGCTCCCGCTCCTGCCAAGTAATTCCTGGCTCAGGAACGAAAAACCGGCCTTCGGGCCGGTTTTTTTTCGCCTGCGATTTGCTGCGGCGGCACGTGTGCTATCGATCTAGAAAGCGATCCAGCCGGGCAATGGCCTCGATCAGACGCGGGAGAGGCTGCGTGTAGGCGATGCGCAGGTAGCGTTGCGGCTGGTGCTGGCCAAAATCGAGTCCCGGGGTTACCGCCACCCCGATCTGTTCCAGCAGGGTCTGCGCAAAGGGGAAGCTGTCTTTGGTATGCGCACTGCAGTCGGCATACAGGTAAAACGCTCCGTGCGGCTGTGTGGGAATGACGAAGTCGCGCTCGCACAGCGCGGGCAGCAGATAGTCACGGCGGTTGCGCAATTCGGCCTTGCGGATTTCGAGTTCGGTCAGGGTGGCGGGCGAGAATGCCGCCAGCGCCGCGTGCTGCGCCGGGGTGGGTGCAGCCAGAAACAGATTCTGCGCCAGCCGCTCCAGATCGGGCAGGGCCCAGGCAGGAGCAGCCAGCCAGCCCAGCCGCCAGCCGGTCATCTGAAAATACTTCGAGAAGCTGTTGATCACGAACACGTCGTCCCAGCGCGCGGCGCTGTGTTCGCCGCCGTCGTAGGTGAGTGCCAGATAAATTTCGTCGACGATCAGGGCGATGCCCTTTGCGACGCACCAGTCATGGATGCGCGCGAGTTCGACGGGTGAAATGGCGGTGCCGGTGGGATTGGAGGGGCTGGCGATCAGCACGGCGCGGGTAGCCGGGGTGGCATGGGCATCGATCAGATCGAGCGTGAGCTGAAAGCCACTGCTGGCGTCGACCGGGATGCTGACTGCGCGCGCATCGCAAAAGCGGGCGAAATGACGGTTGCAGGGATAGCCGGGGTCGGCCATCAGCACCTCGTCGCCAGGACCGGCCAGCAGGCCCAGCGTCAGCAGCAGCGCACCCGACGCGCCGGGGGTGACGACGACGCGTGCGGGGTCGACCGTGGCTTGCCAGCGTGTCGCATAAAACCCGGCGATGGCTTCGCGCAGGGCGGGCAGGCCCAGCGCGCCGGTGTAGTGCGTGTGGCCGGCGCGCAGCGCGGCAACGCCCGCTTCGACGATGGGGGCGGGGGTGGCAAAGTCGGGCTCGCCGATTTCAAGGTGGATGATGTCGCGTCCAGCGGCTTCCAGCGCCTGCGCGCGCGCCAGGATGTCCATCACGTGGAACGGCACGATGCCGTCCATGCGCGCGGCGATGTGGGGCTTAAGCGTGTCCATGGGTCGCCAGCCGCACCAGCGGATGCTGGCGATAGAACTGCTGCAGCTGCCGGTAAATGGCCGGGTATTCTGTATGGAGGATGTGCGGCGTCTCGAAGAACACTTCGGTCAGCACCGCAAAATATTCGGCTGGATCGGTGGTGGCGTAGGGATCGATGGCCGTATCCACGCCTGCGTCGACGCGGGCACACAAGTCTTCATAGGCCGCCGTGAAATCGTTCGCCCAACGGGCGGCATCCATGCCGCGATGCAGCGGCGGAAACCCGTTGGCGTCGCCGTTCAGCATGTCGAGCTTGTGGGCGAACTCGTGCAGCACCACGTTGACGCCGTCGGCCTGGCCGCTGCTTGTCACATCGGCCAGCGACAGCACCAGCGGTCCACCGTGCCAGGATTCACCCGCCAAAATATCGCGCGAGTGATGAACCACCCCGGCCTCGTCCATTTCTTCACGCTGACGCAGGAATTCGTCCGGGTAGAGAATGATCTCGTTCCAGCCGCGGTAGCTGTCTTCGGTGAGATTGAGCGTCAGCAGACAGGCCTGCAATGCGATGGCAAGCTGCATGGTGTCGTCGACGTCCGCTCCGCCTGCTGCGGAGAAGGTCTTGTCGTGGATGAACAGGCTGGCCGCTTCCCGCAATCGCATCAGTTCATCGGGCGTCAGCCCTTGCAGGATCGGCAGGCGGGCAACGGCTGCGTCGAAGGCATCGGGTGGAATTGCATGCCGCTCCAGAATGCGGGTCCGACGCCAGCGGGCAAACCAGTTCATGCAATCAGTCCTCGCTGTCGAGCAGGCGCGCGCTGGCAGCGTCCGGATGTTCGAGCTCGACCCGCTCGATCTGCTGGAAGCGGCGGCTGATCTTGTCGCTGGAAATGCGCACTTCGCTGACATCCTTGTTGGCCTGCTCGATGTGGCTGGCGAGTTTTTTCATGCGATCGTCGAAGCGCGCGAAATCCTTCGCCAACTTGGAGAGCTCGTCCTTGATGACGTGCGCCATGCGCCGGGTTTCCGAATCGCGGATCACTGCCCGCGCGGTGTTCAGAACCGCCATCAGCGTGGTCGGAGAGGTGAGCCACACGCGCTTTTTCTGCGCGTGCTCGACCAGATCCGGATGGTAGGCGTGGATTTCGGCGAACACCGCTTCGGCGGGCAGGAACATCACCGCGCCATCCGAGGTTTCGCCTTCGACGATGTATTTGGCGGCAATGTCGTCAACATGCTTTTTGACGTCGATCTTGAACTGCCGCTTGGCCGCATCGCGCTCGGCCGCCGGCAGGCTGTCGTCGAACATGCGGCTGTAGTTTTCCAGCGGGAACTTGGAATCGACGCACACCGTGCCCGTCGGCTCGGGCAGGATCAGGGCACAGTCGACGCGCGCGCCGCTTTTCAGGGTGTGCTGGAAGGCGTAGGCGTCAGGCGGGAGACTGTTTCGAACCAGTGCTTCCAGCTGCACTTCGCCGAAGGCGCCGCGCGATCGCTTGTCCCCCAATATTTCCTGTAGCGATACGACGTTGGAAGCCAGCCCTTCGATTTTCTTCTGCGCTTCGTCGATCACCGCCAGCCGAGACATCACCGAGGTGAAGGTTTCATTGGTTTTCTTGAAGCCTTCGTCGAGCCGCTCGGCGACCTTGCCGGAGATTTCATTCAAGCGGCCGTCCACCGTCTGCGACAACTGCTGCACGCGCTCGTTGAAGTGCGCAGTCATGCCTTTCAGCGTGTCCTGCAGCAGGCTTTGCTCGGCGCGTCCTTGTTCGATCAGCTTTTCCAGCATCGCGGTCTGGAACTGGCCGAACTGGCCGGTGACGGTTTCGCGCGTTTCGGCCAGCCGCTCGGTCTGCGCAACCTGCAGGGCGGAGAGTTGGGCCTGCATGCGATCGGATTGCTGCGACAGGCCCGCATGCAGATCGGTCAGCACGGCGCGGTGGCGCGCTTCCATGTCGTGCGCCAGCAGCGCGGGCAAACCGGCCTGTTCGCGCCGCAGCGCGCCGAGCCGCAGCAGCAAGGCAACCAGGAAGATGAGGATGGCAAGGCCGACGAGGAGGCCGATATCGACGGGAAGCATTGCCGGATTATACGGCGGAGGGTTAAAAGCCTGGCACGTTCAGGCTGCCGATGGCATGGGAATACCGTTATGCTGGCGTCGAAAAAAAGGGGATAAGGTGAACCTGTTCGTTTCGGCTGTTTTTCTCGCGGCAACGGTGTTTGTTGCCCAACATTACTGGCGCAGGCTGGCGCTGCGACACCGGCTGGACGCGATCCGTGCGTATCCTTTTCCGCAATCGGTGCGGATGAAATTCCGTGATGCGCGCCCCGATCTGGATTCGGCACAGGAGCAGCGGGTGTTCGACGGATTGCGCGACTATTTCATTCTGTGCGCGCAAGCGCGGGGGCGCTTTGTTTCGATGCCGTCTCAGGTGGCGGACGATGCCTGGCATGCATTTATCTTGCGCACGCGCACCTACCAGGATTTCTGCAACAAGGCCTTTGGTCGCTTCCTGCATCACACCCCCGCCGAGGCCATGCGCACACAGACACTGGTGACCGATGGCATTCGGCGCGCCTGGCGTCTGGCCTGTGCGCTGGAGAAAATCAACCCAAAGCAGCCGGAGCGTTTGCCGCGTTTGTTTGCGCTGGATGGCGCGCTGAATATCCCCAATGGCTTTCGCTATGACACGCGATGCACACCCGGATCGGGAAGCTATTGCGCCAGCCATATCGGTTGTGGCTCGGGCTGTGGCGGTGGGGGTGTGTCGGATAGCGCGGACAGTGGTTGCGGCGGAGGCAGTTGCGGTGGCGGGGATTGAATACGGCAGACATTAAAAACCCGGCTTTCGCCGGGTTTTTAATGTTCAGCAGGCTCAGGCCGCTGCGCGCGAGGCCTTTTTCCGGTCGTGTTCCTGCAGATGGCGCTTGCGGATGCGGATCGATTTTGGCGTGATTTCAACCAGTTCGTCGTCGTCGATGAATTCCACCGCGGATTCCAGTGTCAGCTTGATCGGGGTGGTCAGTCGAACCGCTTCGTCGGTACCCGAGGAGCGGACGTTGGTCAGCTGCTTGCCCTTGATCGGGTTGACCACCAGATCGTTGTCGCGGGTGTGGATGCCGATGATCATGCCTTCGTACAGCTTGTCGCCGGGCGAGACGAACATGCGGCCGCGGTCTTCCAGTTTCCACAAGGCATAGGCCACGGCTTCGCCGTTGTCTTGGCTGACCAGCACGCCGTTATGGCGGCCGGGCAGGTCGGCCTTCACCGGACCGTAGTCGTCGAATACGTGGCTCATCAGGCCGGTGCCGCGCGTCATCGTCATGAAGTCGGACTGGAAGCCGATCAGGCCGCGCGCGGGAATGTGGTATTCCAGCCGGGTGCGGCCCTTGCCGTCGGATTCCATGTTGGTCAGTTCGCCGCGGCGCCGACCGATTTCTTCCATCACGCCGCCCTGGTGTTCGTCTTCCAGGTCGATGGTGAGGTTTTCATACGGCTCGCACTTCTCGCCGTTGATTTCCTTGTACACCACGCGCGGCTTGCCGACGGCCAGTTCGAAGCCTTCGCGGCGCATGTTTTCCAGCAGGATGGTGAGGTGCAGTTCGCCACGACCGGAGACGCGGAACACGTCGGCGTCGCCGGTTTCATCGACGCGCAGGGCGACGTTGACCAGCAGTTCCTTGGCCAGGCGGTCGCGGATCTGTCGGCTGGTGACAAACTTGCCTTCGGTGCCGGCCAGCGGCGAGGCGTTGACCATGAAGTCCATGTTCAGCGTCGGCTCGTCAACCGGCAGCACCGGCAGGCCGACCGGGTTTTCACGGTCGCAGATGGTGACGCCGATGCCGATGGTGTCCAGCCCGGAAATGATGATGATGTCGCCGGCTTCGGCTTCTTCCACCGGCACGCGGTCCAGACCCTTGAAGCCGAGCACCTGGTTGATGCGGCCGGTTGAGACCTGCTCTTCGTGATTCATCACCACCACCGGCATGCCGGGCTTGATGCGGCCATTGAGCACGCGGCCCACGCCGAGACGGCCGGTGTAGGTCGAATAATCGAGCGCGGCGATCTGCAGTTGCAGCGGCGCGTCGGGCGAGCCGGGCGGGGTGGGAACGTGGGTCAGCACGGTGTCGAACAGCGGCACCATGTCGGCAGCGGTGCCGCCATGCGATGGGGCATCCTTGAGGTCCATGCACGCCCAGCCGTTGAGGCCGGACGCGTAGATGATCGGGAAGTCGAGCTGCTCGTCGGTCGCGCCAAGCTTGTCGAACAGATCGAAGGTCTGGTCGACGACCCAGTCCGGACGCGAACCGGGGCGGTCGACCTTGTTGATCACGACGATGGGCTTGAGGCCCAGCGCCAGGGCCTTCTTGGTGACGAAGCGCGTCTGCGGCATCGGGCCTTCGACCGCGTCGACCAGCAGCACCACGCCGTTGACCATGCCGAGCACGCGCTCGACCTCACCGCCGAAGTCGGCGTGGCCGGGGGTGTCGACGATGTTGATGTGGTAGTCGCCGTACATGATGGCGGTGTTCTTCGCCAGAATGGTGATCCCGCGCTCCTTTTCCAGGTCGTTGGAGTCCATCACCCGCTCGTCAACCGCCTGGTTGTCGCGGAAGGTGCCGGACTGTTTGAGGAGCTGGTCGACCAGCGTGGTTTTGCCATGGTCGACGTGCGCGATGATGGCGATGTTGCGGAGCTTGCGGGACATAATGGCGGCCGGATTGCGGGAAACCCAGCATTATATCAGGGTTTATTGACTATTTATTGCGCAAGTGGATACGTGGCCAGTCGGGCGTCGATGCGGTCGATGATCTTCAGGTAACGGGCGCTGCCAATCGGTCCGAACCGACGATCGAATTCGGCCTGCGGCATGAATTCAGGCAGGTCGCGAAAATCCGGCAGCAAGTCGGCGTCATGGCGGGCGGCGGCCAGACGCTGCTGCACCTGCGCCGCCGCTTCACTGGTGGCGCGTTCGCCCAGTTTGACCCCGGCGCGGTTGGCGGCCAGATCGGTAAAGCTGAAGCCCGAGCCCTTGCTGGCATCTTCTTCTTCCTTGATCAGGCCGATGGCGTTGGCCAGCCGGCTGCCGCCGTTGACGGTGATCGCGGCAGAAATCACGAAGTGTTCGGCAAAGTCACGTCGCCCATGCAGCGACAGCAGCACGCGTGGCGCCCGGCGGATCGACTGGCTGTCGCCTTCGAGCAGCCTGGGCAGGCTGATGCCGGACAGATAGGCCGCCAGCGCGGTAAGCGCGGCGCGGTTTTCCTCGGCTGCGTTGCCGTCACCCGTTTGCGCGAAACCAAACAGGGGTGCGATGACTTCAGCCAGGGGTACGGTGCTGCCTTGCGGATAGGGCTTCAGCAGGGCGTCCAGCTGCTCGGCATAGACCAGCATGCGGGCCTGTTCTTCCGGTGCAATCAGCAGGTCGGCGCTTTTGCGCTCGAGCTGGGTCAGCAGGATGGGATGCCAGCGGTAATCCAGGGTGGCCTGATTTTCATCGAAATTCACCTGAGAAAACGCATCGGCCAGGTTGGCATAGGTTTCGTCGCGGCGCAGCCAGGAATGCGCCAGGCGCGCCAGCGCGTCAGCCACCGCCCCTGGCACGGGCAGGCTGCCCAGCAGCAGGCTCTGGATGCGGATGCCGCCGGGCACCTCGGCCACTTCGGCGCTGATATTGAGATAGCGGCCAAACGGATTGCGCGGCACCGTCAGGGTGGCGGTGAGGGTGGCCATGCCGGGCGTGAGTTCGGCGGCGATGCCGCTGACCTGGCGCAGCTCGACCGCGTAATTGAGCAGCCGGTTGAGTTCCGCCTCGTCGAGCTGGATGCTTTGAATCACGTCAGGGGTGCGGCGGCGCGGATCATGTTTCTGGAACAGCGACTTGACCCAGGCCAGATCGGTGCGGCGGAATTCCGCTGCCGGCTCGATCGACGGCGCGTCGTCCAGCGTTAGCCAGGGCAGCACGGTCAGCCCGGCCAGCATTGCAAGCAGCACGCTCCAGCCTATCAGTCGTCTCATGTCATTGCGGCTGGTTGCGCATGAAGTCCGCAGTCTTGAAGAAAGCCGCGGCCAGTTCCTGCTGCAGCGCCTTATCCACGCCCACGTCCTGCATGGCGCGGATCATGCAGTTCATCCACTGGTCGCGCTCGGCTTCGCCGATGGCAAACGGCACATGACGGCGGCGCAGGAAGGGATGGCCGAAGCGGTCGGTGTATTCCGGCGGTCCGCCGGTCCAGCCGGAGAGAAACCAGGCGAGCTTGTTGCGCGATTCGGTGAGGTCGGCCGGATGCAGTTTTCGGATGCCGTAGTAGTCGGGATCTTCGTCCATCAGGTCGTAGAAGCGGTCGACCAGTTTGCGGATCACGTCGCCGCCGCCGAGGCGTTCGTAATGGGTCTGCATGTTCAGCCCTTCACCGGCTTGACGGTGGCGGCCGCAGCCTTGGCGCGCCGGCGTGCCTCGTCTGTGTCGGGCGCGGTGGCAAGCGCCACGCCCATGCGGCGGCGGACGAAGGCCTGCGGCTTGCCGAACAGGCGCAGGTCGACGCCGGGCGTACGCAAGGCCTCATCCACCCCTTCAAAGGCGATGCCCCCGGCCTCCATGCCGCCGTAGATCACCGCCGAGGCACCGGGTTCGCGCAGGCTGACGTTGACCGGCAGGCCGAGGATGGCGCGCGCGTGCAGCTCGAATTCGCTCTGCCGCTGCGTCGCCATCGTCACCATGCCGGTGTCGTGCGGGCGCGGACTGACTTCGGAGAACCACACGGTGTCGCCCTTGATGAAGAGTTCCACGCCGAAGATGCCGCGCCCGCCGAGGTTGCCGGTGACGGCGGCGGCAATTGCCTGCGCACGTTCCAGCGCAGCCGCAGACATTGCCTGCGGCTGCCACGATTCGACGTAGTCGCCTTTCACCTGCACATGCCCGATGGGTTCGCAGAAATGGGTCTCGATCTGGCCCGATGCGCCGAGCGCACGCACGGTCAAGAGCGTGATCTCGTAATCGAAGTCGATCACCCCCTCGACGATGACGCGGCCCTTGTTGACCCGTCCGCCTGCGGAGGCGTAATCCCAGGCTGCCCCCAGTTGGCTGGCGTCGTCAATTTTGGACTGGCCCTTGCCGGACGACGACATCACCGGCTTGACGATCACCGGAAAGCCGAGTTGCCCGGCAGCGGCGCTCATCTCGGCCAGGCTGTCGGCGAACATGTAAGGCGAGGTCGGAAGCCCCAGCGTCTCGGCGGCAAGCCGGCGGATGCCCTCGCGGTTCATGGTGAGGTTGGCCGCACGCGCAGTGGGGATGACTTCGGCGAGCCCGGCAGCCTCGATCTCCAGCAGGGTTTCGGTGGCGATGGCCTCGATTTCGGGCACCACCAGCTGCGGCTTTTCCGCCTCGATCAGAGCGCGCAGCGCGGCGCCGTCGCTCATGTCGATCACGTGGGCGCGATGCGCCACCTGATGGCCGGGGGCGTCGGCATAGCGGTCGACCGCGATGACCTCCACTCCCAGTCGCTGCAGGGCGATGATGACTTCCTTGCCGAGTTCGCCCGCGCCCAGCAGCATGACGCGGGTGGCGGACGGGGTGAGCGGGGTGCCGAGGCGCATAAGCAGTCCTGGAATGCAAAGCCCGATTTTACAGCGGTCTGCCGCGGTTCTTGTACTGGCAGCGCAGCAGGCAAGGCTTGGCGGATCAGGCCGTTTGCCCGCCGATCCGCTGCCAGGCGAAGTGGGGGCCGGGATCGGTCTTGCGGCCCGGGGCGATGTCGCTGTGGCCGACCACGGACCGGATCGGATAGGCCTGCTTCAGCAATTGCACCAGCGGGGCCAGGGTCGCGTACTGGGCCTCGGTGAAGGGCAGGTCGTCGGTACCCTCGAGTTCGATGCCGATGGAAAAATCATTGCAGCGTTCGCGTGACTGCCAGCTCGACGCTCCCGCGTGCCAGGCGCGCAGACTGCAGGGCACGAACTGGATCAGGGTGCCGTCGCGGCGGATGAAGAAATGCGCCGAGACCTGGATGCCGCGGATGCCCTGGTAATACGGATGCGCATCCCAGTCGAGCCGGTTGGTGAACAGATCGATTACCGCATCGCCGTCAAACACGCCCGGCGGCAGCGAAATATTGTGGATGACGATGAGTTCGATTGCCGTGCCCTCGGGGCGCGCATCGCAATTGGGCGAGGGCAGCTGGCGGGCAGCGGGCAGCCAGCCTGAGGCATCGAGGGTGGTGGAAAGGGAAGGGGCAATCGTCATGACACAAGCTTACCCGACCCGTGCAAAGTCTGGAAACATCGGCTGACAGCCCTTAGACTGCCGACTTTCCTTGAATTCCGGGTGCGTCATGACACGGCTCGAAGCGCAACAGTTGCTGGACCATGCGGATCTCATCGCATCGGAGCAGGCGGTGCAGACCGTAATGGATCGTCTAGCGGAGGAGATTGCGCATGCGCTGGCGGATGAATTCCCGTTGGTGCTGGCCGTGATGGGCGGGGCGGTGGTGTTCGCCGGCCAATTGCTGCCGCGACTGCGTTTTCCGCTGGAATTCGATTATCTGCACGTCACCCGCTATCGCGGCACCACCCAGGGCGGAGAAATGGAATGGCGGGTATTGCCTGGGCAAAACGTGATCGATCGAACCGTGCTGGTGCTGGACGATATCCTGGACGAGGGCGAAACCCTGGCGGCGATCCGCGACAAGCTTCTGAACATGGGGGCAATGCGGGTCTGTTCGGCGGTGCTGACCAACAAGGACAATGGTCTGGACAAACCGATCCAGGCCGATTTTGTGGGGCTGGACGTGCCCAACCGCTATGTATTCGGCTGCGGCATGGACGCTTACGGGCTATGGCGCAATCTGCCTGCCATCTACGCTTTAAGGGACGAATGACATGCTGGGAATCATCGGTGGCACCGGGCTCACCCAACTCGCCAATCTGGAAATCACCCACCGCCAGGTGGCGCGCACGCCCTACGGCGAGCCCTCGGGCGCGCTCACCTTCGGCCGCATTTGCGGACAGGATGTGATCTTTCTGGCGCGCCACGGCTATGGCCACACCATTCCGCCGCACGAGGTGAACTACCGTGCCAATCTGTGGGCGCTGAAGGATCACGGCGTCGACCGCGTGGTGTCGGTAGCGACTGTCGGTGGCATCCATCCCGACCTGATTCCCGGCATGCTGGTCATCCCCGACCAGATCATCGACTACACGCATGGCCGTGCCGCGACGTATTCCGTCGGAAGCGACAAGCCGGTTACCCACCTCGACTTCACCTTTCCCTATTGCGACGCCATGCGCGCCGCCATGTTGCAGGCGGCGGTGAACGCCGGCATCAGCCTGCGTGACGGGGGCGTGTATGGGGCAGTGCAGGGGCCGCGCCTGGAAACCGCCGCCGAAATCAACCGCATGGAGCGCGACGGCGCCGACATGGTGGGCATGACCGGCATGCCAGAAGCCTATCTGGCGCGCGAACTGGAACTTTGCTACGCCGCGGTGGGTGTGGTGGTGAATTACGCGGCCGGGCGTGGCCTGTCGTCCGACGGCATCCAGATGGAGGAAATCCAGTCGGTGCTGGGCGAAGTGATGCTGCAGGTGCGGCATTTGCTGGAACGGCTGGTGACCAGCGACGCCCCCGGGCCGTGCGAACTCTAGGCGGATGAAACTGGTCGCATGAAACTCTACCGCGCACTGCAGTCGCAAGGATTCGGCTCGCGCAAGGGCAGCATCGCACGCGTGCGGGCAGGTGCGGTCGCGGTCAACGGCGAAGTCTGCGACGACCCCGAGACCGAGGTCGATCCGGCCGGCCTGGAATTGACGCTCGATGGCGTTACCTGGATTTATCGGGAAAAAGCCTATGTGCTGCTGCACAAGCCGGCCGGCTACGAGTGCTCGCATCATCCCCGCCACCATCCCAGCGTGTTTTCCCTGTTGCCACCGCCGCTGTTGCAGCGTGGCGTGCAGTGCGTGGGGCGGCTCGATCAGGACACTACCGGCCTGCTGCTTTTTTCCGACGACGGCCAGTTCATTCACCGCATGACCTCGCCGAAAAAGAGCGTGGCCAAGGTTTACCGTGCCGTGTGTGCCGATCCGCTGACGGATGCCATGCTGGAGGCCCTGCAGAGTGGTGTGCAGCTCAACGACGAGCCGGCGCCGATTGCTGCGCTGGCCTGCGAAAAGCTCGATGCCTCCACCCTGCGGCTGACGCTGGCTGAGGGCAAATATCACCAGGTCAAGCGCATGATCGGCGCGACCGGAAACCGGGTCGAAGCGCTGCACCGCGAAGCGATCGGGCTTTATGTCCTGCCTGCCGACCTGCCGCCCGGTGGCTGGCGGTGGCTTGAGACCGGTGATCTGCAACAACTGGAACAGCCATGGCCATCCGCGATGTCCTGAAAATGGGCGATCCGCGCCTGCTGGAGCCGGCCCGCCCGGTGGCGGATTTCGCCTCGATCGAACTGGCGCAACTGATTGTCGACATGCACGACACCATGCGCGTATTGAACGGCGCGGGGCTGGCGGCGCCCCAGATTGGCGTCGGCCTGCAGGTGGTGATCTTCGAGGTCGACGTCAATCCACGCTATCCGGAAGCCGAAAGCGTGCCGCTCACGGTGCTGATCAACCCGGTGCTGACGCCGCTGTCCGATGAGATGGAAAATGGCTGGGAAGGCTGCCTGTCGGTGCCGGGCATGCGCGGGCTGGTGCCGCGCTACGCTTCCCTGCGGTATCAGGGATTTGACGCGGCCGGCAGGCCGATCGACCGCGGCGTGAGCGGTTTCCACGCCCGCGTGGTGCAGCACGAAGTGGACCATCTGCATGGCATCCTGTATCCCATGCGCATTCGCGACCTGCGTGATTTCGGCTTCACCGAGACCCTGTTCCCGGGACAAAACCTGCAGGACGATTGACGGATTATCAACGCTTTCGGGCACGTATTTAGCTTTCCTAAAGTTGTCCCTGTCCTCGCCGCTAATTTGAAACGTAACCGTGGGCGAGGTGCCCAGACACGAGCGACAAGGACAAAAATGAGCCCGGAACAACCTAACCAGCAGGCACCGCGCAACTCTCATCAAGCCGGCCTGATGATGACTGAAGCAACCCAGCTTGACGACATCGCCGCCCAGTTGATGGCCGTACAGCGACTCTGGAACGATCCCAGCCGTGAGTTCCACCTGGCCGCCGCCCTGGAGGCCAGCCGCAGTGCCTGGCATGCAATTCAGACCGCGCTGGCTGAAGGGGTGCTGGCCTTGCCGCCGGACGTGCAGCACAACCTGCTGATTCTGTCGGTGTATGCCGACAGCAAGATCAGCGCATGCGAAGCCATCCCTAGTTCCGACACGCTTGCCAGCCTGATTGCGCTGACGCGCACGCTGGCGGGCAGCCTCAAGGAATGGCGGGTGGCGGCATGAACGGGCTGCCGAGGGTCGTGGAAGCCGGCCTGGCCTGTTTTCCGGTTGTTGCCGGGGATGTCGGCTCCGTGGTGCGTCCGGGCCGAGTCCGCAACCGCTCCAAGACCGAGCCGGACGAAAAGGTCAAAAAACCGGCTGACGGCGTGCGCAAGAAAGCGCCGCCAGCCCGCAAGGCCCCCGCGCGCGGGCGTTACGTCGACGAATACGCGCGTCCCACCCTCTAGTGTCGTAAATCAGAAATATCGAAACATAAAACGGCGTCTTTTTCCGCATGGCGGCGTTGCTCGTCGTTGCCATAGCCCGAACGATGTTGCCTCCTCGCGCCTTGCCATGCGAAAAAATCCATCCGTTTTATTTTGTTCCGCTATTTCGTGATTCACGACCCTAGGCTCTCAGCGCTTCGCCTATCTCGGCTTCCAGCGCCTCGCGTCCCGCAGGTGTCTGCAAGGCCGCTCCCCTGATCAGAAAAGTATCCTCGACCCGCTCGCCAAGCGTGTCGATCTTGGCGGCGTAGACGCTGACGTTATGCCGCATCAGCGTTTCGGCCACCGCAAACAGCAGCCCTCCGCGATCCGCACAGGTGATCGACAGGATGTGGCCGCGACCCTGTGCGTCGGGCTCCAGCATGACCGTCGTCGGGTAGGGGTGGTGACGCTGGTGGCGCGACAGGCGTCCGCGCGGTGTCTCCTGCATCGGACGAACCGGATCGAGATCGCGCGCCAGTTCATGTTCCACAAAGCTCAGAAAATCGCGGTAATGAATGCCGCGATTGGCCAGATCCATCACCTGGAAGCTGTCGAGCGCATAACCGTGCCGGGTGGTGTGGATCTTGGCT
>Ga0209705_10001183_pt1 | contig 13799 bp, 13 predicted proteins | sample PPLLaktember2015_5_FD_187262 | JGI IMG/M metagenome (GOLD analysis project Ga0209705, IMG submission 187262) | Freshwater sediment microbial communities from Prairie Pothole Lake near Jamestown, North Dakota, USA - PPLs Lake P8 Core (1) Depth... | ecosystem: Environmental > Aquatic > Freshwater... | reverse complement strand
CGAGAGCTTCTTCCTGGGCACCGGCGTCGGGGTCAGCTCGGCCACCTGGGCCAAGGACGCGAACCACAAGTTCGGCGTCGACATCCCCGTCCAGGCCGGGTTCGAGCTCTTCGACAACTGGTCGAACAAGGGCCAGCTGTTCTTCGAATTCCGCATGCCGCTCGGCCGGTCCTTCGAGCACAACTGGAAGGCCGGCGCCGGCTTCAGATTCCTGTTCTAAGCCGCGCTTCGTAACGAGTTTTTTGCGGGCCCGGGAGCGCACGCTCCCGGGCCCTTTTTTTCCCCTGAGTATTTTCTCTCTCCGCCTGACCCGTCCCCGGGTCTTTACCGCCCCGTTCTGTCGGCCGGCAAAGAAAGAGCGGTCTCTCAGGACGTGAGGAACGAGCACGCAGGGTTTTCCCCAGCGGCCCCGATCAGGCTGCGAGGAGGGCAATCGAACCCGATTTGGAAAAGCCTAGCCGGGACGCGTGGCGGACGGGGGGAGTTTCAGCTTCAGGCTTTTCCCATGAGGGTGAGATTGCGCTCTGAACCGCCAAGGGGCAGAAGGGCGGGTCAGTCGGAGAGCTTGCCGAGCTTGGCCAGCTCGTCGTTGTAGTACTTGCGGTAGAGGATCTCCCACTCCCGGGAGCCCTCCTCGACGGCCTTCTTCTGCGATTGGATCTTGTCGATGGCCTTCTTGTCGATGGCCTCGTAGAGATGCATTTCCTCTTCGATGGACTTGACGATGACCAGGCGGACCTCGTTCGGGTCGTCGAGGAAATCGACCTGGTCGTCCTTCTCGAGGACGTTGAGGACCTGGCGGGAGAGGTAGTTGATCTTCTCGCGGGACAGCCGGCTGCTCACAGGACGATCCCCTTTTCCCGGGCCAGCTTCTTCTTGACCTCTTTGAACATGGCCTGATACTCGATGTTCTCCCGGCGAATCTTCTCCATGTGCTTGGAGAGGAGCTCGCGGACCTCCTGGTCGAGACGGTCCTCCTTCTGGAACTCGTCGAGGAGGATGACCGTGATCTCTTCGAGCAGACGGCTCTTGTTCTCGATGATGATCTTGCCTTCCTTGGCCAGGTTGCGCAGGATCACCGAAGCCAGGTGCTCGATTTGGTTCTTATTGAGCCGCATAACCCCATTACTCTACCTTACCGCCGGGCAAAATTCAAGGTTCTTCTCCGGATTCCGGGAAGCTCCTCTCTCCGGCTTTGCTCGGGATATGCCTCTATCCGACCGAAGCGAACGAAGTGAGCGGAGGGCAGAAATCTGCCGGAGCATACACGAAGGCGGATTTCTGCGAGATTTCCCAAGAAATCTCTTTTTCGGATATTTCGCAGAATCGCATCCTCGAGTGCTCGGACGCGATTCTGCAGGTCCGCTTCGAGGACTTCGCTCCCTGCCGGTCCCCTCCTCCAGCAACGGGGATCTTCGAGGCAACATCCCTCGCCGCCTCGAGAGGATTCCCGGAAAGGGGAGAAGTACCGAATTCAGGGCCGAAAACGGAACGGCCTGTCGGCCTTCAGAAGCTCAGATAATGACGAGAAAGGGGTGGAGTGCGGTCCCGTCCCCGGTCGCCCGGGCCAGGGCCAGGAGCCGGCGGTCTTCCGAGAACAGGCGGACAGGCTTGTCCGGGTCCGCGGGGCCGGCCGGGCCGGGGAACGGGACGGCCAGGTGGGCGGCCTCGAGGGGACGGCCGTTCCGGACCCGGGCTTCCGCGTCCGGCCGGACGGTGACCGCGGGCGCCTGGGGAAGAAGCTTCTCGAGGGGCAGGATATAGCAGTCCGCCTCGCCCCGCACGGCGGCCTCCTCCAGGACGGCGAGCGGCACGGCGTCGGCCAGGCCGTAGGGGCCGACGGAGATCCGGCGCAAGGACGAGAGGTGGGCGCCGCAGCCCAGGCGGACGCCCAGGTCGTGGGCGAGAGAGCGGACATAAGTGCCGGAGGAGCACTCCGCCAGGAAATCGATGTCGGGCGGGTGGTAATCCCGGAGGGTGAAACGCCCGATCGTGACCGTGACCGGCTCCAGCGTGAACTCTTTTTCGGCCCGGGCCAGCTTGTAGACCGGGCGGCCGCCGATCTTCTTCGCCGAGAAGCGCGGCGGCGTCTGGGGGGTCCGCCCTTCGAAGGCCTTCATGGCCGCGGCGATCTCGTCGCGTCCGGGAAGCTCCTCGCACGCCTTCGAGGCCGGTCGCCCCGAGGCGTCGTAGGTATCCGTGGCGAAACCCAGCCGGATGCGGCCCTCGTAGACCTTGGACTCCTTGGAGAGGAAAGGGAAGAAGCGGGTCGCCTGGCCTGCCGCCACGAGGAGGACGCCGGTCGCGCCGGGGTCAAGCGTCCCGCCGTGCCCGACGCGCCGGACGGCCAGGGCCGTGCGGACGCGCTGGACGACGTCGTGGGAGGTCGGCCCGGCGGGCTTGTCGATGATGAGGAGGCCGTCGCGCGCCACGGGTCCGCCCGCCCCTCAGCGGGCCGGTCCGGCGGACTCGCCGGGGCCGCCGTCGAGGAGGCCTTCGACGACCGCGGGCACCTCGAGGATAAGTCGCTCGTAGGGTCCGTAGACGGTGAACCCCGAGGCGTGGATGTGGCCGCCGCCGCCGAAGTGCTCGGCCACCCGGGCCGCGTTGGCGCTGCCTTTCGACCGCAGGCTGACCCGGAACGTCTCCGGGCCCATCTCCTTGAAGAACATGACCATCTCGACGCCCTTGATCGACCGGGCCAGGGTGGTCATGTCCTCGGTGTCGACCTCTTTGAGGCGGAGCGCCTCGGTGTCGCGCTTGAACATGCTGATGACGGCGATCCGGCCCCCGGCGTGGATGGTCAAGGTCGTCAGGACCTGACCCAGCAGCCGGATCTTTTCCGGGGAGTTGTTGAAATAGAGCATCTCGGCGACCCGGGTGGGGTTGGCGCCGAGCCGGGCCAGCTCGGTCGCCGCGGCCAGGGCGCGGGGGGTGGTATTGGAGAACTGGAACGAGCCGGTGTCGGAGGCGATGGCGCAGTAGAGGTTCTCGGCGATCTCGGGCGTCGGCTGGATGCCGAGAGGCCCCGCCAGCTCGAAGACCATCTCGCCGACGGCCGGCGCCTCGGGGTCGATCCAGTTGATGTCGGCGTAGGGGGAGTTCGAATGGTGGTGGTCGATGTTGATCTTGAAGGCCCCGTCGAGGCCCTCTTGGCCCGAGCGGGAAACGTCGGCGCACTCGAGGAGGACGACCGTATCGAAGTCCTGAGCCCGGATCTGGCCGATGCGGATGGCGGCCAGGTCGGGAAAGCCCGAGAAGGGCAGGGGAGTCGGGTCTCTGTTGATGATGGACATGTCCTTGCCGAGCCGTTCGCCCATCAGCGCGAGCGCCCGGGCCGTGCAGAGCGAATCGCCGTCGGGCCGGAGGTGGGAGGTGACGGCGATCTTGCGCGACGCTTTGATCCTTTCCGCGATGAGGGCCCGCGGGTCAGCGGTCATGCTTCTTAGTCTCCTCGATCAGCCTGTCGATCCGGTCCTGGTGCTCGGGGCCCGGGTCCAGGGCGAAAAATAGCTCGGGATTATACTTCAACTTGACCCGGGGGGCAAGCGCGCGCCGGAGCGCGCCCTTGCCGCGCTCGATGCGGTCGAGGAGGACGGCGGGGTCGGCGCCGCCGAACACGGAGAGGAAGACACGGGCCGTGAGCAGGTCCGGCGTCATCTCCACGCGGGTGACTGTGATGAGCCCCGACGAGGGGTCCTGGAATTCGAGAAGGAGCAGCTGGCTGAGCTCCGCCCGGACGAGCTCGGCGACCCGGCGCGTCCGGACGCCCTTCTCAGACATACCGGATCTCCTGGCCGGCGATCTCGGCCTCCTGGAGGTTGCGGGCGTCGGCGAGAACCCGGCCGAGGGTCTCTTCGACGACCGAGGCGTGGCTGTTGAGGGTGACGATGCCGAGCCGGGTCCGCTGCCAGAGGTCCTGGTATTCGAGCTCGGCCAGGGCGACGTTGTGGCGGTGCAGCCGGTCCTTGAAGCCGTGGAGGATGCGCCGCTTGTCCTTGAGGGAGCGGGCGTAGGGAAAGAAAAGCTCGAGCGTCAGCACGCCGACGATCATCGGGGCCCTCCCGCTCCGCTAGACCGGCTGGACTTTTTCGCGGACGAACGCCTCGATCACGTCGCCCGGCTGGAAGGCGTTGAAGCCCCCGACGCCGATGCCGCACTCGTAGTCCTTCTTGACTTCGGTGACGTTCTCCTTGAGATGCTTGAGGGAGGTAATGCGGCCCTGATGGAGGACTTCCCGGCCCCGCAGGACCCGGGCCTCGCCGTTGCGCGTGATCTTGCCGTCCTGGACGTAGCAGCCGGCGATCGCGCCGACCTTGGGGATCTGGAAGACCTTGCGGACCTCGGCCCGGCCCTGGACGGTCTCCCTGATGACCGGCTCGAGCAGTCCGATGAGGGCCTTCTTGATGTCGTCGGTGAGCTGGTAAATGATCTTGTAGGTCCTGATCTCGACCTCTTCCTTCTTGGCCAGCTCGAGGATCTTCGGGTCCGGCTTGACGTTGTAGCCGACGACGATGGCCTTCGAGGCGGAGGCGAGGAGGACGTCGCCCTCGGTGATGTTCCCGGTCGCCGCGTGGACGATCCGGACCTTGACCTTCTCGGTGCTGAGGGGCGGCAGGACGTCGGACAGGACCTCGATCGAGCCCTGCACGTCGGCCTTGAGGACGAGGGCCAGCTCCTTGGCCTGGCCGCCCTCGATCTTCTTGAACAGATCGTCAAGGGTCACCCCGCTGTCGCGGGCCGCCTCGGGCTTCTTGGCCAGGACCTTGCGGAATTCGACGACGTGCTTGGCCGCCTCCGGGTCGTCCATGACCTGGAACGGGTCGCCGGCGACCGGAACGTCGGCAAAGCCCATGATCTCGACCGGCATGGACGGACCGGCGCTCTTGAGGATCTTGCCGCGCTCGTCGAACATGGCCCGGACCTTGCCCATGGTCAGGCCGGATACGAAGGCCTGCCCGGACTTGAGCGTGCCTTGCTGGATGATGATCGTGGCCAGGGGCCCTTTCTGGCTGTCCAGGCGGGCTTCGAGGACGACGCCTTGGGCCGGGACGTCCGGATTGGCCTTGAGCTCGAGGATGTCGCTGAGGAGGAGGATCATCTCGAGCAGGTCGCCGATGTTCTTTTTCGTTTTGGCCGAGACCTCGACGCTGATGGTCTTGCCGCCCCAGTCCTCGACGAGCAGGTTCTCTTTGGCCAGCTGCTGCTTGACCCGCTCGACATTGGCCTCGGGCTTGTCGACCTTGTTGATGGCCGCGATGATCGGCACGTTGGCCGCTTTGGCGTGATCGATGGCTTCCTTGGTCTGGGGCATCACGCCGTCGTCGGCGGCGACGACCAGGACGACGATGTCGGTGGCCTTCGCCCCGCGGGCCCGGAGGCGCGTGAAGGCCTCGTGACCCGGGGTGTCGATGAAGGTGATGGTCCGGTTCTTGACCGCGACGCGGTAGGCGCCGATGTGCTGGGTGATGCCGCCCGATTCCTTGTCGACGAGGTTCGACGAGCGGATCGCGTCGAGCAGGGTCGTCTTGCCGTGGTCGACATGGCCCATGATCGTGACGACCGGGGAGCGGGACGAAAGCTCGGAGGCCTTGGCCTCGGCGACCCTGCGCATGGCCTGGTCGAGGCTGATGAACTCCGCGTCGAAATGTGTCGCCCGGGTGACGGCGGCGGCCGTCTCGGCGTCGACGAAGTCGTTGAGGTCGACGGAGACGCCCTTGGCGGCGAGGCTTTCGAGCAGGTCCTTGGGGCGGATCTTCATCGCTTCGGCCGCATCCTTGATCTGCCAGCCCTCGCGAAGGGCGATGCTCTGGCGGGGCTTGGGCGGCGCCGGCGGGGGAGTGGGCTTGGGCCGTGCCGGCGGAGGCTTCAGGGGCTGCGGGGCCGGCGCCGCGGGCCTGGGGGCGGGGCGCTGGACTCCCGGCCTGGCCGGTCCTGCAGGCCTGGGGCCGGCACCCGGAGCCTGTCCCGGTCTCGGCGGCGCCGCGGGCCGGGGTGCCGGCGAGGGCGGAGGGACCGGAGGCTTGGCCGCCGGAGCCGGACGCTCCGCCTTGGCTGGCGCCGCGGGCTTGGGCGCGGGAGCCGCGGCCGGATGCGGTTTCTCGGCCGGAGGATGCGGGGCCGCCGCGGGCTTCGGCGCAACGGGCTGAGGAGCGGCCGGCTTCGGCGGCGCTTCGGGCGGGGCCGCGGGTTTGGCCGGCGCGGGGGCCGCGGGCTTCAAGGGAGGAGTCGGCTTGACGGTGGGAACGGCCTTGGCGGGTGCCGCGGTCTTGGTCCCGGGTTTTTGGACGGCGGACTTGGCCGGTGCCTCCTCCTCCGTCTTGGGAACGGCCCTCTTCAGCGGGGGGGCCTTCCTGACGACCACTTTGGTCTCTTCGGGTTTCTTCGAACCGGATTTCTTGGCGGGTTCACTCATGGGGCGTCTTCTTGTTTGATGGAGATTTTCCAGCCGACGAGGCGGGAGGCCAGCTTGACGTTGATGCCTTTTTTGCCGATGGCCAGCGAGAGCTGGTCGACAGGAACGATGGCGAGCAGGGCCTTCTCGGTCCGGCTGACGACCTGCAGCCGGTCGACCTTGGCCGGGCTGAGGGCGGCTTTGGCGTAGTTGACGAGATCAGCAGACCAGGGGATGATGTCGACCTTCTCGCCCCCGAGCTCCTTGGAGATGGCCAGGATGCGGTTCCCTTTGACCCCGATGCAGGCCCCGACGGGGTCGATGTCCCGCTCGCGGCTGGCTACGGCGACCTTGGCCCTGTCTCCGGGTTGGCGGACGATGTCCTTGATCTCGATCGTCCCGTTGGCGATCTCCGGGATCTCCGTCTCGAGGAGACGGGCCAGGAACCGGGGCGAAGAGCGGGAGACGATGACCTGGGGCCCCTGGTAGCTCCTCAGGACCTGGGTGATGGCCGCCTTGACCAGATCGCCCCGGCGGACCTCCTCGAAAGGCAGTTTCTCGCGGACGGGCAGCACGACTTCGGTCCGGTTGACCTCGAGGATGATGACCTCGTCCTCGATCCTCCTGACGACGCCGGTGACGATCTCGCCGATCCGGGGCGCGAACTCGTTGAGGACCTTGTCCTGTTCGGCGTCGCGGACCTTCTGATAGATGACCTGTTTGGCCGCCTGGGCGGCGATGCGGCCCAGGGTATCGGAAGGCAGGTCGACCTCGACCGTCTCGCCTTCCTTGACGTCGGGGCGGATGGCCCTGGCGTCTGCCAAGGAGATCTCCTCGGCCGGGTTCTTGGGCTTCTCGGCCGCCCGCTTGACGGCATAGACCCTGAGCTCGCCCTTCTCGGGCTTGAACAGGACTTGGACGTTCTCTTTCTGGGAGAAGAACTTGGACGAAGCGACGCGGAGGGATTCCTCAATCGCCTGGATGATGACGCGAGGCTCGACGCCCCGCTCTTTGCTGAGCTGCAAGATCGTATTCCAGACGTTGACTTTCATCCGCTCTTCTAAATTCCCGGCTTAAGGGGCTCAAGGACGTTTGATTATATCGGAATCGTCCCCAAATGGCAATGAAGGGAATCGGCTCGGGGACGGCTCCTCCCGCCCGTGAAGATTCGTAGACGCTATTATCCGGCCGCGGAGGGACCTCGGGGATCGTCTCCGTTCGCTGCGGTGATTCTTCACGGCTTCCCGGTCGGGAGCCGGGTCAAGGACTCCGCGTCTCCCTCCCGAGAATCCTAAATCACCGCTTGATGCTCACTCCGCGATGCCCCTCGGTCCCTTCTTCCGCGGCCTTGTCCGGGTTATGCATTATCCCCCCCTTCCAAACTGCCCGTTTCGTTCACGGCTCGTGCCCCCAATCTCTATACTGCCGACTAAGGGCGATTCAGATATGGGAGCGATGGAGGCCAGTGGCGGAAGGGCTTCGCGGGGTGCCGACTCCTGAGAGAAGCCGGGACGCTCCTATTTTTCAGCAGATAGGCCCCCTATTTCGGTGCCGTGGAGGCTGTAGGGGCCGGAGCCGGTGATGCGGACGGTGACGAAGCGGCCGGGGGCATCCGAGGGGCCGTCGAAGTTGACGACCAGGTTGCCGGCTGTCCGACCCGAGACGCGTCCGGCGCCCTTCGGGCTCGGCCCGGTGACGAGGACGCGCAGGTCCCGGCCGATGAAAGACCGGAAGATCCCCGTCTGGATCGACCTCTGGAGGGCCTGCAGGGTGACGAGCCGGCGCCGCTTGACCTCGAGCGGGACATCGTCGGCGACGGCCGCCGCGGCCGTCAGGGGCCGGGGCGAATAGCGGAAGGAGAAGATCCCGGCGAAGCCCGCCTCCCGCAGCAGGCTGCAGGTCGCCTCGAAGTCCTCCTCTGTCTCGCCGGGGAAGCCGACGATGATGTCGGTCATGAGCAGGAGCGAAGGCACGCTCAGCCGCAGCCGCCCGACCAGGGCGAGGTAGTCCTCGCGCGAGTAACCCCGGTTCATCCGCTCGAGGATCCGGGAGGAGCCCGACTGGAGCGGCAGATGGAGGGCAGGGCAGACCTTCGGGATGGCGGCCATGGCCCGGATGAGTTCGTCGCCGAAGTTCTTCGGGTGGGAGCTGATGAACCGGACCCACTCGACCCCGGGCACGGCCGCCACGGCGTCGAGGAGACCGGGGAGGCCCAGCCCGGATCCCGGGTCCCGGTAGGAATTGACGTTCTGGCCGAGGAGTTGGACCTCGAGCGCGCCGCCGGCGGCGGCTTCCCGGACCTCGGCGAGGATGCTCGGCAAGGGTCGGAACTTCTCGCGGCCGCGCGAGTAAGGGACGATGCAATACGCGCAGAAGTTGTCGCAGCCTTCCATGACCGGGACGAAAGCGCACCACGGAGCCTGGCGGACGGTCGACGCCGCGTCGATCTCCCGCCACTCCCGGCCGAAGTCCGTCCGGATGACGGGGGCCTCGGCGGCGCGGGTGACGATCTCGGCGAGGTCGGGATAGCTGTCCGGCCCGGCGACGAAGTCGATGAACGGCAGCCTCTCGACGAGCCCGGCCTTCCGGACCTGGGCGACGCAGCCGGCGACGCCCAGCACGAAAGGCCGCCTCTTCCTGAGCCGCGAGAGCCGGCCGAGGTAGGAAAAGAGCTTCTCCTCGGACTTCTGCCGGACCGCGCATGTGTTGACGACGACGATGTCCGCGTCCTCGGGTCCCTCGGCCGCCCCGGCGCCGGCCCGGGCCAGGACGCCGGCGATGTGCTCCGAATCGTTCTCGTTCATCTGGCAGCCGAAGGTCCGGACGAAGAACTTCAGGCCGGCGAGGGAGGCGCTCATGGGACGGTATTATACACGAAGCCCGGCGGGAGGGCGGTCAGAGCAGCTCTTCGAGGATCGCGGCCGCGTCCCGGACGAAGTCCTCGCACTTCGTCTGGTGGAGCTTCAGCTCGTCGGCCCTGTCCTGGCCTTCGGGCGTGCTGATGTCGCAGCCGAGGAGGTCCCGGCACTTGAGCTCCCCGTGGTGGGCGGTGAAGCGGGCGATGAGCTCCTGGACGAGGGCGTAGGTCTTGTCGCGGGCCGCGGCGTCGTCGGGCCGGACCCGGCCGTGCTTGAGGCCGATGACGATGATGGCCCCGGTCAGGGCGCCGCACCAGTCGGCCCGGCGGGCGATGCCCCCGCCGAAGCCCTGGGACAGGCGCAGGGCGGCGTCCTTATCGAGCCCGTAGTCGGCGGCGAAGGCCGCAGCGACGGCCTGGGAACAGCTGAACCCCTGGCGGAAGTAAGAAAGGGCGCAATCGGGCTTGCTCATGATCGTGGTCCTTTCGTCAGGCCGCAGTCGAGCATCTCGCGGGCGATCTCGCGCGAGGCCTGCGTCAGCCGGCTCCCGGCGATGAGCCGGGCGATCTCCTCGATCCGCTCGTCGCGGCCGAGCTTGCGGACCCCGGTGAAGGTCCTCTCCCTCTCGACGCGCTTGTCGACGCTGAAGTGATGGGCCGCGGCCGAGGCGATCTGCGGCAGGTGGGTGATGCAGATGACCTGGTGGCGGTCCGCGAGATGGCCGAGCTTGCGGGCGATGAACTCGGCGGTCTTGCCGCCGATCCCGGCGTCGACCTCGTCGAAGATGAGGGTCTTGAGGCTTTCCTTGTCCTTGCCGGCCGACTTGAGGGCGAGCATCATCCGCGACAGCTCGCCGCCCGAGGCGATGCGCCGCAGGGGCCTGAGCTCTTCGCCCGGGTTGGGGGAGAGCAGGAACTCGACGTCCTCGGCGCCCTGGTCGCGGATGGTCGCCGGGTCGTCAAGGGACGGCGACCGGGCGGCGAGCCGGACCTCGAAGCGGGCCTTGGTCATGCCGAGCAGGGCGATCTCCTTCTCGATCGTCCGGCCGAGCCTGGCCGCGGCCTTTTTTCGCTCGGCGCCCAGGCGGGCGGCGGCGCGGGCGTACTCTTCGAACTTGGTCCGGACGGCGGTCTCGAGTTCCTGAAGCCTTTCCCGGCCGGACTCGAGCCCGGCCCGCTCGCGGCGGAGCCCTTCGCCGCGGGCCAAGACCGCGTCGATCGTCCCGCCGTGCTTGCGTTTGAGCTTCTCGATGACGCTCAGGCGCTCCTCGACCTCCTCGGCGTTGTCCGGCGCGGCGGCCCGGCGGTCCCGGAAGCGGACGAGCATGTCCGCGGCGTCCTGGAGGAGGATGGACGAGTCCTCGAGACCCCCCCGGAACCCGCCGAAGGACTGGTCGTAGGAGGCGAGGTCGGCCAGAACGGACTTGAGCCGGGCGATGCGGGGGACGAGGGAGTCCTCGCCGAGGTAGGCCAGGTCGAGGGCCTTGTCGACGAGGCCCGCGATCTTTTCGGCGTTGCGGAGGATGTCGCGCTCGCGAAGGAGCGCCTCGTCCTCGCCCGGCTTAAGGGCGGCGGACTCGATCTCCTTGAGCTGGTAGGCGATGAAATCGAGACGCTGCTCGCGCTCCTTCTCCCGGCCCTCGAGCTCGCGTTTCTCCTGGAGCAGGCGCCGCAGCTCCTGGGCGGCCCGGGCCGTGTCGCGGACGGGCCCGGCCTCCTCGAGGGTCTCGTCGAGATAGGCCAGATGGTTCTCGAGGTGGAGAAGAAAGACGTGATCGTTCTGGCCGTAGATGTCGATGAGGCGCGGGCCGATCTCGCGCAGCCGCCGGACCGGGACGAGGACCCCGTTGACGAAGGCCTTGCCCGTCCCCTGGCCGGTGACCGAGCGCTGGATGAGGAGCTCCCCGTCTTCGGGCTCCGGCAGGCCTTCGAGGTCGAGCGGGCGGCCCGTAACGTCGAAGACGGCCTCGACGAAGGCCTCGGCCTTCCCGGTCCGGACGAGATCGGGCGAGCCCTTCTCGCCGAGGACGAGACGGATGGCGTCGATGATGATGGACTTGCCCGCGCCGGTCTCCCCGGTCAGGATGGAGAAGCCGGTGTCGAGACGGAGCTCGAGATCCTCGATGGTGGCCAGGTTCCGGACCCGCAGGAACTTGATCATGACGCCCGGAGCTCTACCGGATGATGTAGGGAGCGAGCGCCCTTTCCATATTGATGCGGCCGTAGCCGGCGTGGTCGTCGCGGCCGGGGAGCGACGTCCTGTTGATGTCGTCGGCCGTGTAGCGGATGATCCTCATGATGTCGTCGGCCGGAAGCTCGGGCTTGGAGCTCTTGATGAGCGCGGCCATTCCGGCCACGTGGGGGGACGCCGCCGACGTTCCCGAGGCGAAAAGGTAGGGCAGGTTCCCGGTCCCGACGTACCATTGGGGCGCGGGGCCGAGGATCCAGACGCCCGGCGCGGCCACGTCGACCTCGGGGCCGTAGTTCGAGAAGTCGGCGATCGCGTCGTCATAGTCGCTGGCGCCCACGGCAAGGACATAGCGGTCGTACGCGGCGGGGAAGAGGACCCCGGGCAGGCTGTCGTTGCCCGTCGCGGCGACGACGACGACACCCTTGTCGTGGGCGTACTTGCAGGCGTCCTCGAGGAACGGATCGTCGACGTCCCCGCCCAGGCTGAGGTTGATGACGTCGGCGCCCTGGTCGGCCGCCCAGATGATGCCGTCGATGATCCAGCTGTAGAAGCCGTTGCCCTCGGCGTCGGTGACCTTGACCGGGAGGATCCGGCAGTCCCAGGCGACGCCGGCGACGCCGTCGCCGCTGTCCGTGTCCGCCGCCGCGACCCCGGCCACGTGGGTGCCGTGCCAGTGGTCGTCGGTGGCGTCCATGTCGTCGTTGGCGAAGTCGCGGCCGGCGGAGATGATCTTGCCGGCGAGTTCGGGGTGCTCCATGTCGACGCCGGTGTCGATGACGGCGATGACGGTCTCCGGGTCGCCGTGAGTGATGTCCCAGGCCCTTGTCGCCTTGATGTCGGCCCCTGCGGTCATCTGCGGCTGGATCTCCGGGCTGATATCGAGGACGCCGCCGCGGTTCCAAAGGGCGTACTGGTAGTTCAGGAAGTACGGATCATCGGGGACGTCGGTCAGGCGGGCCCGGTAGTCGGGCCGGGCCAGCTCGATGTCGCCGTTGCGCCGCAGCATCGCCAGGGTCTCGGTGACGGAGACGCCGGCGGACGTCGTAACGGAGTAGACGCCGATCGCCCCGATCCGGCGCACGGCCGGGAAGCCGTAGGACCGCAGGAGACCTTCGGCGTAGAGCGGATGGATCTCGGGGCGGAAGCGGACGAGGACGCGATCGGCCGCGTAGCGGGGGGCCCGGCGGCGGAGCACGGGCCTTTCGACCCGGAGACGGGACGCCGGGGGCATGAAGGTGCGTCCAGGGCTCTTGGTCTGCCGGGCCAGGCTGCCGTCCCCCGCTCCCAGGGCGGAGTACAGGACGATGAGCGCGGTCGCGGCGGCCTTGGGGAGACTCTCGAGCGCCATGATCATGGTCCTCTCCTTGCCCTAGAACTTGTACAGGACGCCGAGCGACGCGAGGCCGTTGACGCCGCCGGTGTACGGCAGGATCCCGGCCTTGGCTTCGATCACGATGCGGTCGGTCACCGCCGCGTCGGCGCCGATGGCAAAGCTGAGCTGGAGGTCGCCGCGGACGAGCTTCTTCTCGGCGCCGCTCAGGTCCTCCAGGGTCTCGCGCATCTCGAAGTCGGCCCGCAGCCAGCGGGCGCAGATCTCGAGGTAGGGGACGACACGGCCGAAGAAGAGGTAGGACAGGCGGGGCCCGACGGCGGCCTCCATCCAGCTCGACGACCCCCTGGCCTCGCCTTCGACCGCGAAACCCTCGAGCGGCCAGGTCGTCGACATCCCTATTGAATAGACGAACCGGGCCGTCCCGCCGATCTCAAAGTCCGAGAATTTATAAAGGGGCGCGTCGACGTCCACCCCCAGCGCGAAGCCCTTGAGCGGAGAGCCGTCGTACTGGAGGCTGATCGGCAGGGTGGTGAAGCTCACGTCCTTGAAGTCGGTCAGGGAGAGGCCGGCGTGGACGCCCACGACGATGCCCTTGGCCAGCCCGAATTCCGCCCGGGCCGAGATGAGGCCGGCCTGGATCCTGGAGGAGGCTTCGTCGCCTTTCCAGACGACGGTCCGGGAGAAGTTCTCGTAGCTCAGCCCCGCGGCCAGCGGCTTGATGGGCAGCCCCGCGGCCGCGGCCTGCGCGGCGGCGACGGCGAGCCCCGCGCACAAGAACAGGATGCGTCGGATCGGCGTGTTCCCAGCCCGCATGTCAGGACCTCCCGCCCCCCTCCGGGGTCAGCTTTTCTTGATTTTGGTCTCCGGGGCGGCGGCTTTCAGTCTCTCGATCTCCTTGAGCCGCTGCGTCGCGGTCTCGGCCAGCTTCCGCCCCGGGTAGTCCGTGACCACCTTGGTGAAGTACGGAAGGGCCTGGTCGTATCGCTTGGTCATGAAGTAGCAGTCGCCGAGATAGAAGTAGACC
>Ga0209705_10001181_pt1 | contig 13804 bp, 9 predicted proteins | sample PPLLaktember2015_5_FD_187262 | JGI IMG/M metagenome (GOLD analysis project Ga0209705, IMG submission 187262) | Freshwater sediment microbial communities from Prairie Pothole Lake near Jamestown, North Dakota, USA - PPLs Lake P8 Core (1) Depth... | ecosystem: Environmental > Aquatic > Freshwater... | reverse complement strand
TGAATAATCATTCCCTTGATATGACTATCATCTCCAGCCAACGTAACTGCGCCAGCAATTATTGAACCATTAGCCAAACTAGCAACAGTTACACCGGCGGGAATGGTAATATCTTCAGTAAATACACCTTGTGGAACCCATACCAAATTACCGACCGCTGCTGCTGCGAGAGCCAGTGTAATCGTGGCATATTCTGCCACAGGATTTCCGCCATCATCGTAAAGCAGGACTGTATCGCCACCTAAGCCGACTTGTAGCCCGACAATATCAATGCCTGGACCTTCGGTAGGTGGACCGACACCACCGCCACCACTACCAAACGAGTGCCATGCTCCTCCCTCCCACCAGTAAGCAGTATCGGTATCCGTCTCGAAGAATACAGTACCATCCAGATCGGGCGTAAATGCCAGCCTCTCTGCATTTGTTCCATACCAAATCGAACGCTCAAAAATATTATCCACTAGTTCGCTCTTAGTTTACGACCTTGACCTGAATCGTCCACTACATCTCCGTTTTCATCTGTATTTCCCATAGACCAATATCCACGCAATCCAGGTAAAGACAAATTGATGCTCTCCGCATTGCCCCATGAGGTCGTCGGTGCATACAGGTTCACGAATACAGACGATAATAGCTTCTTGAGCGAAGAATTGATCTTGGATGGGTTGTCTCTGATCGGCATTTCTATACTCCCAGTTTGGCTAAATATTGGTCAAGATTTCTGATCTTCTTGCATTGCACATCAAGACCATAGGGCGCAGTATAAGTTATCTGCTCTATAAATGATATACGCTGATCTTTGCGCAATTGTGTATAAAGGGGCAGCCTGCCTATAAGCACATCTGGTATTATGGCAAACTTGCCCGGTCTTACGTTCCATGGGTAAACCTCAGTATTGTTTATGTCTTCTATTTTTTGTCCAGAAGTACCAATATAATGAAGGTACTCTATCGTAGTTGGAATAGCTTTGTAGACAGCCCTGCGATTTTCATAAATTCCGAATATCCAACGATTATCATTAATATCGCCAACCGATACGGCATCATTGATCACCTCCAGCGCCATGCGACTGGTATTCTCGAATGCATTTACCAGCACACCATTATAGGTTATGAGATTTTGATCAGTTGAAATAACCCCGTTCGGGTCTGCACTAAGCACCGCCTTGATCTTGTCGCTGGCTTCGATGGACAGGTCATAATCCCCGAATTCGTAAACATAATTATCCAACCAATAAATATAGCCCTTGCAATTCAACGATAATTTGATATCGCCGCTGTTGCTCCCAGGCCTGATCGATGGCTGGTGAGTTATTTCGGGTTCTTTGTTATCTTCAAGATATGTATCACGCCTGTATTCGGCTTCGGTAGCCTCTACTGTTCCACCGGCTATGACCTGCTCCCAGATGCCATATTTCTCCTGGCTTTCAAGGTCCTCTGCAATGATCGTGGTCGTCGGCGTTCCTGTGATCGGTTCGCCAGTTTCTTCGTCATAACCTATGATCGGCGTGTATTCCACGCTGCAGCGATTGCATATTTCAGACAACTTGCCACGCTCAATGGTCAAGCCTCCAAGCTGCACTGAAACACTATCCACATAGCCCTCCCAAACAATATTGCCCTCGGCTCCATAACACACGATATGGCGTCCAAGTCCATTGGCGATCCACTCGTCTGCCTCCGTCTCAGATACATTCATGGATATATCACAAGTCTCAAAACCGCTTTCCGCACTGATCGTATGCGAATAAGACTCTATGGCACGGTCTAATACCTTATAAAATTTCCCCCCGCGTACCAGGGGGTAATGGGATACAACCGTTATGGTGATTGACTTTTCATAAGTCGGTATGGTCATGAATTTCCTCGCATGGATAGATAACGAGAAGCGCGGTAGACGTGTCCAATATATTTGTTACGCCAAGATAGTATATATGAAAATTCAAATTGACTGAAAGAGAAGAACCATAATCTTTGATCAGCATTAGCCTGCAAATAAGGACCTCCACGCGATTGCCTGTTCCACTCTCCAATCACATAAGGATCGTATGGAGGAAGACCAATATAACCATTGTAATAACGGCGCAAGAGGCAACGCGAATTCCTCGGATTGCGTGTGGCATCAATGTCCAAATAATATTCATTTTCCAACTTGTATTGAAGGCTATCAATATGATATGTGCCGATCCACTCATCTACCGGTAACAATATTAAGTCGTAATAATAGGTCACGATATTTCCGGCATCATCTTGAAAATACTCGATATCAATGCGCGCGCCTTCGATCACATCACTGTCAGTGAAAGCTGTATTTTGCCCCAAATTTATAATACCCATGTCAAATATCTGAGTCTCAACTGCAGTTGTGGTGGGAATTGGTCTTACTTCTTCACTATATATGGGTGCGCTACCCATGGAAGAACGGCAAGCTAATCTGATCTTGAAGTCCTCGTTCACAGCCGCGGTTTTGACTCGCACGTAAGCATGAAACGAACCACGATACTCTCTTGCCAATGTGCTATCGAAGCTAACGATCAACATAATTACCCAATCCGCGGTGGCTCCAGTATAGTCCCACGTAAAAAGCCGTCCAGTAGGTGTATACGAAGCATCGCTCATCGCTCCATCTGCCGGATAATTCAAGACAATGCCTATTTCGTTTTGCTTATCGGAAATATTGATAAAAGGCGTGAATCTATCTCCACGCGATAACGATCGCAAAGCCACCATTACCGTGTCTGGCGTATAAGTATGTTTAGTTTCCCGACCCTCAAGAATAATACGTGCCAGAGCTGCAATTTCTCCAGGCACTTGCGCAGAATCAATGTTCAGGTAGGGCGTGATCACGGTAAAAACATCACGGTTATCTTGCGTCGGAACAACGAATCCGGCACTAACATCAACGACGATGCGTATCCAAAATCCGGTTACACCATTCACGTCACAAGCCACCCAGTTAGTGGGTTGATCCCAGAATACGAGCTGCTCATCGCCAAGGTCAAATTGTGAATTTCCATATACAGCAAGTTCGGTCCACACGGGACCTACGGCATTTGTACAGTAATAATATGTATAGACTATATTCCTTGATGGCGTGCCGAGATCCGTAGCCAGGCTGTCGAATGGTCCGGAAGAAGCAACATCGGTCGTGATCCCGAAATACAATTCGTCATCATCTTCTGGTACAGCAGGCAATAAATCGGTTGGCTTCGCAGCACCCAAGAGATTGCCTGACCATGCAGTTAAACTGTCATCGTAATAATATATATGGGTCAACTGCGCCCGGTTATGCTTGTTGGCAATATATGTATTACCATCGCAGGTGGCTTCGCGTCCGGCTTCCTCTGGGACATCGATATAGTAATAAATATGTAATTTGGGTGGATCATACGTTGTATCATCAAACGAATAAAATGGGCGCGAGTCCAGCCCTCCATGATCGTCATAGCATTCTTCGGGAATGTTATACCCAAGGAAAAGCGCCAGTGCATTACCCGAAACCCATCCATCACGATCGACGATCTCTTGGACTATGTCTTCCAAACCGTAGATATATTGCACCTCACCATCAGTATGCCAGGAATCGGCTGGACTGGTGTAAACGACAGAAGCATCGGTATGGTTATATTTCTTGCGATACATATAATCAGTGAAGAGGTCTACAGATTCGGTAGGCACAGCTCCCCACTGTACTGCAGTATCCACATCTTCTCCATGGATAACGATATCCATTGGGTAGGTATCGTCAGACGATGTATCGCTGGCAACTACTTCAAGATATGCCGCCCAGATATGAGCGCCTTGCGGCACGGTTACGCCAGAAAATATCAAACCAACTTCCGCGGGGATACTATCGGGCGGGAATATACCTAAAGGATTGCGAATATTGTCAGACCAACCAGCTTGCGCGTCCTTGTCGACATATATATCATGACCAGAGGCAGTAACAGGATATGTTTCAGAAACAATCGTTTGTCCATTATCGAAGTCCTGCATCGTGTCAGCTTCCACGCACGTATCACTGCCTGGTTCGATATCTTGCCAATGATCACGCTCAATGACCAGCGTAAAATCATCCATGGCAATCAACTGGCATGAATTGAAGAACGGCTGTTTATAAGGATTGCTCAGGCTATCGATCTTGTAGCCCTTGATTGCCGCATAGCGAGTATTGGTCTCATTGGGTCCGCGCGCCTCCAGCCATACCACCTGTCCTTGCCAATGACTTGTCCAGAACGCGACGGCTTTTTCAAGCATGGCAAGCAAATCCTGCACATAAGTAATAGCCCGATCCTGATCTGCCGCGCTCAACTTTAGCTTAAACGTCTCCACCGCGTTATCGAATTGGCGCATGGCTAACCTGCGCCCATCTGCAAGAGGTGAGTTCTGCCATACCCCATCACCCTTATATTGTGCGATAGCCGGAATCCAATTGTCCAGCAGATAGCCATGGGTAATATCCAGGAAGTCTACATGATCCGTGCCGTCTGTGATGCGTAAGAGCGGATTACTCATGCTTACCCTCCCGTGAGAACTTGATTTACCCTGGCTTTGAACATTGCAAAGTCCATATTGTCTCCAAGATACACGTCTCCAAAGTTCAATGTTGTGGTGCGGCTGACAGGTGTGGCATTCATGGTTTGAGCACTCATGCGTGTAGCACCGGCATTGGCAATATTGGGGCTGACCGTAGATTTTATGGCACGGTGTATGATGTCTTTCGAATTGGAAATACCCATCGCAAAACCGAGCATGGTATCACGACCGATACGCATAAAGACTTTTGAAGGAGAACTGGATTCAAGCAATCTCCGCAGCCATAGGGGTATATCGATGCCCAGTGTTTGAATTTCAGTTAAAATTTTGGACTTGAAGTTGCGAATACCATTGGTAATGCCATTGATGATCGATTGACCCAGGTTAATAAACGGGTTATTCTCAGCAGTTGTGCCACCAATACCAAAGAGTGTCTTGACGCCATCGATAAAACTATTGACCGCTTGCGTGATCGCGCCTTCCGGTCCGAGCAAATTGCTCAAAGTCTGCGTAAAACCGTCTTTCAGGCCATTAATGATATCTACACCATAGGTTTTGAATAATGTAGATGGACTTTTGATACCAAAGAATTTCTTGAAATTATCGGTGATCAATTTCCAAACTTCATTTACCCAATCGAAAATTTCGATTGCATGGATCATACCGCCTGTCAGCCCCGAGATAATCGCCGTTCCATTGGGTTTCATGATGCCCGATACGAGATTGGCGATGCTAAAGAACTCCAGGAAGGTATCCAAGACCAACTGCCAGATATTGATATTCCAGTCATAACTCTTGATTTTTTCCAATGCACCCTCGATCACGCCTCCCACGATAGCCTTGCCAAGCTCTTTACAGGCAGTAAGTAGGGAATTTGAAATACGTTGCTCTGGTGAAAGCAGGTTTTCCAATCCTAATGTCCCGCTGGGTCCGGTAGGAAGGATTTGCGGTCCAGATATAGCATTGGCAAGCGCGGTGAACAGGTTGTCCTTGGCAGTTGACAACCACCCTTGTACTTCATCGCTGTTCCAGGCTTCGGATATCTTCTCGGCAATCTTTGACAGAATATAGCGACCGATGTTACCCAATACGGCAAGCACACCACCACTCTTCTTGATATCCTCCGAGAACAGTTCGAGCACATTCCTGAATCGATCTACCAATCCGACATTTCCACCTTTGTCCTCGCGCTTATCCTTCCCGCGCCCTGCTTTGCCATCGTCGATCGGCGCTACCGCGTTATTCCAAGCGCCTGCAATCTCTTCCCAGCTCGGTAAATGCACTGCAGCGGCAAACTCATCCCACCATCCGCGCATCGTGGTCAGCGCGCCACTAAAAGCGGTTTTCATGCTGGAAACCGCGACTTGGAAGCCGGAGTTGGGCGATTGGAAATTGTTATACCAGGCATCGTCCCAAATAGCAGGCAGGATATTATCAAACAAGTCCTTGAATTCTTTTTCAGCCTGTTTCTTCAAATCGTCGAAGTTGATGCTGCTCACCCTGCCCTCTAAGTCGCCAAGTGACTCTACCATGCTGTCAAAGCCTTCGGCAGCTTCTTGGGCGGCAGAGCCGAGCGCGCTGGTCGTCTCAGAACTGGCTTGAGCTAATTCGACCAAATTCTTGATTATCGCTTCCTGCATCTCCACGGCATCTTTCAGCGGCTCAATGGACTTCTTGTAGGTCTCCAATATGTCTTGCGCGATTTTTAATTGCTCTTTGGAAATCTCAAGCTCATCCTTTTTGGTCTGCTCAGCCAATCTAAAAGCGTGCAACTGTACCTCGGAAGCATTGACCACTTTCAACTGGTTTTTCAATATTTGCCTGCTGGCACCCCTGCGCAGCAGGTTGTTGTAATCCTTGATTAGCTTGTTGGTATGGATCGCCTGGCGCGCCGATCTTTTTACCGCGGCGTCATAGTCCAGCTGCGCTTTCTCTGCACGGCGCGTGGCTTCTTCGACCATCTTTTCGTATACAGCCTGTTGTTTGAGTGCCTGGGCATATTCAAGTTGCACCTTGAGCAACTTGGCTATCTCATCACCGAATGGACCAGGGATAGCTGCAAGGCGCTCGAATATTCCCGTGGAAATCTGCCCGGTGCGGTTCAGCTCATCCAATGTTCTGATCATGAGCAGAGATATATCGACGAAATCCTGATTGGACTGCAGGTCCGTGATAATACCCAAGCCGGTCAATGCTCCAAGCGCGCTTTTGACCGAATCCTGGATGCTATCGAGCAAGCCAAAATCGGCTTTGGTAAATCCCTTCAGCCATTCATTAGCTGTCTGCAAACCCCAGAGATCGATATGGGGCAGGATTTTAGGTGGTGATCCTGGCTTGAACCAGCTCGTGAGCAATTTAGCCACGAAGTTGATCGCCTGGGTCAGGAACTTAGCCGCACCCTCGACAATGCCACGCGCAAAGGTGTAGATGAGCTTGAGACCCCAACTAAAGAAGTCGTCACCCATTTCCTCGAAGGTGTCACCGAATTTCTCCTTGATCTGGCGTGCAAAGGGGAATAGTTTACGGATCAGCTCAGAGATATACCATTCAACCTTGAAAATCATCAACCCCAGCTTAATGATGCTCTTGATTACAGTCTCGATCGATGGTGGTGCTAAACCGAGTAATTCGAAGAAACGCTTAGCTGCACTAGTTATTTGTTGAAAACCCACCTGCCCGAGTTGTAGAACCACAACCAAAGCCTGCCCGATTGCCTTGGTTATATCTCCTAAACGATCAAAATCAATCTTTTTCAGAAATTCATTGACCGGCTCCCAGGCTTTCTTGATAACAGGAGTGATGATATCCCAACCCAGGAAGGTATCAAATAAGTTTTGTAATCTGATCTTGATTGCCTTGATCGTGTCTCCTAAATTTTTAGCGGCATCTGGCATATCTTCGTTGACGTATTGGATAAATGCCTTGAAAAAGTCTTCTACCGGAAGAGCGCCTTCGGATGCGGCTTCACGGAATGCATCGAAACTCATCGTAACATCGCCCAGATTATCATACATGATACGCAATATGGTATTGATCGGCATGAACGCGCCACGTCCCAAGTCTCGCAGTTCCGTACCCGTTACCTTGCCCTGCCCTTTCATCTGGGCAAAGTTATAAATAATGCGTTCCATAACATCACTGCTAAGACCTGTAGCGGCGGTATAGTCGATCATTGCAGCAGTCAATTCCTTAGCGGATTCGACACCCCATCCCATGGCGATGCTCAATGAAACTGTCTGGTTGATATCATCGATAGCGACCGGGGATATATAGGATAATTTACGCATCCAATCGAGTAATTCTTTGGTGTAATCGGTGGCAATATTCACCGACTTGGAGTAATCGTTGGTGATACCTAGATTGCGTATCTGACGAGAAATGAGACCGTCCAAACGCAGGGTGAAAAACTGGATTTCTTCGGCAGCTTCTACCGAGTTCCTGGCGAAGTCCTTGATTACCTCGATGGTTTTGCGGATGACCTGTTTCAGGATCTCGAATTTGAACATGGCTTCGAGTACACTATCACCCAAAGAGCGCCAACCACCGACGCGTATAATCCCGCGCCCGGAGAATAAATCGAAGATCGAACTAAGCAAGCCTTTTATCACATTGACGACACTCGATAGTATCTTCCCTGCAGCAGTAAGCACGGCTTTACCAAGACTGAAGATGGCTTTCCCGATTTGGACACCGGCATTGACGATACCACGCAAAACTTTGGGCAATAAACCGGTGATGGTCTTCAGGATATTCCCGAAGAAATTGGTGAATCCCTTGACAACTGTTTGCCCTGCTCCAACAAGAGATCCGATGATCGCTCCCTGTATTGCGCCGAGCGAACCCATGACAGCATTGCTGATACCCAGGCTGGGGAAAGCAAAGCCTGCAATCGTACCTAGTATGCCTCCAATTTTTGCGCCGGTACTTGCATACTTCTTGATATTACCCCCCAGACCATTGATGATATTGGCCAATATATTACCACCCTCGCTGACAGCATCAAACGAGTCTGCTAGAGCATCATTGATCTTAACCGCATCCCCGCCAGCCTGTGCATAGCTTTTGAATTGTTTTGTCGCGGTTTCGAGGATGGTATTCAATTCACGCAAAGCCTGCAAACGGTTTTGCGTCATGCGCCCAAACGAAACAATGGTTTTAGCCGCTTCACCCATGTTCTTGATGAAATCGTTAAAACCTTCGGACTTAAATTCAACGCCAGTAGGAGTGAGTGGCATCTATCATTTCCCTTTGGCTTTGCTGCTGGCTGCGTCTTCTGAGTGTAACTTGATCAGCTTATGATATTCGTACCAGGCTATCAACTTGGCACGGAATACTTTGGGATATTTCTCCAATCTCGCTAACTCATCCAGCGTAGCTCCTGCGGCAACAGCCGCGTCAAATTCACTATAGTAAGCTGAATAAGAGATGCGGGGGTCTACCGCATCTTTTACTCCTGCATCTGTGATCGGCTCACCGTTTCTGCGAACGTCGAAAGGGACGTCCTGCCTTGCCGATATCCTCTGGTTTGACCGAACTCATTTCCTGGATAAAGTTAATTAATGCAATATTAGCGATCATATATCGCTTAAACACGAACTCTTCTTCCAGCGGGTCTTCGAGGTCAAAACCAGACAGGTCAATTTGCCCGCGCTTTTCCATAAACCTTAGCTTGGGAAGCCACTCATCCGTGGGCGGGATGCCACCGATAACGTCGATTCCGAACATTACGGTAGCGTCAATCATGGCTTCACCACGCTTGCGATCTACTTCTCCTTGGGCTTTGAGATAAGCAGGATCATTCGGGTTCTGTTCGTCACGATCGTTTTCTTGATTATGCCAGACTGGTACTTCTGGGTCTGGGATACGGTCGGTAACATCGGTGATGATGGCGATAGGGATTGCTTTGATGCGGATGGTAAAACCTTCCACTTCCAGCAAATCATCCTGCGTCTCGTCCGCCAAATCGCGGGCTGTTTCAATTGCTTCTTTACCGGTCATCTATTTGCTCCTTTAAGAGTTGTTTTATATTGATCTTGCGTGGGGCAAGAATTAAGTTGCTTGCCCCACGACGATAAAGCCATCCACCGCATCATCGGCAAGTCCTACACCGAAGATAAGGTTGGGGTCTGAAGTGCAGTACGCTAAAGCGTTGATCTTGTCGTTGCCAGGCATGGTTCCGGTTTTCTCAGGAACGAGCTTCCATGAGTGACCGCCATCGATGGACTTGAAGATGCGTCCCTTGGGTGTGGCGCTGGTATGGGACAGGAAACCGACAGACTTGGTTGGGAAGACAATCGATTCGACTGAGCCTGCTCCTGAACCGGTAAAGGTCGTTTCTGTCCAGGTAACACCCTGATTGAGGGTGTAGTAGGCACGTCCATTCGAGCATCCGACCAGCCATTCCGTGGTACTCTTGACCCACACGGTATTGATCGAAACTCCAACACCGACTGGGGTGGACGGTGATGCGGTCCAGCTCGCGCCATTTGTCGTGAAGACCAAGGCGCCATTCTGCCCGCCTGCAACGGCGAAATCGGCAGAAATCCCATGTACGCATAACAGCGTATCGGCAGTGGCAGCACCAGCATCCAGAACGGTCACACCGGCAGTCACATCGTCTGTGCCGTAGATGTATCCGTTATCGCCAACGATGAAAGCGTATGAGCCTGTAGACCAGGCATCATTCGGTTCTCCACCGGTAACGAATCCTGTGGTGACAGCGGTGAAATCAGGCACGGTGATACCGTCTGCATCGACCTTGGGCAGGTAGCTCAGGTTGTTGGCGTCATTGCTGACGATGAAGATGTAATCACCCAGGCACTCGATACCCGAGGGGTCCTGGTCGGTCAGCGTATCGATATCGAACACGTACCAGGTCGACCCACCATCCAGCGTGTACACAAAGTCAGCTAGTGTTGCAGGTGAGCCACCGGTGTATTTGGTGATACCAAATACCTTCTGGCAGCCATTCGATTCGGATTCGCAATCGCCGCAGGAAACGTTATCGCATAACACCGCATCCAGGACTTCATTGACGATGAGTGTTGGTGTGCGATTGACGGCGCTCAACGGAACTACTTCGTAGGCATCCTTGGCAGAGATGTCCGAGGTCTCATTAATGACCGCATTATCTCCACTTGCCAATGCACCCAAGTCCTCGGTCGAGTAATTGGTGAGCGAGGCATCTTCAAGGATCAGCGCCTTGTCGTATTCGTTGAATGCCGATGGGTCCTGGCATAATCCGGTATGCAGCTGCACATCAAATGAGCAGCCCTTCCGCGCGAGCCTCATCAGGTCTGATAGCATATCGTGCGGGTAACGTCCCTCAACCGAAGTGGTGGGCCGTTCTGTCGCGCCCTTGATCTGTGATTTTTCGATGAATGCGCCATACTTGAAAGGATCGGGACATTCAACGCGCTCGATATCCCCATAGCCCTGAGACAGGGACATCATGCGCAAGCAAGATTTATAGGACGGCGTGTGATCAGGACGCGCACCGCCTTCAATGAGAAAGACACGCGTATTGGCGGTTTTCGCAAGCGTGAAATCGCTCATAGTAACCTCCTATTGATTTCGATATAGTTCAAGAAATTTTCTCTTGAACACATTGATACAAGCCTGCATTCCAGCTTGATCGTTCAGAGCAGCCCGCCAATTGAACAATCCATGCTCATATTGCAGAGCCTCTATCTCTCTATAAACAGCTTCCATGTCCAAGCCCCGAATGTCCGGAGGGTTGGCAGGGATGCCATAACGAGCCATTTCAGGTCCGTCATTGTCTTTGATCAATGAGCGCCTTTTCCGCCCATTTTCATCTGTATAAACTACTGCCTTCAATACAACCTCCGTTCTGCTAGATAACCGCCACACTCATCCTGCGCTTGACATGATGCTTGACATGCTTCCAAGCCATGATCTCGCCTCGATGCGTTCCGAAAGGATTATTGACTGCATCCATGCCGAGGAAATGGCTGCTTCCCCCTGTGTTGTGAGACAGGTCTTCGCGCAGATATTCGAACATATTTTTAAGACGGTTACATGAGCAGGGTGGTCTTTCCAATCGTGCAATTGCCAACCAAATAATGCACCACGCCCATTTATCGGAGAGGGGATCGCATGAGACACCGCGCAAATATTCATTGCTACGGTCTCCCGCTTGATAATATAGCTCCACTTTATCAGGCGCTCGGCATACGTCGAATGAGGCAGATGACCAACTGCCATCTTCATAAGTGGCTGGAAACGGGACAACGATTCCTGCTTCGGAATCTCTGACTCCCATACAACCATCCTGCTCTGTATCAGAGCAGACTTCGCAACCAGTTCCACCACAATTTATACAAATGCATCCAGGCTCGTTGTTCTCCCAGGAGAAGACGGCGCTTGGTTCGGTAACATCGTTATATACCCGATAAACCTCAACTGAAGTCACAAGCGGAGTGGTATCTGACATATCAATGGCTTGAAACCCATCATCGGTAGGATAATCAGAAAGCAAGTCTGGGTCGATGAACCACCAGCTCTCAAAGGTCATACTCAGCACACCGCCGGTTAATGTAGCCGTGCGGAAAGGTCTGATCTCCCACTCTTCCTCGCCACTGTGACCTTCGAAATATACCTTGATCTCACACAATTCTGTAACACTGATGTCATTGAGTGTGATGGCTGCGGTTTCATATAAACCATCGGCATCGTTATCTTGATAGGATAGGGATGCGTCTGCAACTGTCGGCGTTCCCAGGAGTGTTACCGATCTTTGTCCACCAGATATGACCCTGCCGTACCTGGTTGGGATACTTTTCTTGAAACCGCGCACGTCAAGCACTTGGTAAAGGCTTTCACGATAGAAATCACGCGGGAACATGGCTTTTTCCCCTGCAATCCAAACAGGAGCGGGGAAGAAATGAACTTCCTCAGCTAAAGTTTCCTCAGCGTCTTTGATGGCGTATGCTAAACTCTCATGGGATACCTGATCTGATTTTTGCCAGTCATGGCGTGGCCATACATCGCCGCAGGAAGAGCCAGTAGGGAATACCGCAGGGTTGAGGCTTGGTGCAGTCGCTCCGGCAAAATGCATGGGTGCAATACCCAGCATGCGCGCAAAGCGAGGCAAGGAAAGAAGCGAATATGGCAATGGACTGGCTGACGGCATTTGCTTTCTCCTAGTAAAATAAATAGACCGAGCTTCGCCAGTCCAGCGAAACTTCGGTCTATTAGTAAACTCAACTAATTATACACTAAGCGCAATAATTATGAAACAATTCTATACATCAATTACCGAGTAACTGCTTCTCGATAATTATTGCTACACCAGAAAGCGCGAATGGCAAACTGACAATCGTTGTCGCACGTATGCTACATACCAATGCCATCGTGAATAGCAATCCTATCCATACCGAGTTGCAATATACACAGCTCAGCAATTGCGCCAGGCTGCCATCTTTAAACTGCGGTTCAGAGCGATCGTTATAATACATGCCTGTGAGCATGCGCAGTTTGGTAAGGATGTCAAACGGACCTCCCTGATCAACATCGGCAAGCATGTTCGATACCCTCCATACTGCAAGAGGCACAATCAACACAGACAGGTAATCAATCCACATGGTTGTGTTTTGTTTGTGTCCGTTTCCAATTATGTAAGATTATATCCATAAAATCATGGTTTACATACAATTATTCTCTCCCCATCGTGGAAGTATACGTTAACGCAATCTGGGGTTCTAGTAGGTGTGGGAGTAGGTGTTCTAGTTGGAGTGGGGGTAGATGTCTTGGTTGATGTCGGTGTGGCTGTTCTAGTTGGAGTAGAGGTTCTGGTGGCTGTACTGGTTGGAGTTCTAGTTGGGGTTGCCGTATTTGTCGACGTTGGAGTAGAAGTAGATGTTTTGGTAGGAACTAGCGTATATGTGCTGGTTGGCGTAGGTGTTCCAGAGGGTTTATTTAATAGAATTATAGCGTCATCTGGCTGTAAAACTACTTGATTTACAGTACTCCCATCATTATATCGAGCGACACTCTCCACCTTTACTGCATCCCCTATAACTGTACCAGTTCCTAATGGTTTTATAACTACATCGACTACACCAGATAGATTAAAGATTCCCAAGCTATGCCATCCTAGAGCACCAATTGACTCGTCAAGAAGAACGTCTATACCGTTAACGTTTACAGTAACATTTCTACTATTTGATGCATCTGGAGCAACCCATACTTTGACATCGTAGTCTCCGGGATATATTATATTAAAGCGATATGAAAGAGATGCAGCAACA
>Ga0209705_10001180_pt1 | contig 13808 bp, 12 predicted proteins | sample PPLLaktember2015_5_FD_187262 | JGI IMG/M metagenome (GOLD analysis project Ga0209705, IMG submission 187262) | Freshwater sediment microbial communities from Prairie Pothole Lake near Jamestown, North Dakota, USA - PPLs Lake P8 Core (1) Depth... | ecosystem: Environmental > Aquatic > Freshwater... | reverse complement strand
GCTCGCGCGCCCGCGCCGCCTCGCTGCGCGCCTCGAGCCGGCCGCCGGCGAAGATGGGCTGGGTCACCGCCGCGGCGATGCTCCAGATGCCGGCCGGGCCGGTGAAGAGGTTGGAGAGCGAAGCGCTCTCGGAGCCCAGCGCCGCGGTGAGCGAGATCGAAGGAAACATCTCGCTGCGCGCCACGGCCACGCGCGCGTTCGCGGCGGCAAGGCCGCGCTCGGCTTCGACGAGGTCGGGCCGGCGCAAGAGCAGCTCCGAGGGCAGGCCGGAGGGCAGGATGGCGGGGATGAGGCTGTCTTCGGGTCGTTGGGCGGTCCTGATCGTGCCTTCGAAAACCTGCGCCGGCGAGCGCCCGAGGAGCACCGCGAGCGCCGCCTCCTCGCGCTCGCGCTCGCGCTCGAGCGGCGGCAGCTGCGCGCGCGCCGCGGCGGCCTCGGCCTCGAGCTGGCGCAGCTCGAACTCCGAGATCACGCCCGCGTCGCGGCGCTTCCTCTGCAGCGCGAGAGATTCTTCCCTTAACTTCAATGTCTGCCTGGTGAGCTCGACCTGCTGCTCGAACGAGCGCAGCGCGAAGTAGGACTTCGCCACCTGCGCCGCGAGCGCGAGGCGCACCGCCTCGCGCGAGGCCTCGCTCGCCTCGAGCTCGGCGCGCGCCGCCGCCACGCCGGAGCGCAGGCGCCCGAAGAGGTCGAGCTCGTACGAGACGTTGACGGTGGCGCGGTAATTCGAGAACTCGCGCGGCACCCCGGCGAAGGAGGTGGCGGTCTCCCGCGAGCTGCGCTGGCGGCTGGCAGCGCCCTGCGCATCGACCTGCGGGAAAAGGCCCGAGCGCGTCTCGCCGAGCAGCGCGCGCGCCTCGTCGACGCGCGCGGCGGCGATGACGAGGTCGGCGTTGCTCTCGAAGCCCTCTTGAACGAATTTTTCCAGGACAGGATCCTCGTAGATGCGCCACCAGCGGCCGTCCTCGGCAAAGCGCGGCGCCGCCTCCTTCCACGCCGCCGGCAGCTCGACCGGCGGCCGCTCGTAGGCCGGCGGCGTCGAGCATGCCCCCGTGAAAAGCAGCAACAGGGCAACAGACTTCCTAGTCACGTGCATGCGGGGCATGGTGCGGGTGCTGGACCGGGACGTGCGTGGTCGTGCGCGCATGCCCGATCTCTTCCTTGATCGCGGCCGTCGAGCGCTTCTCGGTGAGGTGCCGGTCGGTCATCAGCTTGAAGAACATCGGCACGAAGAAGATGGCGAGGAAGGTGGCGGCGAGCATGCCGCCCATCACCCCGGTGCCCACCGAGTGGCGCGCGCCGGCCCCGGCGCCGGTGGAAATCGCGAGCGGCAGTACGCCCAGGATGAAGGCGAGCGAGGTCATGAGGATCGGCCGGAAGCGCAGCCGCGCCGCCTCGACGGCGGCGGCCGAGGCCGAGAGCCCCTCCTCGTGCTTGAGCACGGCGTACTCGACGATCAGGATCGCGTTCTTCGCCGCGAGACCGAGCAGGGTCACGAGGCCGATCTGGAAGTAAACATCGTTCGTCAGACCCCGGATCGAAACTGCGGCGAGCGCGCCGAAGGTCCCGAACGGCATGGCGAGCAGCACCGAGAGCGGCAGCGACCATTTTTCGTACTGCGCCGCCAGGATGAGGAACACCATCACCACCGCGAGCGCGAGCGCGACGCCCGAGGTGCCGGCCGAGCGCTTCTCCTGGAAGGAGGCGCCCGCCCAGTCGAGGCTGAAATCCGCCGGCAGCGTCTTGGCGGCGACGCGCTCCACCGCTTCCAGCGCCTGCCCGGTCGACACGCCCGGCTTGCCCGAGCCGAAGATCTTCACCGCCGGCAGGTTGTTGAAGCGGTCGAGCGCGTCGGGGCCGGCGCTGTAGCGGATGCGCGCGAGCGAAGCGAGCGGCACCATCTCATTGTTTCCACTTCTTACAAAAATCCGTCCTATGTCATCCGGCTTGTTGCGGTACGCCGGGTCGGCCGACATCAGCACCTGCCAGGTGCGGCCGAACTTGTTGAAGTCGTTGACGTAGTAGCTGCCCATGGTCGCAGCGAGCGTGCCGTAGAGCTCCTCCAGCGGCACGCCGAGCGCCTTGGCGCGGTCGCGGTCGACGTCGATCGCCAGCTGCGGCACGCTCGCGCGCCAGGGCGTCTGCACGAAGCCGATGTGCGGGTCCTGCATCGCCGCGCCCATGAACTGCCCGAGCACCTGCGCCATGCGCTCGGGCCCGCCTTCGCCGCGGCTCTGCAGGAACGCCTCGAAGCCCCCGGCGGTGCCCAGGCCGAAGATCGCCGGCGGCGCGATCGCGAACACCATGCCGTCCTTGATGCCGCCGGTCTTCATGAAGAAGTCGCCCACCAGCTGCGGCACGGTGGCCTCGCGCTCGTCCCAGTGCTTCTGCGTGACGAAGATCGTCGCCGCATTGTTGCGGAAGCCGCCGGCGAGGAGGTCGAAGCCGCTGAACGCCACCACGTCGAGGTTGTTGGGGTTGGACTGGATCGCCTTCACCACCTCGCCCACCACCTTGTCGGTGCGCTCGAGCGTCGCGCCGTCGGGCAGCAGCGCGGCGGCGATGTAGAAGCCCTGGTCCTCGTCGGGCACCAGGCTGCCCGGCGTCTTCTGCCACAGCCAGAACGCGGCGACCACCATCACGGCGAAGAGCGCGAGGCCGACGCCGCCGCGGCGGATGATCCAGGCCACCCCCGACTCGTAGTGGTCGGTGACGCGCCCGAAGCCGCGGTTGAACCAGCCGAACATGCGGTTGGGGGTATGTTTCGGCTTCAGGACGATGACGCAAAGCGCCGGCGTGAGCGTGAGCGCGACGATGCCCGAGATCACCACCGCGATGGAGATGGTGACGGCGAACTGGCGGTAGAGCTCGCCGGCGAGGCCGCCGATGAAGGCGATCGGCACGAACACCGCGCACAGCACCAGCACGATGGCGACGATCGGGCTCGTCACCTCCTTCATCGCCTTGATCGCCGCCTCGCGCGGCGCGAGCCCCTCCTCGTGCATGATGCGCTCGACGTTCTCCAGCACCACGATCGCGTCGTCGACCACGATGCCGATGGCGAGCACCATGCCGAACAGCGTGAGCGTGTTGATCGAGTAGCCGAGCAGGAACAGGCCCGCGAACGAGCCGATGAGCGACACCGGCACCGCGGCGAAGGGGATCAGCGTCGCGCGCCAGCTCTGCAGGAAGACGAACACCACCACGAACACCAGCGCCATCGCCTCGAGCAGCGTCTTCACCACCTCGCGGATCGAGACCTCGACGAAGCGCGTGGTGTCGTAGGGGATCGAGTAGGCGAGGCCCCCGGGGAAGCGCTCGGCGGCGCGCGCCACGGTGCGCTTCACCTCCTCGCCGACCTCGAGCGCGTTGGCGCCGGGCTGCAGGAAGATGCCCACCAGCGTCGCCGGCTGCCCGTTGATGCGGCCGATGAACTCGTAGTCGCGCGCCGCGAGCTCGACGCGCGCGATGTCCTTCAGGCGCAGCGCCGAGCCGTCGGCGTTGGAGCGCAGGATGATCTCGGCGAACTCCGCCGGGTCGGCGAGGCGCCCGCGCGTGGTCACCGTGTAGACGAGCTCCTGCCCCGGCGGCGCCGGCGACTGGCCGACCTTGCCGGCGGCGAACTGCGCGTTCTGCTCGTTCAGCGCGCGCACGATGTCGGCGGTGGCGATGCGGTGCTGCGTCATGCGGTCGGGCTTGAGCCAGATGCGCATGGCGTAGTCCTTCGCGCCCCAGTTCACCACCCCGGTCGTGCCCGGCACGCGCTTGAGAAGATCCAGCACGTTGAGCGTCACGTAGTTCGAGACGTAGATGTCGTTGAAGCGGTTTCCGGGCGAGTAGAAAGCCACCACCTGCAGAAAGGCCGAGGAGCCCTTCTCCACCGTCACGCCCTGGCGCCGCACTTCCAGCGGCAGGCGCGGCTCGGCCTGCTTGACGCGGTTGTTGACGTTGAGCGCCGCCTGGTCGATGTCGGTGCCGATGTCGAAGGTGACCTGGATCTGCACCTGGCCGTTCGAGGTCGAGGTCGAGCTCATGTAGAGCATGTTCTCGACGCCGTTGATCTGGTTCTCGAGCGGCGATGCCACCGTCTGCTCGAGCACCTGCGCCGACGCCCCCGGGTAGACGGCCTGGACCGTCACCACCGGCGGCGCGATCTCCGGGTACTGCGCCACCGGCAGGTTGCGCATCGAGGCGAGCCCGGCGATGACGATGAACACCGACAGGACGACCGCGAAGATCGGGCGATCGATGAAAAACCGGGAGAACATGGGCGCTACTTCGCTTCCGGCTTTGCCCGGGAAATCTTTACGGGCGCGCCGGGCCCGAGCTTCATCAGCCCGTCGATGATGACCCGCTCGCCGCCCTTGAGGCCCCCGGTGATGATCCAGGCGTCGCCCGACCACTCGCCCACCTGGACGGGACGCGACTCCGCCTGATTTTTCTCATTGACGAGATAAACGAACTTTCCCTGCGGCCCCTCGAGCACCGCGCGCTGCGGCACGAGCAGCGCGTTCGGCCGCACGGCGCCGTGCAGGATCACGCGCACGAACTGCCCGGGGCTGAGCACCGCTTCCGCATTGGGCAGCTCGGCGCGCGCCTCGCGCGTGCCGGTCGACGGCGAGATGCGCACGTCGGTGAAGTCGAGCGTTCCCTTGACCGGATGCAGGCTGCCGTCGGCGAGGCGCAGCTCCACCTCGAACTTCTTCGGCAGCGTGAGGCGGCCGGCCTGCGCCTCCTTCTCGAGGCGCGACTGCTCGTTGTCCGGGATGCCGAAGTTGACCCAGATCGGGTCGGCCTGCACCACCGTGGTGAGCAGCACCTCGGGCCCGGAGACGAGCGAGCCTTCGGAGCGCATCGAGCGGCCGGCGATGCCCGACACCGGCGCCTCGACTTTCGTGTAGCCGAGATTCAGCCTCACCTCGGCGAGGCGCGCGCGCGCCGCCTTGACGTCGGCGTTGCCGATCGCCTCCGCCGACACCGCATCGTCGTAATCCTTCTGGCTGACCGCTTTCTCCGCGTAGAGCGGCTTCAGCCGCGCGGCGTTGCGCGCCGCCTGCTGCGCGCGCGCCTCGGCGGCCGCGACGTCGGCCTGGGCGCGCGCGAGCGCCGCCTCGTAGGGCGCGCGGTCGATGGTGAAGAGCGACTGCCCCTTCTTCACCCGCGCGCCCTCCTCGAAGTTGCGCGTGAGCAGGATGCCGGTGACGCGCGCGCGCACCTCCACCTCGCGCGAGCCCGCGGTCTGCCCCACGTACTCGAAGGCGACCGGCAGGGACTTCGCCTCGACGGTGACCGCGCTGACTTCGGCGGGCGGCATGCCGCCGCCGGGGCTGCCGTGGCCGCCGCCGCCTTTCTCCTGGCCGCCGGAGGGGCTGCAGGCCGCGAGCGCGGGCACGAGCGCGAGCAGGACGATCTGTTTGATACGCATGAACATCTCGACGGATCTGCTGAGCGGGAGGGGCCGGATTTTACGGCCGAAGCTCGGGGTGAGTGTTGCACGTGTAACCGAAGCGGCTACGCGCGGCGCGCGAAACCCGCTTCAGCGCGGCAAACGCCCTCGCGCTAGCGGAAGAGCCGATCGATCTGGCCGCGCTCCAGGCCGATGTCGCGCAGCGCCCGGTCGCTCAGCATGCGCAGCTCCGATCGGGTGCGCGCCGCGGCCCAGGACCGCCAGATAAGGAGCAGGAAGCGCATCCCGGCCAGCATGCCGCCCCCGGGCGGGCAGCTCAAACGCAATCCATGCATCCTGGGCATGCGCGTCCGGCATGCAAATCATGGGCTTGCGAAACAGATTGCAGGGCGCGCCGGGGCGTTATATTTTTTTCCGCACCATGGCGAGAAAGCGCACCGCGCGGCAGGAAGATCTCGGGCTGACGCTCGCCGAGTACGCCGTGCTCGCGCGCCTGGACACGCCGCAGAAGATCCAGGCCTTCGTGCACGGCCTGCGGCAGAACTTCGAGGTCGAAGGCGACACCTGCCGGCCGGTGCGCATGGTGCTGCGCGAGCGCCGCGCCCACTGCATCGAGGGCGCGATGCTCGCGGCGTGCGCCTTCTGGGTGCATGGCGAGCCGCCGCTGCTCCTCGACATGCGCGCGGTGCGCGACTTCGACCACGTCGTGGCCGTCTACCGGCGCAAGGGGCGCTGGGGCGCCATCTCCAAGACCAACGGCATCGGCCTGCGCTCGCGCGACCCGGTGTACCGCACGCTGCGCGAGCTGGCGATGTCGTACTTCCACGAGTACACCAACCGGCGCGACCACAAGACGCTGCGCGAGTATTCGCTGCCCTACGACCTGCGCCGCGTCGACCCCGGGGTGTGGGTGAGCAGCGAGAAGAACGCCTGGGAGGTGGCCGAGCGCCTCGACGAGCTGCGTCACTTCAAGCTGGTCAACGGCCACCACCTGAAGGCGGTGACGCGGCGCGACCCGTTCGAGCGCCGCGCCTCGCTGCTGCTCCAGTACCGCCGCCCGCGCGCCCTCATCGAGAAGCTGGAGCAACTCAAGAAAAAGAGAAGGAAATAGCGGCCGGCGTCCTCATGAACCGGGCCGGTGCACGAAGTCTTCGACCGTTTCGTTCTCTTCGTTGATCAGCACCCAGAGCTCGTCCGTGCTCCGCTTGACTGACTCGCGAACGTAAAAGCCTAGGATCACCGCGTGCTTGGAGCTTACGCGGTAGCGGTAGTAATAGACGCGGTGATGCTCGCCGAACGGACGCTTCGAGAAAAGCTCGAAAAACGTGTCCGCATCGACGCGCTCGAATCCGGCCGGGCGCGTCCCGCTACCCGTCCATTCGATGCCGCGCGCAATAGCGAGCGGCTCTCCTCTCTTCGCAATTCCGACCGGCATGCCGAATGCCCCAAGCAGTTCGCTCTTGCTGGTTCTACCCGGCTGCATTCGCTTCACCGCCGTGTCCGCTATTGGGGCCCCCGAGCGCCAGGACGGCGCAGGAGCGCAGCCTTGTAGCGCCAGCATGATGGCCAGCGCCGGCAAGATTGCCGGGGGCACTGGGCTACTTTGCATTGCCGCCCTTTGTCACATAATCGCGCACTATGCCGGCGTTATCGTCGATCAGGATCCACAGCTCCTGCGTCTGTACCGATCGGGAAGAATGCACGGCGAGGAGCACCGCGCCGCCGCGCGTCTCCAGCGCCACGTTACGGTAGTAGTAAACGATGTCGCCGTCGTTGAGCGTTTGTCTCGCGGAAAAAAGCTCGATGAGGGTTTCCGCCCGGACTCTCAATACCGGAATGATCTTCTCTTCCTGACCTTTCCTCGCGATCCCTGCGGGCGGCCCGAATAGGTCGAGGACCTGCTTCTTGGTGGTGCGGCCCGGCTCGATTTTCACGATGTTCTGCGCGCCGAAGGAATCGTGCGAATCCGTACCGCTCACATATACGCATCCGTTCAGGACGGCCACGGCGAAGCATATTGCGGTACGGCTGAAGAGTGGGGATATCGGCCTACGCACAGCCCTCTCCTTTACCTTGCCTTGCTGGTCGGTGTTTCAAGCGAAGCGAGCATCTTCTTCGCCGCCTGTTCTACTGCGAGTAACGTGAGCTCATATGGGTCGTGCACGAACAAACCCACCTCGGCTGGCGTGCTCACCCGTGCCAAGACCTCCTTCAGAGATACATCGATCAGCTGCAAGTCGATCTCGGGCGTTTGCCCGCGCCCGGGGAATCGAACGCTTCCCGTGACCACCATCTGCGCGCCGAGGCGCTGGCCTAACTCCTGAATCTCATCCAGACCCGGTTCGCGTTGATCGAACGCATGTCTCGAAAAAAGGCTCGCTTCCGCGAATCCAGGGGAAATGACCTTCAAGCGCGTGCCGGTATGCAGCTTGTGCGCAAACCATTCTCCCGCACTGCGGCGCACGGCGGGATGGCCTCTGAAAGGCAGCACCGCAACGACCTGCGAAGCCTTGGGGACGGGCGGCTCAGCACCACGCGCGGCTGCGAGTTCCGCTGGAAATGGGCCTGCGGCACACCCTACGAGGGCCAGCCCCCCGAAGATCGATAGGTGCCAGAGCCACCGCTGCCCCACGTGCATCCCCCCTATGAGGACGAACGTGCCCTTTATACCCGCCGGCAGATATACAGGTCAATCCCATGGTAGGCGAGGGTGGACAGAAACCTAGCGCACTTCGCGGAGCGTGCTGGTGGCACCGCGCTCGCCGGGCTTTCTCGCCCTGCTTGATGAGATCGAGCCCGCCGGGCGAAGCCCGGCAGCGCGAGGCACAGGCCCAGGGCGAACGCCACCACCCCGGCGGCGGCTCGCCCCCTTTCCGCTCCTACTTCTTGTCCTCGATCTTGCCGATCTTCTCCAGCGCGATCTTGAGGCGCGCCGCATCGCGGTCCCAGTACTTCTTGAACTCCGGCGCGTCGAGGTACGACACCGGCGTCGAGACCTTGTCCATCGCGGTGCGGAACTCGCCCGAGTTCGCCGCTTCCCGGACCGCTGCCCTGAGCCTGCCGAGCACCGCAGGAGGCGTCTTGGCCGGCGCGAACACGCCCGACCAGATGTAGAACTCGGCGTCGTAGCCGAGCTCCTTGAAGGTCGGGATGTCGGGCAGGAGCTTCAGCCGCTCGGTGCTCCAGCTCGCGAGCGCGCGCATCTTGCCGCCCTTTATCTGGCCGATCGCCGCCGCCGGGCCGGAGGCGAGCGCGTCGACCTGCCCGCCGAGCAGCGCCGTGACCGCCGGCCCGCCGCCCTGGTAGGGAACGTGGAAGAGCTTGATGTCCGCGGCCTGGGCAAAGATCTCCATCGCCACGTGCAGCGTGCTGTATACCCCGGCCGAGGAGTAGTTGATCTTGCCTGGATTCGCCTTGGCGGCCGCGACGAAGTCCTTGACCGACTTGTACGGGCCGTCGGCGCGCACCACCAGCACCGTGGGGTCGGCGGTGACGAGCGCGATCGGCGCGAAGTCGGCCATCTCGTAAGCCGGCTGCTTGCCGTTGATGCGGTCACCGACCGGGAACACCGAGATGGACGACAGGCCCATCAGGATGGTGTAGCCGTCGGGCGCGCTTTTCGCGACCGCGGCCATGCCGACGGCCCCGCCCGCGCCGGTGCGGTTCACGATCACGACCGGCTGCTTGAGGCTCTTTTCCATCACCGCCGCGAGCGGCCGGCCGACGATGTCGGCGACGCCCCCGGGCGGGAACGGCACGATCATGGTGACGGGCTTGGTGGGGTAGTCCTGGGCCCACGAAGCGACGGTGAAAAGCGAAACTGCGGTCGCGGCTAGAAAGCGTGACATAGGTCCTCCTCCGGTCGCGAAGTTTACACGCGGTTACAGCTGTTGCACTTTATCGGTTGGTTGCCGCGCGGCCGGGCGGCAAAGTGGGTGCCATCACAAAGGAGGTACCCGATGTTCAAGAAACTGGTCCTTGCCGCAGCCGCCCTGGCGATCTCCGCGCCGGTGCTCGCCGAGCCGCACCGCAAGAGCTTCGACCGCAGGCATGTCGATCGGGGCAACCACTACGGGCACGGCCATCGCCCGGTCGTGCGCCACGTCCACCGGCCGGTCGTGGTGATGCCGCCGCCGCGCGTGTATTACGCCCCGCCCCCGCGCGTGGTGTACGCGCCGGTGTATCGCCCCGCGCCGGTGTACTACCCCGCCCCGGTGTATCACTCGCCGGCGCCGTACGGCGGGATCTCCATCCGCTTCAACATCCCGTTCTGATCAGTTGTTGAACTCGGCCTTGAATCCGGGCGGCGGCGAGTAGGCGAAGCTGCCGCGCCGGAGCACGGCCTCCCGCCCGCCGTTCGCCGCCACCAGCTCCGCCTGGCGGCGCTTGGCGCGCCGGTCGACCTCGACGGGGTCGAGGAGCGACAGGAGCTTCTGGTGACAGAGGCTCCGGTGCGCGGAGTACGCGGGATCGGTGCCGAGGTCCCGGAGCTCCTCCGGATCGGCCTCGAGATCGAAGAGCTGCGGCTGCTCGGGGTAGCGCACGAAGTAGACGTACTTCCACTTCCCGTTGCGGATCATGTACTCGCCCGCGCGCGAGGACGACGCGTGGTACTCGGAGAGCACGGTGCGCTCGCCGATCCTGCCGAAGAGCGAGACGCCGGAGGCTTCCGGCGCCGGCTCGCCGACGCACTCCATCACGGTGGGGTAGACGTCGACGTGGCTCACCGGCTCGCGGCGCACCGCGCCCGCCGGCACGCCCGGCCCGGCGAGGATCAGCGGCACCTTGGCGGCCTCCTCGTAGAGCACCTGCTTGCCCCACAGGCCGCGCGCGCCCATGTTGTCGCCGTGGTCGGAGGTGTAGAGCACGCGCGTAGTCTTCTCGAGTCCCGTATCCCGCATTGCATTGAGGAGGTGGCCCACGTTCTCGTCGAGCGAGCTGATGAGGCCGAAGTAGCCGGCGCGGGCGCGCTTCACCGCCGCCTCGTCGGCGAAATGCTTGTCGTATCCCGTGTTCTCGTCCTGGTCGCGCACGTGCGGATGAACGTTCCTTTCCCGGTAGAGCTTCGGCATCGGGATGCGCTCGAACGGGTAGCGGTAGTACCAGTGCGGCGGCGCCGTCAGCGGGAAATGCGGCGCCACGAAGGAGACGAACAGCACCCACGGCTGCGCTGCGGGCTTAGCCGCCTGCTCGCGCAGCCAGATCTGCGCGCGCGAGGCGATCTCGCGGTCGTACCAGGTGTACTCCGACTCGCCCGGCCCGGCGAGGCCGGCGAGCTTGCTTCCGTCGGCGCGCGGCGGCATGTCGTCGCCGCGCAGCAGTCCGTAGAGGTCGCCTTTGCCCTCGAACACGTTCATCGGCACGATCTCTTCCGAGAAGCCGTTGTCGTCGTCGGTGGAGCGGAAGTGCAGCTTTCCGACCGAGACGACGCGATGGCCCTGGTCGCGCAGGCGGTGGTGCCAGCTCGGCACGCTGCCGTCGTAGGGGTCGGCGTTGTCCCAGAAGCCGATCTGGTGGATGTACTTGCCGATGGCGAAGGCGGCGCGCGCCGGCACGCAGATCGGGCAGGTGGTATAGGCGTCGGTGAAGCGCGTGCCGCGCGCGGCGAGGCGGTCGAGGTTGGGCGTCTGCACGAGCTGATTGCCCGAGCAGCCCATCCAGCGCGGGTCGTGCTCGTCGGACATGATGATGACGAGGTTGCCGGGCGTCATGCCATCCCCACCTGCGGCAGGCGCGGCCGGATGTCGTCGGGACGGCTGCGGATCATGTCCATCAGCTCCTTCTTCGCCTTCGAGCTCTCGAAGATGTTTTCCATTTCGTGCGGGTCGTTCCTGAGGTCATACAGCTCGCCCGCCCCCGAGCGCAGGTCGACGGTGAGCTTGTGCGTGCGCGTGCGCACCGTGCGCAGGTCGAGGTCCACCCCCGAGCGCGAGGCGCGCAGGTCCCACTCGCTGAACGCGAAGTCGCGAGTGGCTTTGCCGTCCACGAGATCTTTCAGCGTGCGCGAATGCTTCGCCTCGAAAGGCACACGGGCGTAGTCGGCAAACGTCGCGGGCAGGTCGAGCGTGGAGACGGGATCGTTCACGACTTTGCCTTTCGGCACCCCCGGTCCCTGGAGAAGCAATCCGACTCGCAGCAAGCCCTCGTAGGCCATCGGCCCCTTGAGGATCAGGCCGTGGTCGCCGAGCCAGTCGCCGTGATCCGTCGAATAGACAATCAAAGTATTTTCTGAAAGACCAAGTTGCTCCAGATGCAGCAGGATGCGCCCGACGTTGTGGTCGATGAGCGAGATCATCCCGTAGTAGTTGGCGATCAGCTCGCGCAGCTGCCGGTCGCTGTGCACCGGGATGCGCGAGTACTCCTCGCGGATCCTGCGCAGGTGCTCGACGATCTGCGGCTTGCCCTCGAGGCTCTGCCGGTGCCACCACGGCCGGCGCTCGAGGTCGAGCGTGCGGTGCGGCGGCAGGTCCACCTCGTCCGGGTGGTGCATGCGGCTCCACGGGTCCGGCGCGTCGAACGGGTGGTGCGGGTCGGGGAAAGAGGCCCAGATGCAGAAAGACTGGCCTTTATTCTTATTTAAAAGCTCCATTGTTCTGTCGCCGATCCACGTCGAGTTGTGGAACGCCGCGGGCAGCGCCGAGTGGAACGTCTGCATCGCCGTGGAAAGCGGCGGCAGCTGGGTCTCGTAGAGCCGCTGCAGCTCCTCGCCGCGGCCGTCCTTGTGGAACCAGCGCTCGTAGTGCTGGCCGCGCGGCGGCTTCATCGGCGGCCAGTGGTTGTGGCCTTCCACCATCAGCTCGACGTGCTCGAAGCCCATGTAGGGCCCAGTCCAGTCCTGCGGCTGGTCGGTGTTGCGGCATTCGGGCGTGCCGGTCGGCGCGAAGGTGTGCGAGGTGGCGAAGTGGGCCTTGCCGATGTACCCGGTGCGGTAGCCCGCGCGCGCGAACGCGCCGGCGAAGCCCGCCTCGCCGATCTGCGGCTCGAGGTCGATGCCGTTGTCGGAGACGCCGTGCGTGTAGGGCAGCAGGCCCGTCAGGATCGACGCGCGCGAAGGCTGGCACACCAGGTTCGGCGTGATGCAGGCCGAGAAGCGCGTGCCTTCGCGGGCGAGGCGGTCCAGGTGCGGCGTCTTGACCTTGCGTCCCTCGAACCCGTAGCAGTCGCCGCGCTGCTGGTCCGAGGTGATGAAAAGTACGTTCAACTCAGTTGTCCACCCTCGCTCCGCTCGCCTTCACCACCGGCGCCCAGCGGCCGACCTCGGCCTTGATGAAGGCGGTGAACGCCTCGGGCGAGGCGCTCGGCGTCACTTCCAGCCCGGCGCCGTTGTAGCGCTGCACCAGCCGCAGGTCGCGCATCGCCTTGACGAACTCGTCGTAGATCCTCTTCACCACCGGCTGCGGCGTGGCGGCCGGCACGGCCGGCCCCCACCACTGCACCGTCTCGAAGCCGGACACGCCGGCTTCCTGGAAGGTCGGCGTGTCGGGCAGGAGCTTCTGGCGCGCCTTGCTCGTCACCGCGAACGCCTTGAGCTTGCCCGCCTTGATGTGGCCCACCGTCGGCGGCAGCCCGAGCGAGGCGAGCGGGATCGTCCCGCCGACCACGTCGCCGATCGCCTGCCCGCCGCCCTTGTAGGGCACGTGCGTGATGTTCAACCCGCCGGCGAGGCTCTTGAAGAGCTCCGCCGCGAGGTGCTGGGGCGTGCCGTTGCCGGGAGAGCCGTAGGCGAGCTTGCCGGGATTCGCCTTGGCGTAGGCGACCAGCTCCTGCAGCGTGTTCGCCGGCACCGAGGGATGCCCGACCAGGATGTGCGCGCCGCTCACCATCTGCGTCACGTGCACGAAGTCCTTCACCGGGTCGTAGGTGAGCCTGGAAAAGAGCGACGGCGCGATGGTGTACGCGTCGGCGTAGAAGAGGATGGTGTGGCCGTCGGGATCGGAGCGCGCCACCGCCTCCGCCGCGATGTTGGCGGCGCCGCCCGTGCGGTTCTCCACCACCACCGGCTGGCCGATCGACTCGCTCAGGATCGGCGCGATGACGCGCGCGCTCATGTCCATCGCGCCGCCGGCGGCGTAGCCGAGCACCAGGCGCACCGGCTTGGTGGGCCAGGTTTGCGCCGCAGCGGGTTGTGCCATCCCTAGAAAAAGAATCAACGACAGCAGTAGCGGGCGTCGCATGGGTCCTCCTCCCTTGACGAAACGTCTAAACGTTTATACAACAAGCCGCACGGCCATGTCGACGCCCGTTTTTTCGCCCCAGCCCGTGGTCGCCCTGCACCACCAGGTGAAGGAGGACCTGCTGTTGCGGCTGCGCTCGGGGAACTGGCCGCCGGGCAGCGAGATCCCGCCCGAGCCGGCGCTCTGCGCGCATTACCGCGTCAGCCGCGGCACGCTGCGCCGCGCCA
>Ga0209705_10001178_pt1 | contig 13816 bp, 13 predicted proteins | sample PPLLaktember2015_5_FD_187262 | JGI IMG/M metagenome (GOLD analysis project Ga0209705, IMG submission 187262) | Freshwater sediment microbial communities from Prairie Pothole Lake near Jamestown, North Dakota, USA - PPLs Lake P8 Core (1) Depth... | ecosystem: Environmental > Aquatic > Freshwater... | reverse complement strand
CCGGCACCGGAGGCTCCCGGTCCCCCTGCAGATCGGCCTTCAGGTCGTCCAGCGACTGCCACTGCTGAATCGCCTGCGTGAGCTCCACCGAGTCCACGCCGATCGACGTGCACACCTTGAGGTTGTCGAACCCGGTGTAATTGGGCCCACCGATGACCGTGAGGGTCTTGATCTTCGCCCCGGGCACCTCGACCGTCAGCGGTGTCCAGACGCCGTAGTCACCCGTCGGGTCTCCTGGCCCATTGCCGGAGTTCGGCGGGCGCGAGATCTGCGCGATCTGCACGTTGTTACTGTCGAAGGCGGTGACCGTCAGGTTCACCGAGGTCGCGTAGTAGAACTCCATCTTCGAGGCGGGCTTATCGAGCACGATCGAGGGGTCCGAGCCCAGCCAGAACATGACGGTCTCGGGCGACGGCTCGTTGGCGAAGTTGCCGCTGCCGCCGGCGTCGGCGTCGATCAGGCTCAGCCACCCGGGCGAGTTGATCCCGTTGATCGGAGGAACCGGCGCCAGGTCGCCAAGCCCCTCGAACGTGATGGTCGTGCACTCCTGGCCGTTCTCGATGACGCTGGCCAGCGGCCGGCCCGACGTGGCCGCCGCCCGGGCCGACGGCCGATCGGTGCGTGTGCTGATGGTCGGCAGGCCCTGGGCGCCGGCAATCTGCGGCGCCAGGACGATGGCAAGCACGATGGAGAGCGAGGTCGCGCGAAGGGGGAACATCCGGACTCCTGCTGATGCCGCCCTCACGGGCGGCGGGTGATCGTCAGCTGACACTCGGGGCAGCAGACATCGACGAGGTGCACGCGGTTGCTGATCGAATGGAGGCCCACGGCTTCGATGGTGTCGCCTGTAGCAATACCCAGGCCGGTGCGGGTCGAGTCACGATTGGCGCACGCGGGCGATTCACCGTGGTGGTAGTAGACGCGAACGTCGGCGCCGTCGGCACTCAGCACGAGGTAGCAGGGGCCGTCCACCTCGCACCGCTTCACGTTCTGCTGGACCACGCCACGCACGGTGGCGCGATTCTTCTCGATGGTGATTGAAGTGGGCGGCTCCTGCGCCGTGGCACAGGCCGTGACGGCGACGACGAGCAAGGCGAGCAATACGTTGGCGGAAGGATGCATCGCTGGGGGAAACCGCGACGATCTCTGGCTGAGGGCGCGACTCTAGTGGACAGGGTCGGCGTTGTCAAGGCATCGCGGCGCCCGTCGCACAAGTCTTCCAGAGCGCCGACTTCAGGCTGCGCAAGGGGGGACTTGCCGGCAATGCGAGAACAAGGCAGCGCTTCGTGGTCCCCGTCGTGTCTTGCTGGTGCCTTACTGCTTGTACACCCGGCCGTTCTTCATGACGAACGTCACTCGCCTGAGCGCCGCGATGTCCGCCGTCGGATCGCCCTCGACCGCGATGAGGTCTGCGAGCAGGCCCTCACGCACGCGGCCGACGCGGTTCTCGAGATGGAAGTAGCCGGCGTTCCCTGACGTCGCGGCCAGGGTGGCCGCCAGCGGCGTTATGCCCCACTGCACCAGCAGCTCCAGCTCGCGCACGGGTGAGGTCTCGCGTATGAACTGACGCTCCCTGGCGGTCCGTGCCATTGGGCTTGATCGGTTTGGTGGACATCTTCCGAAAGGTGGACCCGATGTCCCCCATGTCCGACACGAAGGATCGCGGCGTGTTCTTCGATCCGAACATCGGCCTCGTGACGCAGACCAACCTCGAGAACAAGGCGCGCGGCGTGGAGATCGTCGTCGAGACCCACAATCCCATCATCGGGCCGCCACCCGACGTGCGAGGCTTCTACACCATCGCCGGCTTCAGCGGCCACGGCTTCAGCACGCCCCCGCCGCGGGACGCATCCTGGCCGACCTCATCACCGATCGCGATCCGAAATTCCTACGATTGAATCGCCGACGTCTGCTACGGCACCCGGAATATGGCGATGCGCAGGACGGCCAGTCGGGTTTCGCCATCGGCGGCGGGCGCCGCGCCAACGGCATACGCAATGCCGCGGCTGTAAGCAGCGTCCTCGTACTGGCGGTCCTGGAGTTGGCTGTCGGCCAGCCAGAATCCGCGCATGTCCTCCGCCGGGCCTTCCGCCTGCGCGAGTCCCGCCAGCGACGTCCAGAGCGCCACGCCGCCATCCGACTGGCCGATGAAGAACGTGGCATCAGAGGTCGACGCGGCCCGGACCGAGATGCTGTGCAGCGGCGCGTCACGGCACTCCGGTACCTCCGCGAAGAACGCCTCTGGTCTGGCGAGGTCGGAAGCGAGTCCGCGCGCCCGCGGCGCCACCGCCGTGTGGCACTCGCCTTCCATCGCGAAGAGAAACGCCAGGCCGACCTGCGGGAACGCCAGTTGGGCGCCAATCTCATCGCCGATCAGCGCCGATGGCACACCGCCGGGGAATCGCACGAGGAACGTCCCGAGGGTGGTGTCGCCGAGTCGCAGGTCGCCAAGCCCGACGCCGGCGGTCAGCGTCGCGGATCGATAGGACGCGAAGTCATCTGCCCCCGCAGGCGACGAGCAGGCGGCTCCGAGGGCCAGCAGCATCGCGGCCAGGGCGGCGCCGGGGACGCCCGGGAGCCGGCCCATCATTCGACCGGGTCCGCCGGGGTCCACGACGCGGAGGGGCCGCTGCAGCGTCCGGCGAGCGCCTCGACGGCCGCCGGCGTTCGGACGTCGGCGTGCAGGTAGTGGTGCACGCGAGTGCGGGCGTTCAGCGTCCAGGCCTGTGCCGTGTTCTCCTCGATCTGGCAGACCCCCACGAGACCGTCCGTCGCACAGCTGTCGACGACGCGCCCGCCGTTTTCCCGGCAGCGGCTGATCAGCGAGAGCCGGCGAGTGTCACTGAGGGGCTCGAGGCTGACCAGGCACATGCCGCCGGCGTCGGAGCGCGCATCGCACGTCACCTGGTCGGTTGCGGCCGGCGGCGCGGTGCCAGCCTCACCGCACCCAGACGCCACCACCGCCAGCGCGACGATCAGCGCAAGTCCGGGCAGGTTGGCCCGCCGCATGGGACGGGCTGCGAAATCAACACCATGCATACCGTGGTTATCGGCCCGGCCAGCCCGGCCATGAGTCCCGGCGAGCGTCGTCGGCGCGACCTTACTCCTTGAAGACCCGCCCACCCTTCATCACGAGCCTGACCCGCCGGAGCGCCGTGATATCGGCGGTGGGATCCCCCTCGACCGCGATGAGGTCTGCGAGCAGGCCCTCACGCACGCGGCCGACGCGGTTCTCGAGATGGAAGTAGCCGGCGTTCCCTGACGTCGCGGCCATCGTGGCCGCCAGCGGCGTCATGCCCCACTGCACCATCAGCTCCAGCTCGCGCACGTTGTCGCCGTGCGGATAGACGCCGACGTCTCCGCCGAAGCAGATCTTCACGCCCGCGCCGACCGCCGCCTTGAACGTCTCGCGCTTCTTCGCGATGCGCTCGGGCTCGGGGTCTACACCTTTCTTCCATCCGGCATACTGCGCCGTCGCATCCGGCGCGGCCAGCGTAGGACAATAGGCGACACCCTTCTCCACCATCAGCTTCCAGATCTCCGGCGTACCCTCGTCTCCATGGTCGATGGTCTCGACGCCGCCCAGGATGGCGCGGCGCATCCCCTCAGCCGTCCCGGCATGCGCCACGACCGGTCTGCCGCTGCTCCTCGCGACCTCGACGATGCGGGTGATCTCCTCGAGCGTGAACGTGGGCCGCGCCTCGCCGTTCGGGCCCCAGCGGTAATCCGCGTAGATCTTGATGAAGTCCACGCCGTGCCCGATCTGGTCGCGCGCGACGCGCGCCACGCCCTCGAGGCCGTCGGCCTCCTCCGCCCCCTGGGGCACGCGCCACTCGCTGGCAAAGCCCTTTGGCCCGTAGCTGCCCGTCGCCACCATCGCGGGCCCCGCCACCAGCATCCGCGGGCCGGGGACCACGCCGTCCTCGATGGCGCGCTTCAAGCCGACGTCCGCGTACCCCGCGCCCTCGCTGCCCAGGTCGCGCACGGTGGTCACCCCCGCCATCAGCGTGCGCTCGGCGTGCGTCACCGCGCGCGCCACGCGGTAGGACTGCGACTCCTTCAGCACCTGGTCGTTCCACGTGCTCTCGTTGTAGGGATGCAGCAGCAGATGGGAGTGGCCCTCGATGAGGCCGGGCATCAACGTGGATCCCGATAGCCGCAGTGTCTCGGCGCCCGGCGGGGTTGTCACGGAGGCCGCGGGCCCGGCGGCGACGATGCGATCGCCACGGACGACCACCGACCACCCCTTCTGGAGGCGTTCTCCGTCGAACACGGAGTCCGGGATGAGGACAAACGATGGCGCAGATACCTGGGCCGCAGATGGGACGCCGACGAACGCAGAAGCACACAGGGCAAGGACGGGAGCCAGGACGAATCTGCTCATGGGCGCGAAGTATACTGCCGGGGCGCCAGCACACGGAGGTTCGAAGCACGGAGGTTCGGAGCGGGATGAAGAATGTCGGCGTGGCGCTCATCGTCGCCGTCGCGCTCGGAGCGGGCGCGATCTACCTGACGCGAGGTGCGGCGCCCGTGCCGTCGCGGCCCGCGGCGACGGGGGCTGTCAACGCGCCCGAGCCGGCGCCAGCCGATCCCGCGCCCTACTTGGCGGCGTTCCCACTCACGCCGATCGAAGCACCGCTCGTGGCCGGTACGTCACCCGGCGCGCGCGCATTGAACGCCGCGCTCGAGCCCTATCGCAAGGGCGACTATGCAGCCGCGGCCTCGGCGCTTGATGGCGTGCGGCTCGACTACCCGGACGACCCGCTCGCGGCGCTCTATCTCGGCATCTCGCGCCTGTTCATGGACGAACCACAGAACGCGCTCGAGATCCTGCGCCCGCTGGAATACGGCACGCCGCCGCAGGTGTCGGCCGAGGCGGCGTGGTACTCGCTGGTCGGCATCGCGCGCCTGCGCGATCCTTCGGCGGTCGAGGGGGAGGCGAAAGCCCTGTGTGCGAAGGGCGGACCCACGTCCGCCCGGGCGTGCACTGCGGTCGAGTTGCTGGCCAAGACTCGGGCAATCAGCCAATAAGTTACATCTGCGGCGCGTTCTGCGGCGTGTTCTGCGGCTGTTCTCCGCGTCTGCGTCTATACTTTTTGCGTTGATTCCGCTGCCTGTCGGAGTCGTCTGAGTGATGAGGTTCATGACTATGCGTTACCGTTTCGTCGCGACTCGTGTGTGGCCCCTGATCACGCTTGTCGCGCTGTTTGCCGCCAGCGGTGGTCCCGATCGCGTCCGCTCCGTGTCGGCGCAGGGCGATCCGAACGTCATCGTCCCGCCCTCCGCGTTCGACGACCTGAAGTGGCGCCTCGTGGGCGCCACGCGCGGCGGGCGCGTCACGGCCTACTCGGGCGTGCGCCAGCAGCCGCACACCTTCTACTTCGGCGGCGTCGGCGGAGGCGTGTGGAAGAGCGAGGACGCCGGTATCACGTGGGCGCCTATGACCGACGGCAGCCCGCTGGGCACCGGCTCCATCGGCTCCATCGACGTGGCGCCGTCCAACCCCAACCACGTGTGGGTGGGCACGGGGAGCGCGGCCATCCGCTCGAACGTGATCATCGGGCGGGGCGTCTACAAGTCGCTCGATGCCGGCAAGACCTGGGAGTTCATGGGTCTCAAGAACTCCGGGCAGATTGGCGGCGTCAAGGTGCACCCCTACAACGCCGACACGGTGTGGCTGGCGGCGCTGGGGTCACCGTTCGGGCCCAACGACGAGCGCGGCATCTTCAAGACCACCGACGGCGGCAAGACCTGGAAGAAGACGCTGTTCGTGAACAACCAGACCGGCGGCCGCGACGTCGAGGTGGACTGGGAGAACCCCGACATCCTCTATGCCGCCATGTATCGCGGCTTCCGGAAGGGCTGGGACATCATCAGCGGCGGCCCGGCCTCCGAGGGCGGCATCTACAAGTCCACCAACGGCGGCGAGACGTGGAAGAAGATCACGGCTGGCCTGCCGGACGACCTCATCGGCAAGATCGACATCGACATCTCGCGCAGCAACCCGAAGGTGCTCTACGCGATGGTCGAGGCCCTGGGGCCGAAGGGCGGGCTCTACCGCTCCACCGACGCCGGCGAGTCGTGGACGCTCGTGAACAACAGCCAGCGCCTCCGCGCGCGGCCGTTCTACTTCCACTACGTCACGGTGAACCCGAAGGACGAGAACGAGGTGTGGGTGAACGAGCTGGGCCTCCACAAGAGCGTGGACGGCGGCAAGACGTTCACCACCGTCCCCACGCCGCACGGCGACAACCATGGCATGTGGTTCAACCCCGACAACCCGAGCATTGTCCTGCAGGTGAACGACGGCGGCGCGAACGTCAGCCTGAACGGCGGGAAGAGCTGGTCGTCCATCCTCAACCAGCCGACGGCCGAGTACTACATGGTGTCGGTGGACGAGCAGACGCCCTACCGCCTCTACATGCCGCAGCAGGACAACAGCACCATCATCATCCCGAGCGTGCCGCCCATGTCGTGGGGATTCGAGCATCCGGCGCAGGCGTGGCAGCAGGCGTCGGGCTGCGAGACGGGCCAGATCTGGCCGAAGCCGGACGGCAAGGTGGTGTGGGGCGCGTGCAAGGGTGAAGTGGGCCGCTACAACGTCGAGACCGGGCAGGAGAAGCACTACTGGGTGTACCCGCAGAACCGCTACGGGCACGATCCAGACGACATCAAGTTCCGCTTCCCGCGCCAGACCGTTGTCTACGTGTCGCCGCACGACTCGCGCGTCATTTACCAGGCGTCGCACGTCCTGCACCGGTCCACGGACGAGGGGATCCTGTGGGACATCATCAGTCCCGACCTCACCGCGCACGAGCCCGAGTACCAAGTCGTGTCGGGCAACCCCATCACCCGCGACGTGACGGGTGAGGAGGTCTACTCGACCATCTACTCGATGGTCGAGTCGCGGCTCGAGCGCGGCGTGCTGTGGGTGGGCGCCAACGACGGCCCGGTGCACGTCTCGCGCGACAACGGCAAGACGTGGAAGAACGTGACGCCGCCCGGCCTCGTCGGGGCGCGTATCCAGACCGTCGAAGATTCGCCGCATGCGCGTGGACGCGCCTACATCGCCGCCTACCGCTTCATGCGCGAGCACGACCTGAAGCCCTATCTCTACCGGACGGACGATTACGGCGCCACGTGGACGCTGCTCACCGACGGCAAGAACGGCATCCCGGACGACTACCCGACGCGCGTGGTCCGGGAGGACCCGAAGCAGCCCGGCCTGCTCTACGCCGGCACCGAGTTCGGCTTCTTCGTCTCGTTCAACGCCGGGAAGAACTGGCAGTCGCTGCAGATGAACCTGCCGGTGACGCCGGTCACCGACCTCCGCGTGCACCGCAACGACCTCGTCATCTCGACGATGGGACGGTCGGCGTGGATCATGGACAACGTGACGCCGCTGCAGCAGCTGGCGGCGATTGCGGCCGGCACGCCGCGCGCGGAACTCGACGCACGTGAGTGGAACGCGGCGCTCTCGGGCCCCTCAGCCTCCGGGCAGACGGCTGGCGCGATGCCCGCCACCATCGTCTTCGCCCCGCGCGAGGCCATTCGCCTGCGCAACAGCGCCGCGCCGGCCTCGCCGGACGAGCCGGAATATCCCGGGACCAGCGCGCAGATCGATCTCTATTTCCAGAACGCGCCCTCGGCCGACACGAAGCTCGAGATCACCGACGCGCGCGGCCAGGTGCTGCGCGCCTTTTCGGTGCTGTCGCCTGGCGCCGCCAGCGGCGGAGGCCAGGAGATGCGCGGGCCGTTCCGGCGCGGCGGCGGCAGCTCGCCCGGCATCAAGCCCGAGGCCGGCATGCAGCGCCTGACGTGGGACCTCCGCTTCCCCGGCCCATGGGCGCCCAACGCGCCCGAGGGCGGACCCGGCGGACCGATGGTGCCACCCGGCAAATACACCATCAAGCTCACATCCGGTGGCCAGACGACCACGCGCACGCTCGAGGTGAAGTCGGACCCGCGGATCGCCGCCGATGGCGTGGCCGACGGCGACATCGCCGAGCAGGTGCGCTTCCAGCTGCAGGTGCGCGACGCCATCAGCGACGCGCGGAAGCTGCAGGTGAGCATCGAGGAGGCGATGAAGAAAGCGGGCGTCAAGCCCGTGGCACCGGCGCTGCCCGGCACCAGCCCCGGCTCGGCGAAGTACGACCACCCGCTGCAGGCGCTGTGGGCGAAGGTGGCCGATACGCCCGGCATCTACGTCCAGGGCATGCTGGTCAGCCAGTTGAACAACGTGCAGCGGATGATCAACCAGGCGGATCAGAAGATCGGCAAGGACGCGTTCGACCGCTTCGCGGATCTGCAGGACGAGCTGGCGAAGGCGCAGGCGGAGTTCGCGAAGGTCAAGTAGGGCGGCCGCGGCGTGGTCGGCGCCCGGCCCACGCGCGGCGCCCACGGCCCGAAGGGCCGCCTACTTTCCCTCGAACGCCGCGATCATCTGTTCTTCCCCCGGCGGCGCCAGCACGTGGTTCGCGGCAAACCCCTCCGCGCCCGGATAGGCCGTCGCGCGGATACGCGCGGCGGCGGCCTCCTGGTCGAACGGCGTCCGCCTGAAGCGCGGGCCGTCGCCATCGACCAGCAGCCAGTAGGCGCCGGGCTCGCCGAACGGCATGCCCACGCTGCCGGCGTTCACGACGCGCACGCCGGCGATCGTCCGGTCGAACTGCATGTGCGTGTGGCCGCAGACGACCAGTGGCGCCGTGGCCTCGGCAAACGCCACCGCGATGTGCGCCTCCGGTGTCACCCGCGTGACGATCTCCGTGTCGCTGCGCGGCGTCGCGTGGCAGAAGAGCACCGGGCCGATCCGCGCCAGCTCGATCGCGATCGTCACGGGCCACGTCCTGATCGATGCCACCTGCTCGGGTCTGAGCTGGGCGGCGCCCCACCGGACCGGTGGTTGATACGCGGCCGGTACGGTGACCAGCGCGTGGCCATCCACCGCCGCCAGCGTCTCGCGCTCGCCGTTGCCACGAAGGAACCGCACCGGCATCTCGAGGGTAGCCAACAGGTCCAGCGACTCCACTGGCATCGGCCCGGGCAGCACGTCGCCGCCCACGATCACTTGATCGACGCCCGCCTCGCGCACCTCGGCCAGCGCCGCCTCCAGGGCGGGCAGGTTGCCATGGACGTCGTAAAGCGCGGCCACGCGCATGTTGTCGCCTTCCCCCGCCAGAAGGGCGGTCCTCCCCGACCGCGCGCGCTTCGGCGCGCCCTACTTCCACTCCGCCGCGGGCCGTCCGAACCACAGCCACGCGATGTAGTCCACCAGGGGCGGCGTGCCGCCAACCTCGCGCAGGCGCGCGTTCACCTGGCCCCGATGATAGAGGCTGTGCAGCGCCACCTGCAGCACCGTCTCCCCCATCGTCGTCGTCGCCGGCTTGCGGCCCAGGGCCTTCTCCACCATGTCGGCCCACGCCACCGGCATGGGCTCCGCGAGCCGGCCATCCGTGAGGGTCTCGAGAAATGCGGGGACCGCGGCATGATACTCGCGCGCCCACGCCATCACCGGCGGCAGCTCGGTGAACGTCGGGTACGGCGTGTCGCGCGGCTCGCCCCACCACGTGCGCAGGAACGCGTGCTGCACGAGGTGCAGATGCGTCAGCAGGTCCCGCAACCTCGCGTCCGCCCGCGCCGGCTCGCACGCGAGGACGGCGTTCCACACGGTGGCGTCGGCCCATTCCATGTGCCGGTAGAGATCGCGGACGGTAGGCACGTCCATTGCGGGGTGATTGTGGCACGGACCGGGCCTCACTTCGTTCGGTGGGCCGGCGTCGCCGGTAGGCCCGCCTACGGCGGGTGGGAACTCTCACGGCGCGCAGCGCCGCCCACGCCCTGTCGCCCACGCGGTACAGCCGCGCCCACGGCCCAAGGGCCACCCCCGCGCTATGCTTGAGCCGGCAATGTCCACGCGGTTCCCCTCAACCCTCGGTCCTCTCGTCGTCCTCCTCCTCGTCGCCGCCACCCCCGCACGCGCGCAGGACCGCACCCTCGCCTCACCCGGCGCGCGCCGATCGCTGAAGGCGGTGGAGACCACCGAGCCGCCCAGCATCGACGGCGTCCTGGACGAGGCCATCTGGACGAGCGCCGAACCGGCCACGGGCTTCGTCCAGGCCGACCCCCTCGAAGGCCAGCCAGCCACCGAGCAGACCGAGGTCAGGGTGGCGTTCGACGACGAGTTCCTCTACATCGCGGCCCGCTGCCTCGACTCCGACCCGTCGGGCGTCATCGTCAACGAGATCCGCAAGGACTTCGTGCCACGCGAACAGGACGCCTTCGAAGTGCTGCTCGACACCTTTCTCGACAGGCGCAACGGGTTCGTGTTCTCCACCAATGCCGCCGGCGCGCGCGCCGACACCCAGATCGCCAACGAAGGCCGCGAGGTGAACACCAACTGGGACGCGGTGTGGTGGGTCGCGGCCACGCGGAACACCGAGGGCTGGGCGGCGGAGTTCAAGATCCCGTTCAAGACGCTGCGCTACGAGGGCGGCCCGGGCCGCGACTGGGGCATCAACTTCGCGCGGCGCATCCGCCGCAAGAACGAGGTCACGTACTGGTCGCCGGTGTCGCGCGCGTTCTCCATCTACCGCGCCTCGTCCGAAGGCGACCTGACCGGCCTTCCCCCGCTGGATCCCGGGCGCAACATTCGCGTGAAGCCCTTTGTCCTCGGCAGCGCCACCCGCCTGGTGGGTGGCGAGTCCTTCGACAATGACGGTACCGCTGGCATCGACGTGAAGGTGGGCGTGACGCCCTCGGTGGCGCTGGACCTCACGGTCAACCCCGACTTCGCGCAGGCCGAGGCCGACGAGCAGCAGGTGAACCTGACGCAGTTCAGCCTGTTCTTCCCCGAGAAGCGCGAGTTCTTCCTCGAGAACTCCGGCATCTTCTACTTCGGCGACATCCCGCGCAACTCGCGCCAGCCGAGTCGATTCCGCCCACCCGAGGAGGATCTGCTGCTCTTCTTCAGCCGCCGCATCGGCCTCACCGACAGCGGGGAACAGCTGCCACTCTACGGCGGCGTCCGGCTCACCGGACGCGCCGGGGCCTACGGCCTCGGGCTGATGACAATGCAGGGCGAGGAGTTCGGGGGCAGGCCGAGCGAGAACTACACCGTGGCGCGCGTGCGCCGGGACGTGCTGGCCAACTCGGACGTCGGCGCCATCTTCGTGTCGCGCGACGCGTCGGGCACCGGTGACGACTTCAACCGCGTGTTCGCGTGGACGCGAACTTCCGCTTCTACCGCTATTTCAACGTCAATGGCTTCGCCGCGAAGTCCGAAACGCCCGGCGAGACGCGCAACGAGGGCACGGCGAAGCTGGCCGTGGGCTGGGAAGACAGCCTGACGCGCGTGCAGGCCTCGGTGATGCACATCGGCGAGGGCTTCCGCGACGACCTGGGGTTCGTGCGCCGCACCGGTGTGCTGCGCACCTTCTTCGACTGGGCGTGGATGCCGCAACCCGAGCGGCTGCGGCAGCGCGGCATCCGCCAGTTGCAGCCGCACGCGCGCGTCTTCAGCTATTACAGCCCCGCAGGTGACATCATCTCCCGCACCGGGCACGCGGGGGCGCAGGTGACGTGGAACAACGGCTCGATCTTCGAGTACGCCTTCGAGCCACGGACCGAGGCCATCACGACGCCGTTCCGGCTGCGCCCCGACGTGCAGCCCATCCCGGTGGGCCGCTACGACTGGAAGCAGCACCTGTTCATCGTGGAAACGGACCACAGCCGGGCCTTCTCCGGATCGTTGCGGTTCACGACCGGCGGCTTCTGGAGCGGCACGCAGCAGAGTGCGCAGGTCAGTCTCCTCTATCGGCCCACCAGCCGGCTGGTATTCGACGCGGGCATCCAGGTGAGCGACATCACGCTCGAGGTGCCCGTGGAGTCGTTCACGACCACGCTGGTCAACCTGCGGTCGGGGTACGCGTTCAACACCAACATGTTCCTGGATGCGCTGGTGCAGTATCGGACCGACGTGAAGCAGTTCTCGGCGAACATCAGGTTCAACCTGATCCACCGGCCGCTGAGTGATCTGTTCGTGGTCTACAACGGCCAGCAGTATCCGGACCGGGATGTGGCGGCCGGGCGCGCGGTCGTCGTGAAGTACACGCACATGTTTGCGTTCTGAGCCGCGTCAGTCCAGCAGGAAGCGCGTCACTTCACCAACGAAGAGGTCGGGTGCGGTGTACATGGCCGCGTGCTGCTGCCCCGCCAGCTCCACCACGCGCGCGTCGGGCAAGGCGCCGGCGACGGCGGTGGCGTCGTCCCACTCGCGGGGCGGGCTGCTCCCACCGACCAGGAGCAGGGTCGGGGCCCGCATGTCCCTGAATCGTTCCGCCTCGAACGTGTAGCGCTCGACCGCACGCAGTTCCCGCGGGATGGTGGGGGCATTGGCCAGCCGCACGGCCCAGGCGTCGGGCTGCGAGCGCAGGAGATCGACCTCCTCGGGCGGCATCCGCACCAGCTCGAGCAGCAAAGCCACCAGCATGCCCTCCACGTCCCCGGCCTGGAGCATCTTGTCGAGTCGATCGATGAAGTCGTGAGGAACCAGGTCGGCGCCGTCACGGCACACGCCCTCGTAGAGAATCAGGCGGCGCAGGTTCGTCGTCAGCAGGGCCGCCTCGATGGCGCACAGCGCGCCGTGGGAGTGGCCGAGCAGGTTGACGGGTGCACCAATGGCGTCGACCACCGCGGCCACGTCTTCCGCCTCGCGCTGCAGGTCGTACGTGGGGCCATCGCCGCTGCCGCCGCGGCCCCGGCGGTCCATCGCGTGCGTGGTGAACCGCCGCTCGAGCGCGGGCCCGACATGGCGCCATGTGGTGGAGTGGTCCGCGGTGGTGCCGTGAACCAGCAGCAGCGGCGGTCCTTCACCGCTGCTCCAGAAGGCGATCCGGGTGCCGTCCCTGGACGTGACCGTGTGCATCGGGCCTCCCTCGTTTTCCGAGCCCGCCGCCGCTTCCCGCAGTACTACCAGAAAATCGGGAGTCCGTTGAACGACGTCATCAGGCTCGTCCACGTCTCGCTCGCGGCCGCCGGCACCATCACCGCGTGCAGGAGGACGAAGAACGCCAGCGACAGCGGATAGGCCAGGCGGCGCTGCCCCGCGCGCCAGTCGGAAACGATGAGGATCGCCAGGATCGCCTCGACCGTGAAGAGGCTGGCGTGCAAGGCGATCATGAAGCCTGCCTCCGGCAGGACGCGCTGGTGCAGGCGCGTGAGCGCAGGCGGCAGCCCCAGCAGTACCGTGGAGGCCATGAACCGCTTGTGCGCCTCGCGCCTGCGCACGTTGCGAAGCGCGAGCGCGACGAGCACCAACAGGAGCGCGAGGGACGGCAGGTCGATGAGGGCCAGGAGTGGCGCGAGGAACGGCGGCATGTCCGGGTTCAGGAACATGACGTGCACCATCTGGAGCGCGCTCACGACGAACACCGGCAGCATCAGCAGCGCGCCAATGGCCACCCGCCGGTGCCACGCCCGGTGGCCGCTCGAAGCCAGCCACGCCTGGACAATGAGCGCCACCACCCAGCCGGTGGCGGTGATCCCGTGCAGTGAGTGCGAGACGTCGCCCGCGCCGAGGGGACGAAAGAACGAGGGCCAGAAGCCCGCGACGATGGCGGCGAGGGCGGCGAGGAGAAACCAGTGGGCGTGGCGGTACGAGCCGGTTGAACGGCGCGTGAAAGCGGGCGCGGCCTCGCGTGCGATGACGGACGTGGCAGTGGGCATCTCCCGGGCGGCTCCAGTCTCGAATCAGCCGTCACCGTGTCGCGGCTGGGCAGTATCCCCCGTCTTCACTGGCCCGGCACCATGATGTGGGCGG
>Ga0209705_10001177_pt1 | contig 13817 bp, 10 predicted proteins | sample PPLLaktember2015_5_FD_187262 | JGI IMG/M metagenome (GOLD analysis project Ga0209705, IMG submission 187262) | Freshwater sediment microbial communities from Prairie Pothole Lake near Jamestown, North Dakota, USA - PPLs Lake P8 Core (1) Depth... | ecosystem: Environmental > Aquatic > Freshwater... | reverse complement strand
AGGATTAATCTATGTTTCATTTTTAAATTATTTTGATTTTAATGATACACCTTAAGAGTAAATCAAATTTAAAGGAAATTTTCTAATTCACTTATTTAAAGGATCTTTTCTATTTAATCCGGCCTCACCCTTAATCCCTCTCCTGGAGGAGAGGGACCCTTAAAAAGCAGTGTTTAAGCCCCTTCTCTTTCAGGAGAAGGGGTTTGGGGATGAGGTTGCTGACTTAAAAGAGGGCGTGGGGTCATACTTTTAAAAATATCTTCTTTTTATACAAAAAATACAAAAACACCCATCCGATTGCAGTTATGGCAATGCCGTTCAGCAAGGGGGTCCATGTCTCCGGGAAGAGCTCAATAAATCCACCGAAGAAAAACCTGGAAGCATTGTCGAAATTAATTATCCTTTCTGCCAGATAGATTGTAATGGGATTCATTCCTATGACAACAAAGAAAAATGCCCATTTTCTAAGGTTCCAGACATCAATAATAAGATAGAAAACTGCAAAAAGAAGCATGCTCAGTCCGCCAACAAAGCAGACGAACGAACTGCTCCAGAGATTTTTGTTTATGGGGAAGGCAAGATCCCATATTTTTCCGACAATCATCAATCCGGCAGCTGCAAGAACCAGATAAAGAACCTTTTTAAGCTTTCTGCCGCTGAGGTAATCAGACATCATGAATGTCCCGGTGAACATCCCAAGCAGGGCTGTGGAGATAGCTGGTATAGTGCTGAAGAGCCCCTCGGGATCGTGATTACCGCGATAAAGTCTTCCGGGCATTACAAGGCGATCGATATAGCTTGCCAGGTTACCGGTCTGCGAAAATGGATCTGTGGAACCCAGGTCGTGAGCCGGGAACAGAACCAGCAGGAGCCAGTAACCGATGAGAAGCGCCCAGAACCAGACTATCCGCCACGAAAGTTTTGTGTTTATGAAAATTATTGCCGCTAACATCCAGGCAAGGCCGATCCGGCCAAGGACACTTCCGTAACGCAGCCCTCCCAGGTTGAATCTGAGGCCGTTATTGTAAAGAATTCCAAGTGCCACAAGGATCAATCCCCTGAAGATAATATGTTTATAGATCGATTTCCTGCCCTCGTTATTTGCAATTCGTTTTGCTATCGAAAACGGGAAAGAGATACCGGCAATAAAGAGGAAAAGAGGAAATATCATATCGTAAAAATGAAAACCATGCCATTGCACATGTTCAAGCTGAATAGCCCACCATTTAAGTACAGGCCAGCCGGTGAGGGCCGCCAGCCCTGTGAATATCGCTTCGCCTCCCATTATCCAGAACATATCAAAGCCTCTCAAAGCATCAAGGGAATAGAGACGCTTTGGTTTATTTTCGGTATCCATTTTCAGGATTTTTATTTTTTTATTCAACCAAAGATATAAAAATAGAAGATCGCTGTTAATAACCTCATAATTCATTTAAATTTGCCAATAGGCAACTGCTCAATTAATTCTTTTTAACCGCAAAGCACACAGAGTTATCGCAAAGCACGCAGAGCTTTTTAAACTCGATACAAAAAATGAAATCAAGCAGAACTTCCCTCTTCCTGATGGCTTTTACTTTTCTGGCGGCATCCCTGCTAAACGCACAACCATCGCTTATCCATCTAAGCCTTCAATCGAAAACAAGGCCTGATGCAACTGCTCCGGTATCAGTTACCTGGTTTTCCGATAATACCAGCGAAAAACAATATGTAAAGTATGGTGTTACTCCTGACCCCAGGAGAAGAGTTAAAGCCGTCCGAAGCGAATACAACGGCAACTCCATATTCAATGCCGATCTTAAAAAGCTTAGGGCCGGGGCAAAATATTTCTATATGTGCGGCTCCGATAAAGCAGGCTGGAGCAAAGTATATTCATTTTTTTCGGAACCCGATACTGGCACATTCAGGGTAGGGGTGATTGGAGATACGCAGGATAACAATCAGAATGAGGATTTTCAGAAGACCAGGGTGATTACAGATCTTTTAAAAACCTTTTCACCGCACCTGACTTTGCACATGGGAGATATAGTAAACGATGGATCACAAACAGCCAGCTGGACTGATTTTCTTTCGGTCAACCAGGATCTGAATGCCATTTCTCCTTTAATGCCTGTACTGGGCAATCATGATGTGGTGAATGCCAGGGGCGAAGAGTTTCAGAAACCGTATCAGGATTTTCATTCGCTCTTCAGTCTTCCCGGTGATGAAGTGAATTATTCTTTCACTTACGGTAATGTTCGTTTCATCGGGATCTTTTCAGGATACGCCCAGGCAGCCGAAGAGATTGGTCAGGTAAAATACAAGCCCGGATCGCCTGAATATCTCTGGCTTGAAAAAGAACTTTCAAATGCTGAAAATGACAGGGACATCAATTGGGTAATAGTCTGGATGCATTACCCGGTCAGTTCATTCGGATGGAGCAATGTTGCCGGTTGGAGGAAAAATGTCCTTCCACTTCTTGAGAAACGCAGGGTTGACCTTTGCCTTGCGGGCCACAGGCATGTTTATGAACGTCATTATCAGGTTAAGGATGGAGTTCCATTGAAAAATGATTCAGGACCGTTTTCATCAAAAGGCGGGACAATATATATTACTAATGGTACGGCAGGCGGGACACCGACAGGTTCAGGAGGAAAAAACCTGCCTGATATGGCCTTTACTCCCGAAAGAGCCATGTACAGCTTTGCCATTATGGATGTCGGAGCAACTTCAATAACTTACAGGGTTTTTGATCAGGACAGCAGTCTGATCGACAGGTTTATCATTCAGAAATAGGAAGAAATACGGATCGTAAACAGGGGATTTAATCAATTGTCATAAATTTCCAGGTTACCTGACCTATATTATCCGGTTTCCCTTTTTCGGCTTTTGAAACGGTTCCGGTCAGTTTTCCCTTTCTGTCCGGAGCAACCCTGATCTCACGCCATGTGTATATTCCTTTCTCGTAATCGAAAGTCTCGCCGTCATCATCGTACAACCTGTAAAGACCAGGAGCGGAACCATAATATCTTATTTCAAGGTCATACTTTTGTCCGGCTGAAGGAGCATGCAATACAGGCTTCATCATGGGAACAATTGCCCCGTCTTTTGCGAATACCGGAATTTTTCCCAGACCAGGGGTCACCTTTATTACCTCCTGCTCACCGGCATATTTGCCCGAATAAAAGTCGTACCATTTCCCTTTCGGCAACACAACCTCCCGGGTTGTCTGACCTGTAAACACAGGCGCCACAAGCAGGTATTCCCCGGTCATATACTGGTCTTTGTTCTCTTTCAGGATTGCCTCCCCATAGGGATCTTCGGTAAGATCGGTGTTCATGGTTTCCACAATTGATTTTATGTCAAATCCTGGTTCAAGGTTCATTCCCCGGAACGGGGGTGTTCCCTCAAAATGGTATTTTGCAAATTCGGAATACAGATAGGGTATCAGCTGCATCCTGAGCAGGGCATACTCTTTCACCTCCCTCTCAACTTCGGGGAACGACCAGGGTTTGGTCCCGCTCGACCAGGCATTTATCATGGCCATTGGTGAAAAACAGACACTCTGGAACCTGCGCAGCCATTCCTCTCCGGTTTTTGAACTCCGGACTTCGGGCGTCCAAAGCAGACCGCTGTATCCGCTGTTTATCAATGCTGTTATAAAATCCTCATGACTGTAATAGTCGTTGTAAATTACATATGGGAATGAGGAACCGCCGCCATTTGAGGATCTGGTCAAACCGTATGTCCTTTGATTTTTCTGACGAAACAGATCGGTTGTCATTTTCTGCAGAAGAAGTCCGTATGTCTGCCGGATCTGTTCGGCGCTGTTACCTGATGGAAAGAGCGCCACATCGGGCCACAACCACCTGTCGTACCCGTCGGATTCATCAATTTTATAGCCGCTGATTCCAACGCTGACCTGGCTTTTGTTAATCTGTCGCATCAGTATTTCTGCAGCCCGTGGAATTGATAGGTCAGGAACGACACCACCCCAGACAGTATGGGATCCTGTGTAGGGAAGAATTTCATTGTAAAAGGGAGCTTTGGAGGAAATATAAGGATTTGTCCATAAATTCAGCCGGATACCCTTATCTTTCATGGCTTTTATAAATGAGGGAGGGTTGGGAAATCTTGAGCTGTCCCACTCAAGGGTGCATGGATATGATCTGCTTTGCCAGCCCGGCTCCAACCCTATGAAATCGAGAGGGAATCCGCGTTCTTCAAAGAGTCTGGCTTCTTCGATTACCTGCTCAGAAGTATAAAGTGTTGGTACACGCTGTGTGAATCCAAGTCCCCATCGAGGAGGCAGGCATCCGCCTCCCGAGTAAAGGTTGAACCTCCTGACTGCATCAAGCATTGTGGGGCCGGCAAATACATAGATATCAACCCCCGCGGCCGGCACAAGGATCTCCACGGCATCAGAATAGGGCTGGGAAGTCCATCTCCTGTCAGTGTTCCTGTCTCTTTCCTCCGGTGCTTCCGGACTATCTTTTCTTACTCCCGTTCCTGCGTAAACCGTGAGATATCTCGAGCTGTTAATAAAAACCCCATAGCCCCTGTCAGATACATAAAAGGGGACGGGAGCATGGGTCCTGCCATTATCAGTACCTCCGTAATGGTCCACATGAAGCTGAAGGATCCTTCCTCTCTGATATAAGGTCTTGAAGTTTAATCCGAAGCCGAAAATCCTCTCCTCCTTTTCAAGTGGGAAACTGAGAAAAGTAGCACCATTACCGGAGTGTACCGTTATTCTATTTGTTGATAATGGAAATTGTGCAGGTCCCAGCCTCGACAGTGCATCCATTGCCGGTTTGATTCCAGCCGCGCTGAAGAGATCCAGTTTTTCCGGGGTTCCCGCGGCCATTTTCCATACACCGGGTGCAACTTCACTCCACACTGAAGTTTGTCCGGAAACTGCTAGATTCAGAAAACAAAGAGACATGAATATCGAAATTTCTGTTGCTCTTTTTATCATCAGCTTATATTTCATTTTAAGGATTTTTATGGTTTGAATGTAAAAAAAAGCAGGATCATATTTGCTTATTAAGAGCAATTTAATTTACTTTTACCTGCGCATTTGCAGTCACGGCGATATGAAAAGTGTTTCAGTATAAATTGAAAAACAATGAAGAGAATCAAAAGAATTTTAAAGAATCCCAGGTTCCTCCTGTCGCTTGCTTCGGTCAAGGTGCTTATCCTGACAACCGGACTGGTTCTTAACGGTCAGTCTGTTAAGAATAAAGGCATCCGGCTCGAAAGGCTCGATGATCAACACAAGGTGAACGTGTATGTCAACGGGTCATTATTTACCTCTTACCGGTTTCCGGCTGATCTCGAGAAGCCTTTTCTCTATCCTGTATTTGCCCCCAATGGCTCGGCTATTACAAGAGGATTCCCCCTTGAGCCCAGGAAAGGGGAACGGATTGATCATCCTCACCATATCGGGATTTGGTTTAATCACGGAAATGTGAACGGCCTTGATTTCTGGAATAATTCTTCGGCAATACCTGCGGATAAGAAAGGTTCGTACGGGCATATAACGGTTCAGAAAATCATAAGGGCCGAAAGCGGGAAAAAGGGCCTGCTGGAAGTTACTTCCGAATGGAAAGACAACAACGGAAATACAATGGTTACAGAAAATACAAAATACATTTTTACCGCAGGGAAATTCTCTCGTACGGTTGATCATATTTCGACACTTACGGCCGCAAACGGTCCGGTTGTTATTACCGACAACAAGGAGGGCCTTTTTGCCATAAGGGTCGACAGGGCTTTTGAGATGCCATCAAATGAATCGCTTATATTCACTGACGAGAAAGGTAATCCGACAAGGGTTAAAGCCACTGATAACACTGGCGTTACAGGGATGTACACTTCCAGCGGGGGACTTAAAGGCGATGCAGTCTGGGGTACCAGGAACGACTGGGTATTGCTTTCAGGAATAAAAGATAATGTCACAATTACACTTGGTATCTTTGATCATCCGAAAAATCCGGGTTATCCGGCATATGCCCATGCAAGAGGCTACGGACTCTTTTCGGTGAATAACCTTGGCCAGAATGCCTACGATCAGAAACAGGAGAAGGTAGTCTGGAATCTGGCAAAAGGCGAATCTTTAATCCTCCGGCACAGGTTTTTTGTTCAGTCGGGTGCTGAGGTGACTCCGGATGATGCAAATAAGATATTCAAAGCTTTTTCAAAAATTCACTAAATCCATATTTACCATGAAAAACAACCTGTTTAAGACTGCAATTGCCTTAATAGCTGTTCTTTTTTTATCAGCAAATTCAGCTGACGCTTTTCCTTCACCTCCTGAAAAACAGATGTTCTATGAATTAAAAATCTACCGGTTGAAGGATCCGGGGAAAAATACTGTTTTTGACAAATATCTGAAAGAAGCTTTTATTCCGGCGATGCACAAAGCCGGGATACCAACGATTGGAGTTTTCAAACCAATTGAGACAGATACTGCATTTGGTAAAATGGTTTATGTCTTTGTCCCTTTTGAAACTCTGGAGCAATATGATCAGGTTCTGACAAAGCTCGAAACTGATGCTGTTTACCAGAAGGCGGGTAAGGATTTTCTCGATGCGCCATACAATGATGCTCCATTTACAAGATATGAGAGTGTTTTCATGAAGGCTTTTGCTTTAATGCCAAAGTACAGGATCCCAACTTTTACTACTCCCAGGGGAGAAAGAATTTATGAATTGAGAAGCTATGGGAGCTGGACGGAAACAAAAGCCGCAAAGAAGATACATATGTTCAATGAAGGCGGTGAGATGGCTATCTTTGAAAAAATTGGTTCTAATGCCGTATTCTATGGCCAGGTATTATTTGGAAGCCTGAAACCCAGGTTAATGTATATGACAACATACGCTGACATGAATTCGCAAAAAGAACATTGGGCAGCATTCTCAAAACATCCCGACTGGCAGTCTCTCAGGGTAATGGAAGAATATGCCAATACTGTGATAAAGGCGAATGCATACCTGCTTCATCCAACAGACTACTCTGATTTTTAGAATTTCTATCTGCGTGATTTTGCAGATTTTTTTCAGGCGGGAAATTCTATTTTGGAAATCGCCTGCTCGACCTCAGCATTGGTAAGTTCATGATCGGGAAGATTACCCTCAAAATATTTCTCATACGCTGAAATGTCGAAATGACCATGACCGCTTAGGTTAAAAAGTATAATCCTTGAAACTCCTTCAAGGTCGGCCTTTCGTGCCTCGTCAAGTGCCCCTGCAATTGCATAGTTGGATTCAGGAGCAGGAAGAATACCTTCAGTTCTTGCGAAAAGTACCCCGGCTTCAAAGCATTCTCTTTGCATCTTTGCCTTCGCCTCCACAAATCCATCTTTAAGTAGCTGGCTTACAAGCACTCCGGCTCCATGGTATCGTAATCCTCCTGCATGTATTTTCTCTGGTATAAAATTATGTCCGAGTGTGTACATGGGAAGGAGAGGGGTCAACCCTGCAGAATCGCCAAAGTCGTACATGAATTTGCCTTTCGTAAGTTTCGGGCATGATGAAGGTTCTACTGTCACAAACCTCGTTTTCTTGCCTTTTTGCAGGTTTTCACGAATAAACGGGAATGCAATGCCAGAAAAGTTCGATCCACCTCCGAAACATCCGATAACTACATCAGGATAATCGCCTGCCTTTTCCATCTGAAGAAGTGCTTCCTGTCCTATGATGGTTTGGTGAAGGGATACATGGTTTAGTACGCTGCCAAGGGAATATTTTGTATATGGATCTTGTCCGGCAATTTCCATGGCTTCGGATATTGCTATACCCAGACTTCCCGGTGAATCCGGATCAAGTTCAAGCACTTTTCTGCCGGCTACTGTCATTGTACTTGGTGAGGGGACTACCTTAGCATTATAGGCATTCATCATGATCTTTCTGCCAGGCTTATTGTCATAACTAACTCTTACCATGAAAACCAGCAGCTCCAGACCGAAGTGCTGGCAGGCAAAGCTCATGGCGCTTCCCCACTGTCCGGCTCCGGTCTCTGTTGTCATCCTCCTGACACCTTCCTGTTTGTTGTAATAAGCCTGTGCAATAGCAGTGTTTGCTTTATGGGAGCCTGAATAATTGCCACCCTCATACTTATAGTAGATTTTGCTTTTCGTACCCAGCGCTTTTTCAAGGTTATAAGCTCTGAACAGAGGAGAGGGACGATAACTCTTATAGAGATCAAGAACCTCATCTGGTATATCAATGTATCTTTCAGACGATACTTCCTGCTTTATAAGCTCCATGGGGAAAACTGCAGCAAGGGCATCCGGCCCTATTGGCTGACGGGTTACCGGGTGAAGGGGCGGCAAAGGCTTATTGGGCATGTCTGCCACGATATTGTACCATTGCCTGGGCATTTCATTTTCGTTTAAGAAAATTTTTTTGATCTTTTCCATAGGTTTAATTAATAATTGGTTATTAAAAAATTCAAATAATAAAGGCATGCTGTGAACAGCATGCCTTTACGGGTAATATCTTTTGCAGATTATATAACGGCCTTATTCACAGCTTAAATTTTCGGGCTGCGCCAAGACCAGATATATAATGTTCCAAATTTCATGGCATCAAAAATAATTAAAAATTTTAATTTGCAAGTAAAAAGCAGAATATTTTTAATTTCTTCAATAAAATATGTGTTCTTATTCCTTTTTATAAAGAATTGATGGCTTGTGACTAATAGAATAAGATCCCTCATGAAGCGAAGCGAGGGATCTCCTTCCTATCCCCACATTTGCCTTGTCATCCCGAAGCGAAGCGAGGGATCTCAACGTTCTAAATTTAACGAGTTTATGTAATTACATTGTAATTACATATATTATCATTCATAAACTATCGCTCCAATTTTTCTCAGATCGTCAAAAAATCCAGGGTATGATTTCGCAATACAGTGTGAGTCCTTTATAAAGACTGTATCTGAAGCTCCCAGTGCCGTAACGGCTGCAGCCATAGCAATGCGGTGGTCCTCATGTGAGTTTACCCTTGCTCCTTTAACCTTTCCACCTGTAACGATCAGGTGATCACCATTTATTTCGACCTTTATGTTCATTTTTCCAAACTCCTCCGAAAGCGCAGAGGCACGATCGCTCTCTTTATGGACAAGCCTTGATGCACCTTTAATCATTGTAACGCCACTACAATATGATGCGAGGGCAACAAGAGGAGGGAAGAGGTCAGGCGACTCCGTGGCATCGAATTCAAAGGCTTTCATATCCGATTTTGATATCACAATCGATCCTTTGGAGAGCTTTAAATTTGCGCCGGCCATCTCAAGAGCTTTCAGTATACCCATATCGCTCTGAAAGCTTTCAGTATGCAAACCGGTGATTTTTAAGTCCCCGTTTATTGCTCCCGCTGCAAGCAGAAATGATCCGCCGCTCCAGTCACTTTCAACTTCGTATGTCATCGGCAGATATTTCTGGCGTCCGGGAATTTCGAAAAGTGTATAATTCTTATTTGAGATATTTATTCCAAAATCCTTCAGCACTCCAAGCGTCATGTCAATATATGGCCTGCTTTTAAGATTATTTACCCTTATCAGAGAATCATTATCAGCCAGCGGAAGTGACATAAGCAGACCGGTAAGAAGCTGGGAACTCACAGAACCGTCAATTTCACAGACGCCGCCTTTGACGGGCCCCCTGATTGTAAGCGGCAGGAATCCGTCAGCGCTTGAGCATTTAACCCCCAGCTGATTCAGTGCATCACCAATCATATGCATCGGTCTCTTTTTCAGTGAACCTGCTCCGGTCATTGTTATTTCTTCATCATAAAGCGCCGCAACAGGGGAGAACAGACGGATTGCAAGTCCTGACTCACCGCAGTTTAGCTTCTTCTCCTTCAGTTCTCCGGAACCGGTGATCTTCAACCTGCCGGCTTCCGGTTCAACCCTTGCGCCAAGACTTACGGCAATGCTCATGGCTGCCAATGAATCATCACAATATGACGGATTAAGTATAAGGCTCTGTCCGTCAGCCAGCAGTGCAGCGGCAATTGCCCTTTGAGTCATGCTTTTTGATGGAGGTGCCTTTACCTCACCATTGACAAAGGAGGGCTCAACAGATCTTTCCATAAAATCAGGTTTCTTATTTCTTCCCGCCGGTATTTTCTATCCCGTTATTCATGATCTTCATCTGGTGATTTATCGATTCCTGGTGAATTGCCTTGAAAATGGTATCTATCATTTCCCTGCTCAGGCCCTTTACCTGGCCGTTGATCATTACTTTCCTTATTATCTCATCCCAGCGTGTTGTTTGCAAGATAGTAATATTATTTTCCTTTTTATACTGGCCAATAGTTTCGGCAACTTTCATCCGCTTTTCAAGGATATCAATAAGGGTATCATCAAATACGTCGATCTGCTGTCTTAATTCCCCGAGGATGTCGAGGAGTTTGGGATCAGATGCCACAGGACTCCGGAGGATGAGCCTGCTAAGCAGTTCCCTCAGTTCATTTGGGGTAACCTGCTGGGCAGAATCGCTGAGGGCTTTGTCAGGATCAATATGCGATTCAAGCATCAGCCCGTCAAAGTTAAGGTCCATTGCCTTCTGCGAGATCTCAAAAAGGTATTCCCTCGCCCCTGAAATGTGGCTTGGATCGCATATTATCGGAAGATCAGGTATCCGGCGGCGAAGCTCGATCGGCAGCTGCCAGTTGGGCTGATTCCTGTAAATCGTCTTTTCATAAGTGGAAAACCCGCGATGGATGGCTCCAAGCCGAGTAATCCCGGCTTTTGAGATCCGTTCTATTGCCCCTATCCAGAGCTCAAGGTCGGGGTTGATGGGATTTTTGACAAGTACCATAACATCCACACCTCTCAGTGCATCTGATATCTCCTGGACCGTGAAAGGATTAACAGATGTCCTTGCGCCTATCCAGAGCAGGTCGATGCCATATTTCAGGGCTTCATATACATGTTTTTCGTTGGCAACTTCTGTACCAACCATCAGCCCGGTTTCCTGTTTGACATTTCTCAGCCATTTAAGCCCCTCGGTTCCAATGCCTTCAAATGAATTGGGACGGGTCCTTGGCTTCCATATACCGGCGCGGAATACACTTACTTCCTTTATTTTAGCCAGCTCGGATGCAGTCGACATGACCTGTTCCTCAGTTTCAGCACTGCATGGTCCGGAGATGAGAAACGGCCTTCCTTTAAAGCCTCTCCACTCATCAGCAAGGTGTGTTTTTATTTCAAGTACCATAGAACTTGTTTATTAATTAAGGATCTTCCTTATTTTGTTGGCTTCTTCCATAAGAGATTTCAGCCCATCTATATTCTTTTCCGATATCATCTTTCTGAAGAGGTTCATTTTTTCAATATAATTGTCCATCACCTCGATAATGAAACTTGAATTCTCGAGAAAAATTGGAGCCCATGTCTCTCCGTTACTTTTTGCAAGCCTTACAGTACTCTCAAAACCACCGCCTGCAAGAGTCATGATGTTTTGTTCTTCACGCTCCTTATCGAGTACGCTGAGTGCAAGGGAAAAAGAGGTAATATGCGAAATATGAGACACATATGCCACATGAACATCATGATCAGCTGATTTCATATAGACCTTTTTCATGTTCAGGATGCCGAGCATCTTTTCAACTGACTCAAGGGCATCCTTATCGCTCAGTTCAGGATCGCAGATAATTACATTTTTGTAATCAAAGAGCCTGCCAATAGCTGCAAGAGGTCCCGAAAATTCAGTTCCTGCCATGGGGTGGAGAGCTACATACCGGCCCCTGTTGGGATGCCCTTTTGATATTTTTGCGATTTTTCCCTTTGTTGACCCCATATCAGTCACCACTTTTGAAGTTCCCCCCAACCTGTCAAGAATACCCGGAAGCATCCTGCAATTTGTGTCCACTGGTGTGCTGAGAATTATCAGGTCACTTCTGTCAACCGCATTTTCAAGAGAATCAGTTTCATCAACCAATCCGCATAACTGTGCGATGTTCCTGTGCTGAAGATTTGAATCCACCCCAATTATTTTGTCAGTGAATCCACGTTTGCGAAGGTCGATCATTAACGAACCTCCGATTAGTCCTATTCCTACAACCGCAACTGTCATATCAGTGATTGGTGATTAGTGATTGGTTTGCTATTCTTTCCCTCGCCTCCTTCAGCCTTTCATTATCAGCGCATAAAGATATGCGAATATAGCGTTCTCCCATGCTTCCGAAAATGAATCCGGGAGTAATGAAGACATGAGCCTTATTAAGTATTTCCTCCACAAACTCTTCGCAGCTGACTGTTTCATCGGGCAAACATCCCCACACGAAAAGGCCAGTCTGCTCCCTGCTGAATTTGCACCTCAGGAGCTCCATTATTGACTCAGCAGTTTTACGGCGTTCCTTATATACCTTATTAACTGTGTCGTACCATGATTCGGGATTACCGAGGGCTTCGGCAGCTGCCAGCTGAAGAGGCAGGAACATTCCTGAATCCATGTTGCTTTTTACTTTAAGAATGTTTTTTATATAATCACTGTTTCCGGCAACCATCCCGATCCTCCAGCCTGCCATATTGTGCGATTTACTTAATGAATTGAGCTCCAGCGTTGTTTCCATGGCACCGTCGACCGACAAAAGACTCAGATATTCATTGTTCAGAATGAAGCTGTAGGGATTGTCGTTGCATACCAGGATATTATGATCACGGGAAAAAGAAACAAGTTGCCTGAAGAGGGCAGGCGAGCCTTTCGTTCCAGTGGGCATATGAGGGTAATTGGTCCACATGAGTTTAACATTTCTAAGGTCCTCTTTTTCAAGAGCATTGATGTCGGGAAACCACCCGCTTTTTTCGTCGAGATCGTAGCTTCTTATTTTACCTCCGACCAGGTTTGTCACTGAAGAGTAAGTGGGATAGCCGGGATTGGGAACCAGGACTTCATCGCCGGGATTAACGAAAGCCATGCTGATATGCATTATGCCCTCCTTGCTCCCCATTAGCGGAAGAATTTCAGTCGAAGGATCAAGCTTTACCCTGAAATACTTCATATACCAGTCAGCAAAGGCCTTTCTTAAAACAGGGCTTCCGTTGTAGCCCTGATAACCGTGAACGGCCGGCTTGCAAGCTTCATCAGCCAGGCGCCTGATTGTATTATCTGACGGGGGCTGATCAGGGCTCCCGATTCCCAGGTTAATTATATCAGCCCCGGCGCTGCGCATCTCGTCTATCTGTCTGAGTTTCCTGGAAAAATAGTATTCCTGGACACTATTAGTACGGTCTGCAGGTTTAACTTTCATATAGCATATCTCCTTTATTGTAAATACCAAGTACCTCCAGGTTGTTTGTGTATTTTTTAAGAATTGACTCAATATATTCCATATCAGAGTTATCAGGGAGTTCAAGGTCGAGATAGAACATGTATTCCCAGTCACCGTTCAGCCTTGGTACTGACTGTATCTTTGATAGATTGATATTCATCTCTGCGAGCTTTACAAGAACCGCCGCAAGCGATCCCGGCTTATGTCCGGTTGCAAAACAGACTGAAACCTTGTTGCCCTTTCCGGTCCCTTTTTCTTCACTTCCTATAACAAGGAACCGCGTATAATTTTTCTTATAGGTTTCGATCCCCTCTGCAAGGACCTCAAGCCCGTAGATCGTGGCTGCATTCAATGAGGCTATCGCTGCAATCTTTTTCAGCCTGTGTTCAGAAATCAGCTTCGCACTCCCGGCAGTATCATCCGATTCGACAAGCGTAATTTCGGGATACCGGTTCAGGAATGTCATGCACTGGGCCAGGGCAATGGGATGTGATCTGATCTGCTTTATTTCGTGAATCGTTTGTCCGGGAAGTGCCATAAGATTCTGCCTGATCCTGAGAT
>Ga0209705_10001174_pt1 | contig 13835 bp, 11 predicted proteins | sample PPLLaktember2015_5_FD_187262 | JGI IMG/M metagenome (GOLD analysis project Ga0209705, IMG submission 187262) | Freshwater sediment microbial communities from Prairie Pothole Lake near Jamestown, North Dakota, USA - PPLs Lake P8 Core (1) Depth... | ecosystem: Environmental > Aquatic > Freshwater... | reverse complement strand
AAACGTCGTGTGTTCAACACCACCATCCAGTTACGCAACCGGAGCTTCTGACGCCATGCTCTTCAATACCGGCATCGCTCGGCGCCTTGAACCCGCACAACGGCAACGCGACCGAACAACCCTGGCGCCGGATTCACGTCCGGGCCCCATGAACCAGTTGCTGGGCAGAAGGGAGCGAGGTACCGCCCTGATCTTCGCGATGGTGATGTTGCTGCTGCTCACGATCCTCGGCATCACTGCCGTCACCACCTCCAGTCTGCAGGAGAAAATGGCTGGCAACATGCGCGATCAATACATGGCGCAGCAGGCCGGTGACTCGATATTGTTCGACGGGCAGGCATTGGTATTCAACCAGCAGACCAAACCTCTACCCAGTTGTCCGCCGGATCCTGCAATGCGCATCTGGGACAGCAGCTGCCTGCCGGCTGCCGTAGCCTCATTTGTTAGCGCCCCCGCCGGCCCCAACTGGTGGCTGACCGCCACCAACGCCTGGTGGACCAGCGTTGGCTTCCTGTCAGGCGTGGCCAACACGCATACATCCCAGGATCCGCGTTTCGTGGTGGAGAGAATACAAAAGGCTCCGATCAACGCGGAGATCGGCCATAAAAAGAAAGTGGAAAAATTCTACTTCCGAACCACCGGCTGGTCGGTGGGTGCCACTGACCACTCGGGCGGCCTGATTCAAGGCGTCTTCTCCAAACGATCCGATACCTACGTGAACCCATGATGTGTAGAGCTGATCACGCCGATCTTCAAGGGCAAAGACGTTCCAGACAAAAAGCGGAGACCGATATGAATACCTACACCGGCATTAAGAAACTGTCCGTCACTTTGGGGCTCAGCCTGTTACTGCTCTGTCTCGGCCAGAATAGCGCCCGCGCGCTGACGCTGCCGGATGTCCCGTTGGCGGTTTTCAGCACCGTTGAACACAATGTCCTGCTGACGTTCGACGATTCAGGCAGTATGGCGCGGGGCTATATGCCGGACACCATCAGCGGCAACAGCGCAACAAAACGCGCCTGCTCCAGCACGTTCAACGGCATGGCCTACAATCCAATTGGCGACTATACGCCGCCGCCGGTCCGCAATCATCCGGGCAACTTGAAGGACACCATCCCCCCGCAAAACCTGCCGGACGCCAGCTTTACCGCTGCCTGGCGCAGTGGTTACTACACCCCTGCGGGAACCGTCAATCTCAGCACGAGCTATAAGCCTGTGTGGGAGATGAACAGCACCAATACAAGCAACAGCACTTACGCCTCTTGCACCCTAGCCTCCACGGGCGGATCCGGCGTTGCGGCATTCTATTATGTCTACGATGTCTCCCTGGCGGGTACAGGAGGTTGTCCCTCTACACCAGTGAAGACCGACGACGACTGCTACCGACTCGTGCAGCACAATAACGCAGCCGCAGGCGGAGCCTGGACTACAGCGCAGCAGACCCACTTCGCCAACTGGTATTCGTACTACCGCACCCGCAACCTCGCAGCCAAGGCCGCGGCCGGACGCGCTTTTCGCGGCTTTGACACCAATGTGCGTGTCGCCGGCCATTTGCTCAATAACTCCAGCACCACGGCCGGCCCCGGGTCCGGCATTAGCTTCACCAGAACGACCTCCACCAACACCACCAACGTGTTGAAACGGTTCTGCGATGACCCGTTTAGCACCGAAAGCCTTTGCAAGGATGCCACTACCGCCCGACAAGATTTCTTCACGCGCCTGTACAACACACCTGCCAGCAGCGGCACGCCGCTGCCGTTGGCGATGAAACGCGCGGGCGATTCTTTCGGCTCTGGCAATACCGGCCAATACAGCCCGTATCGGGATGTTCCCGGGGACCCCGTCTCCGCCAGCAATCCGGAGCTCGGCTGCCGCAAGAATTTCCATATCATGATGACGGACGGCTATTGGAATGGCGCGCTCGGTGTGTCGGGCAATATCGACGGTACGCCACAAACGCTGGGTGACGGTACGACTTACACCCCCGTCCCGCCGTACAGCGATGCCTGGTCCGGCACGCTGGCGGACAACGCGTTTTATTACTGGTACAGGGATCTGCGTACGGATCTCGACGACAAGATCTTGGCCACCTCGAACAACCCGGCATTCTGGCAGCACATGCAAACCTTCACCATCGGCATGGGGATTGCCGGTACACGCAACCCAGCTAATTATTTTGATGACTCGCTCCCGGACAGTGCCGGCGATTGGGATGAACTGAACAGCGGCGCCCTCGCATGGCCAAACCCAATGGACGCTGAGAACGGCGATCGCATCGACGATCTGTGGCACGCCGCCATCAACGGCCGCGGAAAATATGTCGGCGCCAGCAACCCAGATGCCCTGGTAAATGCCTTCAGCGAGATTATCGGGCAAATAAGCGGGGAAACGGGAAGCGCGGCCGGCCTCGGTGCAAGTGGCAGTACGACCTCCGGGGGTACCTCGATTTTCCAGTCTGCTTTCCAAACCGCTAACTGGGCAGGCCGGTTGATCTCCCGCGCCGTGGATGCAACCGGCAAACCCATAAGTGTTAACTGGGAGGCAGGCACCGCCGGTCTGAATAAACAGAAATATAGTGACCGTACAATCCTGACTTACAACCCCACCAACACGGCGGGTACTCGGGGAGTTGCGTTTCAATGGGCCAATCTCAACACTGCGCAACGGACGGCGCTCAACACCGATCACCTCAATGTCGCGGATTCGTATGGAGACGAACGCCTCGAATACCTTCGTGGCGCTTCGACCTTCGAGGGCGTCCCCGCCACTCCTACTACTCCGGAATTCCGGGTGCGCACCTGTTACAAAGTCGCAAAGGTCGAGACCAATGATCCCGAACCAACTGCCTGTCCCGCCGATGTTGGCAAACTGGGCGACATCATCGATTCAAGCCCGGTTTATGTCGGCAAACCCGACTTTGATTACCCCGACACTCTCGAAAGTGTTCCCTACTCAAGCTTTGCAAAAGACCCACTCGGTGCTGGTGGTAGTGGCAGTACCAGACTGCCCATGGTTTACGTCGGCGCCAACGACGGAATGCTGCACGGCTTCAACAACTCCGATGGCAAGGAAGCACTGGCCTATGTGCCGAACCTGGTGTACTCCAACATCAGCCAGAACAATCTTGGCCTGCTTGCCTCGCCATTCTATTCACACCGCTTCTACGTGAACGCCACGCCGACGGTAGGCGATGTGTTCATTGGTGGCGCCTGGCGCACCATGCTGGTCGGCGGTTTGCGCAAGGGTGGACGGGGGTACTACGCACTCGACATCACCGATCCATCGACCTTCGCAGAAACGAATGCCAACCAGATCGTGAAGTGGGAATTCCCCGATCCGGTCGACCCGCAGCCGGCCATGGTCTTCGTCAGAGCCAACATGGGCTTCAGCTACAGCCAGCCTGCCATTGTCAAGATGGCCAATGGCAAGTGGGCGGCGGTATTCGGCAACGGCTACAACAATACCGGTGAGGGTCGGGCGATGATTTTCATTGTCGATATCGAAACCGGCAACCTTATCCAGACAATCGACACTGGGGTCAACGAAGGGGGTGGTACCGTGGCCAATCCGAACGGCATGGCCACGCCCGCGGTCGTGGATATGAACGACGATTACATCGCCGATTACATTTACGCCGGGGACTTGCTTGGCACGATGTGGCGCATCGACGTGCGCAGCTCAACGCCCGCGAACTGGGCCCTGAAGGCGAATGTCACGCCCCTCTTTACCGCCTTGGACACCGCTGCGACTCCGGCCCCTCAGCCGATCACAACCAAACCCACCGTCGGATTCCACCCCGAAGGCTTTGGCGGGTTGATGGTCTATTTCGGCACCGGAAAGTTCTTGGAGAACTTCGATAACAGCGCGACCGGCGTACAACAGAGGCAAACCTTCTATGCCATCTACGACCGCGGTGCGACCGGTCGGAGCGCGGAGCTCTCCAGAAAAGAGGCTAAGCCAATAGTGCGGGCAGACCTGCTGCAGCAAACCATTACCGATGGGTCACCGGTGACTAATACGGACACGGGAGAAGTCTTCGACACACGCAACATCAGCGATAACCCCATTAACTGGCGTCTGGACCGAACCTCCACCAGCACGCACCTTGGCTGGTATGTAAACCTTCCGGAATCAGGAGAAAAGCAGGTTACAGACTCGCTCCTGCGCGAGGGCCGGATCATCTTCACGACCTTGAGTCCGGGCGCCGACGCTTGCGAACCATCTGGCACGGGCTGGCTGATGGAGTTGAATACCAAGAACGGCGGACGGCTTGATGAAACGCTCGATCTGAATGGAGATGGCAACTTCAATGAGAACGACAATAACTCACTTACCTATGGAGCGGCAGGTGCGCAGCTTGTTGGCGGCGGCAGTCTCTCCAGCCCGATCGTGCTGACCAACCCGCCGAGTCTGCCTCCGCCGGCTGGACCGCAGTACTCGGAAACGAAGCTGGTCGTGACATCGAAAGGTTCCATTGTGTCCATGAAGGAATCAGGAAAACCGAACGCGCCGGAAGCCTGGCGCCAACTAAAATGATGCACGATCCCTTCCCTCTCTTGATGAGAGGGAAGGGAGAAGTCTGTAGGATGAGATAGAACGCAGCGTAACCAACAAGGCAACAAGCTGGGTGGTATACCTTGCCTATAACAGTTATAGGAACACGTAAATTTGTCCGAGGATAATGCAATGAGAAAAATTGGCGCCAACGGCTTCACGCTTATAGAGGCCATGATTACTGTAGTCATCATCGCCATACTTGCGGCTGTTGGTTACCCTAGCTACATCAGTTTCGTTACCGAGGCGCGGCGGTCGGATGCAACAATCCCTTTGACACAGCTTGCCGCACAGCAGGAGAAGTTCTTTACCCAGTGCGGCGGATACGCGGACACGATCGGCGCAGCTCGGGTCTGCCCTGCCGTCCCGGGAGGCGCGGGCGGGGTCATTAACGCCAATACCGTATCACTTAACCCTGGTGGCATCACGCGCGAAGGTAATTACCAAGTTACAATTGCTCCGGATCTTGGGGGCATTGCCAACAGCTTCATCCTCACCGCCACTCCTCTTGGATTGCAGCTTACACGTGACGGAGCAAAATGTACCACCATTGGATTGAACTCCACGGGTGTGAAATTGGCAACAGGCAGCGATAGTGGCAAGTGCTGGAAAAAATAGAAAGCCTATTCCATCTCTAGACGTTATCGAAGCTCCCGCGGCACCGGGAACTCCACGCTTTCCAGTACGCCGGACTGTTCATTCACCGCTATTGCGCCCCACTCGCGCAACCGCTCCACGACACGCTGAACCAGCACCTCCGGCGCCGAAGCGCCGGCGGTGAGGCCGATGTTCTTCGCGCCATCCAACCATTCGCGGCGAATATCGTCCGGACCGTCGATCATCCAGGCGCGTGCGCCCTGCCCCTCGGCCACTTCGCGCAGGCGGTTAGAGTTGGAGCTGTTCGCTGAACCAACCACCAACACCACCTGACACTGGCGTGCGAGTGTACGCACTGCGTCCTGACGGTTTTGGGTTGCGTAGCAGATATCATCCTTCTTGGGCCCGTGAATCTTCGGGAAGCGCGCACGCAGCGCCGCGACAACGCGCGCGGTGTCATCCAGCGACAAGGTCGTTTGCGTGGCGTAGGAAAGATTTTCCGGGTCGCGAACCGTGAGCTGCGCCACATCGTCGACATTCTCGACAAGGTACATGCCATCCGCGGCCTGGCCGAGGGTGCCTTCCACTTCTGGGTGGCCAGCATGGCCGATGAGCACCACTTCGGTACCGTGACGACGCTGACGGGCAACCTCGACATGTACCTTGGTGACCAGAGGGCAAGTGGCGTCGAACACGGTGAGGCCGCGGGCCGTAGCGGCTTGGCGCACTGTCTGTGACACGCCGTGCGCGCTGAAGATTACGGTGGCGCCGTCCGGAACTTCATCTAGCTCCTCAACGAACACCGCGCCCTTGGCGCGCAGGTTCTCGACCACGAAGCGGTTGTGCACGACCTCGTGACGCACATAAATGGGCGCGCCGAAGCGTGCCAGTGCCTGTTCGACGATTTCGATGGCGCGATCGACCCCGGCACAGAAGCCACGCGGGTTGGCGAGAATTACTTGCATGTCACGAAGCCATTAAAATTTGCGACCAACATCTATTGTGAAGAAAATTTCTCATTCCCGTGAAAGCGAAAATCTAGCGTCCATCGATAACGCTGGATTCCCGCTTTCGCAAGAATTGCGGAATCATGATTCAATCAAGTGTCATATTATGACGGGTACAGGAACAGCCAGGCAATCAGCCGGGTTCAACCGTTAGAATCTCCACATCGAAGATGAGGTCACGTCCCGCCAGAGGGTGGGAAAAATCGACCAGCACCTCGGTATCCGAGATACTGACAATCAGGCCCGGCACCTCTTCGCCGGAAGGCGTCGCAAAACCAAACACCTGACCGATTTCCAGTGCCAATTCCTCGGGAAATTCGCTGCGTGCCAGAGTCTGCACCGCTTCCGCACTGACCGCGGTCTGACTCTCTGCGGCACTGATCTCAAAATGGCGGCGTTCACCTGACTTAAGGCCCAGAAGCCGTCTTTCCAACAGCTCGATCAGTTCGCCGCTGCCCATGAGAAAGGTGGCTGGCTCACCGGCGCGGGTGCTATCCACGACGGTTTCATCGGCAAGACGGAGTTCATAATGCAGCGTGACGCGGCTGCCCGACTGAATCGTATTAACCATATGATAGGAACTCGCCTCTCCTGTAGTTGGGTGGAGCGCATCGAAACCCAACAGCAATCTCAATCGGGGAGCTACGCCGCTGTATTATCGCATGCGACCGCCATGGATGGCGGAAGTTGGGGCCGCATGGAGCAGTTGCCGAGATGCGCGAGAACGGTCGCGCTAGCCACCCTGCATTTTCTCTAGTCAGAACGGCGCCGGAAAGTAATGCCCAGTGCGTCCATCACCAGCAGCACGGCGCCGATGGTGATGGCGGAATCCGCGATATTGAAAGTCGGCCAGTGCCAGGCTCGGTAATAGACATCGATGAAATCCACGACATAACCGAAACGCACCCGATCGATGACATTGCCGGCAGCACCGCCCAGCACCAGCATGAGCGCCACCGCTACCTGCGTGTCGTTCGCCCCCAGGCGCCGGATCATGAACAGGATAATGACTGACACCACAAACGCCACAGCCACAAAAAACAGGTTTTGCCAACCGCCGGCATCGTTGAGGAAGCTGAAGGCAGCGCCGGTATTAAACGCCAGCGACAATTTCAGAAACGGCGTCACGGCAATGTCCGAGTTACGGAGATACAGGAGTGCAAAATATTTCGTCACCTGGTCGGCAATGCCAATCACCGCGACGATCCAAAGAAGTCGGAACATCAGGCGATCCTCCGCGCTTCACCCGGGCCGGCAACAGTCGTGACACAACGCGCGCACAGTTGCGGGTATTCGGCATTCGCGCCGACATCGGCGCGCCGGTGCCAGCAACGCGCGCACTTGGCGTGTGCTGAAGGATTGACCTGCACGCGCAGGCCCTTGAGCCCGGTTTCGACACCGGCGGATAGGTTCGCCGCCAGATCGTGCACGCGCGCCTCGGAGGTAATCAGCACGAAACGCAGTTCTTCGCCAAGCTGCGTGAGCAGCGCGCGCAGACCGGCGTCGACATAGAGATCGACCTCGGCTTCCAGCGAGGCGCCGAGCGTACCCGCCACGCGCGCCTTCTCCAACTCGCGGGCTACCTGTTCGCGCACCGCCAGCACCTTGTCCCAATAGACCGCACTCACGAGCTCATCCTGCGCACTGTCCTCGGGCAGCACATACCAAGACTCGAGAAATACGCTCTCACCACGACTACCCGGCATGTGCCGCCAAATCTCCTCGGCAGTGAAGCTCAAGATCGGCGCCATCCAGCGCGCCAGTGCTTCGAGGATGTGGTACATGGCGGTCTGTGCGGAACGTCGCGCGCGGCTGTCGGCGCGCGTCGTGTACACCCGGTCCTTGAGCACATCCAGATAGAAGCCTCCCAGATCGACTGAACAAAATTGGTGCAGGCGCTGGTAAATGACATGGAAACTGTAGCTGTCATAGGCGCCCACGATATCCTGGTGCAGCGTGCGCGCGCGGTTGAGCGCCCAGCGATCGAGCGCCAGCATCTCCGCCGGCTTGAGCAGGTCGCGCTCAGGATCGAAGCCGGCCAGGTTCGAGAGCAGGTAACGCGCCGTATTGCGCAGGCGGCGGTAGGAGTCGGCGATGCGCGTCAGGATCTCGTCCGAGATGTTCATCTCGGTGCGATAGTCGGTGGCCGCCACCCACAGGCGCAGGATATCCGCGCCCTGGGTCTTGATCACCTGCTGCGGCACGACTGTGTTGCCCTTGGACTTGGACATCTTCATGCCCTTGGCGTCCACGGTGAAGCCGTGCGTGAGCACGGCCTTGTACGGCGCGGTGCCGTGGATCGCGACCGACGATAGGAGCGACGACTGGAACCAGCCGCGATGCTGATCGGAGCCTTCGAGATAAAGATCCGCCGGGAATTTCAGCTCCGGGCGCGCCTCGAGCACGCAGCTGTGGGTGACGCCCGAGTCGAACCAGACATCGAGAATGTCGGTGACTTTCTCGTACGTGGCCGCTTCTATGCCAAGGATCTCGGCAGCATCGAGCTCGAACCAGGCGTCCACGCCTTTTTGTTCGATGCGCTGCGCGACTTCTTCTATCAGGCGCGGCGTGTCGGGGTGCAGCTTTCCGGTTTCCTTGTTGAGAAACACGGCGATCGGCACGCCCCAGGTGCGCTGGCGCGAGATGCACCAGTCCGGGCGGTTCGCCACCATGCCCTCGATGCGCGCCTGGCCCCAGTCCGGGGTCCACGCGACCTTCTTGATTTCGGCCAGCGCCTTGGTGCGCAGCCCGGCGGTATCCATGCCGATGAACCACTGCGGCGTGGCGCGAAAGATGATCGGTGTCTTGTGCCGCCAGCAATGCGGATAGCTGTGCCGCAGCGCTTCCTCGTGCACCAGCATGCCGCGCTGTTTCAGCACTTCGATCACGTGCCCGTTTGCCTTGAACACATGCTCGCCGGCGAACAGCTCGGTGCCGGGCAGAAACTTGCCGTCGCCGCCCACCGGGTTGTCCACTTCCAATTTGTAGCGCGCGCCGACCACGTAGTCTTCCTGACCATGACCGGGCGCGGTGTGCACACAACCGGTGCCGGCATCGGTGGTGACGTGCTCACCCAGAACGACCGGCACTTCGCGCGCATAGAACGGATGCCGCAGGCGGATGCCATCCAGCGCCGTACCCGCGCACGTGGCAATCACCCGATAACGCTCGATGCCATAGCGCAGCATCACGTCCTTCAGCAGCGGTTCGGCCAACAGCAGGCGCTCGGGATGCTCGCCTTCGGTCTGCACGACCACATACTCCATCTCCGGATGCACCGTCACCGCCTGGTTGGCCGGCAACGTCCAGGGCGTGGTGGTCCAGATCACCACCGACAGCGGTCCGTGTCCGTTGTGTCCGGACACATGCTGCAGGCGCGCAAACAATGCGGCCTCGTCCGGCAGCGGAAAGCGTACGTCGATCGCGGGTGAGGCTTTGTCCTCGTACTCGACCTCGGCCTCGGCCAGCGCCGAGCCGCAGTCGATACACCAGTGCACCGGTTTGTAGCTCTTGTACACGTGGCCGCCGGCGATCACCCGTCCGAGCTGGCGCAGGATGTCGGCCTCGAATTTGAAATCCATGGTGAGGTACGGCCGCGCCCAATCGCCGAGCACACCGAGGCGTTTGAAGTCCTCGCGCTGGCCCTCGACCTGCTTGGTCGCATACTCGCGGCAGGCCTTGCGGAACGCGCTCGCGCTCACCTTGTCGCCGGCCTTGCCGATCTTCTTTTCCACCTGATGCTCGATCGGCAACCCGTGGCAATCCCAGCCCGGCACATACGGTGCGTCGAAGCCGCTCAAGGACTTCGACTTCACGACCATGTCCTTGAGCACCTTTTGCATGGCGTGGCCGATGTGGATATCGCCGTTCGCGTACGGCGGGCCATCGTGCAGGATGTATTTCGGCTGGCCGCCGCGCGCGGCACGCAGTTTGCCGTACAGATTCATCTCCTCCCAGCGCTTGAGCGTTTCCGGTTCGCGCGCGGCGAGGTTCGCCTTCATCGGAAAATCCGTCTGTGGCAGGTTAAGCGTGTGCTTGTAATCGTTTTCGTTCTTTTCGCTGGACATGATTTTTCTTAGGAATGGCTGGCGGCCTGAGTGCGACCATCGTGTTCGCGCCTGGCAAACCAGGCATGTGCCGCGTCGATGTCGCGTTGGATATACACCTTGAGCTCGTCGATGGACGCGAAGCGCTGTTCATCGCGCAGCTTGTGCAGAAAATTGATATTAATGTAGTGGCCGTAAACCTCGCGACTAAATTCGAACAAATGAACCTCGAGCAGCATACGCGTGCCATCCACGGTCGGGCGCGTGCCAATGCTCGCGACACCAGCGACCGGCTCGTGGTGCAGGCCGAATACCTCAACTACATAGATGCCCTTCAGCGGCGTGGCCACACGGTGCAGATGCACATTCACCGTCGGTATGCCGATGGTGCGTCCGATTTTATCCCCATGTGCCACGCGCCCGCACATGCGATACGGCCGGCCGAGCAGCTTTTCGGCCGCCGCCAGATCGCCGACGGCGAGTGCCTGGCGAATACGCGTGCTCGACACGCGCTCGCCGTCGATGATGAAGGTGTGCATGGGGACCACTTCAAAACCTTGCGCCTCGCCTGCCTTGCGCAGCAGCGCGAAGTCGCCGGCACGTCCGGCACCAAAGCGAAAATCATCACCCACCACCAGATAACGTATGCCGAGACCCTTAACGAGAATTCGCTGGATGAATTCTTCCGCCGGCATTCTGGCCAAATGGTCATCGAAACGCAGGCACAACACGCGATCGACGGAATAGCGGCGCAGCGCCTGAATCTTTTCGCGCAGCCGCGTGAGGCGCGGCGGGACCTTGTCGGCACTCTGGAAGTATTCGAGCGGCTGCGGTTCGAAAACGATCACCGAGGTAGGCAAGTGCAACTCCGCACCCTTCTCGGCGAGCTGACCGATGATCGCTTGGTGGCCGAGATGCACGCCGTCGAAGTTACCGATGGTCGCGACGCAGCCGCGATGCCCGGGTTTCAGGTTATGCAGACCACGGATGAATTGCATGGACGAGTGTCGCCGCCGGAAAGCTGCAAGGATACTGGCCAACGACCAAAAACACAATAGATATAAGGAGTTAGTGCCGGTCCGGCTAGTGCGCCCAATCCGGGTCCAGCTCCTCGATTACGTCACGCAATGGCCGGCGCGCCGTGTAGCCCTCGTGGTAACCGTGGTAATGACCGATCTTGAGTTCCGGAAATTTCCAGCACAGGTAGCCGTCTCCGGTGTCGAAATCGACCAGCCACAGCCCTTTCACCACCAGACCGAGACGCGCCATCTTCGCCATCCAGCGTTTTACGATCGCTTCGTACTGGCGCTCGACCTCGTGGATCTGCGGATTCACCGGCACCATGGCCTCGAGCTTGCGCCGCACCGGTTCGAGCTCGCGCCACGCCGCTTCGGTGATCGCCCGCACCAGCGGAAACAACTCCTCCGCCTCGGCCAGCGTGAACACGCGCATCTCATCGCGCGCCATGATCTGGTGGATGGATGGACGCTCAGCCATATTATTTATGGGAAGCAAGCCTGCACAAAGTTCGTTGCGCCAATAACGGCGCCTGGAAAAATATCCATATATTACGGACCTCCCGCACCCGGCCGCCGCAACAGCAACTCGCGTGGCCGCGCGCCGAGCAACAGTAATGATGCTGCGTACACTAAAACACCGCCGACCACCAGCACAGTGAGATGCAGGGCGCGCGTGGCGACGTCGGATTTCAGCCACTCACCGAGATCGCCGACGCCCCAGGCCAGCGCCAGGCCCATCAGCGCACTCGCCAACGCGATGCGCAGAAAATAGCGCAGCCAGCCGGGCTCCGGCAGATACACTCCGTGCTGGCGCAACAGCCGATAGAGCAATGCCGCATTCACAAATGCCGCCAGCGTGATGGCCAGCGCCAGACCAACGTGCTTGAGCGCGAACACCAGCGACACGCTCAGCACGATGTTGACACCCATGGCGATCATACCGATGCGCACCGGGGTTTTTGTATCCTGGCGTGCATAGAACCCGGGGGCCAGCACCTTTACCAGAATAAACCCGAGCAGGCCGGCGGAAAAGGCAATGAGCGCCTGGGCACTCATGCGCACATCCTGTTCGTTAAACTCCCCGTAATGGAAAAAGGTAACCAACAGCGGTCCGGCGAGCAACATCAGGGCCACGGTGGAAGGCACGCCAATCAGGAACACCCAACGCAGGGCCCAATCGAGCAGGCGCGAGAACTCATGCTTGTCGCCGTTCGTGTGCTGGTGCGACAGGCTGGGCAGGATCACGGTCGCGAGCGCAATGCCGAACACGGCAAGCGGGAATTCCATGAGTCGATCAGAGAAGTAGAGCCAGGACACACTCCCGGTCACGAGGAACGAGGCCAGGATGGTATTGATAAGCGTGTTGATCTGCGCCACCGACACGCCGAAAATTGCCGGCAGCATGAGTTTAAACACGCGTGCCACGCCATCGTGCCCGCGTTTAAGCCTGGGTCGCGGCAACAATCCAAGCCGCGCCAGAAACGGCAGCTGGAACAAGAGCTGGGCGACGCCGGCGATGAACACACCCCAAGCGAGTGCCATGACCGGATTATGCATGCGCGGCGCCAGCCACAGTGCCGCGCCAATCAGCGACAGGTTGAGCAGTACCGGGGTGAAGGCCGCAGCGGCGAAACGCCCATAGGCATTGAGGATGCCGGCCGCCATACCGACCAGAGAGATGAACAGGATATAGGGAAAGGTAATGCGCAGCATCGCGACCGTAAGATCGTACTTCTCGCCGGTGAAACCCGGGGCGAGTGCATACACGATAAACGGCGCGGCCAGCACACCGACGAGCATCACGACAAACAGCACCAGGCCGAACATGCCGGCCATCCGGTCGACGAACTCGCGCACCTCCTCCTGGCTGGCGCGGGTCTTGTACTCGGAAATTACCGGCACGAACGCCTGCGAGAATGCCCCCTCGCCAAAAATGCGGCGCAGAAAGTTGGGGATGCGGAACGCCACGTAGAAGGCATCGGCGGCAATCCCGGCGCTGGCGCCGATCAGGCCAGCGAACACGATGTCGCGTATCAAGCCGGCGATGCGCGACAGGAGCGTCATGCCGCCCGTGATGAGGGTGGATTTGATGAGCCGGCGCGACATGGATGGACGAAACGGGCGGGGTGTGTGAGAAAATCTGATAATAAGGCAATCCCGGGGTTGCCGCACCTCCCTCCCCCCGGAAATGGCCGGCTTCCGGGTTTCTCTGGACAGAACCGGACAAAAAACTGATAATAGCCGGCTTTTCAGCAACCGAATTCCGAGAGGCACCGCAGTGGCAAACACGGTACAAGCGAAAAAACGCGCTCGACAGGCAGAGGCCCATCGTGCGCGCAATACCGCGCAACGCTCGGCGATGCGCACCCAGATCAAGAAGGTCCTGAAGGCGGTGGAGTCCAAGGACAAGGCCGGGGCCCAGCAGGCCTTCCGCGAAGCCGCGGCCGTGCTCGACAGCTCCGCCAAAAAGGGCTTGGTGCACAAGAACAACGCCGCCCGTCAAAAGAGCCAGCTGAACAAGCGCGTGCGCGCCCTCGCCTGAGGCGCGTTCGCTAAACAAAAAAAGCCGGTCATCTGACCGGCTTTTTTTGTTAGTTTCTAGATGAATTTCT
>Ga0209705_10001171_pt1 | contig 13852 bp, 8 predicted proteins | sample PPLLaktember2015_5_FD_187262 | JGI IMG/M metagenome (GOLD analysis project Ga0209705, IMG submission 187262) | Freshwater sediment microbial communities from Prairie Pothole Lake near Jamestown, North Dakota, USA - PPLs Lake P8 Core (1) Depth... | ecosystem: Environmental > Aquatic > Freshwater... | reverse complement strand
TTTCCAGGAAGCCGCCGCCGGCGAGCTTGTCGGCCTCGGTGAACAGGTCCTTGAACAGGCCGGCGACGCTGGAGAGAAAGTCGCTCTCCCACATGACGTGCAGGGGATAGATCTCGTTTTCCAGCATGACGTCGCGCATGGCGACGATGCGCTTGGCCGAAGCGGATTCGGAATTGAGGCCGCCATGCAGGTACAGCAGGATGCGGCGTTTCTTCCAGCCGCGGGCTTTGGCGGGGATGGTTTCGCAGAACAGGCGTTCGATGTCGGACTCGGTGGTCCAGTATTCGCCGGAATCCGACAGCTCGCCGTTGTTGGCGACGTCGATGACGTAGGGCCGGATGTCGGACAGCGGAATGGTGCGGCTGGCGCGCTGGATGCCCGAAGTGTCGATCGACTTGTCTGCCGCCCACAGGTCCATCATCACCGGCACGCCAAGCTGCGCCACCCAGACGTCTGTGGCGTGCATCAGAAAGTCTTCGTAGGGCAGCAGCGCAAAGCCGCCGGCCCCCCAGCCCGGTCCCCAGGAATTCTGGATGATGAAGCCCTGCGGGGTGTAGCCGACGATGGCGATGGCGTGCCCGCCGTCGGCACTGCCGCTGCGCTTGATCACCGGCAGCTTGAGTGTCACTTTGCGGCCCCGATGCATATAGCTGACCGGCACCGGCTTGTCGCCCTTGCTGCCTCCCGGATTGGCCCAGCCCGAGTGCACCATCAGCGTGGCGTAGAGAATGCCGGTTTCGTTCAGCGCGGTGTGCATGTCGCGCACGTTGTAGGGGCGGATGCGGTAATACGCGCCTCCCGGCGTTGCCATCGCCTGCTCGATGATGGCATCGCTCATGTGCGCGATGCCGTGCTGGTCGTCTTGCCACGACGAGCGCAGACACACGCCGTGCTTGGCCCAGGCCTTGATCGCGCCGCGCGCGGAGGAGCCCTCGTAGGCCTCGCCCGGCCATTCGTCATAGCGCCGCGCCAGTTCGTACAGCATGCGCGGGCTGACGATGGCGGTCCGTTTCTGCTTGGCGCGCAGAAAATTCACCACCGCCGCCAGCGCAAAGCCGGTGCAGGCGCCTTCGCGCCCCTGGTCGAGAATCATCGCCGGCTTGATGAGCGGGCAACTCACCAGCGAGTCGGGCAGCGAAATCAGCGCAGGCTGGTAAAACCAGTCGCGCAGATCGATGCGGTCGGGAAAGGCGTCGAGCCGCTGGCCGGTGGCCTTTTCGGAGCTGGTTTTGAGCGGCAGCTCGGAGGGTGCGGTTGAGGTTTTCTTGGCCATGGTGCGTTGTCCTGTCAGTGGGGTAAGGGGAGACACGTTGCTATTTGCCGTCCTGCCGCACGAAGAAGGCCCCCATCGCGGCGGTGGTCAGCGCCTGGACGGCAGCCAGCCACAGGCGCGAAATGTCGAGCAGTTCGGGCAAGGTCTTGCCGGTGAGCGGGAAGAAGAGCAGCGGCAGCAACAACAGCAGCACGTACAGCAGCGACAGCCCGAGCGCGAGCCGGTAAATGAATTCATCCACGTTCATCTCGACAGCGGCTTGCTGACGCTGGGTGTAAACCAGCACGCCGATGATCAGCGACAGGTTGGGGACGACGGCGGGCAGGAACCAGTCCCACAAGCCGACCAGATCGACCTTGCGGGCAAAGAAGCTGATGAACAGCAGCACGGTGAAACACACGCCCGCGCCGGTAAACCAGAGCAGCGCCAGGCGCTTGCGTGCGGTCTGCATGGTGAGGGTCACGGCTGCTGCTCCAGTGTCTTCAGAATGCCGGCGGCACGCAGGTGATGGCGTCCGTCGAACGGACTCGGGCGCTGCAGCGCGGCGCCCAGGCTGGAAATCCTGAATTCGTAGACCAGCGCAGTGCAGACGGTGTCGCTGCCATAGGGTCGGGCGGCGAGTACGGCGGGCAGGGCGGTGGCGCCTTTTTCCACCCAGGCCATGGCTTCGCCGGGCGCGACGGGCGGGCCGCCGGTGGTGAATGGGGTGGGGGTGAAGGTGAACACGATGACACGGAAGCTGTCGCCGTTTTTCCCCAGCAGTGCCTTGAGGTAGGCATCGAGATTGAACGGGATCAGCGACACCGGATCGATCTGGGTCGACCAGCGCTGTTCGGCGGCGGATGCGGCATTGGGGTCGATGCGCTCGATCTGGGTGACCATGGCAAAACCTTCCGGCACGGCGTAGTAGCTGACCTCGGTGTAGCCGTTGGCGGCCAGGGCCTGTTCCATCCGGGCTGCCACGCTGCCATTGCTGGGCGTCGGCTGCCCGGCCACCAGCAGGCCGCGATCGAGCTTGAGCCGGGTTGAATAGGGCGGAGGCGGCCAGGGGAATTCGGGCAGCTTGAAGCTGGACTTCTTCGCTGCCATTTTCTTTTTGGCCTTGGGGGCGGCGGGCGGGCTCATTTCGGTTGTTTCACTGGCATCGCCCTTGCCGACGCCCGGCTTGAGGATGCCGCCGTTTTTTGCCGCCGGCGGCATCAGCCGTCGCGTGTACGCCAGGCGGTTGTCGCGCGCGGTTTGCTCGCGCACCTCGGGGGTGACGCAGACGTGGTCGTCCGGGCGCGCTTCGCGCCACACGAACCCGGGCCTGCAGGTGTCCGGCCCATACGCACCGCCTTGCGGTTCGCGGCGCGTGGCGGCGAGCCGGTTGTCTTCGGCGGCCTGTGCGCGCGTGGCGGGGAGGACGCAGACATGATCGTCCGGATAGGCCTCGCGCCAGACGTAGCCATCGATGCAGGTGTCGGGGTGCGGCGCGGCCTGGGCGGTCGATGCGGCAAGGCCGATCAGCGCGGCCAACAGCAGCAGGGCAGGGTGGACGCGTCTCAGGAAGCTAGGGCGAAGGGGGGTCATGGCGGGCTTTCCGGGTCAAAGGGTTTTCAGGTATTCCAGCAGGGCGGACTTGTCGGCGTTCGGCAGGGCGGTGCCGAAGTCATGCCCGCCATTGCCGTTGCCGCGCAACCGCGTGTCGAGTGGCGTGCCTGCGCGCTCGGCCGCCGGGCCCTGCACGACGAAGCCGACGCGCACCGGGTCGTAGACGTCGTAGCCGCGCCAGAAGACCTGCGGCCGCTGCGCGGGTGGCGTCAGCAGGTCGGAAAGGGTCGGCACCGAGCCGTTGTGCAGGTAGGGTGCGCGCAGCCAGATGCCATCGAGGAACTGCGCGACATACCCGGTCAGTGGGGCCTCGACCAGTCCTTTACGCTGGATGCCCATGTCGCTGACCACCTGGTTCGCCTCGATCGCCGCCTGTTTGCCCCAGGTGTCGATGCGGCCACGGTCGGTGCCGATTTCGGAAAGTGGAACGATGGTGCCGGTTCGGCTGCTTGCGTGGCAGGCGGCGCAGTGTGCGTCGAACACGGCCTTGCCCTGCGCCGCGCGGGTGGCGTCAACGGGGAAGGGATATTTCGGCGCCGGTTTGTTCTTGAGGTAATCGACCATCCAGTCGATGTGGCCGAGGAAATCGGCCTTGTCCTTCGGCGCTGCGCCCATCAGTCCCAGTGCCGAATCGATGACGACCGAATACGGATCGTGCGAGTCGCCGGCGAAGTTCATTCGGTGGCCTTGTTGCGGCTGGTATTTCTTCAGGTTCCATATCGACGGCATGTCGGTCGGGCCGAAGCTGTCGTCCATCGGCCAGCGGATCATGAAGTACTTGGTCAGGTTCATCGCGTCGTCGCGCCCGCGTCCCCACTCGGGGAAATCGTGGCGGTAGATCCACGCGAACTGGCCTTCGCGTTCGGTCAGGCGTTTTTTGGTGATGGGGATGATGAGATAGCGGTAGGCCAGGCGGTCGATGAAATCGAGGTCGGCGGCCAGGTTGATTTCGGCCATCAGGGTGTCGGCGTTGAAGCGCGGGTCCTTGGCGCAGTCGACCAGGAAGCGGAAGAAGGCTTCGAGGTCGAGCGTGTGGTTGGGGCCGGTGACGATCAGGGTCGGCGTCTCGTCGGGCTGGCTGCGGTAGCTCGCCACATGGCAGGCGGCGCAGGTGTTGGCGACACGATCGAAGCCGATGCGCCGCTTGGAAAATCCCACCGGCAGTTCATGGCCCTGTTCCCATACCACGCCGAAGCTGGCATAGCCGATACCCGGCTTGGGCAGCTTGTCGGGGAACACGCGCGGCAGCACATAGAAAATCCAGTAGGGAATGCCGGCGTCGTTTTCCGCACCCATGGAACCGTACTTGAAGCGCTCGTCCGGGTTGTCGAAAGCCTGCGCGCCATGGTCGCGCAGGAAGCGGTCCCAGCCGACGAGCGCGAGCAGCGCGCCGAGGATCAGCACGATGATGGCGGTGTTCTTCAGCCAGCGGGGACAGCGGCAGAGCATCTTCATGGCGGGCTCCTAAAACGTCTTCAGGTATTCCAGCAGCGCCCACTTGTCGGCATCCGGGAGCGAGGTGCCGTAGGCCGTGCCTTCGTGGCCGGCATTGCCGTTGCCGGGCAGCGTGGTGTCGAAGGCGAACAGGGACTTGCCGTTCGCAGCGGGTTGGTCGGCGATGAAGCCGAGATGCTTCGGGTCGTACAGATCGTTGCCGCGGTAGAAGGCCTTCGGTCGCTGCGCGACGGGTTGCAGCAGGTCCCACAGCGTGGGCACCGAGCCGTTGTGCAGATAGGGCGCGCGCAGCCAGAGGCCATCGAGCGGGGCGTTGGCGTAGCCCCAGGTCTTGCGGAAGTGGCGGAAGCGGCGCGCCGGGTCGGCCGAGTACAGCATGCCCTGGTTCTGCGCGAGCTGCAGGGTATAGGAATCGAGGCGCCCGCGATCGGTGCCGATTTCGCCGACCGGCGTGACGGTGCCGACGTACTTGCCGGAAAAATCGCTGCCGCTCTTGCCGTGGCAGGCGGCGCAGCTTTGCGCGTAAATTTTTTCACCACGCGCGGCAAGCGCTGCGTCGATCGGGAAATGCTTTTCAAATGCAGGCGGCACGGCAGTGGCGATCCATGCCTCGATGCGGGCGATGGCAGCGTGGTCGATCAGCTTGGGCGTGGCGCCGGTGCCGAAAGCGGCCGACAGGTTGCGTTCCTCGACGCGGCTGTTGTTGCCGTCCCAGTGCAGCTGCATGCCCTGCTTCTTGCCCTGGTTCCAGATCGCTGGAAAGTCCGACACGCCGACGAGTTCCTCCGGAGACAGCTGCTCGAACGGCACGCCGAATATCGCCTTGGCCGAATTGAAGGTGTCGACCCGTCCCGGCCCCCACTCGGCTTGCTGATGGATGAAGCGCAGCCGCCCGAGCAGGCCGGCGACGCCGTCGCGCATGAGGTGGATGCCGAGCGGGTAGATCACCATCTTGTCGAGCAGGCCCAGGTTTCCCGCCTTTTCCGCAATGCGCGGCACGACCTGCGCAGGGGTGAAGCGGCGATCGTTGACGCATTGCTGGACGAATTTCTGGAAGCCCATCAGATCGAGCTGGTTGGCCGGCATGCCGGCGACCAGCATCGGTTTGGCGTCGGCCGCGGTGCGCACGGTGGCGCTGTGGCAGACCGCACAGTTGAGGAACACACGGTCGATGCCGAGGTGCCGGCGCTTCGACATGCCCACGGGCAGGTCGCGTCCGGGTTCGAAAATGAAGCCGAGCGATTGATAGCCCTTGCCCGGCAGCAGGTCGGGGCATACCTCCGGCAGCACCTGGAACAGCCAGTAGGGGAAGCCCATGTTGCGCTCGCCGCCGGTGGAGCCGTACTTGAAGTGTTCGACCGGATCGTCGTAGGTGACGGGACGGTCGGGCAGGAAGCGGATCGCCGCGCCGAGCGCAACGAGTGCGAGCAGCGCCAGCAGTGCCCACAGGAAGAAGCGGCAGCCGGAACAGCGGGCTTCGGGCGTGCTCATCGCGTGTGCTCCGCGTAGCTGGACGGCGGCAGGCATGGACGCAGCTGCGCGTAAGGTCGCCGCAGCAGACTGGCCGGATCCTGACCGCGCAGACGGCTTGCGACGAGGCGTTTCAGCACATCGAGTTCGGGCGAGGCAGCCCAGTGCACGGGATCGATGCCGCGACTGGCGAGCGCGGCGGCCGGCGGCATCGGCGACCTGCTGCGCGCGGCTTCCGCTATGCCCGCCATGCTCAGGCGCACGAACATGCGCTCGGCACAGTGATCGAGTCTGGCTTCGACTTCGGCGGGATTGCCGTGCAGGAAATTGGGCGGATGCGGCAGCGTGGTGTCGTGGCAGCTGGCGCAGTGGGTGCGGAAGGGCGCGACGAGCGGACCGGCTTCGCGTGCGTCAGATGCGGGTTCCATGCGTGCAGATGGCAGATTGGCCTGGCGGATTCGGCGCGGTTTTCCGAGTTCGGCCAGCAGGTCGTCGAGCAGGGCGTCGCTGAACGGACGAGCGGAAAAGGCGCCGCGTGCGCGCAGGCTGTCGAGCGGGGCAGACAGGTCGGCCGGTTTCAGCTGCTGTACGACGTTGATGTCGAGCATGCCGGCCAGCCCGACGACGAAGGCGGTCTTGTCAGGCGCCTTCCAGGTTTCGAGCGGCGGACGCAGCAGCAGGGGATCATTGGCCGGGTCCTGCAAAGCGGCGAGCGGGTCGCGGTTGGGCAGGTCGGGATTGGGGATGGCAAGGCCGCGCGGCCAGCGGGTTGGCCAGTTACGGTCCAGCGCCGACAGGATGCCCGGCGCCGGCAGGGCGCCACGGCGCGCGTAATCGAGGGCGGCGGCGAAGGCCTGCATGCGGCAGCGATCGCCGGGTTCTCCTGCGCCGCAGCCCTGCTGCCACAGCATCTGCCAGACCGAAAACAGGTTGGCGCGGTCGGTCGCCGTATCGATGAAATACGCGATGTCGGTACCGCTGAGTTTGATGCCATAAAAATCGCGGTGCGTTTCCCGCAGGCGGGCGGCAATCGCAGGGTTGGCCGGTGTTTCATCCCATAGCGGGCGGGCGAAGATCGGCGCGGCGTTCTGGTGGCAGGCGAGGCACAGGCTGCGCCGCGCGTAGAACACCTGCGGCGTTTTGCCTTTCCGGTAATCGCGCACCACCTGGAATTCGAAGCGGCCGGCAGCCTCGTTGTAGCTGATGACTTCGATGACCGTGCCCTTCTCGTGATAACCGAGGAAGAGGCGATCCTTCAGCGGCGGGATACCCGGCTTGCTGGTACCGTCGGCAGCGGCGACCACGCGCGGAAAACGGAAGAAATCCGGCGCACCGGCATCACGCTGCAGCGAACGGCCGAGCGGGATCAGCGTGACCTTCAAAGGCGGCAGACCGCCGGCGTCGGTCTGCATCTGGCGGTTGATGGTGCTTGCCAGCCGGGAAAACGGATAGGGCACCGGCTGGCTGCCGATCAGCTGGTCGAAGCGCGAGCGTCCGGCGGGCGGAAGGTCGTCCTCAGCGGGCGCCGGATTCGAGGAGGTCAGTGCGGCGGCGAACATGAGCGTGAGCCAGCCCGGTCTCATGGCGCTAGCGTGCCGCCAGCACCCGTTTCTGCGTGCCGGGCCAGCAGTCGTCGCGGATCTGGCCGGTCTCGAATTCGGCGCGCCCGGCCTTGTCGACATCCTTGTTGGTGAGCACGAAGTTGAGGATGAAAGCGTGGTCCATGTAGGCGCGGCCGAGATAGAGGCCGGGACGCACCATGCGGATTTCGTCGCGCACCTTGAGGCCCCGTCGCCCGGCGAGGAAGTCGGGTTTTTCGCGGTAGCCCCGGATTTCATCGGTGAAGGCGTAGTCGATGATGATGGATTCGCGGCGCGAGTCGATCAGGCTCTGCCCGCAGTAGAGCTTGGCCGGGAACAGCAGCCAGGCATCGCGGCCGTCGACGTCGATCTTCGGAATGTCGCCGGGACCGATGACCGGGCGCAGCACGGCGAGATCCTGGATGCGGTTGCGCAGCACTTTCTGATCGCGGTAGAACACCTTGCCTTTCCACAGCGCTTCGCCCGCGGTTTCCAGCATCTTGCCCTTGAAGTTCAGCCCCAGACCCTTGAGGCCGCCGATGATTTCGGCGGCGCGCAGCTTGCCCGAACTGCCGCGCGGGAACACGATTTCGCCATCGAACGGGCCGTCCGGGATCGGCCCCGAGCCGAGCCGCGCATACAACTGGTCGAGCTCTTCCTGGTTCAGTCCGGCGAGGTATTTCGGCGTGACCTTGACGAGTTCCTGAAGCGGGATGGGGTGGTCATATTCGACCTGTGCCAAATCCGGCTTGCTGGCGTAGGTTTCATCGTAGGGGGCGAAGGCGATGTCGGGCTTTCTGCCCAGCCAGTCGTCGAGCTTGTCACAGCCCGACAGGGGCAGGATGAACGCGGCGGCGAGAAGAAGCATGCGTGGTTTCATGATGTTTTCCCCTTACAGCGTCGCCAGGAAGGCGATCAGTGCGTTCTTGTCGGCGTCGCTGAGGTCTTCACCGAAGCGGTGGCCGTCGTTTTCGATTTCCGCGCTGCACGACGAATAGACCTGCCACAGCGCGGGGGTGCGGGCGCGCGCTTCCTTCACCACCTCGACCAGCCGGTCGGGGTCGGAGACGATGGCGCGGCCGATGGCCTGCATCTCGGCAGCGAGTTTCTTCGCTTCGGCGGCCGGCAGAACCGTGGCGAGACGCGCTTCGAGTTCGCCGGGTTTGAGCTTGGCGCGCACCAGGTCGACGATGAAATCCTTGTGGCGGAAGTTGCCGACGTTGCCCGCGGTGGCGCCAGCCGGCACCCGCACGGTGAAGCCGACCAGGCGCTTTTCCTCCTTGCCGTCGAAGATGCGCGGGCCGATGTCGAGCACGATGTCCTGGTCGACCTTGGTCGCCTTGGGGATGCGTTTGGCCGGGTTCAGCAGATCCTGCATCGAGGCGACGTAGAGCTTGAAGCGGCCGTCGACCGAAGGGTCGTATGCCCAGCATGCCGGCTGTCTGTCCTTTGCCAGCGGCGGGTTGCCGGGCTGGGTCGTGTCGACGTAGCTGGGGCGGTAGAGCTCGTAGGGATTCGCCTTGTCGCCGCCCCAGCCGCAGAGTTCAGGCCCGACCGCGTTGTTGTGCAGGAAGGGCGCGTGCGCCCACAGGTTCACCAGCGAGACGTTGCGGTAATAGCCGCGGCCACCGTCGTGCGGCTCGAGGATGCCGGATACAGTCTTGCGCGCGTGGTAGTCCTCGTTGGCGAACTGCTCCCAGACGTGGCCGCGCATGTGGTTGGAATGCAGCGAGCGGCAGCGGGTGGTGCCGATCTCGGTGACCGGGGTCGGCACGTCGTTGCCCAGCCAGTCGGCGCGCAGGCCGCTCTTGCTGTCGATGGCGCGGAAGTCGACGGCCTCGAACGGCGCCTTTCCGCTGGAATGGCAGCGTGCGCAGTTGGCGACGAACACCTGCTGGCCGCGCGTCACCGTGCCCTGGCCGAAATTCTTCTCAAGCTCGCGCACCAGGTCGGCTTCGGCATAGGGCGTCTGGCGCTGGTTTGCGCGCGCCTCGACTAGGTCGCGCGCCTGGCCTTCGGGCGCGGTGAGGAAGAAATCGAGGAGGTTGTGCAGGCGATCCTCGATGGCGCGGAAGTTGGGGCAGTCGCGCCGGCACTGGCCGATATCGAACGGCGTCTGGCCGAAATTGCGCGCCTGCGGGTCGAGCTGGCGCAGGTCGGTGAGGTGGTTGACCCAGCACTGCTCGGCGCACGAGCCGATGTTGAAGTACACGCGCTGGATCGCGCCGAGCGCGCCGATCGAGTCGCTGCCGTCCTTGAGGATGTGGTGCACCGTTTCGGTCTTGAGGCTTTTTTCCCAGCACTTGCCGGGCTTGCCGGGTTCGCACCAGCAAGTCGATTCCTTCGCGCCCGCCGGGCACGCTGCCGCCTTGCGCCAGCGGTTGACCTTCTCGCCCGCGAAGGTGGGGCGCTGCGTGATGTTGATCAGCGCATTGATGGTCCCCGCGTTGTTGACCTGGTCGTTGGGGATCGCCGAGGTGTCGGAGGTGCCGGGACGCGCGTGGGCGAAGATCTGCCACAGGAGATCGTCGTGCGGCATGCCGGAAATGAGAATCTCGGAGACGCGGATGTACTGGTTGCCGACCAGACCGGAGAGGTTTTCCCACTTCGGGTGCTCGGGGTCCGCCGGCGGCTTGGCGGGGTTGAAGGCGACGTGGCACGAGGCGCAGGCAGTGCCGATCAGGAAAGGCGGTTCGATCGAGGCGTCGGCCAGCTTGCGTACCTTGAAATCGGAGCGGGCGGGGTCGTTCGAGAGTTTGCGGTTATAGCCTTCCCAGCTGCCGAGGCGGCCGTTGAGCTGCTTCCACGCCACCGGGTCGAAGCGCGGATTGGGAAACTTGCGGAAACCGAGCGCGCCGGTGGAGGTACCGAAAGCCAGGTTGCAGCTGTCCTCGCGGGCTTTTTGATGGCCTTCGGGATCGTTCTCGGCAGCGCTGGCGTCCTTGAAGTCGCATGCCGGGTCGCGGTAGCCTGGCTTGCCGACGAATTTCAGCAGGACCTCGTCTCCCGGGCACCAGTCGAAGCCGTAGGTTTCGTCGTCGCTTTTCGCCGGGCAACCATCGGAACCCGGTTTGCAGCAGCCGGGATCGTTGATCAGGCCCCAGGTCTTGAAGCGGGTGTCGCGCGCCTCACTGCGCAGCACGCCGAACCAGTCGATCAGTGCCGTGATGCGCTGCTGGAAGGTGTAGGTATGAAAGCGCGCGTTGCCCGCAGTGGCCTTGAACCAGATTTCGCGCCCGGCACGCGCCGAGGGCGAGAGGCCGGCTTCCGCTTCGTCGAAGCCGGCATCGGTGTAGACAGAGCCAAGTGCGGGCTCGGAGATGGCGGGTGCGATCGGTGCCGTGGCGGCGGCTGGCGGCAGGGTGGCGCGCGCGGTTTCGGGTTGATGTGTGAGCCAGGTTATTGCGGCAAGAATTGCGATGCTGATGAAGATGCCTAGCCAGGTCGATGTCTTCATGGTGCTCTCCTGTGTTCAGGACAGACGGCCCTGTACCTTGGTCAAGGATGGGGTGCTTTCAAGCCGATTCATCGCGCCGTTCTCGCAGGATCTCGCACAGCCACGGCAGGATCGGTTCGCTCTCGTTGGCCATCTCCTGGCGCTGGGTGGCCTCGATCAGCGCCGCCTCGAACACGGCCTTGCCGATGTGGTGTCCCAGCTTGCGATAGCTCTCGAACTGCGATTCGTCGAACCATTGGTCGGACGTCGACTGGTGCGGAAAGCCGGGATGGGTGCACTTGTAGTTGAGCAGATCGGCGGGTTCGGTGCCGGTGAGTTTCGGCTTGATGTAGATCAAACAGGCTTCGGTCGGCGCTTCCGAGCTGCCCTCGCGGGGCGGATAGAACACGCGGCCGACTGCGGAATAGCCGCTTTCCAGGTCTTCGGCATGGATGTCGATGACCACGCCGAAGTCGGCGTAACACTTGCGGATGGCGTTGCCGAGATCGTCGAACTGGCTGTTGCTGTCTGCGCCGGCGTCGATGGCGACCATGCAGGTGCAGCGCCGCCGCACCAGTTCGTAGATGCCGAGGTTTTCGAAATGGCCGCCGTCGGACAGGTAGACGAAAGGCGAGGTGTGCTGGGTGCGGCCGAACAGTTCGTTCAGCAGGTAGATGCCGCCGAATGGCGGATCGTGCTTCGTCCAGTGGTTTTCATTGGCCGGATTGGGGCTCCAGTGGCCAAGGCGGACGTTGAACACGGTCATCAGGAAAGTCAGGGCGGGCGAACTGTGGTAGCCCATGTTGGGCGATGCAGCGGCGCCCGAAATCGCCATCGCCGAGCCCATCCACACGCCTTCCATGTACTGCGAGGTGGGACGGTAATGGCTGAGCAGCTGGCCCTTTTCGTCGGGCAGAACGAAGCTGTAGCCGGATGCCATGGGGGTGAAGGCGAACGCGGCGGCGCGCCGTTCCTGCCAGGCGAGCTGCTTGCCGGCGACCAGGTTCATCGCGGTGTTGTGGATGGGGTAGGGGCGCTGGCACTGCGGCCTGCCCTCGATTTCGCGGCAGAGATCGGCCAGTTTGAGGTCGTCGCGCGGGTCGAAGCCGGTGAAGGGATGCGGCACGCGCAGCTTGCAGCGCGAGGCGCCGAGGTAGCAGCGCACCAGGCGCTGGCGGTAAAAGTGGTAGATCGAAAACAGGTTGACGTCGATGCGCCAGGCCAGGGCAGCCGCAGCGGCCAGGCTGCCGGCGCACAGGACCGCCACCCAAATGATGTCGATGTGCTGGAAGTTGGACGATTCCTGGTAGAGCACGTCCATGAACCTGCCGGAAGTGGTGGGATGGGCTGCGCATTCGCTGCAGAACACCGGCAGCATCAGCAGCTGGTGCAGGCCGAACGACAGCAGGCCCAGCAGGCCGACGATGAAGACATAGGGCATCACCTGGGCGGCGCGATCGCGCCAGCCTGCGCGGGTGTCGGCGGCGGTTTTCGCGCTGCGCCCCAGCAACACACCGGTGATCGTCGACAGCGCCCAGGTCACCCCGCCCGCAGCGACGAAGGCCTGCGGCGCCCAGCGAAAGAAGGCAGGAGCGATGTAGACGATGCTGAACACGGCGGCCCACACCAGCGAGGCCAGCAGCACCCAGCCGCCGAGGCGCGCCCACCATTCGCGCGAATCGTGCGAGAAATAGCGCCCCATCAGGCCGATATGGCCGACCACAGTGAGTGAATAAAACTTCAGCAACAGAGCGGTGGCCAGCGCCGAGGCGATCCAGGAGCCGCTGTATCCCCGGCCGATGTGGCGGATGAACTGCGCCACTTCGGCAAACGCAGCAAACAGCACGCCGCCCAGTGCCCCTGCCAGCAGGGCATAGCCGGCCATGGCGACGACGCGACCGGGGGGGAACTGCGGCTGGTCGCGCAGGTGGCGACCGAAAAATCGGCCCAGCACCCAGCCCAGCATCCAGGGTGGCACATAGACCAGCATGCCCCACAGCACCCAGCCGCCGAGCGAAATCCGCTCCAGGTATTCTGCGCCGGCATAGAAGCCATAGGCGATGAGCCAGGCCGACAGCAGCGCGGGCAGCACCACCAGCACCAGCACGCCGGTCTGGCGGGAGTAGAACGGCCGGCTTTTGAAAGCGCCGCGGCTGCCCAGGTTGAGGCCGATGAAAACCATGGCGACGAAAATGCACAGCACCCCGCCGCCGAACAGCGGCAGCAGCCTGGCGTCGGCAGCGGCGTGGGCACCTTCCCAGCCGGTGAGCCAGCGTGCAAACCATACCAGCAGGCGCGGCACCAGCAGCAGTCCGCCGAGCGCCAGCAACAGCAGGGTGAAATTGAGGTACAGGTTGCGCAGATAGGTGGCGACCGCGGTCAGCGTGTCGGCGGAAAAGAAGCTGGCCTGGGGCGTCAGGTAGTTGCTGTAGCTGCGCAGGAAACGGATCGCGGAATTTTCCGTGCCGCCGGCGTGAAGCTGCGGCTCGGCATCCTCGACCCGGCCGTTGCACTTGAGATGGATGAAGGCCGACAGCCAGCCGCCGATGTAGCCGCCGCCCGAGACGCACGACAGGTAATCGAACTGGCGCAGCAGATGCAGTTCCGCCAGCGCCTGGGTGATGCCGAGGTTGAAGGTGGCGCTGCGGATGCCGCCGCCGGAAAAGGCCAGCCCGGTCAGCGGCCGCTCGGGCCCGTGGTGGTGGCCGTCGGGTTCGCGGATGGCTGCGCGCTCCTGCGCATGGACATGATCCCAGTCGAGCGAACCCGGTGCGTCAGCCACGGATGGCCTCCAGATATTTGCTGTGGCACCAGCCGACGATGTCCATCACGCCGTTGACCTCGCCGATGACGTCTACCTCCCACCACAGGCCCTGTTTGGCCAGCACCTCGACCTCGGTGCCGGGCGGCAGCGGCGTCCCGGGCAGGGCAGCGAAACCGGGGCCGGCGCCGCTCCTCACATACAGCCGGGCGGTAGTGCGGTAGCGCTCGGGATGGTCGTCGCCGCGCCCCAGCAGGCGTGCACGCACAGATGCCAGCGGGAAA
>Ga0209705_10001165_pt1 | contig 13873 bp, 19 predicted proteins | sample PPLLaktember2015_5_FD_187262 | JGI IMG/M metagenome (GOLD analysis project Ga0209705, IMG submission 187262) | Freshwater sediment microbial communities from Prairie Pothole Lake near Jamestown, North Dakota, USA - PPLs Lake P8 Core (1) Depth... | ecosystem: Environmental > Aquatic > Freshwater... | reverse complement strand
GACACCGCGCGCCCGGCTTCCGGATGTGGTAGTACGAATGCGGCCAACAGTTCGGGGTGGCGCAGGAAGTAATCCGGTGTCTGTTCGAGGTAGCGGCCAACCGCCTCTTCCCAGGACAGATCTTTTTCCAAACCCTCGATAGACGGCTTCTTGTTCATAAGCGCTCCAGGTCGATCTCACCCTCAAAGACCCTGACTGCGGGGCCGGTCATCCACACCGGTTCACCTTCACCGCGCCAGCTGATCTGTAATGTACCACCGCGCAGGCGCACTGCCACTTTTTCATCCAGCAGGCCGCGCAGCCGGCCAGCCACGACCGCGGCGCAGGCGCCGGTGCCGCAGGCCAGGGTCTCGCCCGCGCCGCGTTCCCAGACGCGCACGTGAATATGGCCACGGTCCAACACCTGCATATAACCGGCGTTCACGCGTTTCGGGAAGCGCGGGTGATGCTCGATCTTCGGGCCCTGGGTGGTCACCGGCGCGCGTTCCACATTTTCCACCACCTGCACGGCATGCGGATTACCCATGGACAGCACCGAGACCGGCACGGCCGCGCCATCCACATCCAGATCGTAAACTGGCTGGCGTGCGCCGGCCTCGAACGGCACTTCACGCGGCTCGAAACGCGGCACGCCCATGTTGACGGTCACCGCACCGTCCGGTTCGATTTTCGGATAGATGACGCCGGCCAGGGTTTCTACCGCGAGCTCGCTTTTGGCGGTGAGCCCCTGGTCGCGCGCGAAGCGCGCAAAACAGCGCGCGCCGTTGCCACACTGTTCGACTTCGCCGCCATCGGCATTGAAAATGCGGTAACGGAAATCAACACCAGCCTGCGTCGCCGGTTCGACCAGCAGCAGCTGATCGCAGCCGATGCCAAAGCGCCGGTCGGCGAGGCGCCGCACTTGTTCGGGGGTCAGCGCCACGGTTTGGTTGACCGCGTCGATCATGACGAAGTCATTGCCGAGGCCATGCATTTTGGTGAATCGCAGCATGTCTATAGGTTAGCGCTTGCCAGCGGCCAATGAAACCTGAGACCGGGAAGGCACACTTGCACAAAATTAGTCATAATAGTGGCAATTCCACGAAGCCCGGATATGCACTTGCAGAAGTTCATTCGCCACCACTATCACCGTCTCAAGACCCACCCGAATCACTGGCTGCGCAAGACCGTTGGCATCCTGTTTTTGGTCGGGGGGGTGCTCGGATTTTTACCGGTGCTCGGCTACTGGATGATACCGGTCGGGCTGGCACTGCTAGCCGTGGACTGGCCGTGGGCGCGGCGCCTGTCGCGACGGCTGATCAGCTGGTGGGGGCGACGGGCGCGCGCGTCACACCTTAAGGTGCGGAGCGTGGCGCAGCGTCGAACAATTGTACGTAATCGCGATAGACGCAGCGGTCCATAACCACCATCAGACCGGCGGCACGCGCCCGTTGCGCGGCGGCCTCGTTCACCACGCCGTCCTGCAGCCACACGGCCGGCACCTGCAACGCGATACAGGCGTCGATCACCTCGTCCACCTGCTCCGGTGCGCGGAACACGTCCACCAGATCGATGCGTTCCGGCACCGACGCCAGGTCGGGATACACCTTCTCACCCAGAATTTCCGTTGCCATGGGACGAACCGGGATAATGCGGTAGCCGAAGCCCTGCAGTGCCGATGCCACCCTGTAACTCGGCCGGTCCGTCTTGGGCGAAAGCCCAACCACCGCAATGCAATGCACACGCTCGAGCAGCGCGCGGATTTCCTCCAGGGACGGATTGGAAAAGGCCATGCGTCAATTCGGCAGCAGCGATTCGGGGAGCAGCAGCTCTTCGATGGTCTCGCGCCGGCGCACCACGTGAAAACGCTCGCCGTCCACCATTACCTCCGGCGCGCGCGGCCGAGTGTTGTAGTTGGAGCTCATGCTCGCACCGTAGGCGCCAGCCGAACACACCGCGAGCAGGTCACCGGCCTGCACCTTGAGCGTCCGGTCCTGGCCAAGGAAATCGCCGGACTCGCACACCGGTCCGACCACATCGTACTGTTGTGCCGCACCCACGCGCTTCAGTACCGGCATAATGTCCTGCCAGGCGTCGTACAGCGCCGGGCGCATCAGGTCGTTCATGGCCGCGTCCACGATCGCGAAGTTTTTCGCCTCGGCATGCTTGAGGTACTGCACGCGCGTGAGCAGCACACCGGCGTTGCCGACGATCGCCCGCCCCGGCTCGATCAGCAGCTTGAGGTGACGGTAGCGGTCGCCGTGCGCATCGAGCTTCTGGAGAAAGGCCGCCACGTACTCGCCGGGCGCCGGCGGTTGTTCGTCGCGATAACGGATACCGAGGCCGCCGCCGAGATCGAGATGCTGCAGCGGCATACCGTCGGCCGCAAGCTGGTCCACGAGTGCCAGCACGCGCTCGAGCGCGTCCGCAAACGGTGCGAGTTCGGTGAGTTGCGAACCGATGTGACAGTCCACACCCACGATGCGTAGATGGGTGAGCTGTCGCGCCACGTGGTAGGCGGCGCGCGCCTCGCGCATCGGGATGCCGAACTTGCTTTCTTTCAGGCCGGTGGAGATATACGGATGGGTCTTGGCGTCCACGTCCGGGTTGATGCGCAGACTCACCGGCGCATGCCGTCCGAGCTGGGCCGCGACCTCGTTGAGCACCACCAGCTCGGCCTCCGACTCGACGTTGAAGCAGGCGATGCCGGCCTCGAGCGCGCGTTCGATTTCGTGCACGCCCTTTCCGACACCGGAAAAAACCACCTTGCCGGGATCACCATCGGCGGCCAGCACCCGCTCCAGTTCGCCGACCGACACGATATCGAAGCCGGAGCCAAGACGCGCGAGCACATTGAGCAGCCCGAGGTTGGAGTTGGCCTTGACCGCGTAACACACCAGATGATCGCGCACGCCGAACGCCTGGTCGAAGGCGCGCCATTGTGCCTCGATATGCGCGCGTGAATACACATAGCAGGGCGTACCGAACTTCTCGGCAATATCGGCCAGCGCCACACCTTCAGCGTACAGGCGGTCGCCAAGATAGGTAAACGTGCTCATCACTCAGCTCTTGGGTTGTTTCTGGTCCGGCGCGGACGGACTGTCGGGGAGATACAGCGGCCCCTTCTTGCCGCAGCCGGCGAACAACAGCGCCGCCAGGATGGCAACGATCACGGGCAACTTGAAATAGCGCAGACGCGGCATGGGTTTTGTTGGTCGGGCGACAGGGCTCGGTGAATGAAACCCTGCATCGTTTGTCCTTTCCTTCGGCTAGAATAACCGCTTTCGCAGGCACGGGAAACCCGCATGAACGAAGCAGAATTTCATAAGCTCGCGGCCGTCACGCTGAGCCACATCGAGCAGGCCGTCGAAAACTGCGGTGCGGACATCGACTTCGAAAACGCCGGCGAGATACTCGAACTCGAGTTTGCCAACCGCAGCAAGATCATCATCAACAAGCAGAGCGCCGCCAGCCAGATCTGGGTCGCGGCCAAGTCCGGCGGCTTCCACTACAGCTTTGACGAAGGCGCGCAGCAATGGCGCAATGATCAGAATGGTGCCGAGCTTTTTACCGAGCTGTCGCGCCTGATGAGTGAGCAGGCCGGCGCCCCAGTGACCCTGGCATAGATCCTCCGAGGACTTCCACTCTCGCTAGCGCTAGTAGTGGGCCTAGCTATCCCTGTCTGCATTATGAATAACTTATAGAGCCGGACCTGCGCTGGCCATGGGCAGCCGCGAATCGATCCATCCGCCGGGCGAAACGGCGGGAGCGATCTACACTAGTGTAATCATGCCCCTGAAAAATTCCCGCCTGGTTGTCGGCATTGGTTTCCTGCTGGTGCTGCTGCTCACCGCCCTGTTGATGTTGATGGGTTATGTGCGCCAGGCTGAAGTCCGGAAACAGCTGGACGCCGTGGTCAGTCAGCACAATGTCCGAATCGACCTGCTGTTTTCCATGCGCAACCTGGTGCGTGAGCGCAGCCTCAGCCTGTATGCCATGTACTTCAGCCGCGATCCCTTCGATCGCCAGGACGAGTACCTGCGTTTCACGGGCATGGTCGATGAGTTCGTGACACTGCGGGAACGGCTTCTGGGCGTCGGGCTGGACGAAACGAAGCGCCAGATTCTGGAACAGGCGTATGCCGTCATCCGCCAAACGCAGCCCCTGCAGGCCGATCTGGCACACCGGATCCTGCAGCAGAATGAACGCGGTATTTTATTCCCGGTCCTGCAGAGGGATCTGGCGCTTGAGAAGGAAATCCTGTCGTTATTCGATAGCATCGTGGAAATCGAACGGGCGCAGGTCAAGCAGGCTTCGGCCGAAACCCTGCAAGCGCAAGACAACACCATGCAGCTGACCAAGGCGCTGGCGCCCCTGACCTTGCTGCTGGGTGCGCTGATTGCCGGCGTTGTGTTGCGCCAGACCTGGCGCACCGAGAATGCCCTGCACCGGGAGAAGGAACAGGCGGAAGTGACGTTGCATTCGATTGCCGATGCCGTCATTACCACGGACGCCGGGAACCGGGTGCGCTACCTGAACCCCGTCGCGGAACGCCTCACCGGCTGGTCAAAAACCGAAGCGCGCGGCAAACCACTGGCGGACATCTACCAGGTGCTGCATGAAACCACGCGCAAACCGGTTGACCACCCGGCGTTGCTGGGCGGTCTCGACGGTCCGGTCATGGGTATGGCGCGCAACTCCCTGCTCGTGGCACGCGATGGCCAGGAATTCGCCGTCGAAGACAGCGTGGCGCCGATTCGCAGCCACGACAACCGGAACAGCGGAAAAGTGCTGGTTTTCCGCGACGTCACCCATTCGCGCGACTTCGCCCGTCAATTGAGCTGGCAGGCCAATCACGATGCGCTCACCGGCTTGCCCAATCGACGCGGTTTTGAAACCGAACTGAACCGGCTGCTGGATAGCGCGCGTAATGAGCGCAAACAGCACGCGCTCCTCTATATCGACCTCGACCAGTTCAAGCTGGTCAACGACAGCTGCGGGCATGCCGCCGGCGACGAGCTCCTCAAGCAGCTGGCGATGACCTTGCAGGAAAAAATACGCCACAGCGACACCCTCGCCCGTCTTGGCGGCGATGAATTTGGCGTGCTCCTGGATGGCTGTTCGCCCGACAAGGCCGGGCAGATCGCCCACACCCTGCGCGAAGCCAGCGAACAGTACCGCTTCATGCACGGCGGCAAGTCCTTCAAGACTGCGGCCAGCATCGGGCTCGTGTGCATCAATACCGACAGCGGTGACCTGCACAGCCTGTTGAGCGCTGCCGATGCCGCCTGCTACATGGCGAAGGAAAAGGGCCGCAACCGGGTGTGGGTGCACCAGCCCGACGATGTCGAACTGCAGCAACGGCGCGGCGAGATGCAGATGATCTCGCGACTCACGCACGCCGTGGAGGAAAACCGCTTTACCCTCTATACCCAGGCGATCGAGCCGCTCTTTCCGGAAGAGGGGCGCCTGCCCATGCAGGAGATCCTGGTGCGAATGCTGGATGACGACGGGAAAATCATCCTGCCGGCCGCATTCATACCGGCTGCCGAACGATACGGCATAATGCCCTCGATCGACCGCTGGGTGGTGCGCGAGACCTGCCGGCAGCTGGCGCGTGACAATTCGCCGACACCGCGCATCCGCTGCATTAACGTTTCCAATCAATCATTGAGTGACGACGGTTTTCTCGATTATGTCGTGCACCAGTTCGAGGGCTCGGGCGTTGACCCGAGGCTCTGCTGTTTCGAGATTACCGAAACCACCGCCATTGCCAACTGGAATCGCGCCACGCGCTTCGTCCTGACCCTGAAGGGAATGGGCTGCCACTTTGCGCTCGATGACTTTGGCAGTGGCATGGCGTCATTTTCCTACCTGCGCGACCTGCCGGTTGATCTCGTCAAAATCGATGGCAGCTTCGTGAAAAACATTGTGAAAAACCGTACCGACCTGGCTATGGTGCAAGCGATCCACGGCATCGCGCACGAGATGGGCATCGGCACCATCGCCGAATCCGTGGAAAGCGAGGAAATACGCACGACACTGCGACAGCTCGATATCGATTACCTGCAGGGTTTTGCCGTCCACCGCCCGGTGCCACTCAGCGAACCGGTCACGCTGCTACTGACTGCCTGACCAGACGGTGAGTACTGCGCTCGCGCTGATCAGCGAATTCGTTTTGTGCGCTATCTCAATCAAGACCTTGGTGCGGGCGCTCGACACAAGCCTTACTCCCAGCTGCCTTCCTTGGGCGTGAACAGTGCCGGCTTACCGCAGCGCGGGCAATCGATGTGCGTCGAGTCGTCCGGAAGCAGGCTCACACCCTCTTCGTAACAGAGTCCGCAACGCGGTGTTTCGTTCTCCTTGACCCAAGTGCTGCCGGTCGACTTGCACTTGATGCAGCGGAATAGGGAAAGACGGAGAGATGGATTTTTTCCCTTGCCGACGCCAATGTCGGTCTCCTCGTAACGGCAATGCTTGCAGCGAAAATCGACATACCCACCCATGCATGCTGCTCCTGATATAAAGGCAAGAACATGAACCACGCAGAACGCGGGCCAGGGGCAAGCAAAACCCCATGCCGGCGCGGTCAACACCGATCTTATCGTCAGGGAAACTGGATGGGCAAACAGCCATGAGACTATCCCGATCGCGCGCTCGGGTGTAGGGTAAACACATGAAAGCCATTGCCCTGCTCCTGGCCCTGGCACTCGCTGGCTGCGCGAGCGATATCCCGCGCCCGATCCGCGAAGCCCCGGCCGAGAATATCGCGCTTGCGCAGGCATTGAAGAATCCGGAAAAACATCGCGCTGCCGCGGTGCGCTGGGGCGGAGCGGTCGCCTCGATAGAGAACCGGCGCGACGAAACCTGGATCGAGATCGTGGAACGACCGCTCGATGCGAGTGGTCAGCCGCGCGATACCGACCAGAGCGGGGGGCGTTTTCTGGCGCGAGTGCAGGGCTTTTTGGATCCGGTAATCTTCGCCCCGAAGCGGCTGGTGACGGCCGCCGGCACGCTCGACGGCAACAGCACGCGCACCATCGGCGAGCACCCGTACACCTATCCGGTGGTGCGCGTCGATTCGATCTATCTCTGGCCAGTGCCGGTCAGGTCGGATTATCCCTACTATTACTACCCACCCTACTGGTACGATCCGTGGTACCCGTGGGGTTACCCCTATCCCTACCGCCGATTGCGTTAGCCGTCAGCGCACACCGGCCGTACCTTGGCAGCACATTCCTTGGCGCGCTTGCGCGCGGTTTCGACGTTATCGGCGGTGGCGAGCGCCACGCCCATGCGCCGGCGCTCGTAGGCCACCGGCTTGCCGAACAGGCGCAGCTGCGACTCCGGCACGCGCAGCGCGGCATCGACATTTTCGAAACGGATGCCCTCGGCCTCGATGCCACCATAGATCACGGCGCTGGCGCCAGGGCGACGCATGCGCGTGCCGACCGGCAACCCGAGGATGGCGCGCACGTGCAGCTCGAATTCATTCTGTGCCTGGGTGGCCATGGTCACCATGCCGGTATCGTGCGGACGCGGGCTGACTTCCGAGAACCACACCTCCTGACCTTTCACGAACAGCTCGACGCCGAACAGGCCGCGTCCGCCGAGCGCGCCGGTAACCGCCTCGGCGATCTCTTTGGCGCGCGCCAGCACCTTGTCGCTCATCGGCTGCGGTTGCCAGCTCTCGACGTAGTCACCCTTCACCTGGACGTGGCCGATGGGGTCGCAGAACTGGGTTTCGATCTTTCCATCTTCGCCGAACGCGCGCACCGTGAGCAGCGTGATTTCGTAATCGAACTCGATCATACCCTCGATAATGACGCGCGCGCCTTTGACACGTCCGGCGCTCGCCGCGTAATTCCAGGCCGACTCGAGATCCTCCGGCCGGTCGACGCGCGACTGGCCCTTGCCGGACGAGGACATCACCGGCTTGATGAAGCACGGGAAGCCGATGCCGCTGTTCGCTGCCGCTTCCAGATCGGCATAGCTCGATGCGAACGCATAGGGTGACGTGGGCAGCTTCAGCTCCTCGGCGGCGAGCCGGCGGATGCCCTCGCGGTTCATGGTGAGTTGCACGGCGCGCGCCGACGGCACGACCATGGCGAGGCCCTGGGATTCGATCTCGACCAGCACCTCGGTGGCAATCGCCTCGATCTCCGGCACGATGATGTCCGGCTTCTCTTGCTCGAGTAGCGCGCGCAGCGCCTTCGGGTCGGTCATGTCGATGACGTGCGCACGGTGCGCCACCGCGTGGGCGGGCGCGTTGGCATAGCGATCCACGGCCACCACTTCAACGCCGAGACGCTGAGCGGCAATGGCCACTTCCTTGCCGAGCTCACCGCTGCCGAGCAGCAGGATGCGCGTGGCGCTCTTTGAGAGTGGCGTTCCGATGACGATCATGATTCCCTCGTTGAATAGCAAAACGCCCCGCACGCGGGGCGTTTTGCGACAAGCCTGGCGGCCTTACTTCTTCTTGGTTGTGGTCTTCGTTGTGGTCTTCTTCTTGAGCTGGGCAATATCCGCCTTCAGCTTGTCGCGCTCGACCTTGACCTTGGCAACCTCGTCCTGCGCCTGCTTGAGCGAGGTCTCCATGCTGGCCATGGCGGCTTCCCGCTCGGCCACCTGGCTGGTGGCCTTGGCCAGCTGCTGTTCGAGGTTCGTGACCTTCTGGCGCAGCTCTTCCTTCTCCTTGCTACCGCAACCGGCGAGACCCAGTGCGAGCACGGCCGCAAGCGCGACCACAGTAATTCGACGCATCGTACTTCCTCCAATGGTGATAAAGGGGTATTCCCTGGAAATTCTGGTGGAAATCATACCCGCGCACGCCACGATGTCAAAATGTCCCTCAAGACCGGTGCGCAAAGATCGAGCACCTGTAGAGGACAAATACACAAAGGAGCGTCCTGCATGGCGACAATATCACTTGGCATGATTATTTTCCGCCGTTTTGGTCTATACGTTTAATAAGCAGCTGCTTCCCGGTCTCACCAGGAGGTGTTTGATGCAGGTTCCAGGTCTTTATCCGTTCTTTCGTCGCCACGTTCAGCAGGGCCTTGGCGAACAGGGTCTCGCCCAGCCGGCGCTCGTGGATTACGTGAGCGAACTGCTCACGCGCTTTGCCAGGGTAAACGTGTTGTTCCCGTTCCACGACGCCGACGGCCGCCCGATCGAAACCATTGCCGGGCTATTGATGGAATGGCAGGCGACGCTGGGCAACGACACGGTCAAGCCCGGCCGCACACGCGAAACGCTGGTTTTGCACCACATCGCCGACTACGCACTGTTCATGAGCGGGGTGTTCCGCGACCGCCTGAAATGCCGCGGGCAGATCACCTATTACCGCGAGCATGGGCGCAGCGCATTCGCGCGCTGCGCGCGCCTCGAGTCCAACCCGCAGCACGCAGCAGTCCTCAGCCGTGTGAGCCACGACTTCGAACCGATCAGCAACGCCCTCGACCAGCTCTGGCACCGGCGCCTGCAGGTAGCGCCGACCGCCGACCTCTCACCGCTCGCCGCCCTGTGGCGGGCATAAAAACCATTAGCCACAGATGAACACAGATAGACACGGGTTAAAAAAACCTGCGTAGCGCATTTTTACAGTAAAATCTGATTTTATCTGCGTTCATCTGTGGCCAGGCCTTTATGTATTACCAACACGCGCGTCTGCGCTTTGAATGCACTGGCTGCGGTGCGTGTTGCACTGGCGGCGCGGATCACTATGTCGAAACCAACGCCACGGAACGTGCGGCGATCCGCGCCTTCCTCAAGCTCTCGCCCACCTGGTTCCGGCGTCGCTACCTGGTGCGCGTCGATGCCGATACGATTGGCATCCGCCTGGAGCGCAACGGCCGCTGCCCGTTTCTCGGGCTCGACAACCGCTGCCGCATCTACGCAGTGCGTCCGCGCCAATGCCGCACCTACCCGTGGTGGCCGGAACTAGTCGAGAAGAAACGCGATTGGACCGAAGAGGCGCAGCGCTGCGAGGGCATGAACCGCGGTACGGTCGTGCCGCTCAGCGCCATCGAGCGCAACTTGGCACGAGAGCGAAAGAAATAATTTCCTGGGGATGCGCCCGCAGCGTAGCGGGCAAAAAAGAAACCGACGGACTCTGCGCGACTTCGACTTAGACCCGAACCGTTCAGGGCTTCGGGGCGGAAGCCAGGAATCGGGGGTGCGTTGCATCTTCCCCATCCTGCCGCGTCGACGAGATCCGTCGGGTAATACCAGTGCTGATGACGATTTTCATGCTAATCGTCTGCGCTCCGCGACGCATTGACCGGCGTCAAGAAACCTTCGGATTTTTTCCTGCCGACAGATTCACAAAGCGCGCCTGCGGTTGGCCATCCGGCCCGGCCAGGAACGCGGCCAGCGGCGGCAGCAGCGCGCGCAATGTCTCTTCAAGCTTCCACGGCGGGTTGATGAGAATCACGCCGCTGCCGTTCAGACGCTGCGGCACATCCTCGGGCAGCATCAGCAGCTCAACCGCCAGCGCCTCGGCGCCAAGCGCACGCACCGCTTCGTGCAACTTCTCCACCGGCCGGCGTGCTTTGATCGGATACCACACAAGATACAACCCGTTGCGCCAACGCGAGTGCGCCGCTCGCAGTGCCCGCGCCACCTGCTCGAACTCGTCGGGCTTCTCGTATGGCGGATCGATGAACACCAACCCGCGGTTTTCCTTCGGCGGCACCAGACCCTTGAGTGCCGCCCAGGCATCGGCTTCATTGATGGTGATGCCGCGGCTGCCACTCAGATTGTCGCGCAGCGCCGCGGCCTCCTCCGGCTGGCGCTCGAAAAATACGGCGCGGTCCTGGGGGCGCAGCAGCGCGCGAATGATCCAGGGCGATCCCGGATAGGCGTTGAGCCCGTTGCGATTGAGAGCAGCGAGCAATTCGAAATACGTGCCCAGCATCGGCCATTGCAGGCGCGCCGGCCACAGCCGGCCGATGCCCTGATCGAATTCTCCCGGCGCCTTGAGACGATAGAGACCGCTGCCGGCATGGGTATCGATCACGCAGAACGGCGTTTCCTTCAGGCGCAGCGTCTCCAGAACCCGGATCAGCACCAGGTGCTTGAAGACATCGGCGACATTGCCGGCGTGGAAATGGTGGCGATAGTTCACAGGATTCGGAGTTTAGAACAGCTATTTTTGTGCAGGCATGCTTTCCCTAGAACAGCTATTTTTCCAGGCGCCGTTAAAGTCCATTGCGCCAATAACGGCGCCTGGATTGGCGCAATGGACTTTGCGCAGGGAGGCGTTGCCTGAGTTGGCCTGCCAGTCAAAAGATTATCCCGCCGCCTGTCAACCAACGGGTCAGCCAGTCGTTATTGGCAATGTCGGACCCGGTTTTATCACCTTTCACAGAGGAGCGAAAAATGAAAACCACAGCCATTCTGACCACCAGCCTGCTGGCTCTACTGGCCGCTGCCCCGGTGCTGGCCGAAGATCGCGGCGACCGCGTCAATGAGCGTCTCGACCAGCGCGGCGAGCGTATTGATACACGTCTCGACAACCGTGGCGAACGCATCGATGGGCGCCTGGACAAGCGCTCCGACCGGCTCGCGGCGAGCGGCCATGAGAAGGCCGCCGCACACAGGGACCGCAAGGGTGGCCGCATCGAGAACCGGCTGGATCGCAAGGGCGATCGCGTCGAAAATAGGCTCGACCGGCGCGGCGACCGCATTGACCGGCATGCCGACCGCCGGCACGGTCGCGCCAGCTGATTCGTTGCAGGCAACGCATGCGCCGTAGCACGCACGGGAGGAAGACCTGGAATCTCGCGATACCCTGGAGCATTTCCTTGCCGGTGTCGAACGGCGCGCCTTTCGCATGGCGCAGTTCGCCACCGGCAACCGCGACGAAGCGCTCGATATTGTGCAGGACGCCATGCTCGCGCTCGCCAGCCGTTATGGCAGACGCGGTTCGGATGAATGGGGGCCGCTGTTCCACCGCATCCTGCAGAGCCGCATCCACGACTGGTACCGGCGGCGGCGCACGCAGCACCGCTGGCTGGCGTGGCTGGGCACAGATGACGACGATGACGAGGATCCGCTCGCCGCGCTACCCGACCCGGATGCACGCCGCCCGGAAGAGCAGCTGGGCAATTCGCGCGCCGGCGTCGCGCTCGAAACCGCGCTCGGCGCCCTGCCGCTGCGTCAGCAACAGGCATTTCTGCTACGCACCTGGGAAGGCCTGGATGTCGCAGCCACGGCTGCAGCCATGGGCTGCTCTGAAGGCAGCGTGAAGACCCATTACTCACGGGCGGTGCATACGCTGCGCGAATTGCTGGAGGACCACTGGCCATGACCGACGACAAGGAATCCCGCTTCATCGCCGCGGCGAAGGCGGCGCTCGACCACAGCACGCAGCAGTTGGATGAACTGACGATCGCGCGTCTGCATGCCGCACGCCGGCGGGCAATCGATGCGCGCCCGCGCCGCCTGGTGTGGCTGGCGGCGGGTGGTCTGGCGACCGCCGCGCTTACGGCGACACTGGTCGCCTTTCTGCTGTTCGCACCGGCCGTGGCCCCGCCTGTCTCTGGCCTCGAACAATTCGATCTGCTGAGCGACAACGATGGCCTCGAACTGTATCGCGACCTCGAGTTCTATCGCTGGCTCGCCGAGCACGCTGATGCCGCCTGAACTGTGCGCGCTGCTGCTCACCGGGCTGCTCGCCACCGGCAGCAGCAATCCGCCGCCGGAACCGGCCGACCTGGAGATGCTGGAATTTCTTGGCACTTTCGAAATCCAAGGCGGACAGTGGCTGGACCCGTTGTCCCTTGATGATCGCGAGCCGGAAAAACCGAAACCGGCGCGCGCGGAGAAGCAACATGAATAAGTGGACTGGCTTAGGCTTGGTGCTCGCGCTACTGGCACTGCCGGCAGCGCAGGCAGAACCGGCTGCGATCGAATGGCAACAGCTCAGCCCGGAGGAACAGCGCGTGCTGCAGCCGATGCAGGAACGCTGGAACCAGCTCGCCCCCGAACGCCAGGAGCGCCTGCGCAAGGGCGCAGCGCGCTGGCAGACCATGAGCCCGGAGGAGCGCACCCAGGCGCGTGCGCGGCTCAAGACCTGGCAGCAGCTCACGCCCGAACAGCGCGAACAAATTCGCAAACGCTATGAGCGCTTCCGCGAACTGCCACCGGCGGAGCAGGAGCGCATTCGCCGCAGCCTTCAGCAGTTCCGCAACCTGCCACCCGAGAAACGCGAGGAGCTGCGCACCCGCTGGCAGAACCTGCCACCCGAGCAACGCCAGCAACTACGCGAACGCTGGGAAGGCAAGACGCCGGAGCAACGCCAACAACATCAGGAAACGCGCCAACATCGGAAGGAACAGAAAGAAAACAAATAGCGGCCACACCGGAGTGATGCGACAGTGCGTTGATCAGGGCTCGCCGGCCTTCTTGGCGCTACCGCGTACCTTGTCGACCGGGTACTTGTGCGCATTGATCACCAGCTTGCGCTGCGCCGCATCCATCAGGTCGATGTCCAGTCGATCGGCGAGACGTACGAGATAGAGAAGCACGTCGGCCAGTTCCTGCGCCACCTGCTCACGCTTCTCCGGGTCCAAAGCCTGGCTTTGCGTCTCGGTCAGCCACTGGAAATGTTCGGTCAGCTCAGCGGCCTCGACGATCAGCGCCATCGCCAGGTTCTTGGGAGAATGGAACTGTTCCCAATCTCGGGCACGCGCGAATTCGCGCAGCTGATTCTTGAGATCATCGAGCGAGTGCATACGAAAGGTCCGTTGGCTCAGGCGGGCACTTCGCCCACACAGCGGACGCCGCCGCGTTCAAGCGACTGCTTGCTCAGGTACATGGCGCCGTCCACACGCTCCAGCAGGATGCCCAGCTCCTGTCCGTGCTCGGGCGCCGCGCCGATACCAATGGA
>Ga0209705_10001162_pt1 | contig 13891 bp, 9 predicted proteins | sample PPLLaktember2015_5_FD_187262 | JGI IMG/M metagenome (GOLD analysis project Ga0209705, IMG submission 187262) | Freshwater sediment microbial communities from Prairie Pothole Lake near Jamestown, North Dakota, USA - PPLs Lake P8 Core (1) Depth... | ecosystem: Environmental > Aquatic > Freshwater... | reverse complement strand
CCCGCCCGCACCCAGCAAATCTCCCCACCGGCGGGGTCCAGCAGGGCGAAGAAAAGCGTCATGAAACTTCCCGACGCGGCGGTGTCCATGCACAGCAGGCGGTTGACGTCCGCGATGATCTGCGCCGGCCCGCCCGCCTGGGATGCCCGGCTGCGCAGTAAGGCGCGAACGGTGGCCATCAGCAGCGCCGAGGCCACGCCGTGGCCCACCACGTCCCCGACCGCAATCCCCAGCCGACCGCTGCCCAGTTCGGGAAACTGCAGAAAATCGAAGTAATCCCCGCCGGTCTCGTCGCAGTAGAGGCTGGTGCCGGCCACCTCCAGGTTCGCGAAGGTCAGGATGCGGTCCGGCAGCAGGTTCTGCTGGACCTCCTGGGCGAGCCCCAGGGCTTCCTTGATGCGGATGCGCTCCTCGAGCTGGCGCAGCATGGTGTTGAAGCTGCGGGTGAGTTCGCCGACTTCGTCGCGGCTGCGCACGGGCAGGGGCGCGCCCAGGCTGCCGCGCGCCACCGCCTGGGCGGCCCGCGCAACATCGTTGATGGCGGCCACGGTGCGCTGCGTCATCAGGCGGATCAGGACCAGCACAAACCCGATGAAAGCCACCCCGGTCAGGGCATAGTAGCGCCGGAAGCGCAGGATCGGCGCCAGGACCAGGTCCCCCGGGGCGATCACGATCAGGGTCCAGGGGGCCTCCTGAAGGCGGTGGAAGCCGCTGACCTCCGCCGGGGGCAGGCCCCTGCCCAGAACGGTTCCGGACTCCCGGGTCTGCATCGCCGCCAGCGTCTCCCGGGTCAGGGTATCGCCCGTGGCGCAAATTTCCCGGGAGCCGCCGGGAACCATGCAGGTCAGGACCCGTCCGGCATCGTCCACCAGAAACGCCTTGAGGCTCTGCCACCAGCCCGTCCCGACCACGTCCTGGATGATATGGTCGAAGCGCACCACCACCTCCAGGCGCCCGAGGCGGTTGCCATCCGCGTCGATCAGGGGGGACACCAGGGCCACGGTTTCTCCTGCCACCAGCTCGTCATAGCGCGGCGGCATGATCTCGACGCTTGCGCCCCCATGGCGCATGTGGGCCGATCGCCTCCCCAGGGCCGGCTCACTTCCCATTTGGCCGTGCAGGCCATCGACCCTGCGGTCCGTCGGGTTTGCCGCCGCTGCGGCAGGCTCCCACATCAGGTTGACAAAGGCGACCCCATCCATGGCCTGCAGGCGCTCGATGATCATCTGCTGCACGGCGGCTGCGCCGGGATGGCCGACCGTGCTGCTGAAGATCCCCATCCATTCCTTGGGCTCGACGAGCCGCATGTCCACATGGTGGGCGGCGCGCTGGAGTTTGAGGACGGCCGCTTCCCGCCACTGCACTAGCATACTGTTGCGGGCGAACACAAACCCGATCAGCCCCATCGAAAACAGCAGCACCGCCACCGGCAATAACACAAAAAGCACCAGCCGCTGGCGCAGGCTTCGCGGTTGAAAGCGAAAAAACCACCGCGGACCTTCGGCATCAGGTAGGCCATTGAGCGCCATAGGTTTCCTTATGTGGTGATACCGGCCGATTCAACGCATGCCGCAGCCGACGTAAATCTTGACCTGACGCGATAGCGGGCATCAATCGGATGCGGCAGGCGGGGTTGCGCTGATGGCGGGGGTGTCAGGCGCCGATGGGGCCGCGATCGGCCGCGTAACAGCGCCGCTCGACGTAGGAGCCCCTGCGGTGGTCGAAGACCGCTTCGTGTTCGTGAATCAGCTTGGGCCCTCCCTCCCAGGCACCACAGGCCGGCACGACGGTGTCGCCCAGTGAGAACTTGTGGCCGCAGGCCGGACAGCCCTCGGCGTTCGACCGGTTGAGCCGCTCCAGATCCATTATGATTTTAAGCCGTTGTTTGTCGGCATGGTGTGACGTCATGGTGCACCTCCTCATCCTTTTGCATTAAAAAGCGATTACAAAAGAACATGCGCCCCAGGCGGCAAAAGTCAAGCGGCCGGCCTCTGCGGGGACCCGCCACGGGTCATTCGACAAAAAACGGAACGGCCAGTCAGCGCTCATCCGGAAACAGGTGCGCCACTCTTTTGCGCAGCCGCTCGGCCTCCTTTTGGCCGAGGTACGAAACGATCGTGATGGGGCTGCGCCGAAACATTTTTTCGGCCACCGACCCCACCAGCACGTGCTCGATTTCGGAACGGCCCTTGAGCCCCATCACGATCAGATCGACGTTTTCGCGCAGCGCGATCTTCAAGAGTTACATGCGATTGCCCTGCAGCGGACTCGATACAATCTTTACAATGGAAGGGATTCAATGATAAACATCAAATCCAATTTACAGCGCGGAAAGGAGCGGTCACCATGGGCATGTCCGGCATGAGCGTAACCGATTGGATTATCCGGCTGGCGATCTTCGGCGTGCTGGCGATAGCCGTGATCGGAACCCTCCAGAACATCGTTGATGCCATCAGAGAGGCCGCAAAACGCCGGTAGGTCAAAACCTGAGCTTTGCAACACGGGCGACTCCCCCAGGGAACGGCAAGGGGAAGCAGCGCAAGAGTGTAAAAAGCATTTTACCCCGCCGTGCGGTGTTTGTCAGAAAGGAACTTTGACGGGCACCTTGGGAATGGACTCGATTTACCACTCCCATTGGTCTATGTTCATTTTCTTGTGCGGACAAGAAAACGAACCAAAAGAAGCCGCCCGCGTCCCTTCGGGCTGCCCTGCGCTTCTCGCAGCCGGCGGGCCCTGTGGAACTCGCTTACGCTCAAACAGCCACAGGGCCTTTTTCGCCAGCTGCTGCGATGCTCGGCCCGGGACGACGGGACATAAAACACCGGCCGCAACAAGCGTTTAAAATACGGCTGTCGTCTTCGAAAAACACCATCCCTGTGGGGATTGGGGGTGAAGTTATTTAAAAGGGTCGTGATGGCATTGAACCATGCCGCGGCCCTTTTTGTTTAGCCCTGCAAACGGGCAAGGATCAGGCATCCATGGAGGTGGCGGTGCTGACGATGCCCCTGGCCTTTTTGGTGCGCTGGTAACCTACCAGGGCCATCAACAGCGCAATGCCCAACAAATCGGTGTAAGTCCCGGGGACGACCATCATCAAACCGCCCCCGAAAAAAAGGCCTCGCTCCAGCCAGTTCATGGGGGCGAAGAAAAAACCGATCATGGCGGCGCCGATGGCGGTCATGCCGATGCACGAGGTGATCAGGGTCTGGAGGACCGTATACCAGCTCGCGCCGACCCAGAGCATCGATGTGTTGTAGACGAAAATATAGGGAGTCAGAAAGGCGCCGATGGCAAGTTTGGTGGCGGTGACGCCGGTCCAGAACGGGTTGGATTTGGCGATGCCCGCGCCGGCATAAGCCGCCAGGGCCACCGGGGGCGTGATATCGGCCACGATGCCGAAGTAGAAGACGAACATGTGGGCCGCCAGGGGATGGACTCCCAACTGGATCAGGGCCGGGGCGGCGATGGTGGAGGTGATGATGTAGTTGGCGGTGGTGGGAACCCCCATGCCGAGGATGATGGACGTGATCATGGTGAAGATCAAGGTTAGCAGGAGGTTGCCGCCGGCCAGTTCCACCAGCCCGTTGCCCAGTTTCAAGCCCAGGCCGGTCAGGGTGATGGCGCCGATGATGATGCCGGCCGAGGCGCAGGCCAAAGCCACGCCGATGGCGTTGCGGGCCCCCAGCTCGAACCCGTCGGCGATTTCCCGGGGGCTCATGCGGGTGGATTCTTTCAGGGCCCCGGCGATGATGCAGGTCACCAGGCCCATCAGGGCGGCGTAGAGCGGGGTGAAACCGATGGAAAGGAAGATGATGATGGCGAACAGGGGAACGAAAAGATGTCCCCGCTCCTTCAGCACCTCGCCGAACTTGGGCAGCTCGTCGCGGTTCAATCCCCTGAGGTTGCAGCGCTTGGCCTCGAAATGGACCTCCATAAAGACCCCGAAAAAATAGAGGCAGGCCGGGATGGCTGCCGCCTTGGCGATATCCAGGTAGGGCACGTTGAGAAACTCGGCCATGATGAAGGCCGCCGCGCCCATGATGGGCGGCATGATCTGGCCGCCGGTGGAGGAAGCGGCTTCCACCGCGGCGGCAAACTCCGGGCGGTAGCCCAGGCGCTTCATCATCGGGATGGTGAGGCTTCCGGATTCCACCGTGTTGGCCACCGAGCTGCCCGACACGGTTCCTTCCAGGGCGCTGGTCACGATGGCCATCTTGGCCGGTCCGCCCGAGGCCCAACCGGCCACGGCGTTGGAGATGTCGATGAAAAGCTGGCCCAGCCCGGTTTTCTCGCGAAACGAGCCGAAGAGGATGAACAGGTAGATGAAGGTCGCCGCCACCCCGAGGGGAATCCCCAGTATCCCCTCGGTGGTCAGGTACATGTGGGAAGCGATGCGCTGCAGCGAAAATCCCCGGTGCGCCATGAACCCGGGAAAATAGGGCCCAAAGTAGCTATAAATCAGAAAAAAAACGCACAGACAGACGATGGGCAGCCCCACCACGCGCCGCGTGGCCTCCAGGGTGAACAGGATGCCGAAGATGGCACAGACATAGTCCATGCGGGCATAATCGCCCCCGGACTCCATGATGCGCATGTAATTGAGCGCCATGTAGAGCCCGATATAGATGGCAAAGAGTGCGATCACCCAATTGGTCCAGTTCAGGCGATCGTTCTCGTCGCTGCTGCGGGCCGGAAAGAGCAGGTAGGCCAGGGCGAAGGCGTAGGCCAGGTGGATCGAGCGCTGCAACTGGGCCGGCAGCAGCCCGAAAGCCGCCGTGTAGACCTGGAAGATGGACCACGACACCCCGATCACGTAGACGATCCAGCGTGACGATCCGGTCAGTTTGCGGGCCGAGGCTTCCTTGTTAACCTTCTTGAGTATTTTTTCGAGCTCTTCCTTGGAAACCACATCCAATTCGTCCGGGGCAACGCCGGAAACGCCCCGTTCTTTCTGTTTCTCCGTCACGGAATGCACCTGCCTTTCATCTGATCGGTCAATGCGGCCCTGCGTACCCGCAGGCGCAGCGGAGTTCCAGGCGGCGCCAGGTCTGCAAGGTGGATTTCACACCCCTTGAAACTCAGGCGGTGATCGGCCACCCGGCCGACCCGCACCACGATCTGCGGCACCGGGCGGTTCACCGTCCACTCCAGCCATCCGTCCTTGCCCACCGCCAGTGTTCCTTCAGCCGTCGAGGTTTCCGGCATCCCGGCGCCGAAGGCGTCGAAGCGGGAGCCCACGATGATCAGATGGTCAGTTTCCGCTCTCAGGGTGTCGTATACCGGGCGCCGGTTGACGGAGTGGGTGAAGGCCAGCACGAATTCTTCACCCGCTTGCATGCGAGCGCACAGCAGTACCTCTTGGGTGTCCCACCGGCTTACCTCCAGCACGCTGCCCAACGAGCACGCCGAAAGCAGACCGAGGATTTGGAGAACGGCGGGCAGCACCATAAAGGCCGCAACACCGGTACACAGGCGACGATGTCTGGTTTCGCTCGATGGCATCTCAGACGCAAGCGGCCCTTCCGGCGTGGCGTACTCGTCTTGCCGGAAGGGCCGCCGGTTGGTTCCGGAAGTCCGGACATTCAGGATCCCTGCCGGAGCAGGGGAAATACCCGTGGCCGTATAATGATTGCCTTGCGGCCATCTTTGCAGAAAACCGCGCCGGCGGCTTTCTATTCCATGAACTTCTTTTCCTTGTAGTACTTGATGGCACCGGGGTGGAAGGGAATCGACACGCCCTGCACCGCGTATGCGCCGCTTAGCTCCTTGCCCTTGGCATGGGCGGAGGCCAGCTCGGCTTGGTTTTCAAACAGGGTTTTGGTCAGGTTGTAGGCCACATCCGCGTTCATTTCGTTGCCGGAGATCAGCACGGCGTTGACCGCCACGGTGGCGGCGTCCTCGGTCTGTCCCTTGTAGGTGTTGGCCGGAACCTTGGCCACGGCCAAGAAGGGGTACTTGGCAATCGCCTTGGCGGCCATGTCCGCAGGGATGTCGAGAATCCGGATGGCGTTCTGGGTGGAAACGTCCATGATCCCGGCATTGGGAATGCCGGCGGTCACGATGAAGGCATCGATGTGTTTGTCCTTGTACGCCTCGGCGCTCTCGGCAAAGGAGAGGTACTGGGCGTTGATGTCTTCCTTTTTGAGGCCGTAGATGTCCATCAACTGGCGGAAGTTGGCTTCGGTGCCGCTGCCCGGGGCGCCCACGCCGACTTTCTTGCCCTTCAGGTCGGCGAAGGTCTTGATGCCGCTTTCGGCGCCGACCACCACCTGAATGATCTCAGGGTAGAGAACCGCGATGGCGTTCATCGCCATGAGGGGTTCCTTGAAGGCTTCGGTGGCGTTCCAGGCCTGATCCAGGGTGTCGCTTTGCACCAGGGCCAGTTCGACCTCCTTTTTGTTGATCAGGCGGATGTTTTCGCCCGAGGCGCCCGTGGTCTGGGCGACGGCGTTCATCCCGGGGATCTTGGAGTTCCAGATTTTGGCCATGGCGCCGCCGAAGGGGTAGTAGGTTCCCGCCGTACCGCCGGTGGCCAGGATCAGGTTGACGTTTTCAGCCGCAGCACCCGCGGCACCCGCGCCGATCACAAACAAGACAGCTACGCAAATACTGATCAATCTTTTCATCGAATTCCTCCTTGGGGTTGTTTGGGTTGATTTTTTCGAGCGGCGAAAGAGACACGAAATTTCTTTTCTACAAACCTATATATGACAAAGGGGCGATGCTTTTTCAAGCGGAAAAGCCGATGCAGGCAAGTTCGAGCCAAACGGCAGCCGCCGGTCTGGCCGCCGAAAGTGAACCATATGGCCAAAACATGAAAAATCGGCTCCAGACCCGAAAGCCCCAACCGTCGGCGACAGCGGACAAGCGGTTGCACCCGGCCCCTGCGCGGCCGCGGTATTGCCGCCAGTCCATACCACCGGCAGGCCCACCTCAACGCCAAATGCCGGCAACACCATGCATGGAGCTGTTGTTACAAGATGTCCGTTTCATCGCCAGGGGAAAAGACGGAGACGGACGCAAGAATCGAGCGGTTGGAGTCGTTGCGTCGCGTTCTGATCCGCAGCGGGATCGCCACGGCCGTTTTGGCGGTGAGGCGTATTCCGGTGCCGAGCCGCTTCTCGTCCTGCTGCAGCGGCTCACCGATGTGGAACCGGTGGCCCTATGGGTTGCCGGACATGTTTTTTTCCTTACTCAGGCTGGCGTTCGAGATCGGGCTGCTCGGAATGCGGTTCTGGTCCCCCTGATCCGGGTCTCCACTGCCGGTGTCCAGAGGGGTGAGGATGATGTAACGGTAGACGTAAACGGCCGTGGGAACCCCCAGCAAAACGCCCCAGATTCCGAACAAGGTGTGCCCCAAATAGAGGATGATGAGGGTCAACAGCGGATTGATCTTGAAGATGGCCGAGACGACCCTCGGGTTCAGAATGTAGGCCTCGACGAAGTGCACCAGGCCGATCATGCATCCGGCCTTGACTCCCAAAGAGATTCCGCCGTCGTTGAAAGCCAGCAAAAGGATGGGGACCGAGGAGATGAAGGTGCCCCAGACCGGAATCAGCCCTGCAAAAAAAACGATGCTGGCCAGCAAGGCGATGGTTTCGATCTTCAGGATCAACAAGCCCAGGGTGGTCAAAACCGTGTTGAGGACGGCGATGCCGACCTGGGCCTGAAAAGTGTACCCGACCACCAGGGCATACTTGGCGACACTGTCGGCCGTCTCGTCGAAGGCGTCCTGAAAACGGGTTTCACGCAGGGCCAGCACCCCCGCGCGCAAGTGGGGAAAGTCGAAGAGGATGAGAAAGCTGAAGAGCGTAGCGAGGAGAAAATAGGTCGCAAAGTGGCCGATGCGGTTGAAAAAACCGACCACGAAATCCAGCATGGCCTCGCGGCTGATCCCCAAAAGATTTTTTATCGACACCGTCTCTTTGACCCCCTCGATGATGGGCGCCAATTGATGCTGTCGTTGTCCAAGCCGGTCAAGATAGAGGTGAAAAGAGTCCACCGAATCGGGTAGTTGGGTAAAGAAAATTTTGGCTTCGGAAACAATGCTCGGCATCCCGAGAAAAAACAACGAGACCACCGTGGCTGCAAAGAGCAGGTAGACGAAGACGGTCCAAAAATGCCGGTTCATACCCAGCCGACGTTCGAGCCGGAGGATGGCGTTGTTGAAGATGTAGCAGAGGATGAAGGTGAGAAAGAGAAGACCGAAGACCTTGCGCACCAGAAAGAGCAGGCCGAAGAACGCAACCCAGATGACGAATTTTTTGTTGGTTCGGAAAAATTGGTACAGATCGAACGACATGTCTGCGCGAAACCGTGAGGGGCTAAAGGGCGGTGAAATCGCTGCCCGGGGCCGTCCGGGCGCAAGCGAATATCTAACATCCTTTGCACGCCAAGTCCATAGTCCTGCCGCTCAGTGGCAGGGCAAGCGCATGTAACTTTGGCACGGGGCGTGCTTTCGTGGACAAATTCGCTATCTGGCACGGCTGGTTGCAACTATCCAAAAATACACGATTTAGGGTTATATAAAAATAACCTTTTGAAATTATTATAATAATTAAGACATCCGCCCCTTTTTGTGGTAACCACCTAAATATAAATTAATTTTGGGATGTTACACCATGCCCATACGCCCGACACGCCCTTAACCAAACATCTCGACTGCCTCCAGGACCCCAGGCGTCACAACATTCGCCATGGGCTCAAGGAAAAACATGGCCACCCCCCGGGCTGCACTTTGGGGGAATTTTCAGATGCGCCGGCAGCTGCGCTGGGGGTGATTTGGCGGTTGGGCCGGCGTCTGCTATAAAGTGGCCTCCGGTTTATGACAGGCGCAGCGCAAGAAGGAAAACGCCGATGAGTGTCCGGCCCCCGGCCCCCCGGGTCAGTGTCATCATTCCGACATACAACCGCGCCTGGTCGCTGGCGACAGCCATCGACTCGGTTCTGTCCCAGGATTTCGACGCATTCGAGACGATCGTTGTGGACGACGGCTCCACCGACGGGACCCGGGCGCTGCTGGCGGGCTACGGCGCCGCGCTGCGGGTCATCCAGCAGGCCAACCGCGGGGTCAGCGCCGCCCGCAACGCCGGCATCCGCGCGGCGGCGGCGCCGCTGGTGGCCCTGCTGGATTCCGACGATTACTGGCTGCCGGGCAAGCTGGCGGTCCAGACCGCGTTTTTCGATCAAAACCCGGAGACCGTCATCTGCCAGACCGAAGAGCTCTGGATCCGCAACGGGGTCCGGGTCAACTCCGGCAAACGCCACCGCAAACGCGGCGGCATGATTTTCGAAGCCTCGCTGGGGCTGTGCCTGGTCAGCCCCTCGGCGGTGATGCTGCGCAGGTCGCTGTTTGAATCGGTCGGCTTTTTCGACGAGCAGCTGCCCGCCTGCGAGGATTACGACCTCTGGCTGCGGATCAGCTGCCGCCACCCCGTGCACCTGATCGACCGCCCGCTGATCGTCAAGCGCGGCGGCCACCCGGACCAGCTGTCGCGCGCACCGGGGCTCGACCGCCACCGCATCCGCGCGATCTGCCGGCTGCTGGCCCAAAATGTGCTGACGGCCGACCAGCGGCGGGCGGCCTGGGAAGCCCTTGCGACCAAGTGCGCCGTCTACGCCGCCGGCTGCCGCAAGCGCGGGCGGCCGGACGAGGCGCAGCGCTGCCTGGCCCTGATCGAGGGCTTCAGGCCGAAAACCTGAAGCGCGCACCGCGGCCGCCGCTCAGGCCATCCGGTCGATCTCCCAGGCCAGGCGATTCAAGCGTTTGGGGGACACCGAAACGACGGTTTTGAGCTCCTGGGCGAAAATCGACACCTTGTATTCCTCGATCATCCAGCGGAAATTCTCCACCGCCGCGTGCTTTGCGCTGGAATCCTGCGGCCCCAGCACCTGCAGAAACCGGTCCAGCCGGTCGCTGAAGGTCTGGAGTTCACGGGCCCGCAGAAGGTCCCGTTCCAGGTTGTCAACGCCGCGCTGCACCCGAATCTCGATGGCCTCAAGATAGCGCGGCAGGTTCGCCAGGCGTGCATCGGGATAAAGCGCCAGAAAGTTTTCGGGGACCAGCTTGCCCAGTTCCAGCCGCAGCCCCTGGAGGAACGACCGCACAACGACATTGGCGCCATGGGTCGCTTCCAGTCTGAAGAAGGTCCCGCGCACCCGCTGGTAGGCCGTCAGCATAGGCAGCACAACCGCCAGTTTGCCCTTGGCCGCGGCCTGCAGCCCAGGGCCTACAGCGGCGAGGCGGGCGTCAAAGGCCTCCCGCGTTCGAAGGCTGCGGCGGAACAGGACGGCCCACACCGCCTGCGCCATCGCGGCCGCCACGGCACCGCCGCCCCCGAAATAACGGGCCGCTTCCGTCAGCCCCGGCGGCAGCGCCAGCGCTTGCTGAAGAAACTTGAACTCCTTTTTGAGCACCTCCCGGAACAGGGCCGCCACGCCGTCCAGGTGCGCCGCATCGGCCTGGAAGCGGCTTTCAAAAAGCCGCAGGTAAATGCCGTCGGGTTCGGCGCTGAGCGCCGGAAAGGCGTCCCAGCGGCCGCCGTGGGGGCCGCTGATCACCACCACCTCAGGCAAGTCTCCGAAGTCCCAGCGGGTGATGCCGCTCTTCTCATGGCTGCGCCGGGCGACCGCAAACGCCTCGGGGTCAGGGGTTGCGACCACCTCCCGGTTGAGGATGGCCGGGTCGCGGCCCGCGAGGATCTCTTTTCCCCCGGCATCGGTCAGGGCGATGCGCATTTTGAGATGATCCGGCAGGCTGTCCCGGGGCCAGTCCGCTGCCGGGATGTCCACCCCGAAGCGCTCGCGCACAAAACACCCCAGCACCGAAAGAAACGCTCCGTCCGTGCGGGGCATTTCACGGACGATGATCCCGACCGTTCGGGCCACCGGCACCAGCTGCCGGCGGTAGGTCTTGGGCAGCCCGCGGATCAGGGCGGCGATCTTGTCCCTCAGCAGCCCCGGCACCAGCCACTCGAGGGTTTCGGGGGCCACCTGCGGGGCCTGGGCGGCATGGATGCGCACGGTGACCCCATCGGCCGGGGTCCCCGGCTCAAAGGTGTAGTCGCAGGCGAAATGCTGTTCCCCCAGGGCCACCCGATCCGGATACTGGGCCAGTTCGCCGGCGTCGGGCAGGTAGCGCAGAAGGCTCTCACGGGTCATGCGCAGAAACCCGTCGCCGCCGGCCCCGGCTTCGCGAATCAGCCGCTTAAGGCCCGCCCAGTCGCTGAGAGCCGGCAGACGGTCGCGGTAAAATTGGAAGAGCTCGGCATCCCCGATCAGCATGTCCCGGCGCCGCACCCGATTTTCGAGGTCCCGTATGGAGGCCATCAGGGCCTGGTTGTGGGTCATGAACGCCAGCGGGGCGCGCACGTCGCCCTCCACCAGGGCGCTCTGCAGAAAGATATCGGACGCCGCTGCAGGGTTGATCCGACCGTATGAAACGGCCCGCCCCGGAACGATCAGCAGGCCATAGAGCGTCACCTGTTCGCGGGCCACCACCTCGCCGCGGCTGCGCTCCCAGTGAGGCTCGAGATAGGTGTAGCGGCACTGCTCGCCGGCCAGCGGCTCCAGCCAGGCGGGGTCGATCTTGGCCACGGTGCGGGCATAAAGCCGGGAGGTTTCCACCAGTTCGGCCGCCACGACCCACGAGGCGGCGGCGTTGAAGAGGCCCGAGCCGGGAAAGACCATGGCCTCGCGGTTGCGGGCGGCGGTATAATGGTTGTTCTCCTTCTTGAGGGCGATATTGGAGAGAAAGCCGCTCAAAATGGAGCGGTGAATGGCGCCATAGCGCGCGCTGAATTCGGTTTGGGAGGCAGCCCGGTCAGTATTTCGACCGACGGCCGGCAGGTCGCTGCGGTCCGATATGCCGTGCTCCTCGAGGATCACCGCCAGCTGATTGTGGAGGTCACGCCATTCCCGCAGGCGCCGGAAGGAGAGAAACCGCTCCCGGCAGAATTTCTTCAACTGCGCGCTTCCCATGCGCTCCCCGAATGCCCCGTTGAAATGCCGCCAGATGTTCAGCAGGGTGATGAAATCCGATGCCGGGTCCTTGAAAACCGCGTGCGCCCGATCGGCCTCGGCGGCCTTTTCGGGCGGGCGCTCACGCGGGTCCTGAATGCTCAGGGCCGCGGCGATGATCGTGATCTCCTCCAGGCAGCCCTCGACCCGGGCCTCGATCAGCATGCGCGCCAGCCGGGGGTCGATGGGGATTTTGGCCATGATCCGCCCGTTGGGGGTCAGCTCGTAGCGCGGCCGCCCATGGCTTTGACGTCCGCCGCCACGGGCCCGGATGGCGCCCAGTTCCTGCAGCAGGTTGAAACCGTCGCGAATACTGCCGTCGGCCGGTGGATCGATAAACGGGAAATCCGCGATGTCCCCCAGCCTGAGCGCCATCATACGCAGGATAACCTCGGCCAGGTTGGCCCGCAGGATTTCCGGCGGCGTGAACAGCCGCCGGGTTAGGTAGTCATCCTCGGCATAGAGCCGGAAGCAGACCCCGTCGGCCACCCGGCCGCAGCGCCCCATGCGCTGGTCGCAGCTGCTGCGCGAAACGGGCTGGACCGGCAGGGAGGTGGTCCGCGAACGGTGGGAGTAGTGGGAAATCCGGGCGAGCCCCGAATCGACGACATACCGAATTCCCGGGATGGTCAGGGAGGTTTCGGCGACGTTGGTAGCCACGATGATTTTGCGGCCGGCAACGGTACCGAAGACCCGGGCCTGCTGGTCGGCGGGCAGCCGGGCAAACAGCGGCAGGACCACGCTGCCCCGGTAGTTGTGGCCGGCCAGCAGGTCGCAGGTCTCGCGGATATCCTGCTCGGTCGGCATGAAGACCAGGATGTCCCCAAAGGCCCCCCCGGCTTGAAGGGCGTCGATCACCCGCAGCGCCTGGTCGATGTGGGTCTGTTCTCCGTTTTCGGCCCCATCCGGGTCCGGCGGCCGGTAGTGGACCGTCACGGGGTACATCCGGCCGGAGACCTCGATGACCGGGGCCTGGTCGAAGAATGCCGAAAATTTGGCGGTGTCGATGGTCGCCGAGGTGACGATCAGCTTGAGCTCCGGCCGCTGCGGCAGAATGGTTTTCAGCATTCCGAGGACAAAATCGATGTTGAGGCTGCGCTCATGGGCCTCATCCACGATCAGGGTGTCGTAGGCAGCCAGCTGTCGGTCGCCCTGCGCCTCGGCCAGCAGGACCCCGTCGGTCATGATTTTGATGTAGGCTTCGGGCCGGGTGGTGTCCTGAAAGCGGATTTTATGCCCCACCACACTGCCGGGGGTCGTGCCGAGTTCTTCGGCCAGGCGGCGGGCCAGGCTGGTGGCGGCGATCCGGCGGGGCTGGGTGCACCCGATCTGGCCCTGCAGGCCGCGACCGGCCGCCAGGCAGAATTTGGGGATCTGGGTCGTCTTGCCCGACCCGGTCTGCCCGGCGATAATCGTCACGGAATGGCGGCGGATGGCGGCGATAATCTCGTCGCGGTGGGCGAAAATCGGAAGATCGGGGTTGTAGCGCAGTTCGGGCAGATTGCGCGCCCGCTGGCTGCGGATGGCCACTGAAGCCGCCAGCCGGGCATCGAGGTCAGCTATCCGCCGGCCCAGGGCCGGATCGGCCGGATTGCTGACCAGTTGGGTCTTCAGGCGGGCCGCGGCCAAGGAAAGACTCCGGCGATCCCGGCAGAGGGATCGCGACAGCATCCGCTGGATCTTTTTCAACCGCTCCTGGGGGGCTGTGCCGTGCATCGCTATCTTTTTTCCATCGCCATTTTATGGGCCCCTGCGCTGCCGGCGGCGGCGCCATAGGCCGCAAGCACCAGATTTATTTTGACAACCGCGCAGGAATCGGTTTTGAATGACATCCGATCGGATCCAGACCGGCGGTTTGCCCAAAGCGCAGTCA
>Ga0209705_10001160_pt1 | contig 13909 bp, 14 predicted proteins | sample PPLLaktember2015_5_FD_187262 | JGI IMG/M metagenome (GOLD analysis project Ga0209705, IMG submission 187262) | Freshwater sediment microbial communities from Prairie Pothole Lake near Jamestown, North Dakota, USA - PPLs Lake P8 Core (1) Depth... | ecosystem: Environmental > Aquatic > Freshwater... | reverse complement strand
GCCTCGTCCTGCCGGACGACTGGCCCGAGGGCCAGTTCCCGTTGAGGAAGGACTGGACGTTCGTCCGGCCCGAGGAAATCATCCCCGGAGGAAAGTCATGAGTTTCCAGATCCCCATCGGCCCCCAGCACCCGGCTCTCAAAGAGCCGATCAGCCTCCGCATGACGGTCGAGGGCGAGGTCATCACCGGCGCCGATATCCGCCTCGGCTACAACCACCGCGGCATCGAGAAGCTGGCCGAGGAGAGGAACTGGACCCAGATCATCTACCTCGTCGAGCGCATCTGCGGCATCTGCTCCCACTCCCACGCCACCTGCTACGTTCAGGGCATCGAGAGGCTCATGGAGCTCGTTCCGCCCCGGCGGGGCATGTACATCCGCTACCTCGTCGCAGAGCTCGAGCGCGTCCACAGCCACCTCCTCTGGCTCGGCGTCGCCGGCCACGAGGCCGGCTTCGACTCGTTCTTCATGTACGTCTGGCGCGACCGCGAGATCGTCATGGACCTCCTCGAGATGATCTCGGGCAACCGCGTCCACTACGCCATCAACACCATCGGCGGCGTCCGCCGCGACCTCGACCAGGGCCAGAAGGCCAAGATCCTCGAGGGCGTGGCCACGCTGAAGAAGCGGAGCGAATACTATCTTCACCTCGGGGCGAACGAGCCGAGCTTCGTTGCCAGGATCGCCGGGGTCGGGATGCTGACCAAGAAACAGGTGATCGACCTCTGTGCCGTCGGTCCGACCGCCCGGGCCTCGGGCTGGGACAGGGACGTCCGCAAGGAGGACCCTTACGCCGTCTACGACGAGCTCGACTTCGAGGTCGCGACGGCCGACACCTGCGACGTCCTTGGCCGCGTCGTCGTCCGCATCAAGGAACTCCTCGAATCCTACAAGATGATCGAGCAGATGGTCCGGAACCTGCCGGACGGCGACATCGTCGTCAAGGCGCCGCGCAAAGCCAAGCCTGGCGAGACCGTTAGCCGTTACGAGGCGCCGCGCGGCGAGAACATCCACTACATCAAGGCCAACGGGACGGACAAGCCCGAGCGGCTCAAGGTCCGGGCCCCGACGCTCGGCAATTACCCGGCCACGGTCGAGATGCTGAAAAAGGGCTTCATCGCCGACATCCCGCTCATCTTCGCGGCGATCGATCCCTGCATCTGCTGCGCCGAGAGGGCCGTGACCCTGGTCAGCGCCCGGAGCGGCGAGGAATCGATCGTCCGGATGAGCGACCTCCGCCGGCTGGCGCTCGCCCGCTCTTCCAATGCCCCCGTGAAAGGGAATGCGGTATGGCCGTTCTGACAACCTTCCTCTACCTCCTCGTCTATCCCGGGATCCTGTTCCTGTTCGCCTACTCGACGTTCTGCGAGTGGTTCGACCGCAAGGCCTACGCCCGGCTCCAGAACCGGATGGGGCCGACGCACACGGGCCGATTCGGGCTGCTTCAGCCCATCGCCGATTTCTTCAAGCTCCTGGCCAAGGAGGACGTCGTTCCCGACGCGGCGGACAAGGGCTTTTTCAACGCCCTGCCCGCCTTCGCCCTGGCCGTCGTCTCGACGGCCGGCCTGCTCCTCCCCGTCTGGAACTTCGACCTGGGGAGTCCCGGCTGGACATCGTTCTCCGGGGACATCATCGTCATGCTCTACCTCCTCAGCCTGCCGACGCTCATCCTCTTCCTGGCCGCCTGGTCGTCGACCAACCTCTTCTCCACGATCGGCGGGGCCCGCGTCCTGACGATGCTCTTCGGCTACGAAGTCCCGCTTTTCCTGGCGGTCCTGAGCCCGGCCATCCTGGCCGGCTCCTGGCGCCTGGCCGAGATCGCGGCCTTCTATCAGGCCAAGCCCCTGCTGCTCCTGGTGAACGTCCTCGGCTTCGTCGTGGCCCTCATCGCCGTGCAGGCCAAGCTCGAGCGGACCCCCTTCGACATCCCCGACGCCGAGACCGAGATCGTCGGCGGCACGTTCACCGAGTACTCGGGGAAGAAGCTGGCCCTCTTCCGCCTGACCTTCGACATCGAGCTCGTGGTCGCCAGCGGCCTCCTGGCCGCGGTCTTCCTGGGCGGCTTTCCCGGCGGGGTGATCCTGGGCTTCGTCCAGTTCGTCGTCAAGACGCTCTTCGTCATCTTCCTCCTGTCGCTCCTCCGGGCCCTGACGGGCCGGATCCGCGTCGACCAGGTCGTCTCGTTCTCCTGGAAGATCCTGGCCCCCCTGGCCGTCGTCCAACTCCTGGCGACGATCCTCCTGAAGGGATTCCTGTCATGAAAATAGCCGCCTTCCTGCCCGAGCTTCTGCGCCACCTCTTCAAGAAGCCGGCGACCGTCGATTATCCCTTCAAGAAGCTCGAGGTGCCCAAGGATTTCCGGGGCACGCCCTATCTCCGGCCCGAGCTCTGCATCGTCTGCAAGGCCTGCGAGCGGGATTGCCCGGCCGAGGCCATCGAGATCAGCGACGTCGACCCGGCCGAGAAACGCTTCCGCATGATCATCCACAACGACCGCTGCATCCACTGCGCCCAGTGCGTCGATTCCTGTCCGACCACTCCCAAGGCCATGCAGATCGACAGCCTTTACGAACTCGCGGCGGACGACCGCCACAAGCTGAAGGCGGAATGGATCTACGTCCGGGCGGTGATCAAGCCCAAGGCGGCGGCCCCGGCTGCCCCCGCGGCGACCCCCCAGACGTCCGAACCCAAGGCCTGACCCCCGCTTCGATACCCCGCCCTCGTCCGGTCCGACCCGGACGGGGGTTTTTTTCAGATTTTCATGGGCATGAGGACGTAGATGTTGGTCAGCCCGTCCTCGGACTCCGGCCGCATCAGGACCGCGCTGTTCTCGTCCTTGAGCTCGAAGACGACCTTCTCCGCGCCGACGGCCGTGAGGAAATCGAGCAGGTACTGGGCGTTGAACCCGATCTCCAGGTCCTGGCCCTTGTACTCGACGGCCAGGCGGTCGCGCGCCTCGCCGATCTCCGGATTCGAGGAGAAGAGCCGCAGGCGGTTCTTTTCGAGGGTGAACTTGATCCCCTTGGACCGCTCGGCCGAGAGGAGCGAGACCCGGCGGATGGCGTCGGCCAGCTCCGGCCGCCCCATGACCAGCCGGCCCGGGTTGTCCTTGGGGATGACGGCCTGGTAGTTGGGGAACTTGCTCTCGATGATCCGCGAGATCAGGGTCCTCGGGCCGACCCGGAAGAAGAGGTTGTTCTCGTCGAGATCGAAGGCGACGGTCTCGCCCTCGAATTTGCGGATCTCGTTGAGCGTCTTCTTGGCCACGATGACGCTCAGGTCCTTGTCGAGCTTCAGGCCGTCCAGGGCCTTCCTCGTATAGGACAGCCTGTGTCCGTCCGTGCTGACCAGCTCGACCTGGCGGTTCTTGAGCGATAGGAGCGCCCCGTTGAGATAATACCGCTGTTCCTGGGTAATGGCGTAGAACACCCGGTCGATCATGTCCTTGACGTCCTGGAGCGGCAGGACGATCCCCTGCTCGAATTTCGCGTCCGGCACCTGGGGATAGTCGTCCTTGGCCAGGCAGAGGACCTTGAATTCGCTCTCGCCCGCCCGGATCTCGAGCGTTTCGTCCTTGAGCTCGACCTCGACCGTCTGGCCTTCCGGCAGCGACTTGACGATCTCGAAGATCTTTTTCCCGTTGACCGTGATGGCCCCCGGTCTTTGGATGTCCGCACCGAGATGAGTCCGCAGGCCGACCTCGAGGTCGGTCCCGACGAGCTCGATGTCGCCGGCCGAGACGTTCATCATGACGTTCGCCAGGATCGGCATCGTGTTCCGCTTCTCCACGATGCCTTGCAGGATCTGCAGTTCTCCGAGAAACGCTTCCTTGGGGAGAGAGAATTTCATGACAACACCTTTCGCGCCGTGCTCCGTCTCTTATTTCTTATTATTTAATTCAGAATGAAACCTTAAATCAAGAAGAATAAGAAAGTCCTCTGGAAATGTGCATAACCCTTCGAACGCGCTGATCCTTCTCATTGGATGAAGGCCATGAGCTTGTTGATCTCTTTGTTGAATTCGGGATCGTCGTTGCGCATCTTCTCGATCTTGCGGATGCTGTGGATGACCGTGGTGTGATGTTTTCCACCGAATTTCTTCCCGATCTCCGGGAGCGACGAGTTGGTCAGCTCCTTGGCCAGATACATGGCGATCTGGCGGGGAAAGGCGATCTTGGGGGAATTGTTCTTCGATTTGAGCTGCGAAGGCTTGATCTTGAACTCGTGGCAGATGTGCTTCTGGATCTTTTCCACAGTGACGATCGTGGACGAGGCGTCCAGGAGGCCTTTGAGGGCTTCTTTGGTCAGGTCGAGGTCGATGCGCTCGCCCTTGAGGGAGGCGAAGGCGATGACCCGCCTCATATAGCCCTCGAGCTCGCGGATATTGGTCTGGACCTTGTCGGCGATATAGAGGGAGACGGTCTCGGGGAGAGTCACGGCCTCGGCTTCGGCCTTCTTCTTGAGGATGGCGATCCGGGTCTCGATGTCCGGGGCCTTGAGGTCGGCGATGAGGCCCCATTCGAAGCGGGAGCGGAAGCGCTCCTCGAGGTGGGGGATCTCCTTCGGGGGGCAGTCGCTGGAGATGACGATCTGCTTCTGGCTGTCATAGAGATGATTGAAGGTGTGGAAAAACTCCTCCTTCGTGCGCTCGCGGCCCGCGAGGTAGTGGATATCGTCCATGAGCAGGAGGTCGACGCTCCGGTATTTCTCGCGGAATTCCAGGACCTTGCTGTACTGGAGGTGGTTGACGAGATCGTTCATGAACTTCTCGGTCGTGACGTAGAGGATCTTGGCCCGCGGGTTCTGCTGGAGGGCGAAGTGGCCGATGGCGTTCATGAGATGGGTCTTGCCGAGCCCCGCGCCGCCGTAGATGTAGAGCGGGTTGTACGACTTGGCCGGGTTCTTGGCCACGGCCGAGGCGGCGGCGTGGGCGAACTGGTTGCAGCTGCCGACGACGAAGTTCTCGAAGGTGTAGTTGGGATTGAGGTTGGGATTGAGGACCTGTCCCGGCTTGCCCTTCCGCTCGTCGGGGGAGCGGCGCATGAACGCCGCGGGGGTGTCCTCGTGGATATAGCGGATATCCAGCGCCTGGCCGAAGAGATCGCGGCAGCACTCGGCGATGACGTTCGAATAGTGGAAGGACAGCCAGTCGCGGAAGTAGGCGTTGGGGACCTTGATGTAAAGACAATCCTGGTCCCGGCCGATGAAGGTCGTCGGGTCGAACCAGGTCTCGAAGGAATTCGGGTCGACCTTGGCCGAGACGGCCTCGAGGATCCGAATCCAAGGGTTTTGGTTTTCTTTAGGTTCCATGGGAGCTGTTCATTTATCCACAGAATTTTCCACATCTGTGGAAAATCCTCTCCCGGAAAGGCTATCGTCCGGGGGAGGCCCGGGAATCATAGCATTCCGAGGGGGTCATTTCAAGCTTTTTTTTAGGGGAAAACCGGCCTTTTCGGGGTCCGGACTGAGGCTCGCTCCGGGCCGCCGAAAACGATGCCGGGAGGGCCGCCGGAAGGCCGAAAAACGGCCCGAAAACGGCCCCGGATCGAGCCCCGGCGGGCCTCCCGGAAAGCCCCCAGATCGTGCCTTTTGTCGAGTTTATGCGGGTCCGGCGTCAGCGCCGGAGGAGCGTCCTGGTTTCGGGGGTGGCCGTGCCCAGCAGCGCCTGAAAAAGCTTGGTCCGGACGCGCTCCGAGAGCTCGTGGAAAGCGAACTCAGCCGGCTTGTCGAGCTCGTTGTAATCGCGTTCTTCGAGGAAGGTGCGTTGGTAGAGCGCCTCGCCTGTCGCGGCCGAAATGACGCGAACGTCCGCCGCCAAGGTCCAGCGCCGCTTGGAAACGAGGGCCCGGCCGGCCAGATCGAACGGCCCGTCATCCGGTTGGGCTTTGTCGACGGCTTTAAGGATCTTGGCGGTAAGACTCACCGTGCCCGCGAGAAAGACCGTCCCGGGCTTCTCGCGCTCGCCCGCGGCCTTCCAGGCCGCGGGATCATCGCGGCCGGCGACGATGGGGACGCGCGCCCGGCCGATCCGGCCGATCTTGCCCTTGGCCGCCCGCGCGAGCTCGGCCGCGAGCTGGTCGCCGAGAGCGCGGCCCGTCTCGAAATCCGGCAGGGGCGCTTGGTCATGGAAATCGGTCACGAGGATCGCCGCGAGCGAGCCCGGGGGGAACGGGGAGCTCGCCGGTATGGACAGCCGGACGTCGACCGGGCTCGTTGGCGCGCAGGCGGCAGCCGCGGCGAGCAGGGCGGCGATAAGGACGGCCGCGCGCGGCCTCATGGCCTTCTCCCCCGACCCGCCTCGAGCCGGGCCTTGAAAGCCCGATAGTTGTCCCGGATCGCCGGATTCGAGGGGCCGAGCCGCAGGGCCGCTTCGTATTCCCGGCCGGCTTCGTCGAAGGCCCCCCGCTTCTCGAAGGCCACGGCGAGGTTGTTGTGGGCGGCCGCGGACGCGGGATCCCGGGCGACAGCCTGTTCCCAGAAGCGGACCGCCTCCTCCCACCGGTCATCCTGGGCGGCCGCCACGCCGGCCTCGAGAGGTCCCGGGCCGAGCGGCCGGGCGCAGGCGGCGAGGGACAGCGCGACGGCAAGGAGGAAGACCAGGAGCACGCCCGATGGACGCTTCGAGCCGGCCATGCCCGCAGGATACCCCCCCTGGCCCCGCGGGTCAAGGCGGCGCGGCGCGCGGATTTGCCTCCCGGCCGGTTTTATGGTATAAAAGCGGCTCAATCCGAACGAAAGAGATACGATCATGCCGAAAGTCTGCGAGATTTGCGCCAAAGGCCCCGTCTTCGGGCACAGCGTCAGCCACTCCCATAAGTCGTCGCCCAAGAAATGGAAGCCCAATCTGCAGCGGGTCAAGGCCCAGACGCCGAACGGCGTCCGCCAGATCAACGTCTGCACGAGGTGCCTGCGCTCCGGCAAGGTGGTCAAGGCGGCCTGACCCGGGCTAAATCCTATCGACCGACAGGATCTCCTTCAATCCGCCGATCTTCCTCGTGATCGCCTCGAGGTGGCGGACATCCTTGATCCGGACGTCCAGCCTGATCCGGGCTATGCCTTCGGCCAGCATCGACGCCTCGGCCCTCGAGATGTCGCCGTCGAGCGACGCGACGGCCGCGGCGACCTTGGCCAGCACCCCCGGGGAATCCTGGGACTTGACCAGGAGCCGGGCCTTGAACGCACCGGCGAACGACGGATCCCAGGACACCTCGACCAGCCGCTGCCCGTCGAGGATCTCCTTGGTCACGAGGGGGCAGCGCAGCGAATGGACCGTCAGGCCCTGCCCGGCCGTGATGTAGCCGACGACCGGCTCGCCCTTGACCGGCGAGCAGCACTTGGCCAACTTGATCATCTGGCCGTCGATGTCCTTGATGCGGACCCCCTGGCCCGGCCCCGGGATGAGGCGGGCCGCGGCCTTGCCGAGAAGGCCGGGCTGGCGCGGCTCGACGGGGCCGAACACGGCCTCGATGAGCTTGGCGTCGACGACGATCCGGCCGAGCCCGGTCTGCCTGTAGAACTCCTCCATGGACGCCGCCTTGGGGCCGAGGACGCCGGCGAGGCGCCGGGCCAGGTCCTCTTCGCGGCGGAATTCGGCGGGCACGGCGTACTTCCGGACTTCCTTCTCCCAGAGCCTCTTTCCCAACGCGACGCTCGTCGTCCGGCTCTTGGCGTCGAGGGCGCGGCGGAGGGCCTGACGGGCCCCCGAGGTGGCCGCCGCGGCCATCATGCCGCGCGTCGGGACCTTGTCGGCGGCGGTGAGGATCTCGACGATGTCACCGGTCTTGAGCACCGTCTTGACCGGCGCGAGAGAGCCGTTGATGCGGGCCCCGGTCGCGCGGAGCCCGACCTCGGTGTGGATCTTGAAGGCGAAATCGAGGGCCGTGGCCCCGGGCGGCAGATTGACGACCTTGCCCTTGGGCGTGAAGACGTAGACCTCCTCGGGAATGAGGTTGGTCTTGAGCGAGCGCAGGAACTCCTGGGGGTTCTTCTTCTCCTCGAACAGGGCCGCCATCTCCCGCAGCCAGTGGAGCCGCCGGTCCTCGGCCGTGGGCCCCGCGCCCGCGTCGTCCTTGTAGCGCCAGTGCGCGGCGATGCCGTTCTCGGCCAGGTCGTGCATCTCCCGGGTCCGGATCTGGATCTCGAACGTCTTCCGCCCCCCGGTGATGACGGTCGTGTGGAGGGCCTGGTAGAGGTTCGGCTTGGGCATGGCGATGAAATCCCGGAAGCGCTGGGGCAGGTGCGGCCAGCGCTGATGGATGATGCCCAGGATGGCGTAACAGTCCTTGACGGATTCGGCGATGACGCGCAGGGCCAGGAAATCGAATACCTGGTCGAAGCCGATGTCCCGCCGCCTCATCTTGCTCCAGATGCTGTAGGGGCGCTTGAGCCGGGAATAGACCACGGCCGGCAGGCCGTTCCCGGCGACGAGGTCCTCGAGCGCCTTCTTCATGGCCGCGAGGTCGGCCTCGGCGGCCTTCCGCTGCGGCTCGACCGCCGCGGCGATCTTGGCGAATTCCTCCGGGGCGACGTAGCGAAAGGAGAGGTCCTCGAGCTCGCCCCGGATGCGCCCCATGCCGAGACGGTTGGCGATCGGCGCGTAGATGTCGAGGGTCTCGCGGGCGATCTGCCGCTGCTTCTCCTCGTCGAGGACGCGCAGGGTCTTGAGGTTATGGATCCGGTCGGCCAGCTTGATGAAGATGACCCGGATGTCGTCGGTCATGGCCAGGATGATCTTGCGGATGGTCTCGGCCCGCCGGACCTCGGGCGAGGCCTCCTGGACCCGGCTGATCTTGGTCACGCCCTCGACGAGGTCGGCCACTTCGCGGCCGAAGCTCTCGCGGAGCGCGGCCGCGGTCGTGTCCGTGTCCTCGAGGACGTCGTGCAGGAGGGCGGCGACGAGGGTCGTCTTGTCCAGCCGCATGTCGGCGAGGTGATCCGTGACCTCGAGGGGGTGGCTGAGGTAGGGTTCTCCGGAGCGCCGGACCTGGCCTTTGTGGGCCTGGCCGGCGAAGACGTAGGCCTTACGGAGGGCCGCGATCTCCTTCTCGCTGATGTAGGAGGAGACCTTCTCGATGATGTCGTCAAACCGGACCATGGCCGCTCGGCCCTCCCTGTTCGATGATCCAGGCCGCCGCTTCGAGGATGCCCCCGGCCGTGTGGGCCGGGCGGATGCCGCGGGCGGCGAGGGCGGCGGCCGCGGTCCGGCCGTAGCCTGTCAGGACGAGGACCGGCGTCGCGCCGACGGCCAGCCCGAAAAGGACGTCGTCCGGCTTGTCGCCGACCATGAAGGAGGCGCCGAGGTCGAGGCCGAGCTCGCGGGCTGCCTGGAGGCCGAGCCCGGGCCGCGGCTTGGCGCAGGAGCATTCGTCGCCGGACGGGCCCGGCGCGTGGGGGCAGGAATAGATCGCGTCGAGGGGCGCCCCGTGCCGGGCGAACTCCTCCCGGAAGCCGTCGTGTAGCGCCTCGAGCTCGGCCGCGTCGAAGTAGCCGCGGCCGATGCCGGACTGATGGGTGACGACGACCGTGGCGAAGCCCGCCCGCCTCAGGAGCCGGACGGCCTCGAAGGCGGCCGGGTAGATATGGACCTGGCGGATATCGGCCGGATAGCCGGTATCTTCATTGAGGGTCCCGTCACGGTCGAGGAACACGGCTCTGCGCGTCATCATGGCCAGCGTTCGCCCGCGGCGAAGGCCTCTGGGACCGCTTCTAAGCGGCTGATTTATCGGCCTTTTCGGGCTTCGTCGTCGCGGTCTCCCCGGACCCGGCCTTCGCCTCCCCCTTCGGCTCGGCCTTTTTGGGGCTCTTGGACCCGGAGGGCTCGGCGCTCTTCTTGGCGTAATCGGTGACGTACCAGCCGCTGCCCTTGAACTGGATGGCCGGCGAGGAGATCCTCTTGACCACCGGGCCACCGCACTTCGGGCATTTCTCGAGGGGCTTGTCCTTGGCCCTCTGCAGCACTTCGCAGACCTCGTGGCACGTCTTGCACTGGTATTCGTATATCGGCATCGCGGCGGTCTCCAATATCTAAAGAAGGCTTATTATAGCAGAATTCGCCCCTGGCTGCGGAGGGGTTTCGGGGATCATCTCTGTTCGCTGCGTTGATTTAAGACGCCTTCCCGCTCCGGAGCCGAGTAAAAGACTCCGCGTCTCCGTCCCGTGAAGTCTAAATCACCGCTTTATGCTCACTCCGATGATCCCCTCAACCCCTATTTCCGCAGCCTCCTCTGGGACTTCCCGTTCATTATCGAGGCAGCCATCATTAAGAAAATAACGACCGCTGGAACACGGCCGAAGTGTGTGTCGTCTGAGCGAGCGGAAAAGGGCAATGGCGCAGGGGCGATGCCCGGAGGAGGGCGTAGGAGGGCCGAAGCGGGCACGGATGGCAGACGGGGCAGGGTTGGGAAAATGGGGACGTTTCTATTTTTCTCGATAATAGGCTATTCGAAAAATAGAAACGTCCCCATTTTTCCGCCCAGGCTGCCAGAGCGAGGCCCGGATCCGAGCGGGTTTGGCGCGCCGGGCCAAACCCGCGACCCGACGGAGGGCGCGGCCCGAGCCGAGAAGTCCATACAGCGAGCGAAGAGGATCCGCCGAGGCTATTCGTGGAAGACGATGGCCTCGAAGACCGAGAGCCTGGCCCCCCGCCTCCAGGCGTCGCGGGGCAAGCCGGCCTTGACGCAGGTCTCACACAGGAAGGTCTCGCGGTCCCAGCCGTTGTCGACGGCGACCTGGGGCAGGAGCAGGCCCTTGCGGCCGTCCTTCTCGACGATGAGGCCGTGCGTCCCGACCCGGACGAGGCCGGGATTGGCGATCTCCCGCGGCGGCGTCAGGACCGAGATCTCGAGGCGGAGGGCCTCGAGCTCGGCGGCGCGGACCGGCGGGAAGCGCGGGTCCTCGGTGGCCGCGTAGATCGCGGTGCGGATGACGGCCCGGCCGAGCGGCAGGACGGGCTCGATGAAGCCGATGCAGCCGCGCAGGGCGCCGGCCTTCGTCAGGGTCACGAACGCGCCGCGGGGCGCGCGGAACTTGTCCCTGCCGGAGGAGTCCGCGATCTCGGTGCCGCGGGCGAAATACTCCGCCAAGGAGGCGCGGGCCATCTTCAGGAGATCGGCCTTCTCTTCGGCGGTCAGCCCGAAGGCCTCGCCGTCCGGCTCCTCCCCGCCCAGGACCGCCGCGGCGAGATAGCCGACGACCGGGCCGCCGAAGGAGGACGAATCGGTCCGGTCCAGCAGTTCGACCTTGGGCCGGCCGGCCTTCACCGCCAGGAGCAGCAGGGACGCGACCGGCCCGCCGCCGCACATGATGTTCTCGTTCGCCTCGACCTTGCGGATGATCGTGTCGACGGCGAGATCACGGATGAGGGCGGCCGTGGCGGCGTCGGCGGCCTGGGCCTGCGCCTTCGGCAGATAGTGGGAGAGGTCCGTCGACGCGACGACGAGGACCTTCTTTCCGAGGCAGGTCTTGGCCAGGGCGGCGGCCAGGGAGCGGATAGTCGCGCGCGTCTGCCCGCCCATGACGATCGGGACGATCGCGGCGCCGGGCAGGGCGCGCTGGATGAAGGGGACCTGGACCTCGATCGCGTGCTCCTCGGCGAACGCGTCCCGGCGGAATCGCGAGCGCGAGGCGCGGGCGATCTCTCCGGCGAGAACGGCGTCGACGCGGGCCAGCCCGAGCGGGGTCTCGAAGCCTCCGTCGGGCCAGACCGTCAGGCCGTCGAAGGCGACGCGGTGGGACGGGGCGACGATGACGACGGTCTCGAAGGGCAGTCCGCGAACCAGGGCATAGGCGGCGGCCGCGGTCCGGCCCGAATAGAGGTAGCCGGCATGGGGGGCGATGAGCCCGACGATCCGGCCGGCCGGAGGCGGGGCGGCCGGGGCGGTCGCGGCCAGGGCCCCGTCGATCCAGGCGGCGAGCTCGTCGGGGCCGGCCGGGTAGTAGGCGCCCGCGGCCGTCGCCGGACGGATGTGCTGTCCGGCGCCGGTCGCCGGGACCAGGACGAGGAGAAGGGCCAGGGCCCCAAGGACTCTTCGCATCGGCGTTCTCCGCGGCCCGCGGGCCGCGCCTCCCCTCCCTCAATATATCGGCGGCCTCGCGGAAAATCAAATCGGAAAGATGGCGGTGGATTGACATTTTTTCCCGATTAAATAGAATGGGGGAAGGGAAGGTTCCGATGAAAGGCTTCTTCAAGTTCCTGTTGGCGGTGCTGACGCTGGGCGCGACGTTCTTCCTCGGTCACTATCTCGGGAAGGAAAAAGAGAAATCCAAGATCCCGATCTTCCAGGAAGATCCCGAAATCCACGAGTGAGCCGTCTGAGATCCGTCCGCGATAAGAACATGTCTCCCGGCCGGCGCCGGGGGATCCGCTGAGGGCCCGAAAATGAAGTGGAGCACGACCGTCATCCTGGTCATCTTCGCGGCCTTCGTCCTGCTCCTCATCCTCAATCCGAACATGTCCTGCTTCGGCCGGCGCATCAAGTCCCCCTTCTATCCGCTCTTCAGGAATAGGAAGAAGCTGAAAGAAGAGGCCGGGAAGACGCCTCCCAAGACCGAAGATTATGGCTTCCACTAAGGTCCTCGCCGGGATCCTCCTCGCCGTCTCGGTCCTCGCCGCCTGCGTCCGCCGCCCTCCCCATCTCGTCCCTCCGGCCGGCCACGTCGAAGCCGTCGAGGGTTACGGGTCCGCCTCGATCGCCGGCGCGGACGCGTCGGTCAAGGGCAAGTTCGGCTTCGTCTTCCGCCGGCCGGGCCTCGGCCGGATCGAGGCCGTCGACCCGATCGGCCGGACGGCTTTCCTCATCGTCGTCCGCGGCGAGCGGGCCTGGTTCGCCCTGCCGGGCCGGAAAGTCTATGCCGAGGACGCCGCGGCGGTCATGATGGAGAGGTTCCTCGGCGTCGCCCTCCTCCCCGACGAGGCCGTCCGCCTTCTCTCCGGGATCTGGGGGGACGGCGAGAGCGGCTGGAGCGTCGAGGCCGGCGCCGGCGGGCACGTCGACCGCGGCGTCTGCGGGGAGTATTCTTTCACGGTCCTCCGCTACTTTCCGGGCGACGGCGTCCCGCGGGAGATCGCGCTCGAAGGACCGGGGACGTCCGGCCGGGTGAAGGTGCTCAAGCTGGGCTTCAACCCGCCGCCGCGGGACGAGGTCTTCGCCGCCGATTTCACCCGCGTCTTCGCCCTGAAGACGTGGGAGGAGATCCTGGAGCTCCTGGACCGATGACCGTCAAGTCGTTCGCCAAGATCAATCTCGGCCTCGAGATCGTCCGGAAGCGGCCGGACGGCTATCATGATATCCGGACCTTGTTCCAGACCGTTTCGCTCGCGGATGAGCTGGATCTCGAGCCTGCGCCCGACGGCGCGTTCGAGCTCTCCGGGGACGATCCGGCCATTGCCTGGGACGGGACGAACCTCATCCACCGGGCCGCCAGACTACTTCAGGAGGGGCGGGCGGCTTCTCGGGGCGCCCGGATCGCCGTCAGGAAGAGGATCCCCGCCGGCCGGGGTCTCGGAGGCGGCAGCTCGAACGCCGCGGCCACCCTCCTGGCACTCGACGGGATGTGGCGGCTCGGCCTGGGCCCGGGCGGTCTTGCCCCCCTGGCCAGGCGCCTGGGGGCCGATGTCCCCTATTTTCTGAAGGGCGGGCTCTGTTTGGGGGAGGAGATCGGCGACAAGCTGACGCCGCTCCCCGACTTCGCCCCTCTCGCCTGCCTCTTTGTCTTCCCGCCGTTTCCCATACCCACGCCGTCCGTCTACGCCGGCGTCGACGCCTCCTTGACTTCCCCCGGGAAAGTCAGTAAAATTGAGCGCTTTCTGGAGTCTGGAGACTTCGGACTCTTGGAAAACGACCTGGAACGCGTCATCTTCCGGGCCTATCCCGAGCTCGAGCGGTGGACCAACTTTTTCCGCGAGCAGGGGGCC
>Ga0209705_10001157_pt1 | contig 13924 bp, 15 predicted proteins | sample PPLLaktember2015_5_FD_187262 | JGI IMG/M metagenome (GOLD analysis project Ga0209705, IMG submission 187262) | Freshwater sediment microbial communities from Prairie Pothole Lake near Jamestown, North Dakota, USA - PPLs Lake P8 Core (1) Depth... | ecosystem: Environmental > Aquatic > Freshwater... | reverse complement strand
GAAAGCTGGTGAAACGGTCATCATCACCGAACGCGGAAAACCTGTGGGACAAATCCTACCCATCCAGGCCGATCTATCCAGCCGGCTTAAAAAACTGGTCGAGGCGGGCGTCGTTGAATGGAACGGGCAATCTGTTCCACCTTATCAGCCAAAAGCGATGAACCGGGGCAAGCAGTTGTTGTCGGACCTAGTAGCAGAGGACCGGGAATGAACCTGTATGCTGATACCAGCGCGTTAATAAAGCGATACGTTCAAGAAACCGGCTCGGGGCTGGTCGTTGCGCACTTCAACCAATTTCCGATCATTGGCGCCGCCGCGCTCACTCTGGCAAAGATGGCGTCCGCGATGTCGAAAGCTGTCCGTTTAGGGGGAGTGGACGAATCCGAAATATCGCTGGCATGGCAGGATTTTCTCGCCCATTGGCCAATGTATACGCACCTGCCCACCTCTGCCGGGATTTTGGAACGCACCGCATCCTTGGCGTGGCGCCATGGCTTGCGAGCCTCTGATTCGGTTCATCTGGCCAGTTCATTGGCCTGGAAAGATTTGACAGGTGATGAGGTAGTCTTCGCTTGTTATGATCAGAACCTCTTGAAAGCTGCCCTGCAAGAAGGTTTACAGGTTTGGCCAACCTGATCCAGGCAAAATCAGGCTCCGCCGAAACAACGTGGGAGGCCAGGCGCTGTGTTTCTGTATGAACTGGGCGCTGTCCCCGTGCCAGGTGGAAGCGTAGAGGGGTTGGGCTGCTGCGCCTGGACGCCCCGCTCCACCTGGGTCCGCTTCAAGTCTTTCGGGCGAGGCCGCAGTGCATGGCTCAGCCCGGGCCGCCTGAGACGGCAACGCTCAGGTTGCGCTCGGCTGGTTGGAGAGCCAAGCGGATCGCCTGTGGCTGACGGTTTAGGAAGACTGTCATATGACCCACCGCTCTTCGGTGCAGCTACCCGCCAGCTATGGTTGGGAGCTGCGCGCCGTGGGGATAAGCCGCCAGTCACACATGGCGTGCGCCCTGGCGAAGACACTGGTCAGCGATTATATTTTGCTGTGTGCAAATTTCTAGCCCAACAAACAGCGTACGTGAATTTGGAAAACACCAGGGGTCGCCCTTCTTTTGGGCTCTATGCGTTTCGCACCGCGTTGCAGAATTCCGCACCCTATTTCGAGCTTCGCCTGCCCAAGCGGAGTAAACCGGATTTCATCCAGCGCAGCCTGTAGCTTTGGGTATTCATCCCCCGGCGAGGCTGGCGAAGAAATCGAAGCCAATTTGTGCAAAACGGTATTGAGGGACTCCGGATTTGATTTTCTGCGTTTTCTGGTATAATCAATCCGATAATCCGAATTTCGGAAAAGGAGATTGTCGGATATGGTCACGACCATCCAAATCCGCAAGAAGGGCAGCCTCACGCTTCCGGTGGAAGTGCGCAAGAAGTACAGCCTGGAGGCAGGGGACGTTTTTACCTTAATAGACCTGGGTGATGGATCCTTTCTGCTGACACCGCGTGTCTCGCAGGTGAACCGGTTGGGAAATCGGGTGGCGGAAATCCTGAACGAAGAGGGCATCTCCCTGGATGATTTGTTAGCATCCCTGGACGAGGAGCGCGAAAGCTATTACCGGGAAAACTATGCCGAGGATTGATGTTATCCTGGACAGCAGCGCATTGATCGCGGGCATCGTTTCGGCTCAAGGCGCAGCGCGGGCTTTGTTGCTGCTCGGCGAAGACGAGAAAATCATACTCACCGTATCAGAGCAAGTGATCGCAGAGGTCGAGCGCAACCTGGCGCGCAAAGCGCCTAAGGTTTTGCCTTTTGGGCGCGAGATCATTTTGAGCGCCAGGATCCGCATCCGGCGCAATCCGCCGGCCAAGGAGGTGGTTCAATATTTGAACTGGATCAGCCATGCCGCCGATGTCCCCATCCTGGTCGCAGCAAAAGCGGCAAGGGTTGACTTTCTGGCCACGCTCAACACCCGGCACTTCCTGAACGATCCTGAAGTATCCAGACACAGCGGGTTGCGCATCGGCGCTCCGGGTGATGTGCTTGCTTGGGTGCGCGCCGAACTTTCCCAAGAGTAGTCAAACTCTCCTTCGGCGCGGTCACTACTTCTACAAATCGCTTATCCTGCCACCTTTTGGATCAACGCGGTGACGCACTCCCGGTTGAAAATACCCCAATCGCACGATTCGGCAAGCCTACAGGCGGTCTACTCGGGCGTCAGGAGTTAGCGGAGCACCGATTCCGCGGCATCCTCGAACAGTCGAATGGCCTCCTGTCCATGATCACACACCTACGTGGTCGATGTCGCGGTAGTCCTCGCAGGGTGAATCAATGGCCCCGACTGGACAGCCCTGCCCCGCTGAGATACCGGATCTGAGCGGTACGCAAGGCGTGGCGCATCAACAATCGATCGATATCTGACCCACATCACCACTCGGTGAACGACATCCAGGTCAAATAGGCGACCAATAGATGGATAAAAATATCGCTTATAATATGGGTGACCAGTCACCCATATTATAAGCGAGGATATATGTCTCGTTATAAGCAAGTCGATCGTGAAAACCAAATGCTAAAAATCCGTAAGCGGTTGCTGCGGGCTGCTGCTGCAGAATTTGCCAGCCAGGGCTATGAGCGGGCCAATGTCGACAGCATCTCCATGGCGGCCGGCTACGCCAAGGGCACGATCTATAACTACTTCGCTACCAAGCGAGCGCTCCTGCTGGAATTGATCGCCGAGATCGCGGCCAGGCATTTCGAATTCGTCGCGGGGCAGGTGCTCCAAGTGGACAATCCGGTGCATCGGTTGGAGCGCTTCTTCGATGCTGGTTTCACCTGGGTGGCAGAGAACCCCAACCGGGCGAAGGTGATGATCGCCGCGCTGCATGGGCCGGACGTCGAGTTTAAGAACCATATGGCTGCAGGCTACCAAGCCATGTTTGAGTTGGTGAGCAGCGATATCCTGTCTGTTGGTATTCGTCAGGGGATCTTCCGGCCAGTAGAGCTGACGTCAACCGCCCGGCTTCTGATGACCCTCTACCAGGGCATTGCTTCACAGCTCGACGAACAAGGGAAGCCCTGGCTGACTCCCGTCCAGGTCGCGGAGTTCGCACTGAGCGCCATCAGAGCCAATCCGCCTCCTTCCGAAAAGGAAGGCTGATTTGAGAAATCTTGCATGTCTTGCATGGGTAAGCAGCTATTGCAGAAAACGATCAGAGCACACGCCCGGACAAAGCCTCCCAGCTACCCTTCTCGTCGTCGCCGATCTTCAAAATGCAGCACCGGTATCGGAATTGGGCGCTTGTCAATTTTTTAATTTGAGATTGAGGAGTTCGGCCTTTTCCAGAGCTCTCCCCCTCCCGCAAACAACACGTTGCCCATTTAACTACATTGCCTCGAAAGTGTAGAAGCTTCTACACATTCAACCAGTAGAAACCCCAGAATACCTTTCGCATTTGGTCTATCCCTAGTGAAGAACCAATGATACGTGGGACGAAAATGTTTTTTAGAAATTTGTACACCAGGACCCAGTAAGATGGCAACCAGATTGCCAATTATGCTATATCCGATAACCTGTAGAATGTTCTACACTTTCGAATTGCCGATACAATCTCGCTTATAAATCGTGAGCGAACCAAGTGTAGGTGTATATCCGTTTAATGCCATGGTTCAGTTGCTGATCAGAGCAAGCATATATAATGAAGAACATCCCATAGATAAAGCACAAACTTGTAGAACGTTCTACAGGTTCGAGGCACACTCATAACGAGCGGGCCACTGCCTCTCACAGAAAAACCAAGCAATCCACTCGCTTTAGCTGCCACAAACACAGGCGCCAGCATGCGCCCCTCAGAGGGGCGCATGCTGGCGTCTTGTTTTTAAATCTGTAGAAGCTTCTACAGATTCCTTTTCAGTTTTAGATTGGGTGGATGGTGGCGTTTAAAAGAACACAATCGCTCAAAACAGCGAGGGCTGATGGGAACCTCCGAAGATCTCCGGCTGCAGCTGTCCCGGGTTGCAGAACGCCCATCGCGCGCCCAAGAACGCAGCCGCCGCCTCCAGCTGTTCTTCGGGCAGGATGGAATAGATATGCACCTGGAAAGCCGATTTGAACTCTTCGTGCACCTCGGCGAAACATTGTGACTTTGGCTTTTTTGTCTTAGCGTGTTTGGATTCAGCCACCGCGGCGATCATCTCCTGGACAAGCCGGGCCTGGGCTGCGTTCACGATTTTCTTTCCGACCAGCGCCTCTTCCAATGTTCCAAGACGCCCAGTAATATCTTGCAGCTCTGCGCCCACTTTAGCCAGCTCATCGTCCAGCTTCCCACTCAATAGGTCAAGTTTCTTGCGCACCTGGCGCATTTGGTCCATTGCTTCGAGATACTCGCGTTCCTGCGGCGGCAGGTGCGCATCCATCTCTGCCAGCATCTCGGAGGGGATCATGTCAGCGCGAAACACCGCCCAGGCTGCTTCAGCGAACTCGCGTTTGAACAGGATCACCTTTTTGCGATGTTCCTCCTTGACCCGCTTTACGTCGATTGTCCCGAGCCAGTACGGCAAGCCGCGCAAGTTCAAACAGGCGACTTCTTGAATACGAATAGCGTCCCGGTATGGCGTCTCTAGCGGCAGGTTGGCCAGGCGGTCAGAGATCGCTTCGTCCCGGAGGATGCGCTGCCGCTGTCCTTCAGCGTCAATCCCTAACGCGTTACACACTTCCTGGATAGGTATGTACCACTGGCGGTCGTCCACCAAATAGGCTTTGAACACTTCACCGTAAAAAACGAAGGGCACGCTATGCACAATATCCATGAGGCCTCCATTTGTATTTTCCCCAAATTACCAACATGAGCCTGTGTGACACAGGCCCATCTCAGGAGATGCACCTTTATCATACAGGTTCATCTGGACATATAGGGTCATGATGACCCCGTATCTCCTCTGCTTTGGTTGGAGATAAACGTGCATGATACCCGTTTATCTCCTGTTTTCGATCCGAACCCGTAGAACCTTCTACAGGTTACTGCACGATGGGTTTGGCGCCGCTAATCACTGTTCTCGCCCTGACCTTCGTTTGCGGCCGCGTCCAACTCGGATCGCAACGCAGCCGCGGCGGCCTCGAGTTGGTTGCAAAGCTCGCCAGCCTCTTTGGGTTTGTTGGCAACGATCAAGCGCGCCAGTCCGCGAAAATCCCCGCCGGTCACTTTTTCAACCGCCCGGAAGGTGCTCAGAATCTTGGTCATCTGCACTTCGATGGGTGGGCGCTGGTGGCGTTTGTATCGGGCATCGTCGCGGCGCGGGTTTTCCAGCTCGCGCAGGGCGGCGTCGAAGGCGCCCCGCCCAGGCATGGCTGCCAGGCGCGCCAGGCGCTTGATCTCAGAAGCGGGCAGCAGGTAAGAGGTCGCCAGCTCGACAAACTTCTCTTGCAGATCCTCGGGGGCGCTCAGGATGGCCTCGATCTGGCTCTGGTTCAAGCGCCACTTATCCGCTCCGTGCAAGCCAACCTCCTGCAAGCGCAGCAGGCCCAGCAAGCCCAACATCGACACCCGGTGCATGCCCATCTTTTCTTCCAGCAGGGACCAAAAATTATCCGGAAGCCGCTTTTGCCCCAAAAGCTCCTCCGGGCCTAAGAGCGCCTGGCGGTAAAAGCCCCAATATTCCTCGTCACTGCCCGGAGGGGAGGCCGGCGGGTAGATTCCCAGCGTCTCCAGATAGGCGATGGCCACCTGGCGCGCCCGGCCGATCGTAGAAAGCGGCTCGACCTCTTCGTTTTCGGTGATTTGGAGAAACCGGGAGGGTTCGGCGTGGATTACCGCCGGGATCGTCTCGTACTCACCGGTTTCCATGCGCAGCAGCCAGAAGGCCCAATAGCGGCGCTCGCCGGCCAGAATGCGGAAGGCTTTCGTTTCGGTATCCGTGTAGACGTGGATGGGGTGCAGAAGCCCTACGCTGCGGATCGACTCTTTCAGGCTGACCAGCCGTTGGTACTCAAGATGTTCGGGAGTCCCTTCCACCAGTCCGTTGATCCACGTCTCCAGCGCCTGCAGGTGGCTGGTGGTCTTGCGGATGACATCGAAGGTCAGGGTGCGCGGCAGCACCCCGCCGCGCCCCTGGTAAAAATCCGGCTCGATCACAGCCAGGGGATACTCCGAAGCAATGAAGCCTTCTTCCTCGCGCTCTATGTTCGTCTGGCGCAGGTAATGCGTCTCGATGGAGCTGCCAGGCAAGCGGCTGCTCTCTTCCTCGAGAGCATCCAGTTCAGGGAGGTCGACCAGGGGTCTACGCTTTTTGGACACGGTTCATCACCTCCAGGGTTACAGCCGCATACGCCTTGGTGGCCGGCGCGCTGGCGTTGTAGCGATGAATAGGGAGCTTGGCGTGATAGGCTTCGGGCACATCTGTGTTCAAGGGCACGGGTTCAAACAAGAGGCCGCGGAACTTTTGCCGTAGATGACCCAGCACCTCTTCCTGCATCGTCACCCCTTTGCGGTAAGACACCGGCAGGATGCCGAGCAGTTTGGGGCGCTGGTCGAATTCGATCTCCAGCCGGTCAAGGTTTCTCAGCACCTTGGGGAGCTCTTGCAGTGAGATGGCGTCCAGCATGGTGGGGACAATGGCGTAGTCGATCGCATACAGCACGTTCCACATCAGGATACCCTGGGTGGGACCGGTGTCCACGATGACGTAATCATACAGGCTCAGGACTGGTTTGATCAGCCTGCGCAGGACCGCCACGGGGTTGATGTGGCGCTGGGTCATCAGCGCCTGCGCCTCCACCATCGCCTCCTCCCTGGACGGCACGTAATCGACATGCCCCGGCCAGGCGCTGCGCTGAATGTGCACCGCCAAGGGCAGCCGGCCAGGCGGGGTCGCCAGCATCAGCTCGGCCAGGTCCCCTCCCCCGGAAGGGTTCTGGTCGTAGAGGACGCATTTCAGGGCGCTGCCCTGGGGATCCATATCGATGAGCAAAACCTTGCGCTGGCTATCGGCTGGCGGCCATTCGGCGACCATCCCGCACAGATTGACCGCGGTGGTGGTCTTGCCGCATCCCCCTTTGTGATTGATAATCCCAATGACCTTAGCGTTCATAATCTCCACACGGCGATCAAAAAGGCGACAAGCTGCTGGTTGGCTTGCCCGAAGCGAGGCCAATTCGAACTGTTTCCATAATTATAGACAAAAAACAAAGTTTTTGCAAGCCCGAATTTTCAATTCATAAGCTTTGCAGGCGAAAAAATTCCCCCGGAAACCGTTTGACATCCGAGAGAGGTTGTTGTAAAATCATATTCACTCACGATCGGCGCTTTGGATCCACCCCTCACAGGAGAGCATGCCTTGGCATTACCGAGATACCCTGCACGCACCCTTTATCTGCGCACCCTGGGTTTTTCCGAGGACCCATTCGGCCTGATCCCGGACCCGCGCTTCCTGTGCCTCACCTCTCAGCACGGCCCTTTATTAGAACGCCTGTTCGGAACCGTGGAGCGATCCTCCGGGCTGGTAGTGGTGGACGGGCACGCCGGAGTGGGAAAATCCATCGTGGCGCGCCGCCTGGAATCATACTATCTCTGCCAGCCAGAGGAATATCGTGTGGCTTACCTGCACAACGTCCCTCTTGATACCGAGTATTCGGTGCTGGCAGCCGTCTCGGATGCCCTGGCGCTTAACCGGCGCAAAGGCGTGGAGGGCCAGTGGGATGAGCTGGCAGCCTTTGTCAAAAGCCAGGCCGCCAATGGACAGGCGACCGTGATCGTGGTCGATCTCCAAGATGACCCCGCCCGTGAAGTGATCGCCCAGCTGTATGAGATCGCCTCCCGCCTGGCCCCAGTGTTCGTCTTTGGCAAACCCAGCCTGGCAGTCGCTCTGGGACGCGTCCCGGAGGCCGCCGAGCAGGCCTACCACTACACCCTGGCGGACCTCGATCTGGAGGACACCGTGACCATGATCAACTTCCGCTGCATGGTCGCCGGGCGAAATACCCCCCTCTTTTCTTCGGAATCCCTGATGTATATCTGGGAAGCGACTTACGGCAACCCCAGCGACGTCATCAACATCTGCGGTCGTGTGCTGAACGCCATGAGCACCGAGCGTTTGGACGCCGCCGCTTTGCCCGTGGTCACGTCCACTACCCAGGCCTATCTGGAGGCCAAGCTCAGGTAAGGCTCTCCCCGGTGGCGGTTGACCCGAGCGCCCTTACCCCAATACACCCTAGGCTACAATTTTAGGGGAGATGATCTATGACCTGACCCTTGTTGATCGGCACGCTGGCTGGAACATGTAATTACCCCCTTTAAAGCGAAACTCCCCGGAGCCGGCAAGCGTTAGGGGAGTGCGCCCGAAAGTGGCGTGGTTTTACTTTCTCTGTGCCCTGATTTTATTCTATAAAACAGGGAAAGTCAAGGCTTCGTTCCGACTCGAACTGCGTTCGGGGCTTTCGTGCGCCATTCCTCCAAAAAGGCACCGGGGGGCGAGAGAAGAATGGCGGATACAACGTCTACGTCCAAGATCGTTACAGATCCCCATACGCTGCTGAGCGCCACCCACGCCGTGTACGAGCGCATCGCGCCGCGGGCCGGCGCGCTCGGCCCATACACCAACATGCTGATCCAGCAATTGCGCCTGCTGTTCATTGATCCCGGCCAGGCGCTGTTCGTGTTTGGCGTTCCCGATCCAGCCACGCTCGCCGGAATCAACACCTACGCTCGAACGGCTTTGGAAAGAGCGCTGGAGGAGGTCTTTGAAGAAGAGGTACGGGTTGAGCTGGTTGTTTTCGACGAAAACGGTTCCTCGCTGACAGCCCTAATTGAAGATTTCACCCGGAAACCAGCGGGGTCAGACCAGACCGAAGCCGGCCAACCCTTAGAAGGACCTGCCATTCTCGCAGTAGATGCGGAAGAAACCATCGACGACGTGGAGGAGGAAGCGCCGCCTCTCAACAAGATCCAGCTGGGGCTAATTCAGAGCAGCCTGCGGGGCGTCTTTACTTCACCGAAAAGGGTCGTGGTCGTCCCGGGCTACCTGTTGCGCTGGCTGCCCTACATCGGTCCCTTGCGCACCTCCATTGTGGTGGCCTGTTTCCAGGCTTTCTATCTGTCCAGGAGGACGACTGCCCGGGCTAATCTACCCTTTGAGGCGCCCGGGCCGCTCCTGGCTGCGGTCGCCGGCATCGCCGAGAGCAGCGTCTGGCGCCATCTGAATGACCCCGAGCTAAGCTGGTTTCTCAAAAAGGCGCCCTATAAAGCCGGCGAAAAGCGTTGGGTGCGAGATAAAGGGGCCGGCCTTACCAAAAGGAGGCCGACGCGCTTCCTGTTTCGCTCCACCTCCCCGCTGACCCCGGGCGATGCTGCCGCGTTATGCGCCTACCTCAAGGACCTGGACATCCAAGAGAACCCGCTCGAGGCGCTGACGTCCCTAGTGCGAGGCGAATACCGGGTGGAGCCGCGCGACGTCTTTCCATTCCCCGCCCCTCCCCCGCCCAAAGACTGGCAGGCTGGGGATCCCGAAGCATGCCTGATTCATAACATCATCTACGCCGCGATCGGAATCGAAGCCAAATCGGCCTCGAAACCCCTCGCCGACCTGGTGGACGAGCTGGTCGAGCGCCTTTTGCCAACCAACGACCAGCTTCACCTGAGCTGGTATTACCTGCTGCACTGGCAGCCGCTGCTCGGCCATGGTCCAGGCTGGGCGGTTACCCTGCTGCGCGATCGCTGCTTTTACAACCGCCAGACTGGCGAACTGCGCGACACGGTCAACGTCAAGGGCGGGTACCAGGAGCTGGCCGATGCCTTGGGCCTGCAGCGGGTAAAAACCGTGCGCGAGTGGTTTCCCGCCCCACGCGCCCGAAAGGAGACGGTCAAAAACGCCGACCTGTCCTCCGAGGAGCTTCTGGAAGCAATCGCCCAAGCGAAACGGGGCTTTGTCAAAGAATACGCCGCTAAATTCGTGGAGATCGCCACAGCCGAGGCAGACGGGCGCGGTCAAGTATCGGCGTTCAAGGCGCGCGTCAAGGTGTTCGACCCGCTTGCCCCGGTACACGAAGCGCTGTATAACGCCTTGTTTCCCTTCGCCCAGCGCTGTTTCACCCTGCCCCAGGAACAGAGGGCTGCTTTCTTGGATGCTTTCGATGAAACCTGCGCACTAGACGCGAGCGCTATCGAGAAAATCATCCGAGAAACCCGCTCGGCAGCCGATCAGCTGATCCAAAAGCACCGGATCTCCTTTCGGCCAGAGTTCCCCTGTGCGTTGGATAATGCCATTGCAGGCGAACTTCTGGGCGCGATTGAGAGGATCACAAACCGCGATCTGGGCGCGAATCGGAGGTTCATATCCGACGACCTGGGCGCGATTGATGAGATCCCACAGGGGAATTCAGGCGCGGATGAGAGCATCACCAACCCCAATCTGGGCGGGTTTGGGAGGATATTAGCGTTGTTCGCAGGCGCGATTGAGAAGATCACCACCGCCGACTCGGGCGCGTTTAGAGGGTTGGGGCTGGTTTTCTGGGCGCATGTGAGAGGGTTAAAACACTTGGTTTTAAATAACCCTTTGGATATAACTCTAAAAGAATATTTTCAAAATACTGAAGTTAATACTACTAAAAAGATAACCTCTACAACTACTACCGAGGAGCAAGATGCCAATTTAGATAGGGACAATGGCGGGGTAGATGTGGAGACTGATAGTAAAATTAAAAAATGGGATTTGGATTCGTTATTAAATAACTTCAGCCCCCATGTAAAGCGGGATTTGCTCGAAAAAGACGTCACGGCTGAGGCGGTGTTATCGTGCCTGTTCTATATTGCATCGAGCAAGGGCGATAACCTGGGACTGGGATACATCGTCGAGAAGCTCAAAGTGCACCCCCAGGATGGGCAGGGCGGCATCTACCTGCGGCTTGCTGGGGATAAGCCGGAAGAAATCATTGCCAGGCTGCGGGCTTATGTTGAATACCGAAGCTTTCAAAACCGCGACTGGCGAGTTGCCATGGGAACGCCCTCGACCGAAAAAATCCTGGAGCTGCTGGAGCACCTGGGGATTGACTCGTCCAAGATCAGGAGCCAATGGGATTAGGGGTTGCTGATATTCGACGCTGGGTTTATTCCTCTTGATCACGCACTGGAGCATATTAGGGAAGCGGCGGTATGTTACACTTAAGTGTAATAATCCTTGTGGCGCTCGCTCGGTGAGAGTAATTTGAGTTATAATTACATTTAAGTGTTCTTATGGTTCGAAGATTGCCGTGGATGAAATTTTGATAAAATGGACGATCCAAAACACCGCGAAGCTGAGCTGCATACGCTTTACCTGTCCAATACCGTCTGGGGGGAATTGAAGCGCCGCGCGGTGATGGAAGGGAGCGACGCCAGCAAGCTCACCGACTACGTATTGGGTGCATTCTTGAAGTATAGGCCTGCGATTAAACTACCCCCACGCCGCCCCAGAGGGAAAACTGTGGAAAAGCTCAAGCGGCGCAATCTCCACCTGCGGAAAGGCACCTGGGAGCATGTCGCCATGGACGCTCAAGAGAAGAATTATTCGATCTCGGTGCTGACGGAGTTCCTGCTGCGAAACTACCTGAAGCTGGAGATCTCGCCCGATTTACGCCCCAGGTCTCCGGCCACACGTCTCTCAGCAGGAGGTTCCATCCAAATCCCGTCCGGCTTGTGGCCTCATTTTCAGGAATATGATCCTGCCCTCCTGAACCTAGAGAGAGACGCCGACCTGGTCATTCAGCGCACCCTGGAATTCGGCGATTGGGATGAGGTGCGCTGGCTATTCATGACTTATGGAAAGCAACGCATCCGCGCCTTCTTGCGCCAGCGCGGCGAGCGCTGGCTCTCGCCGGTGACTTTCAATTATTGGCGCCGGTTGCTGGGGATCAAAAAATGGCAGGCCTCGCCATTCCCCACCGCCAAAGGCGAGTTATGGAAACGATAGAGCTTGCCAGCCCCCACTGGGAAGCTCTCACTCCCGAGACGCAACAGGCCTTTCACAAAATTGCTGGCCTGGAGTTTACCAGGGGCTTCTATCTGGCCGGTGGAACCGGTCTGGCGTTGCATTTGGGACACCGCTTTTCGGTTGACCTGGATTTCTTTTCCGCTCAGGATGACGCGGTTGGGGCGGACCAGCGCTCCACGCTGAGGGAAACATTCGAAGATCCCACCCTGTCCATCACCTTCGACAAAGATGCCACCTTTGTGGCCACCTGGCGCGGTGTGGGTGTGAGTTTCTTTCGCCTGTACCTGTATCCCTTGGTGCGGCCCACCTTGCTGGTGGCCGGGGCGCCATTGGCAAGCCTGGAAGAGATCGGCGCCATGAAGCTGGCAGCCATCATCGATCGCGGCACCCGTAAGGATCTTATCGATCTCTATTTCATTCTTCAACATATGCCGATCGAGCAACTGTTTCAGACAGCCGCACTGAAATATGCACGTGTGCGCACTTTTGCCATCAGCGCCACGCGCGCCCTAGCTTATTTTGAGGATGCTGAGGCCCTGCCCATGCCGCGCATGATCGATCGCACGCCCTGGCCGGTGATGAAGCGCTTTCTGGAGCGCCAGGCGTTGGAAGCCGGGCGCAGGCGGTTAGAAGATTTGTGGGAATAAGATGATCAGTGAACGTCACACTCAATTGAGCGGGTTGTACCAATGCTTCCTCTTAGCCGAGAGATTAGTCAGCTTGAGCATCTCAAAAAATCATTGGCTGTCTACCGCGCAGTGATCGGGCAACCACGACAAGATGAGCTTCTTGCGTTTTTGGGCACCCATTTGTCGGAGGAAGAGATGAAAAAATTAGCGGAGGAGTGTTCGCTAGATCTTTCACCGGAGAAGCCGTTATGACTCAGAAGTTAGAATTAAACCTGCCCTCTGACCTCTATTCGGAAATCGATAGTTATATCCGGTCTGAAGGATTGTCTTTTGAACAATTTGCCCTTTGGTCGTTGAGTGAGAAGGTTGGGGAAATCCGTGAAAGACGACAGGTGAAGAATCTGAAATATCTGAAGCCAGCACTATCAACATCTTCTATTCAGGGACTTCTACCTGAAGAGAAACCGCCAGCGCCGTCAGGCCCTCTAACTCGAAAACTAAAACCTGAAGATAATCAGCAGGTGGTGAGCGGACCTAAGCGCCTTCTCAACGCCAAAGAAGTGGCTAAAATCCTTGGGATTAGCAGCTCAAAGGTGTACAACATGATCTAGGCGCGCGAGATCCCAGTGATCAGTCTGGGAAGGAATGTTCGAATTCGGGAAGAAGACGTGGAAGAATTTATTATTCGACAAAGGAGGTCGTCCTGAACTGGGGAGTGTGATGGCCAAAATGCGCAAGGCACAAATCCTTTTGGGGCTCGATCAATACCAAAAGCTGGCCGAGATAGCCCGGCGGGAAGGCGGCAGTGTCTCTTCTTTGGTAAGGCAGGCAGTGCGCCAATGGCTGGCCGGGTATGGTGAGCAAGAAGCCCTCCGCCAGCGCCTGGAGGGGTTGGAGCAGATCGATGCGCACCGGCAAGCCATCCTGGCCGAACGAGGCGGCAAGCCGTTGGAGATCGATCCGGCAACAGTCATTGAGCAGATGAGACAGGAGCGAGACGATGAGCTGCTTTCCGGAACTTTCGGCCGCAGTGATTGATGCAAAGAAGGATGGAATATGACGTTGCCTCTTGGCAAGTAATCCTAGCTTTTGCACTCTTTATGAGCATTACAATCTACAGGGACCATTTTTCCAAATCACGATCGAGCTGATCCAAATCGAGCAGACCCATCCCCGCTGTGACCCAGTTTTTTCCAGATACCGGTATTCGCTCGACTTCATCTCGATAAGATTGAGCCCCGTTCGTCCAGCCGCTTCTGGAAAAACCGAGAAAGTAAACCTGCCACTTTCCTTGGGGCGGGACAATACCTGCAGCCTTATCGATCAAGGTTGAGAGCACTGGACGT
>Ga0209705_10001156_pt1 | contig 13925 bp, 16 predicted proteins | sample PPLLaktember2015_5_FD_187262 | JGI IMG/M metagenome (GOLD analysis project Ga0209705, IMG submission 187262) | Freshwater sediment microbial communities from Prairie Pothole Lake near Jamestown, North Dakota, USA - PPLs Lake P8 Core (1) Depth... | ecosystem: Environmental > Aquatic > Freshwater... | reverse complement strand
GCTCGGCCAACCCGGTGGGGCACCTGATGCTGCATCTGTACGGCGACCACGACCCGCGCCATCTGGCCTATTCCGACGCCATCTGCAGCAGCCTGCAACTGATCAACTTTCTGCAGGACATCGCGGTCGACTACCGGAAAGACCGCATCTATCTGCCGCAGGACGAACTGGCCGCGCACCACGTCAGCGAAACGCAGATCGCCGAGGGCGACACGCGCGGGCTGTGGCACATGATGATGCACAAGCAGATCGAACGCGCGCGGAAATTATTGCAGGCCGGCGCACCGCTCGGCCGGCAGTTGAAAGGGCGCATCGGTCTTGAGCTGCGCGTCACCCTCCTCGGTGGCGAGACCATCCTGCGCAAGCTGCACGCCGACCCTGGCTGCGTGTTCCACAACCGTCCGGTGCTGACCCGAAAGGACTGGATCGTCATGCTCGGACGCGGACTTTTCTGAATATGGATGTCCATCAATACTGCCAGGAACGCGCCGCCGCAAGCGGCTCCAGCTTCTACTACAGTTTCATCTTCCTGCCGCCAGACACGCGGCGCGCGATTACCGCGTTTTACGCACTGTGCCGCGAACTCGACGACGTCGTCGATGAATGCCACGAGCGCCAAATTGCCGAGACCAAGCTCGACTGGTGGCGCGGGGAAATCGCCCGGTTTGCTGCCGGCGTGCCGGAGCACCCGGCGACCCGCGCCCTGTTCGACACCCCACAGGGCCGCAACGCCCCCGCCGCCCTGCTGCTGGAAATCGTCGATGGCATGGCGATGGATCTCGACAATCAGCGCTACCCCGATTTCAAATCGCTCAACCTGTACTGCTACCGCGTGGCGGGCGTGGTGGGCGAAGTGGCAGCAGCGATTTTCGGCGGCGCGCGCAGCGAGGACGACCGCGACATTCGCCGCTATGCGCACGAACTGGGGCTGGCGTTCCAACTCACCAACATCATCCGCGACGTCGGCGAGGACGCGCGGCGCGGACGCATCTACCTGCCGCAGGATGAACTGGCACGCTTCGGCGTCGCCGTAGCCGACATCCTGAATGGCCGCGACACGCCCGAATTCCAGGCGCTGATGCAGTTCCAGTACGAACGCGCCAGCGCCCATTACGACAGCGCGCTCGCCGCCCTGCCCGCCCATGCGCGCCGCGCGCAGCGCCCGGGGCTGGTGATGGCGGCGATTTACCGCACCCTGCTGGACGAAATCCGGCGGGACCATTTTCCCGTGTTGCGCGCGCGCGTCTCGCTCACGCCGCTGCGCAAGCTGTGGCTGGCGGGCAGGACCTGGCTGTTTCCATGAAGCCGAATGTGGCGGTCGTCGGCGGCGGCTGGGCCGGCTGCGCCGCCGCGCTGACCCTGGCCGAAGCCGGCGTCGCCGTCACCCTGTACGAGGCCAGCCGCACCTTGGGCGGGCGTGCACGGGCAGTCGAACTCGAAGGCCAGACGCTCGACAACGGCCAGCACATCCTGCTCGGCGCGTATGCGCAGACGCTGCAGCTGATCGACCGCCTGCATCCCGCCGTTACATCGAATGGCCTGTGGCGCCTGCCGCTCACGCTCAACCAGCCGCCGGATTTCAGCCTCAGTTGCCCGCGCCTGCCGGCGCCGCTGCACTTGCTGGCGGGACTGCTCGGCGCACGCGGCCTCGGCTGGGGCGAGAAGCTGGCCGCCGCGCGCTGGGCGCATGCCTTGCTGAACAACGCGGACACGCCGGATACGCTGAGCGTCAGCCAGTTCACCCGCAGCCAGCCGGAAAAATTGCGCACGCTGCTGTGGCATCCGCTGTGCGTGTCTGCCCTCAACACGCCGCCTGAGATCGCCAGCGCCCGGGTCTTCCGTGACGTGATTCGCGCTGCCTTCGGCGGACGCAATCATCACAGCGACCTGCTGCTGCCGCGCCGCGACCTGACGGCGCTGTTTCCTGCGCCCGCCGCCGCCCGCCTGCAGGAACTCGGCGGCCACGTGCGCCTCGCCTGCCGGGTGGCCACGCTCGACGCGGCGGCGGACGCCGTCACGCTGGCCACGCGCGACGAATCGGCGGTCTACAGTCACGTCATCCTCGCCGTCGCGCCGCAACACCTGCCCGCCCTGGCAGCGCAGGTGCCGGCGCTCGAAGCCGTTGCGAAGTCGGTCACGGCCTACAGCTATCAGCCGATTGCCACCGCCTATTTCCAGTACGACCCGGATGTTCGATTGCCCAAGCCGCTCTATGCCCTGACGGACGGCCCGGCGCAGTTCGTTTTCGACCGTGGCCAGAGCCATGGTCAGTCGGGCCTGCTGGCCTTTGTCGCCAGCGCCGCAGCAGATCTGTCGGCGGACTGGATGGATCAGGCCGCAGCCCAGTTGCAGTGCATTGCCCGCCCCGGCCCGCCGCGCTGGCGCAAATCCGTCGTCGAGAAACAGGCGACCTACGCCTGCGCACCCGGCATGGCGCGCCCCGCCGTCCGCACCGCGCACCCACGCATTTTCCTGGCGGGCGATTACACCGCCGGGCCTTACCCCGCCACCCTCGAAAGCGCAACACGGAGCGGAGTACAATCGGCCCGCGCCCTACTTGAACAGCCATGAACGACTATCTTCCCCGCCCCGACCTGCTCGCAGGCCGCGTCATCCTCGTTACCGGTGCCAGCTCGGGCCTCGGGCGCGCCGCCAGCCTGGCGTTTGCGCGCCATGGCGCCACCATCGCCCTGCTCGCGCGCAACGAAGCCAAACTTGAAGCGGTGTACGACGAAATCGTTGCCGCCGGCGGCCCCGAACCGGCGATGTTTCCATACGACCTGGCCGCCGCCGACGACCGCAGTCTGGAAACGCTGGCCGGCACGCTCGGACATCACCTGAAGCGGCTGGACGGTGTGTTGCACAGCGCGCATCAGTTTTACAGCCTGACTCCGCTTGAACTGCAAACCCTTGATCAATGGCAGACCCTGATGCGGGTCAATCTGATTGCGCCGTTTGCGCTCACCCGCGCGTGCCTCCCGCTGCTGAAACAGGCGCCGGATGCCTCGGTGATCTTCACCGGCGAGACCCACGGCCATCAACCCGGCGCGTACTGGGGCGGCTATGCCGTGGCGAAGTCGGGACTGGAAACGCTCACCCGCATCTGGGGCGACGAACTCGGTTCGGAACAAAACCTGCGCATCAATACCCTGATTCCCGGCCAGGTGGCGACCACCCTGCGCTCCCGCACCCATCCCGGGCTTGCACCCGAAACGGTTCCCAGCGCCGATGACCTGATGCCCTGCTATCTGTATCTGATGGGCGAGGACAGCCGCGCGGTGCGAGGACAGATTATTGAATGCCAGTCCTGACATTCGGGCGCCGATGAAAATCGGACGTTACGAAATCCTCGATGAAATCGGCCAGGGCGCGATGGGCACGGTTTACCGGGCCCGCGATCCGCTGATCGAACGAACGGTTGCCATCAAGACCGTTTCCATCGCGCAACTGCAGCAGGAAGGCGCCGACGCCGAATCGCGTTTTCTGCGCGAAGCGCAGAGTGCCGGCCGCCTGTCGCACCCCAACATCGTGACCATCTACGACGTGGGTGAAACCGACGGGCTTGCCTATATCGCGATGGAATATCTTTCCGGCGCGACGCTGCGCGAGCTCATGAACAGGCGTCCGATGCCGCTCGACCTGGCGATCGAAACGGTCACGCAAATGGCCGAGGCGCTGGCTTTTGCTCACGAGCATGGCGTCATCCACCGCGACATCAAGCCTTCCAACGTCGTCGTCACCGGAAAGCGCGGGCACATCAAGCTGACCGATTTCGGCATCGCGCATCTGGTCAACAGCGAGCACACCCAGACCGGGCAAATGCTCGGCTCGCCACGTTACATGTCGCCGGAACAGGCCATGGGACGCGAAATCGATGGGCGTTCCGACATTTTTTCGCTGGGGGCCTTGCTGTACGAAATGATCACCGGCCAGTACGCCTTCGATGGCGACAGCCTGCCGACGATCCTGTATCGCGTGATCAATGAAGCGCCAGCGCCGTCAACGTCCCTGCGCCACCAGTTGCCCGCCGGACTGGCCAGCCTGCTGACGCGCATGCTGAACAAGAATCCGCATGACCGGCCGGATGCACGCGAACTCGTCGACGCGCTGCACGCTCTGGCACCCGCAGCACCGCACCTGCCCGTGGCACCGCCATCCAACCGCATCCCGCGTCTGCTGCCGGTGATTGCATTCGGAATGCCGCTCATCGTGTTTCTGCTGATCGGCGTCGGCATCATCGTCATCGAGCACTTTCTGGGCCCCAGCCAGCAAGTCGCGCCGGCCCCCGCGGGATCCACCACGCAGCTCGTGCAGGATAACGCCTCGCGACCGGCTGCAGATGCGTCGACGGAGATTGGGAATTCAGCCACGTCAGCCGAGGCTGCCCGCCCCGAGCCCAAACCCGTCATCGAATCAGACGCCTACCTGGCCGGCCTCGACAAGAAACAGGTTGAACTGCGCATCCTGCGTACCGAACTGCTGCTGCAATACACCGAGCAGCATCCCGACGTGGTGCAAGTCGACCGCCAACTCGAACAGTTGCGCATCGAACGTCGCAATTACCTGCGGCAAAAAAAGAAGAAATAGACCAATTACCAGTTGGTCTCGCGTTCGGCAGTCGCCGACACCTTGTGGATGCTGAGATCGGCGCCGTTGAATTCGGCTTCCGCATCCAGACGCAGGCCCACCACTCGCTTCAGCAGGCTATACACCACCAGACTGCCCACCACAGCGACCGTCACGCCGCCCAGCGTGCCGATCAATTGCGCCCCCAGGCTGACGCCGCCGATGCCGCCCAGCGCCTTGGCACCAAATATTCCGGCGGCAATTCCACCCCATGCGCCGCACAAACCATGCAACGGCCACACCCCAAGCACGTCGTCGATCTTCCACTTGTTCTGGGTCACCATGAACATCCACACGAACAGCGCGCCGGCAACCACGCCGGTGGTGAGTGCGCCGAGCGGATGCATCAGGTCCGAACCGGCGCACACTGCCACCAACCCGGCCAGCGGGCCGTTGTGGATAAAGCCAGGATCGTTGCGGCCGATCACCAGCGCAGCCAGCGTGCCGCCCACCATTGCCATCAACGAGTTCACCGCCACCAGGCCCGATACTGCCTCGATCAGTTGCGCCGACATCACATTGAAGCCGAACCAGCCCACCGTCAGGATCCATGCGCCCAGTGCCAGAAACGGGATATTGGACGGCGGGTGTGCCGAGACCATGCCGTCCTTCGTGTAGCGCCCGCGCCGCGCGCCCAGCAGCACCACTGCGGGCAGGGCGATCCAGCCGCCCACCGCATGCACCACCACCGAGCCGGCAAAGTCATGGAAGCGGGCGCCAAAAGTGACTTCCACCCAGTCCTGGATGCCGTAGTTGCCGTTCCAGACGATGCCCTCGTAAAACGGATAAACCAGGCCCACCAGCGCGAAGGTGGCCGCCAGTTGCGGATTGAAGCGGGCGCGCTCGGCAATGCCGCCCGACACGATGGCGGGTATCGCCGCCGCGAAGGTCAGCAGGAAAAAGAACTTGACCAGGTCGTAGCCGTTTTTGGCCGACAGCACTTCGGCGCTGGAAAAGAAGCTGACGCCGTAAGCGACGCTGTAGCCGATGAAGAAATAGGCGATCGTCGAGACCGAGAAATCGGTGAGGATCTTGACCAGGGCATTGACCTGGTTCTTCTTGCGCACCGTGCCGAGTTCAAGGAAAGCAAACCCTGCGTGCATGGCCAGCACCATGATGCCGCCCAGCAACACGAACAACACATCACTGCCTGATTTCAACGCTTCCATACTTCAGTCCTCGCACATTGCATGGGGACTGACACAAGCAAGCAGCGTTCCTGATGTTTAAATCACTGATTTGAATGGAGAACCGGTTTAGATCACAGAGTCGATGGCACTACATGAGTGCATTGCGCACCTTTTGGGTGCGTTACTTCGGCTCGCTTGACCCGACGTCAGCCTCGCCGGACTCGATGCGGTCGAGTTCAGCATCCATATCGGATACGGACATGGGTGTGTAATCGGCTTCGGGTTCGATTTCCGGCTTGGTCTTGGTGATCATCGCTGCGACGACGATGCCCAACTCATACAGAATCCACATCGGGACGGCGAGCATGAACTGCGAAATCACGTCGGGGGGGGTAAAGATCGCGCCGATGACGAACGCCCCGACCACGACATAGGGGCGGATCTCGCGCAGCTTGGCAACTGACACCATGCCCATCTTGACCAGCAGCACCACCGCGACCGGGACCTCGAACGTGATGCCGAAGGCCATGAACAGGGTCATCACGAAGTCGAGGTACTTGCCGATGTCGGTCATCACCGCCACGCCCTCGGGCGCCACGCCGACGACGAAACCGAACACCACCGGAAATACCAGGAAGTACGCGAACGCCATCCCCATCAAGAAGAGAATCACGCTGGCAATCACCAGCGGCACGCCGAGGCGTTTTTCGTGCTGATAGAGGCCCGGCGCGACAAAGGCCCAGGCCTGGTAGAACACCCACGGCAACGCCAGCAGGAAGGCGGTCATCAGGGTGACCTTGATCGGCACGAAGAACGGCGTGGTGACCTCGGTGGCGATCATCTGCCCACCTTGCGGCAGGGCCGCCAGCATCGGCTTGGCCAGCAGCGCGTAGAGGTCCTGCGCCCAGGGAAACAGGCAAACGAAAAGCACCACCACCGCAATGACCGCGCGCAGCAGGCGATCGCGCATTTCAATAAGATGCGAAATGAAGGTGTCTTCGGTGCTGCTCATGCAGTTTTTCCGGCGCCGCCGCCGCGCGCCGTTTCCACGACCGCAGACGGCGTGGAGGTCACCGCATTCTGGTCGGGTTCGTCGAGCGGCAGGCTTTGCTGCGGCATCTGTTCGGCCTCGATCCGCTTCATGGCCGGTTCGGTAACGGGGCGTTCGCCCTCGGTTGCCGCCATTGCCGCCACCACCTTGTTGACGTTGCTTGCCTCTTCGCGCAGATAGTCGTCAACCACCGTTACCTGCTGCTGGACGTCCGACGCCGTCGACTCGATGGATTCCTTGATGCCCTGCCCGACCCGGCGCATTTCATCCAGCTGGATTTCGTGGCTGATATCCGATTTGACGGACGACACATAGCGCTGCATGCGCCCATACAGGTGCCCGGCCGTACGCGCGACCTTGGGCAGGCGCTCGGGGCCGATGACGATCAGCGCCACGACGCCGATGACGAGAAGTTCTGTGAAACCGATATCGAACATGTCAGCGATCAGGAATCAGGAGAGTCTCCAGACCCCTCACGAATTCTGCTTGTCCTTCACTTCGGCGTCGATGGTATGACCGCCCTGTTCGGCTTTCTCGCCGATCTTCGGCGCGTCTTCCTTCATGCCTTCCTTGAAGCCCTTGACCGCGCCGCCCAGGTCGCTGCCGATGTTGCGCAGTTTCTTGGTGCCGAAAATCAGCAGCACGACAACCAGAACGATCAGCCAATGCCAGATGCTAAAGCTACCCATGGTGTTTCTCCTTTTGATTTAGCTGCGCTTGACGGGATCGCCCCCGCCAAACACGTGAACGTGAATGTGAAAAACTTCCTGACCGCCACCGCGCCCGGTGTTGATCAGCGTCTTGAAGCCGGCATCCAGCCCCTGTTCCTGTGCCAGGCGCGGCGCCAGCAGCAGCATCCTGCCCAGCAGTCCCTCATGCTCGGGCGTGCAGTCCACCAGCGTCGGGATATGCGCCTTCGGGATGATCAGGAAATGCACCCGCGCGAACGGATGGATATCATGAAACGCCAGCACCTCGTCGTCTTCATACACCTTGCTGCACGGAATCTGGCCGGCAAGAATTTTGCAGAAAATGCACTCACTCATGTCGATTCGCTTTTTCCGCCAACCCGGACAGGCCCTCGCGGCGCGCCAGCTCGTTCAGCACGTCGGCCGGCTTCAGTCCCTTGTGCGCCAGCAGCACCAGGGTATGAAACCACAAATCGGCGACTTCGTAGATGATCTTTTCGGGCTGGTCGTCCTTGGCCGCCATCACGGTCTCGGTCGCCTCCTCGCCGATCTTTTTCAGGATGGCGTCGGTGCCCCTGGCATAGAGTTTGGCCACGTAGGAACTGTCGGGCGACGCCTGCTTGCGCGCTTCCAGCGTTTCGGCCAGACGGTCCAGAATGTCGCTCATGTGCGGTAGATCTCGTCGGGGTTCTTCAGCACCGGGGCGGTCGTCACCCAGTGATCGTTTTCGAGCTTCTGGAAAAAACAGGAGCGCCGTCCGGTATGACAGGCAATACCGCCCACCTGTTCAATTTTCAGCAACACCACATCGTTGTCGCAGTCGAGCCGGATTTCGCTGACGTTCTGCACATGGCCGGATTCCTCGCCCTTGCGCCATAGCTTGTTGCGCGAGCGGGACCAGTACACGCCGCGCAGCGTACACGCGGTTTCCTCCAGCGCCTCGCGGTTCATCCACGCCACCATCAGGATTTCGCCGCTGACTGCGTCCTGGGCGATCGCCGGGACCAGGCCCTGCGCGTCCCACTTCACGGCGTCGAGCCAGTCGCTCACAGCCTGACCTCGATGCCGTGCTGCTTCATGTATTTTTTTGCTTCGTCGATGCCGTATTCGCCGAAGTGGAAAATGCTCGCCGCCAGCACCGCATCGGCGCGGCCCTCCTTCACGCCGTCGACCAGATGCTGCAGGTTGCCGACGCCGCCGCTGGCGATGATGGGAATGTCGACCGCGTCGGAAATCGCGCGGGTCAGTTCCAGATCGAATCCGCTCTTGGTGCCGTCGCGGTCCATCGAGGTGAGCAGCAGTTCTCCCGCGCCCAGGCTTTCCATTTTTTTCGCCCACTCGATGGCGTCGAGGCCAGTGGCTTTGCGGCCGCCGTGGGTGAAGACTTCCCAGTGGTCGCCCACCCGCTTCGAGTCAATGGCCACGACGATGCACTGGCTGCCGTAGCGGTCGGAGGCATCCTTCACCAACTGCGGGTTCATCACCGCCGAGGTGTTGATGCTGACCTTGTCGGCACCGGCGTTGAGCAGGCGCTGCACATCGCCCACTTCGCGCACGCCGCCACCGACGGTAAGCGGAATGAACACCTCGGCGGCCACCGCCTCGATGATGTGCAGGATCAGGTCGCGCTCGTCGGACGACGCCGTGATGTCGAGAAAGGTCAGTTCGTCCGCGCCCGCCTCGTTGTAGCGGCGCGCGATTTCGACCGGGTCACCGGCGTCCTTCAGCTCGACGAAATTGACGCCCTTGACCACGCGGCCACGCGTCACGTCGAGACAGGGAATGATTCGTTTTGCCAGCATGGTTGACCTGTCAAATCAGACGCCGAACACGCCGCCCGCCAGTTCGTCGGCCAGCTTTTGCGCTTCGGTGAAATCCAGCGTGCCCTGATAGATCGCACGACCGGTGATCGCGCCGATGATACCGTCCTTGGCGACGGCGGACAGCGCCCGGACATCGTCGAGATTGGTGACGCCGCCGCTGGCGATGACGGGGATCGACAAGGCCTGTGCCAGCCGCTGCGTGGCCTCGACGTTGACGCCGGTCAGCATGCCGTCGCGGCCGATGTCGGTGTAGATGACGGCCTCGACGCCGTAGCCCTCGAAGCGCTTGGCCAGGTCGATGACGTCGTGGCCGGTGATCTTGGACCAGCCTTCGACGGCGATCTTGCCGTCCTTGGCGTCGAGCCCGACCATGACGTGGCCGGGAAAGGCGTCGCAGGCTTCATGCAGGAAGCCGGGGTTTTTCACCGCCGCGGTGCCGATGATGACGTAGCGCACGCCGTCGTCGAGATAACGCTCGATGGTAGCGAGATCGCGGATGCCGCCGCCGAGCTGTACCGGCATCTCGTCGCCCACCGCGTCGACGATGGAGCGAATCGCCGCGTCGTTGACCGGCTTGCCGGCAAAGGCGCCATTGAGGTCGACCAGATGCAGGCGGCGCGCACCCAGTTCCTTCCAGTGACGGGCCATTGCCGCCGGATCCTCGGAAAAAACGGTGGCGCGGTCCATTTCGCCTTGTTCCAGGCGCACGCAGTGGCCGTCTTTAAGGTCGATCGCAGGAATAATTAACATGGCTAGTCAGCAGGGTCGTGCAAAGTAAAAATTAGGCGCAGGCTGCGCCGGACATATCACAGGCGGTTTCGGAAGCACCCGGATTCCAGGTTACAAAATTGCCCAGCAGCGCCAAGCCGTCGTTCTGGCTCTTTTCCGGATGGAACTGCACGGCGAAGATGTTCCCCGTCGCCACCGCGCAGGTGAACGGGAAAGGGTAATGCGCGAAGCCGGCGATCACGTCGGGCGAGGTCGGTTGCACGAAATAGCTGTGGACGAAGTAGAAGCGTGCGCCCTCCTCGATGCCCACCCACAACGGGTGCGGCATCGCCTGATGGACGTTGTTCCAGCCCATGTGCGGCACTTTCAGTTTATTGCCCTCGCTGTCGTGCATTGCCTCGTGTGGAAAATGCTGGACGGTGCCGGGCAGGATGCCGAGGCAGGCGGTGTCGCCTTCCTCGCTGTGTTCGAACAGCACCTGCATGCCCATGCAAATGCCCAGGAAAGGCTTGCTAAGAGCAGCATCGATGATCACCTGACGCAGGCCGCGCGCATCGATTTCGTGCATGCAGTCGGGCGCCGCGCCCTGTCCCGGAAACACCACGCGGCCGGCTTCGGCAATGACTGCGGGGTCGGAGGTGACCGCCACGCTGGCCGCCGGCGCGACGTGCTCGATGGCCTTGGACACCGAACGCAGATTGCCCATGCCGTAATCGATGACGGCGATGTCAACGCTCACAGCGCACCTTTGGTCGACGGCAGCACATCGCCCATGCGTGCATCAGGCTCCACCGCCATGCGCAGCGCGCGGCCGAAGGCCTTGAAGATGGTCTCGGCCTGGTGGTGCGCGTTGATGCCGCGCAGGTTGTCGATGTGCAGCGTCATCCCGGCGTGATTGATGAAGCCGCGGAAGAATTCCAGGAACAGGTCGACGTCGAATTCGCCGATGCGCGCACGGGTGTAGTCGACGTGGTATTCCAGCCCCGGGCGTCCAGACAGGTCGATCACCACGCGCGACAGCGCCTCGTCGAGCGGCACGTAGGCATGGCCGTAGCGGCGGATGCCCTTCTTGTCGCCGAGCGCCTGCGCAAAGGCCTGGCCGAACGTGATGCCGGTGTCTTCCACCGTGTGGTGCGCGTCGATGTGCAGGTCGCCCTTTGCCTCAATTTCGAGGTCAATCAGGCCGTGGCGCGCGATCTGGTCGAGCATGTGGTCGAGGAAGGGCACGCCGGTGGCAAGCTTGGAAATACCGGTGCCATCAAGGTTGAGACTGACCGTGATCCGGGTCTCGAGGGTGTTGCGGGTGACTTGGGCGGTGCGCATGGCGTCGGTCAATAATGCTGTAAAGGGATTCTAGCAGGCCGCTCTGGTTTTCAGCACAGCGCTTTCAACGCGGCAATCAACGCATCGCATTGCGCATCGGTGCCGACCGTGATGCGCAGGAAGGGCGCGATGCGGGCCGGATTCTTGAAATGGCGCACGATGATGCTGCGTTCGCGCAGGCGTGCGGCCAGTTCGGCGCCTTCATGCGCCGGATGGCGGGCGAAGATGAAATTGGCGCCGGAGGGCAGCACTTCGAAGCCGAGTGCCTCCATGTCGGCCACCAGTTGGGTGCGGGTCCGCACCACCTTGGCGCAGAGGGACTCGAAATAGGCGCGGTCTTCCATCGACGCCAGCGCGCCGGCCTGGGCAAAGCGGTCGAGCGGATAGGAGTTGAAGCTGTCCTTGACCCGGTTGAGCGCCTCGATCAGATGCGGCTGGCCGATCGCATAGCCGACGCGCAGCCCGGCCAGGGCATGCGACTTCGACAGGGTGCGGGTGACCAGCAATTGCGGATAGCGCGCCACCAGCCCGACCGCCGATTCGCCGCCGAAGTCGATGTAGGCCTCGTCGATCACCACCACCGAATCGGGATTGCCGGCCAGCAGGCGCTCGATATCGGCCAGCGGCAACAAGCGCCCGGTCGGCGCATTGGGATTGGGGAAAATCACCCCGCCATTGGGCACGCGGTAATCGTCGATCCGGATTTCGAACGATTCCGCCAACGGAAGCTGCCGATAGGCAATCTCGTACAGCCCGCAATACACCGGATAAAAACTGTAGCTGATGTCAGGGAACAGAATGGGCTGGTCGTGCTTCAAGAGCGCCATGAAGGCGTGCGCCAGCACTTCGTCGGAGCCGTTGCCGACGAACACCTGATCGGCCGTCACGCCGTGATAGGCGGCGATGGCTGCGCGCAGGCGGTCGGAATTGGGGTCGGGGTACAGACGCAGCGTGTCGGCGGCTTCCGCACGCACGGCGTCGAGCACCTTGGGGCTGGGCCCGTAGGGGTTTTCGTTGGTATTGAGCTTGACCAGGTTGGCCAGCTTCGGCTGCTCGCCCGGCACATAGGGCGTCAGACCGTGGACCACGGCGCTCCAGTAACGACTCATCGGAATAGTCGGCTCATTTATGGACCAGGCGATATTCGGCGGAACGCGCATGCGCCTGCAGACCCTCGCCGTAGGCCAGCGTGGCAGCGATCCGGCCCAGTGTCTGCGCGCCAGCCTGCGACACGTGGATCAGACTGCTGCGCTTCTGGAAGTCGTACACCCCCAGCGGCGACGAGAAGCGCGCGGTGCGCGAAGTCGGCAGCACGTGGTTCGGGCCGGCGCAGTAATCGCCCAATGCCTCGCAGGTGTTCTTGCCCATGAAGATCGCGCCGGCGTGGCGCAGCTTGGGCAGCAGCGCGTCGGGGTCGGCCACCGACAGCTCCAGGTGCTCCGGTGCAATGGTGTTGGAGATCGCTACTGCGTCGTCGAGGTCGCGCGTCTTGATCAGCGCGCCGCGGTTGGTGAGCGAGGTGCGGATCACCTCGCTGCGCGGCATCTCATCGATCAGCCTGTCGATCGCCGCCGCGACGGCGTCGAGATAGGCGGCGTCGGGCGACAGCAGGATCGACTGTGCCATTTCGTCGTGCTCGGCCTGCGAGAACAGGTCCATCGCCACCCATTCCGGCGGCGTGTTGCCGTCGGCGATCACCAGGATTTCGGACGGGCCGGCGATCATGTCGATGCCCACGGTGCCGAACACGCGGCGCTTGGCCGCCGCCACGTAGGCGTTGCCGGGGCCGACGATCTTGTCGACCTGCGGCACGGTCGCTGTTCCGTAGGCCAGTGCCGCCACCGCCTGCGCGCCGCCGATGGTGAACACGCGGTCCACCCCGGCAATCGCGGCGGCGGCCAGCACCAGCTGATTGTGCTCGCCGCCCGGGGTCGGCACCACCATGATGAGCTCGCCGACGCCCGCCACCTTGGCCGGAATCGCGTTCATCAGCACCGACGAGGGATAGGCCGCCTTGCCGCCCGGCACGTAAAGGCCTACGCGGTCGAGCGGGGTGATCTTCTGCCCCAGCACCGTGCCGTCGTCTTCGGTGTAGGTCCAGGATTCCTGAATCTGCTTCGCGTGATAGCGGCGCACCCGATCCGCCGCGGCCTCCAGCGCCTGGCGGGTGTCGTCCGGCAAATGGTCGAGCGCGGCCTGCAACTGGGCCGCATTGATTTCCAGGCTCGCCAGCGAGGCCGCCGGCAGGCGGTCGAAACGCTCGGTGTACTCGAGCACCGCGGCGTCGCCCCGCGTTTTCACGTCGTGCAGGATGGAGGCCACGGTCTGCTCGATGGCAGCATCGGCAGCATCGTCGAATTGCAACAGGCGGGTGAGGCGTGCCTGAAAATCAGGCTGCGCGCTATCGAGGCGGGTAAGCGTAACCACTGGATTCCTGCTTCTATTAATTTGATCAAAAGACTGGCTGAGATTGTACCGTTTTTTGGCGTTTCGCCGCGCCCGGCAGGGGCTTCCAAGATGACAGTCATACCCATTCCGGATATTAGCCAAAGTC
>Ga0209705_10001155_pt1 | contig 13926 bp, 10 predicted proteins | sample PPLLaktember2015_5_FD_187262 | JGI IMG/M metagenome (GOLD analysis project Ga0209705, IMG submission 187262) | Freshwater sediment microbial communities from Prairie Pothole Lake near Jamestown, North Dakota, USA - PPLs Lake P8 Core (1) Depth... | ecosystem: Environmental > Aquatic > Freshwater... | reverse complement strand
GGCGGTGAACTCCTCCAGCTCCGGGTCGAGCGCGAGCCGCGCCGAGACCACGCCGACGGGGCGGCCGTCCCGGACGACCGGCGCGTGCCGGAAACCGTGCTCGTGCATGAGCAGCAGCGCGTAGCCGAAAGTCTCGTCGGGCGCGACGGTCTTCGGGTCGCGCGTCATCACTTCGCCGAGCGTCGTCGCCGTCGGATCGCGGCCCGGCGCCATGACGCGGTAGACCGCGTCGCGCTCGGTGAAGATGCCGACCAGGCGGTCGTCTTGCAGGACCAGCACGGCGCCGACCTCGTTGTCCTTCATCAGGCGGACGGCCTCGCTTACGCTGGTGCGCGGCCCCGCGACGACCAGCTTGCGCGGCTCGAGTAGGTTGGCAACAGGTTCGGACAGCATGCGGATGGCTCCTTGACGCGCAGCCTAGCCGCGCCGCGGCGGGCCGCTTTGACGGAGATCAAGCGCCGGGCGAATCGCGACGAGCGCCGCGGCGGTCGCGATGAACAGCGCGATCGCCGCAGCGTTGCCCCACGCACCCGCGAGCGGAGAGACAAAAACACGCAGCACTAGCGATGCGTGCAGCAGCGCGAGCGGACCGTAGAGCGCCGGGTGGTAGGGCAGCGGCACGCGCAGCACCGCCGGCACGATCACCGGCGCGTGGCCGAACACCATCGAGAACACGAAGCCGACGAAGATCGCGTGCAGCGCGGCGTCGTACGCCACGGCGGCAGCGAGCAGCGCGCCGCCGAACGCGAGCCAGGCGTAGCCCGAGAGCAGGCACACGGCGATGTAGCGCGGCAAGCCGCGCTGGCGCACCGTGACGCGCGCCAGGTCGTAGGCGAACAGCCACAGCGCGAGGAGCACGAGCACCACGCCCAGCACGCGCGGCAGGAGCGGCGCGGCGAGCAAGGCCGCGGCGAGCACCATGAAGGCGTTGCGTGCGAGAGCGCCGCGCTTCAGATACCGCGACAGTTCCAGCCGCTCGCCGCCGATGGTGAGCGCGAAGAACGCGATCCACCACGGCACCGCCGGCAGCGCGGCATAGAGCGACAGGTTACCCGCCAGCCAGGCGACCGCCCCCGCGGCGAGCGTCGCCATCTCGAGCGAAGGCTGGCGCGAGAGCACCGCGAGGCTCGCGGCCACTAGAAGCGCCGCGGCAAGCGCGAGCAGCGCGAAGCCCGGCGCGGCGAAGCCGAACACGAGGCACAGCCCGCCGAGCCCGCTCGCGAGCGGCGCCGCGTAGGCCCACCGCCGCCCGAGCGCCACCGCGCGCTCCAGCCCGATCACGGTGCCGAGGAACCCCGACACCATGAGCGCGCCGTGCAGCGCGATCGCGCCCGCCGGCGCGGGAATCGATGCGCCCAGGCGCGCGAGCCCGCCCGCCACGCCGAGGGCGAGCGACGCAAAGCCCAGGATGAGGAGCGGGAACCGGTAAATGGGGACTGTCCCCATTTACGTCCAACCGAACTTTTGTTGCGCGCCCGCGCTCATGCGCTCGGGCGTCCAAGGCGGGTCCCACACCAGCTCGACCTGCACGTCGGTGTCCGCCGGCGCGAGCACGCGGATCGCCGCCGTGGCCTCGTCGACGAGGTAGGGCGCCGCCGGGCACGCGGGCGAGGTCATCGTCATCTGCACGCGCACGCACCCGGGCGCCGCCTGCACGCCGTACACGAGCCCGAGATCGACGATGCTCATCCCGGCCTCCGGATCCTCGACGCTGCCCAGGGCCTGCATCACTTCGTTTTCGTCCATCCGCCCAGTAGATCGCACCGCGTTGCGTGCGCCTTGATGTGCATCAATCCGTTGAGCCGGGTCAATTCGGCGCCGGCGCGACGCCCGCGTCCCCGTAGCATCCGGCGATGCGACTCCTGCTCATCAATCCGGCGCTGCCGGAAAGTTTCTGGAGCTTCCGCTGGGCGCTCGAATCGGTGCTCGGCGGCAAGCGCTCGCTCAATCCGCCGCTCGGCCTCGCCACACTCGCCGCGCTCTGCCCTCCCGACTGGCAAGTGACGATCGTCGACGAGAACGTCGAGCCGCTGCCGCTCGAGCCCCAGGCGGATCTCATCGGCATCGGCGGCATGGGCGTGCAGGCGCCGCGACAGAAACAGCTCCTGCGCTTCTATCGGGAGAAGGGCTATCGCACGGTCGCCGGCGGCAGCTACGCGTCGCTCTGTCCCGAGGAGTATCTCGAGCTCGCCGACCACGTGATCGCCGGTGAAGCCGAGTACATCTGGCCGCGCTTTTGCGCCGAGCTCGAGGCCGGCGCGCCGCAGAAGCTCTACCGCGAGACCGGTAACGTGCGGCTGGAGGATTCGCCCGTGCCGCGCTTCGACCTGCTGAAGCTGGAGGCGTATTCGACGGCGAGCCTGCAGCTCTCGCGCGGCTGCCCGTTCAACTGCGAGTTCTGCGACATCATCGTTATGTTCGGGCGCAAGCCGCGCTACAAGGCGCCGGCGCAGATCGAGCGCGAACTGGACAGCCTGCGGCAATTGGGCGCGCGCAAGGTGTTCTTCGTCGACGACAACTTCATCGGCAACAAGGCCAAAGCGCGCGAGACGCTGGCGGCGCTCGCCGCCTACCAGGACCGGCACGGGCGGCGCATGCGCTTTGGCACCGAGGCCTCGCTCAACCTCTCGCAGGACCCCGCCCTGCTCGCACAGTTCCGCGCCGCGGGCTTCGAATGGGCGTTCCTCGGGCTGGAGACGCCGGATCCGCTCACGCTGCGCGAGGCCGGCAAGCCGCAAAACACCGCCGGCGACATGCTCGCCGCGGTGCGCCGCATCCACGCCGCGGGCATCGACGTCCTCGGCGGGTTCATCGTCGGCTTCGACCGCGACACGCCGGCGGTGTTCGAGCAGCAGCGCCGCTTCATTCTGGCGAGCGGCATCATGGTGGCGATGGTCGGCCTGCTCACCGCGCTGCCGAAAACGCCGCTTTACGAGCGCCTCAAGCGCGAGGGGCGCCTGGTGGAGGGCGCCGCGAACAGCGACAACACGCGCGCGCGCACCAATATCATTCCCAAGTCGATGACCCTCGCGCAGCTGACCGAGGGCTACCAGCGGCTGTACGCCGAGCTGCTCGGCGACGGCGCCATCGCCGAGCGCATCCGCAACAAGCTCGCGCACTTCGGCACGCCCGCGCAACTGGTGCGCGAGCGCCCGTTGGAGGCGGCGCGCATCGTGTGGCGGCTGCTGACGCGCGGCATCGCGCGCGGCGGCGCCGGGCGCGCCTGGCATTTCCTGCGCAGCCTGCCGCTCGCGCGCCCGCGCCTGCTGCCGCTGGCCGTGAACGACTGGATTTCTGGGCTCGCCATGCGCGACTACGCCGAGCGGCACTTCGGCGTACCGGCGCGGCACGCTGCCATGAGCCCCGAGCGTGCCCTGGCGCGGCTGCGCCGCGCGCTGCACGGCTGGCGCCGCACCGGCGCGGTGCACCTCGCGCTGCACCGCACCGATCGTGCCGAGCCGCAGATCGCGGTGCGCATCACGGGCGTGCTCGACCGCGCGCTGGCGCGGCGCCTCGCGCGCCAGCTGCACGCGGTGCTGCGGCGCTCGCGCACGCGCATCGTGCTGGCGTGCGAGTCGCTCGGCGCACACGCGGAGCTCGAGCACCTGACACGCACCCTCGGACGCCACGGCGATCGCGTGCTCATCGTCGTCGGCGAGGGATTGCGCGAGCTGCTGCGCTGCGAGCCGGCGCCTGCCCAGGCGGCGATTTGAGCCCGACAGCGACACCAGCCGGAATTGCGCTCTGGAGCGACTGCCCGTAGCGTCTCCCCGGCCTGGGCTATCTCATATCGAGATCACAGCCCCCTGCGGAATTGATGGCAGGCGTCCACGCGAGTACTGTATGGCGGCAACGGGGGTGCCTCTTACTGCGCGATCGGGAATGCCATTGAACAGAGACACGCGATTTCGGCGAACTGCGCCAACGCTCTTCGCACCACTCGCACGTTCCGCTCGGCCACACGCTTCTGCTAATGACGGAGAGAACCTTGATGAACAGCGCCAGGCCTGAAAGGGCGTTCCCTGTCGTTTGCGTCGGCGGTTCCGCCGGTGGTCTCGATGCCTATACCCGCTTGCTCACGCATTTGCCGCCTGATATGGGCGTCGCTATCGTCATCGTCAATCACGTGAGGACATTCGCGACACAGCTGCATGAGATCCTCCCGCGCTTCACGGCAATGCCGGTTGAACTCATCACGGAACGCCTTGTGATTGAGCCGAACCACGTCTTCATCATTCCCGAACAACGGGACCTCCACGTCAAGGACGGGCAGTTTCGCCTGATGCCCGTATCAAAGCCCATAGGGTGGCCGGACGTCATTACGGTGTTCCTCCGTTCCCTTACGGCGCACTGGGACGGCAAGCTCATCGCCGTCATCGTCTCCGGCTATGACGGCGACGGGGCAGCAGCCCTCTGCGGCATTAGGGAAGTCGGCGGCATCACCATCGCGCAGCGGCCGGACACAGCGAAGCAACCGGGCATGCCCGAGAGCGCAATCGCAAGCGGCTGTATAGACTTCGTCCTCTCTCCGGAAGAGATCGCAACCGAGATCATTCGCATTTCGAACACCGCTGCTTGACCAGGGGTTGTAAAGCGGGAGCGCTTATGAGAGTTTTGACGATCTACGCGCATCACAAGCCGCGGTCCTTTTGCCATGCGCTGCTGCAGCGTTTCACGGCAGGACTGCGCGACGCAGGGCACGCGAACGAGGTCGTGGATCTGTACGCGATCGGCTTCGATCCCGTGCTTCGCGATCACGACACGCCGAGTTGGGTCGATGACAGCGTACCCGACGACGTGCTGGAGCACTGGAACGTCAAGGAGTCGCTGCTAGGACAAGCGCAGAACCCGCTGCACAGGTGGCTGGCGAATCTCTGGATCGGCACCCGGGACGCGCGGGAAGTCGTGCGCAGGGTGCGAGGTCTGGGCAGCCCGCGCGACGTCGTGGAGCAGCAGGCCAAGGTCGCGCAAGCGGATGCGCTTGCCTTTATCGCGCCGGTCTATTTCGTCGGATTCCCTGCGATCCTGAAAGGGTGGATCGAGCGCGTCTTCACGCTGGGATTCGCGTTTGGCCTGACCGCAGAAGGCTGGCGCGGCGACATCGGTGGCCGCATCCCACTACTCAAGCATGAGAAGGCGCTGATCATGCAGCCGACGATCTTCGACGAGCGCGCATACCAGGCCGGATTGAAGGATGCGATGGCGGCGCTCATCGACGAATACGCGCTGCGGTACCCGGGCATCAAGCGGGTCGAGCATGAATATTTCTATGCCGTCCACGGGGCCGACGCCGTGACGCGTCGCGGCTACCTGGACCGCGCCTACACCTTAGGCCGGCAGTTCTGAACATGCCTCCGCAATCGGCTGCGACGGCGGGTTGGTCGCTTGATGCGCGCGCCGAAACCGTGCGCCGCCTGCGGAATACCAGAGTCTGCTGACAGGACATGCTCCAGTCTGAGCGGCAGCTTTCGGGACGCACTGTTGACCACGCAAGTGCCGCATAACATCGCGCTGACCCGGACGCCCAAACGGTTGCGCTCCGCTTGCTGTTTGGGCGCCGGTTAGCGCGAGCGTTAGGAGGCACGCAGGTGAACAAGCGTGCGAGAGTTCCCGGAACGGGGGGCTGTAGAGGCGGAGCTTTCGATTCGGAACTTGGCTCGAGAGGGTCGGTGATCCAATGACCACGACAGCGAAGGTCGATGGTTCGGTCGCTCCGGCGTTCGAAGACGTACGCACCGAGTTCGAGCGTAACTTCTCCGAGCGGGGAGACATCGGAGCCGCCGTGGCGGCATACTGGCGTGGCGAAAAGGTCGTCGATCTGTGGGGCGGCCGCCGTACGCCCGAGGGCGATGCCCCGTGGGACCAAGGCACGATGGTCGTCGTGCAGTCGGTCACAAAGGGCCTCTCTGCGATGACACTGGCGGTGGCGAACGCGCGCGGCTGGCTCGACTACGAGGCGCCGGTCGCCTCCTATTGGCCCGAGTTCGCGCAGAACGGGAAGGCCGCGGTCACGGTGCGCCAACTGCTCGGCCACGAGGCGGGGCTGGTCCTGCTCGACGAGCGGCTCACAAACGAGAAACTGCGCGACCTCGACTACGTGGCCCGCCTGCTCGCTCGCCAAAAGCCCGCGTGGCCGCCCGGCACCCGTCACGGCTACCACACGATGACCCTTGGGCTGTACATGCAGGAGCTCATTCGGCGCGTGGACCCGGTGCACCGAACCCTGGGGCGTTTTTTTCACGACGAAATCGCCGTACCGCTGGGTCTGGAGTTCTTTATCGGGCTCCCGCGGGAGATACCCGCCGACCGCCTCGCCAGGGTCAAGACGCTGACCCCATGGCGTGGTCTGCTTGCGCTGCGCTACACCCCGGTGGCGGTGACCATGAAGATGATTCGTCCAGGCTCTCTGCTGCGCCGGTCATTCATGGGCCTCAGTGCTGACCCGAACGATCGAAGCTACCTCGAAGTCGAGGTACCCGCGGGCAACGGCGTCGGTACCGCGCGCGCGATCGCACGAGCCTATTCCTGCTTCGCCGAAGGCGGCGCCGAACTCGGCATCACGCCAGACACGTTCGCCCAAATCACCGCGCCTCCCGTGGTATCGAGCCCCATGGACGAGGTGCTGGGAGTGCCAAGCTACTTCTCGGTGGGCTTCCTGCGGCCCGGACCCGATATCGCGTTCGGCTCAAGCCCGCGCGCATTTGGCGCGCCGGGTGCTGGGGGCTCGTTCGCATTCGCCGATCCCGACGTGCGTCTGGGCTATGCCTACGTGATGAACAAGCTGGACTTCTACTTGGAAGACGATCCGCGCGAGAAGGCATTGCGCGACGCGGTGTACCGCGCGATCGCGCTCCGGCCCTGAAGATGACGAGCGATCCGTGTCGTCGATCCGAAAGTGCCTCCTTACAGGCGGCGGAAGCTGACAGCCGCCTTCGGCGCACCCTTCGCTCCAGAGCGGACGCATTAAGCGCCGCGGAACTCACACGTAGGGCACCACGGGAAACCCGGAGGCGACTATGGCACCAGTGGCAGCCGCCAGTGAACAACGACGCAGCGTCCGTTCATACACTATGGCTAAGTACGTCGCCCTCGTTGGGCTGAGCCTGAGTGCATTGCTCATTTTTGGTCCGATGGTTTCACCCACGCTCGGTCACTGGCTAATGTCTGTGGACGCGATTTCAGGCGTCACGGCCGAACGGATGGCGTGGGGTCCGATCGCGCTTTTCGGCACGCTTGTTCCTGGAATCATTGCTTTGTGCGTCGGGTTGATCTCATTGGTTATCGCTGTAGTACTCAGGGTCCGCGCACACTTTCTCGCAAGAGGGACCAATGCCACCTAGGAGAGCACGACATGGGTAGACCGACGCTACAAGCTCAGGTCGACGCTGCGAACGCTTACGAAACGCTGTTTGTGCCCGCGCTCTTCGGTCAATGGGCGCCGAAAGTGGCAAACGCCGCGCAGATCCAGCCGGGTCAGCGAGTGTTGGATGTCGCCTGTGGCACAGGGATTCTTGCGCGTGAAATCGCCCCGCGAATCGGATCCGCCGGGCGTGTCGTGGGGGTCGACCCGAGTCCCGGAATGGTTGCGGTGGCGAGACAACTCGCGCCGGCCAGCGAGTGGCGAGAGGGAGTTGCCGAGTCACTACCGTTCCCCGATCAGTCCTTCGACGCCGTCGTGAGCCAGTTTGGCCTGATGTTCTTCACGGACCGCCGCCAAGCGCTTCGCGAGATGCTTCGCGTCCTGGCTCCCGGGGGACGGATGGCCGTTGCGGTCTGGGACTCTCTGGATAGCATGCCCGCATACGCGTCCGAAGTAGCGCTGCTGGAGCGTATGGCGGGACGGCAAGGGGCCGATGCCCTGCGTGCGCCATTCGTGCTCGGCGATCGGAAACATCTGGCCACGTTGTTTTCGGAAGCCGGGATGGCCTCGGCGCAAGTCACCACCCATCGCGGGACGGCGCAGTTCCCCAGCATTCGGACCATGGTCGAAGCCGACCTCAGGGGCTGGTTGCCGGTGATGGGAGTCATCCTGACCGAGGAGCAGATTGGCCGCATCCTGCAGGAAGCTGAGCAGGCTCTCGGTCCCTACGCTACCGCCGATGGACGAACTGCGTTCCATGTGTCGGCGCATCTCGTCACCGCGAAGAAGTCGTAGCTTCGTCTAACAACAGCGTTAAGGGGCCACAAAATGAAACTACCGAAGCTCCTCGCCGCACGGCCGCCTAACCACTGACCGCCACGATCTAGGCGACGAACAACGCCGCCGCCAGCAACGGCGAGGGTCGGTTCGGCGGCGGCCATGGCGATGCTGCCCCGCATCATAGCGCCGGCGTGCGTCGTTGTTGACGCGCGTCAACCCCAGGCGTTGACCGCGCTTCCGGACAAGGGCCCAATGTCGCCTCCAATAACAACATCTTGGGGCGGACATCGTGGAAACCACTATAGGTAGGGTAGGGGCGGTCGTTGCGCTGCCGCTGGCCGTGATCAAGCGCGACGGGACGCTCAAGCCCTTCGACGCGGGCAAGATCGCCTCGGCCCTGGCGCGCGCGGGCGCCGCCAGCGGCGAGTTCGGCGAGGACCAAGCCGCGCGGCTCGCGGCGCAGGCGGTGAAGGTGATCGCGCACCGCTTCGCCGAGGCGACGCCCACCATCGAGAATATCCAGGGCGTGGCCGAGCAGGTACTGATCGCCACCGATCACCTCGCCACGGCGCGCGCCTACATCGTCTACCGCGAGCAGCACAAGCGCCTGCGCGAAGACCAGCGCACCGTGGTGGACGTCGCCGCCTCGATGAACGAATACCTCGAGCGCCAGGACTGGCGCGTGAACGCGAACGCCAACCAGGGCTACTCGCTCGGCGGCCTGATCCTGAATGTCGCCGGCAAGGTGACGGCGAACTACTGGCTGTCGCACGTCTACCCGCCCGAAGTCGGCCGCGCGCACCGCGAGGGCGATATCCACGTGCACGACCTCGACATGCTCGCGGGCTACTGCGCGGGCTGGTCGCTGAGGACGCTCCTCGCCGAAGGCCTGAACGGCGTACCCGGCAAGGTCGAGGCCGCGCCGCCGAAGCACCTCTCCAGCGCCGTGGGCCAGATCGTCAACTTCCTCGGCACGCTGCAGAACGAGTGGGCGGGCGCGCAGGCCTTCAGCTCCTTCGACACCTACATGGCGCCTTTCGTGCGGCAGGACCGCCTGTCGTATGCCGAGGTGAAGCAATCGATCCAGGAGCTGATCTACAACCTGAACGTGCCCTCGCGCTGGGGCACGCAGACGCCGTTCACCAACCTCACCTTCGATTGGACCTGCCCGGAGGACCTCAAGGCCCAGGCGCCGGTGATCGGGGGCGAACAGATGCCCTTCACCTACGGCGAGCTGGCCCCGGAAATGCAGATGATCAACCGCGCCTACATCGAGGTGATGACCGCGGGCGACGCCAAGGGCCGTGTGTTCACGTTCCCCATTCCGACCTACAACATCACCAAGGACTTCGACTGGGACGGCCCGCTTACGGGCGAGCTGTTCGCCATGACGGCGAAGTACGGCCTGCCCTACTTCCAGAACTTCGTGAACTCCGACCTCGAGCCGAACATGGTGCGCTCGATGTGCTGCCGCCTGCAGCTGGATCTGCGCGAGCTGCTCAAGCGCGGCAACGGCCTGTTCGGCTCGGCCGAGCAGACGGGCTCGGTGGGCGTCGTCACTGTCAACTGCGCGCGGCTGGGCTACCTGTTCAAAGGCGACGAACCTGCGCTGCTCACGCGCCTCGACCAGTTGCTCGAGATCGGCCGCACGAGCCTGGAGATCAAGCGCAAGGTCATCCAGCGCCACATCGACGCGGGGCTGTTTCCGTACACCAAGCGCTATCTCGGCACGCTGCGCAACCATTTCTCCACGCTCGGGGTAAACGGGCTGAACGAGATGATCCGCAACTTCACCGGCGGCGAGCACGACATCACCAGCGACTGGGGACACGACTTCGCCTGCCGGCTGCTGGATCACGTGCGCGCGCGCATGGTCGATATGCAGGAGCAGACCGGGCACCTGTACAACCTCGAGGCGACGCCGGCCGAGGGCACCACCTACCGCTTCGCCAAGGAAGACCGCAAGCGATTCCCCGGCATCCTGCAGGCGGGCACCGCCGAGTTGCCCTACTACACCAACTCGTCCCAACTGCCGGTGGGCTTCACCGACGATCCGTTCGAGGCGCTCGAGCGGCAAGAAGCGCTGCAGGCGAAGTACACCGGCGGCACGGTGCTGCACCTGTACATGACCGAGCGCGTGAGCTCGGCCGAGGCCTGCAAGACGCTGGTGCGCCGAGCGCTCTCGCGCTTCAGGCTTCCCTACCTCACGGTGACGCCCACGTTCTCCATCTGCCCGAGCCACGGCTACCTGCAAGGGGAGCACGACACCTGCCCCCGGTGCCAGGCGGCCTGCGAGATCTGGACGCGCGTCATGGGCTACCACCGCCCGGTGTCGTCGTTCAACAAGGGCAAGCAGGGCGAGTTCCACGAGCGGCGCTTCTTCGAGGAGGAGAAGTGCTCCGCATTGGCGGCCTGACGCGCTGCTCGGCGAGCGACTACCCCGGCAAGCTCGCCGCGGTGGTGTTCTGCCAGGGCTGCGCCTGGCGCTGCGGCTACTGCCACAACCCCGAGCTGCAGCCGGCGCGCGGCCGCACGCAGATTGCCTGGCGCGACGTGCTCACCTTCCTGGCAAAGCGCTGCGGCCTGCTCGACGCGGTGGTGTTCAGCGGCGGCGAGCCGACGCAGCAATCCGCCTTGAAGCAGGCGATGGCGCAAGTCAAAGGCATGGGTTTTCTCGTCGGCCTGCACACCGCGGGCATCCTGCCGCGCCGCCTGGCGGAGGTGCTGCCGCTCGTCGACTGGGTGGCGATGGACGTGAAGGCGCCGTTTGCAGCGCACGAATGCGTGACGGGGGTGCGCGGCAGCGGCCGGCGGGCGCGGGCCAGCCGGGACCTGATCCTCGCCAGCCGGATTGCGCACGAATTCCACACGGTGGCTGCTGCACATTTGACCTAAATTAAAGGCCGCCGCGCTGGGCCAGGCACCCAGGCCTCATGTACCCTGCGCCATGAACAAGCGCCACCCCGCCATCAAGATCCAGGCGTTCCTCGCCAACCTGCCCATGTTCAGCGAGATGCGCGCGGAAGAACTCGACCGCATCGCCGCCACCACACTGCCGCTGTACGCCGAGAAGGGCCAGACCCTGTGCCACACCGGCGACCCCTGTACCGGCTTTCACGTGGTGGTCTACGGGCAGGTGAAGCTCGGCTTCACCTCGCCGCAGGGCGTGGAGAAGGTGATCGAGATCGTGCGCCCGGGGCAGAGCTTCGGCGAGGCGCTGATGTTCCTCGACCAGCCCTACATCGTCTTCGCGCAGGCGCTCGCCGACTCGATGCTGCTGCACGTCGCGCGGCGCACCGTGCTCGATGAGCTGCAGCGCGACCCGGGCTTCGCACTGCGCATGCTCTCGGGCCTGTCGCGGCGGCTGCACGGCCTGGTGCGCGACGTCGAGGCCTACACGCTGCGCTCCAGCCACGAGCGCGTCATCGGCTACCTGCTCGCCGAGGTGCCCGAGAGCGCCAACGGCGGCGCGGCCGAGGTGCACCTCACGCCGGGCAAGAGCGTCATCGCCTCGCGCCTCAACATGACCCCCGAGCACTTCTCGCGCATCCTGCACGAGCTCGGCAACGCGGGCCTCGTGGAGATCCAGGGGCGCACGGTGCGCATTGCCGACCTGGAGCGGCTGCGCCAGGGGGGCTAGTGCAGGCCGGCGCGCGGCGCCCCGCCCTGCGGGCTCCAGAGCTCCAGGGCGCGCGCCGGCGCCAGCGTCTCGCGCACGTAGCGCAGCACGTCCGCATCGGTGATGAACCCGGCGGCGCTCGCGGCGCCGAGCAGCCGCTCCGGGTCCTGCGGGCGCGCGATGGCGTAGCCCTGCACGTAGTCGACCCCGGCCAGCGCCAGCGACTCGACGGCGGCTCGGTCTTCGGCCCACTCGGCGATCGTCTGCATGCCGAAATTGCGCGCCAACTCGACGATCGCCTCCACGATCGCCAGGTTGCCTGGGTGCGCGTTGACGCTCTGCACGAAGCTGCCGTCGATCTTCAGTACGTCGGCCGGCAGCTCCTTCAGGTATGAGAACGAAGTATAGCCGGCGCCGAAATCGTCCAGCGCGAGCTTGGCGCCGAAGCCGCGTACGCGCTCGATGAAGCGCTTGGTGTTGCCCAGGTCGTGCAGCGCCACGCCCTCGGTGATCTCGATGCACAGGCGCTCCACGGCGCGCGGGCTGTTGCGCAGCATGGCGAACGCGTCCTGCACGAACCGTTCGTCGTTGAGCGACGCCCCCGACAGGTTCATGGTGGCGAAGCGCGTGCGCCCGAGCGCGTCGCGGTGGCGCTCGAGCCACGCCAGCGTAGTCGCGAGCACCCAGCGGTCGATCACCGCGGCGCGGCCGTTGTTCTCGGCGGCGGCGATGATCGCGCCGGCGGGCGTCACCGAGCCGTCGGCCTCGCGCATGCGCACCAGCACCTCGAAATCGAGCGAGCCGAAGGGCGCGCGCAGCGACATGATCGGCTGCATCACCAGGAACAGCCCCTCCGGGGCGACCCCCGCGCCGAGGCGCTCCACCAGCCGCAGCTCCTGCTCGCGCTCGTGGAACGCGTGCGCGCCGTGCTCGTAGACCACCAGCGCCTCGCCGGCGCCGCGCTTGGCGGCGCGGCAGGCGCGGTCCGCGACCGAGATCGCGTCCTTCACCTCGAGGGTCCCCGCGACCTCCACCAGGCCGATCGACACGCGCACCTGGAAGGCCTTGTCACCGGTCTGGAACGCGGCGCCGCCGATCGCCTCGACCACGCCGCGGCAGATCGCCGCCGCGGACTGGATCGGCGTGTCGCGGAACACGATGACGAACTCGTCGCCGCCGACCCGCCCGAGCGCGTGGCCCGCGGCGAGCAGGCGCTCGATGCGCCGGCAGGCCTGGCGCAGGACCTCGTCGCCGACGAGGTGGCCGAACAGGTCATTGATCAGCTTGAAGCGGTCGAGGTCGAGGTAGGCGAGCGCAAGCGGCCGGCCGGCGGCCGCTTCTTGCGTGGCCCGCGCCAGCGCCTGCTCCACGCCGCGCCGGTTGAGCACGCCGGTCAGCGGATCGTTCTCGGCCAGGAAGCGCAGCGTCGCCGTGGCTTCGAGCCGCTCGGTGAAGTCCTGCAGCGAGCCTTCGATGCGATCCCCGGTGAGCGCCGCCTTGACGTGATACCAGCGCGGCTCGCCGTCCGCGCGCTGCCGGCCGCGGATCTCGAGCTCGCCGCCCGCGCGCCGCCGCACCAGGTCCTGCAGCCGGTCCCAGGCGCCCGGCTCGAAGTGGTCGCGCCAGTAGCGGTGCTCGCCCGGCGCCGGCTCCTCGCCGAGCATCGCCGCGAGCGCCGGGTTGGCGCGCTCGAAGGCGCCGTCGAGCCCCAGCGTGAACAGCCCGATCGGGATCGCCTCGTAGGTGCTCTTCAGCGCCGCCTGCGCCTGCAGGCGCTCGAGCCGCTCCTGGCGCATCTGCTCGGCGATGGCGAGCGCGCACAGCAGGCCCGAGGAGAGCGCCGCGGTCACGTGGTTCACCGCGCCCACCAGCACCTTGGCGCCGAGGGAGGCCGCCAGCACCTCGTGGATGCCCGCGAGCAGCACGACGGCGAGCGAGGCGCCGTACCACAGCGCCACCGCCGAGCGCGTCACCAGCAGGATGCGGGCGAGGAAGAACACGATGATTGCGATGCCGACGCCGACTGTCGCCCACATGACCGGCAGGAACGGCGCGAACGGCAGCGCCAGCGCGGCGGCGAAGATCGCCACGCAGGACACCTGCGCGACCTGCAGCAGCCATGCGGCGCCCAGCTTGCGCAAGTCGTCGCGGAACAGGCGCGCGAACA